>Ga0209048_10004724_pt1 | contig 12994 bp, 14 predicted proteins | sample FrelakmetCRP12CR_FD_187146 | JGI IMG/M metagenome (GOLD analysis project Ga0209048, IMG submission 187146) | Freshwater lake sediment microbial communities from the University of Notre Dame, USA, for methane emissions studies - CRP12 CR (SPAdes)... | ecosystem: Environmental > Aquatic >... | reverse complement strand
GGCTCCAAGTCTCTGGCCTCCGCTGGCCCCAGAAGCCGTATACCCGGAACTCCATTGGCAGTTCCTCTTCGCTGGAGTTCCTGCAGTCGGGGTATTTCCTCCGGTTCGGTGGCCATCACCAATTTGCCGCAGAGTTTAAAAGGCACTGAGTTGTCCCGGCAAAACTGCACGAGCCGCTGCGCGCCGAGAACACACAAATTGGCTTTGAGTGATCCTGGTCGGTAGTAGAGTCCTGAGTGAATGACCCCACTGTTATGACCCGTTTGATGACGGGCTATTTCAGACTCTTTTTCCACTAATGCCAGATTGAAAGCGGGATAAGCTTTGGCCAAAGTCATGGCGGTGGCCAGTCCAATAATCCCACCTCCAATCACGATCAGATCGAATGAATCATCCATGCGGCATCCTTTAGCCACCAGCCACTAATCACTTGCGTCAAGACAGGGGTTAAAATAGCCGAAGCGAAGATCTGGAAAACGATCTTTCACTCGCCTCATCCATTGCAGAATGCCCATGGCTTTTTCTCCTCCGGGAACGTTCAGGGACTTCAGATACCATTCGGGATCAATATTCAGATTGCGCATCTGAATGAGATCCACGCGCGTTTCTTTGAGGAAACGGCAGAGGGTATTCCACTCTTCCTCCTGGTCGGTAAAACCGGGCAGAATGAAATAGTTAATAGATGCAAACCCACCGTGAGCCTTCACTACCTGGAGGGACTGTGCAAGAGCCTCAAACCGATATCCTCGAGGTCTGAAGTACGCTATATAATAGTTAGGACGGCAACTGTTCAAACTGACGCGAATGCTATCCAAGCCGGCTCTACATAACTGCTTCACTGCTTCAGGCAGGCTGCCGTTGGTGTTGAGATTGATAGTGCCGCGGGTGCTGGCCTGCCGCATTGCACGAATTGCTTCACCGATCACCTCGGCCTGAAGCAGCGGCTCCCCCTCACAGCCCTGTCCGAAGCTCACCACGGCTCTTGAGGCTTCTTTGAGGTGAGGGACGGCAACTGCGGCGATTTCTTCAGCGTTGGGCACAAAACTAATGCGCTCTTGTGTTGCACAGATCTCCGTTCCTTCCTGAAAACTGATGCATCCCAGACAGCCGGCATTGCAGACGGGCGAGGTGGGCAAAGGCGCTTCCCAACGATGCATGAAAAGGTTTCTTGCAGCAGGGCACCCGTATGAAACAGCACATTTTCCCAGATGACGAACCAGCCTGTTATGCTGCTCCTTCTTGACCCGTGCGTGGGCTCTTCGCCTGATCTCCTCCGGGTCAAAATGACGGAAATCCTGGCGTTCATCTGGATCCACTCGCACCCCTGCCACCACAAAACGTCCATCCTTCCAACCCACTGCGGTATAGGCGAAAAGCGGTAAAAGGGGGGCCTTGGGCAACGTTCGGTACGCCGCCGAGTAGATTTGCGTGTGGGCCGGGGCCACAAAGGCGGCCACTGCCTTTATGGGTCTGCCATCGCCATAAGGGTCTGCAGCAAGAACTTCAGGGCGCCTTTTTCCGGGATTGTAGCCCATGGGTAGGCGATGCGGGAGGAGAAAGAGTTCACTGCCGGGAGGAAGAGGAATCCAGTCGCCAGGATCTAAGCGTCTATACTCAACGCCACTTGCCCCCAGCATTTCCAGTTCTGGCCACTCGAAAATTCTGCCTTCCGCGTCTGCATAGACGAGGAAAGGCCTACTCGTCATACTCGTTTTCAAGGAGTTCCTCAAAGCTCAAACATTGGGCTCGCACCGTATGTCTGAACAGATTCAACAACTGATCGAGGAATTCGAAGGCAAAAGGGGTCATGCGTTGGTGATGCAGCATGATTCCAACGGGCCCCTTCTTGGTCATCAAATTACTTAATTCGTCCAGCAGGTCAAGGAAATCAGCGCGGCCGTCCTTCGCTTTGCGTGTGTGCAGGTCAAGCTGAATCCGTAAATTTTTGAAACCTGCGCCAGGCTTAAATATCCTTGGCAAAGAAGCGGTCATGGAGACAGCCTTGAAATTCAACTCCTGCAAGATTTTCAGGGTAGCAGTCGGCAACCTGTTCCAGGGTGGGGTAAACACAGGGATAAGACGGTCCCCAAAAATCTCGGTCATCTTCTTGAAGCCCTGGCGTATGTCCCGCCATTGCTTCTCGATAGGTCTCTCTTCGCCGAATTCCGACTTCCCCCCCGTCCGTTGAAGGTTCACATGACGCCAGCCATGCTGGTGCCAACCCCACAGCGGTTCCTCCAATGGGGCTACACCAAAAAGTTGCTCTGTTCTAGTGGCGGTCAACCAGGCGGGGACAACGGCCATGGCCAGGGGTGTCTTGTGATAACGAAAAAGCATGCAAAGGGCGTGAAAAGCGCGTCCACCCGCCCCGATGTCGTCCGCTCGAAAAAAAAAGGCTGGAGTGTGATTGCCGAGGTTGCATTCAAGAGTGGATGCGAGTTTTTCACGCCAATCCACGGGCGGTTGCTCCCAAACCGCCGACCATTGGCGGGGCCGGTAATGAGTCGGCAGTCCGAAATCCTGCGAGGCGGGGATAGAAACGTTAGTCAAAGAATGCCCCCTCCATTTGAGGAGTCTGATATAACTTGCAGGCGCCACAACCTCGGCCAATCCCTCGGGCAAAAGAAGATGTAGTCATGGCCATTCTCTCAAACCCATTGTGGGGTTAGACTATAGGAGACATCGCAGTTCGTCAAGTATATCAAAACTTGGCACGAAATTCCGCCCTGGTTGAGCTAAAGGGCCCCGGCTCAAGGTCTGTAGCACATGGTATTCGACCACACTTTTGTGTGGAGGTGTTACTGAGGAGGAAAGAATGTTCGAGGGTGGCCAGAAGAATGGCCCTGTAGATAGGGCTCATCTGCGGCATATTAAACAATACGTGCAGGCGCCTGTTCACAGATTTGCAGTGATCTCACCTCCGGAGTTGTCCACAATATGCCACGAAGAATTGGTCTCGTTAGGCTTTTCTCAACCCAAAGTAACGGATGCAGGCGTCGAGTTTTTCGGGAAACTCAGATCAAGCTTTCTGCCTAATCTGTGTCTGCACGCTGCCACTCGCATCCTCTGCCGTCTTCCTTCTTTTCGCGCGGGAGTGGTTCAAGAATTATTCTACAGAGTCTCAACCTGCCGTTGGGAATTGTGGCTGAATCCCAAAGTCCCAATGGAAGTAAGGGCTTTTGTAAGGAACTCACGCGTCAGCCACGAAGGTCTCGTGTCGCAAACCGTGATGGAAGGGATTGAACGGCGATTTCAGTCTCAGCATCTCTGTCTCCCGAGGCGGTGGACTTCGGAGAGAGATGGTGAAGGGGGACTGGCCTCTCCGTTGAAACAACGAGTCCTGGTTCATCTCCAGGAGAATCATTGTGAAATCAGTTTGGATACCACAGGGGACCATCTCCATCGGCGCGGATACCGGTTAGAGCACTCTGGGGCGCCCCTTCGTGAAACCTTGGCTGCGGCCATTCTGTTGCGATCGAAATGGAACGGGGATGTCCCTCTGGTTGATGGGATGTGTGGTGCGGGCACCGTGTCAATCGAAGCGGCGTTGCTGGCCCGTCGGCTTCCTCCGGGCCTTCGGCGATCGTTCCTGTTTGAGTTGTGGCCCGGTTTTCAAGAGAAAAGCTGGGAGCATCTTCGAAAAAAGATGGCCCAGCAAGCACTTGCTCACTCGCCTGTTCCGATACTGGGCCTGGATGGTGATCCGAGGGCGCTTGGTATTGCCAGGAAAAATGCGGAGCGAGCCGGAGTTGATCAAGACATCCGATGGCAATGCATTGACTTTTTCACCTTTAAGCCACAGGAACACCGGCTGCCTCCCGGGCTATTGGTCTTGGACCCACCTTATGGCAAACGCCTCGAAGGGGGCGGAGTAGACCTCTATGAACAGTTGGGTCGCCATCTGCGGCGCTTTTTCGAAGGATGGCAAGCAGCAATATTGACTCCGAGCAAAGGTCTCGCTCTGAGTCTAAAAATACCCTCCATGCGTTTCTGGCAGATCAGCCATGGGGGCAGTCCCATCATCGTTGCCATGACACGCTTGTAACAAATTCGAAATTCGACATCCGAAATCCGGACATCACTCCTTTCGAGGTGACATAAATTCAGCTCCGATGGGAGTCTTGATACGAGCTTTCACAATCTTCTCCACTTTCTCCAGGTCTTCCGGCTCAATCTGCCAGCCAGAGACTCCAACATTGTCCTCAACCTGTGCAGCTGTTCTAGCGCCGGCAAGAACCGTGGTGATGCCTGGCTGCTGGAGGACCCATCGTAAAGCGAACTGGGCCATACTCTTCTGGTATTTCCCGGCCAATTTCTTTAGTTCGTCCACTGCTTTGACGTACTGCCTGAAGCGATCCGGCTTGAACTTGGGATCGGCACGGCGCAGATCGCCCCTTGGAAAGGTTTCATATCCGCCGAATTTTCCGGTGAGCAGTCCCCTGCAAAGCCCCCCGTATGCCATGGTGGCAATTCCGTTAGCTTGGCAAAAAGGTAATAATTCTTTGTCTGCTTCCCGCTCAAAAATATTATATGGCGGCTGTAAACTGTGGACCTGGCCAACATGCTGGCAGGCCTCGATCTGCTCCCTGTTGAAATTGCTCACTCCAATGTAGCGGATCTTTCCCATATCCTGGACTCTTAACATGGTCTCCATCGATGTCTCAAAAGGCGTTTTGGTGTCTGGCCAGTGAATCTGATAAAGATCAATGTAATCCAACCCCAGACGCTGAAGGCTCTGGTCTATTTCCTCCTGAATCCTTGCCGGGCTGGCATTCCTTTTAATGCTCTCCTTCTCATCCCATTCCAGACAACATTTCGTGGCGATCACAATGCTCTCGCGTCTGCCCCACTCTTTTAATGCTTGTCCCACTATTCTCTCTGATCTACCAAAGCCGTAGACCGGGGCCGTATCAATAAAATTAATTCCCAGTTCCAGAGCTCGGAGAACGGCTTTCAGGGATTCGCGGTCGTCAGCGCCTCCCCATGCCCAACCTCCGGTGACCCAAGTACCTAAAACAAGGACAGAAACTTCAAGATCAGTTCGCCCGAATCGGACCTTTTCCATAGCTTTAGCTCCTCCGCTCAGTTACGCTTTTTTCTCGGATGGACAGATGGCAGCCCAAAGAGCACTCTCCATCGAGCCTCTTGCAAAACTGTTTCCATTCGCGTTTCGATACCTCACCACGAACGGAAACTCAACACGTTACAGCTGCAAAAGTCCGTTCGCCCTAAGGTGGCGAACGGTGAAAAGGACTGTTGCAAGAGGCTCCATCTATTTCGAAAATTTTGCATTGTCAAACTTGGTTTACAGCTAGTATGCTCAACGAACTTATTTTGCAGGGGACCCGCCACAAATGCATGAGGAAAATATGGTCAAGCTTGTTTGCGCAAAATGTCAGTCAACGATCTCGGTTTCTGAGGGAATGATAGCGGGTGACGACTCGCTCAATTTCCAATGTCCCATTTGCCATGAATCTGTCGAGTTAGCAAGCCGGGGTCAGTCGAGCGCCGATCAGACCAGCGGCATTGACCTGGCATCATCTTCCTCTGGTTTCAAAAGCGAATCCATTCATCAGAGCGATGAAATAACGCCATTGCATTTGACCGAAGTGGGAGGAAGATTAGCGCTCGTCTGCATTACTGATCAAGCCTTGTCAGAGAGGGCTGCCCAGCTCATCAGTAAGCTGGATTTCCATGTTATTGTCGCTCAAAAGCCCTCTTCTGCCCTGAGTAAACTTGAAGATCATCATTGCGATCTTATTTTATTGGATGAGAAATATGGTTCAGGAGAGTCATCCAAGAACCCTGTGCTGATTTACCTGCAACGTTTATCAATGCCGGTGAGAAGAAGATCGTTTCTATGCCTCATGAGCGAGGAAGCGCCTACACTAGATCAAATGGCGGCCTTTCGCAATGGGGCCAACCTGATTCTCAATTCGCAGGATGTGGAGAAAATACCGCTGATTTTGGATCGAATATTGAAAGATCACCAAAGCTTTTATGCGGTTTTATATGACGAACTCGGCAAGAGGGGGACCTCTTTGATTTAGGGGAAGGCTGTTCATGCTTAAGCGGAGTCTTAAAAGAAAGCATCATTCAACGCATTTTCGGCGACGGGTGGAGAGCTGTGTTGATACTATCCTAGAGTTGGACAAGAGCCTCGGAAAGGGCAAGATTAGGCCGGACGTCATTGAGAGATTTGAACGGTTGAAGGAATCTTTGGTGAATGTTGCTGATGAAGCGATTGACGAACAGGACATCTCAAGAATCGAGGAAGCAACCAATCAATTGCTCTCAGAAATCCGCTTTTCTCTGGGAGCGCAAGTGGCGCAATCTCTCCACGATGGTCAGATACACTAATCTTTGGATTTGGGCAGTTCATTGGCAGTTCATTGAGAGAGGGATGAAAAGGTGGATGCTTTTGTGTTCTCAAAAAGAGGGGACAGCGGAGAAACCAGTCTTTTAACGGGCGGGCGGGTTTCAAAGGCCAGCTTACGTCCCGAGGCTTATGGTACTTTGGATGAAGCCAGTTCTGCCATGGGAATGGCAAAGGCATTTACCGGCAATCAGTCGCTCAAAGAAATGATCTCCGAGGTGCAGGAGGATTTGCTCATTTTGGGTGCTGAGTTGGCGTGCGAGCTTGATAGGCAAAAGGACTATCGGATCGAGTCGACTCGAACGCTCAGGTTAGAGCAGAGGATTCAGGAGCTTCAGGGGGAGGTGCCGTTGCCGCGTCACTTTGTCTTTCCAGGGGTGAACTCGGTCAGTGCCGCCGTGGATCTTTCACGCACCATAATCCGCCGTGCGGAGCGTCGTTGTGTCGCTCTAAGAGAATCGGGGCAGCTCGACAACCCGGAAGTCCATGCTTATCTGAATCGTCTCGGGGACTTTCTCTTTACTCTTGCTCGCTATGCCGAAGAGAAAGGCTAAGTGTGCGTTTTCTCAATTGCCATTGCCATCGAACGTGAAAATGCTTTATAAGACCGAACTTGTTTTCAGGATTTTGGCTGACTGATTAGCTGGTGCTTAATATTTAGCCTATTTTATGCCTGCAGGCTTTATGCAGGACTGAGGAGGAGCCGGTATGGCTCGTGTAACAATTGAGGATTGTTTGGAGAAGGTTGAAAGTCGGTTTGTTCTGGTGCACCTGGCAGTGCGCAGGGTCTTGCAGTTACGCAGCGGTGTGCCTCTGTTGTTGGATCGTCCCAAAAACAAGGAAGTGGTTCTTGCATTGCGTGAGATTGCGGCTGGTAGGGTAACTCCGGAAAATATTCGCGGACTCGAGGAGATGAGATTCCTGTCCGAGGTCAGCCGCACAGAAAGAGAAGAGGTGAGCCAGACGGAAGTGAGGGAGATCCTTGAGGCCGAGACTAAATACGATGCGTCGTTGGAGTATGACGATAAGGGTGAGTTTCCTTACTCCGACGAAGACTAGTCTTCGACTCTTGGCCCTTGGCCTTGGACTTTTCACTCTTGACCTTCCACGGAGGAATGGCTTGTGGCAAAGAAGTATGACTTGAGTTCCCTCGAAAAGCGGGATCTTTTGAACGAAACCGCTGTTTCGCTGGATACTCTGCTCTCCTGGGGAGAGCATTACGAGGAGGTCGGATCGCTCTATGATGCGGTTGACTTTTATGAGAAAGCCGGTGGAGCCGATGCCCTTGCCCGCCTTCGCTTAAAAGCCAAAGACGCCGGCAATGTGTTTCTCTTCCATCGCATTTGTCGCATCACTGGGTACGAGGCCGGTCGGGATGAGTGGATTTTGCTTGCGGACAGTGCCAAAGAGCTTGGAAAACTCACATTTGCTGCCGAAGCATACCGTCTCGGTGGGGTCGAGGAATCGCCCGAGGATACAGTTCAATGATGTTGGGAGGAAATAGGCAAGCGCTCGATCTTCCTCTGCTCCGGGTCTTGACAAGCCCGGAAGCTGTGTTTACCAAAATTATAGGCAAAAAAATGCAATTCTCTACTAAGGAAGCAACATCGATATAGGAATGGCTGTAACATGGGTAAACGAGATTATTATGAAGTTTTGGGCGTATCGCGCCAGGTGGATGAAGAAGAAATAAAAAAGGCATACCGAAAGCTGGCCCTTCAATACCATCCTGACCGAAATCCGGGAAATGCGGAAGCGGAGGAGTATTTTAAGGAGGCCGCGGAAGCCTACGAAGTTCTCCATGACCCTCAAAAACGCAGCATTTACGATACCTATGGGCATGAGGGACTGCAGGGTTCAGGGTTTAGGGGATTCCATGGGTTCGAAGATATATTCAGTTCTTTCGGCGATATTTTCCAAGACTTCTTTTCTTTCGGTTTTGGCGGGTCATCACGGCCGCGTAACGCCTCCCGACCCGGTGACGATCTTCTGTATGACATGGCCCTGAGCTTCGACGAAGCCGTTTTTGGTGTGGAAAAGGAAATTCAGGTCCAAACCAATGTCGAATGTGATCGCTGCAGCGGCACTGGCGCCGAACCAGGCACCAGAGAGACGGCCTGCCCCATGTGCCAGGGAAGTGGTCAGGTGGTGCAATCCCAGGGTTTTTTCCGCATCAGTACTACCTGTTCGCGGTGCCAGGGGGCTGGGAGAGTGCTGGTTTCACCGTGCGATCACTGCCGTGGACAAGGCCGCGTTAGACGGCCGAAGCGGGTTGAGGTGAAAGTCCCTGCAGGAGTGGATACAGGAACTCGCCTGAGGCTTCGGGGGGAAGGAGAGAGTGGGTATCGCGGCGGTCTTCAGGGCGATCTCTATGTCAGGTTGAATGTCAAGCCCCACGAATTCTTCGAGCGAGATGGAGACAATCTATACGGGAAGGTCTCCATCTCCTTTGCGCAGGCTGCCCTGGGAGACCAGGTTGAGGTCCCAACCTTGGACGGAAAAAAGACTGTCCACGTTCAAGCCGGTTCTCAGCCCGGTTCGGTGATTCGCTTCCCGGGCGAGGGTGTTCCGCGTTTACGTGGCAAGGGTCGTGGAGAGCTTTTCTTTGAAGTCCAAGTGAGAATCCCTACGCGCATCACTCAGCGCCAGGAAGAGCTGCTACGGGAGTTGATGGAAATTGAGAAGGAGCGAGGCGAGGAAAAGGCTAGAAAGTGGCCCTGGTCTCGCCGCAAGGATCGCGAGAAAGATACTCCAACCAATCACTCACGGGAAGCAATTATCTGAGGATGCCTTCTGGAGTTGAGTGAGGAGTCAAGTCGTGCGGCAAAGGGCACCTTCCGGTCAATATCAAGACTTCAATGCATCTGCGCTTTATTGTCCTCGCTGTAAACGAGCCATGCCGGTGCGGAGCCGGCTGCTGTTGGTCCTGCCTGACGGGGAACTGCACGAATATGTTTGCCAGGCGTGTGCTACTTCATTGGGCACCAAGACTGTGCGGCAGACTCGACAGTTGCACCTTCACATGCCTTGATAGAATAGGGATTTCCATTTTCTCACGCAGAGACGCAGAGAAATATTGTTTTTGCACCGATTTGTTTCTGCGTCCTCTGCGTCTCTGCGTCATGTTTTTTCTCAGAGTCTGCCCGGAGGGCGTTAGTTTAATGATCGCAAAATTCGCAGTGTAGAGATAGTAAACTGAAACGAGGGTAGGGATATGATTGAAGCGGAAGGCTTGACGAAATTCTACGGTCCGCTGCCGGCCATCCGAGATGTAACCTTTAGGGTCGAGCGGGGCGAAGTGGTCGGCTTCCTAGGCCCGAATGGCGCCGGCAAGTCGACAACCATTCGCATTTTGACCTGTTACATGCCCCCAACCACCGGGGTGGCACGGATTGAAGGTCTGGATTGCTTTGAACAGTCTCTGGCTGTTCGCGGTCGGGTAGGCTATTTGCCGGAGAATGTGCCACTCTATGGAGAGCTGACGGTAAAGGGTTTTCTTCGTTTTGCCGCGGGGGCAAAGGGGGTCGAGGGCAAGAGGGTGGAGTCGGAAGTCCGGCGGGTAGTCGGCATCTGCGGTCTGGAAAGTATTGCCCATCGCATCATTGGCCATCTGTCCAAGGGCTTCAGACAACGGGTTGGTCTGGCTCAGGCACTTTTGAACAACCCTTCGGTATTAGTTCTCGATGAACCGACCATCGGTCTGGATCCGACTCAAATCATTGAAATCCGACGCCTTATTCAGGAGCTGCGAGAGGAGCACACAATTCTTCTGAGCAGCCATATTCTCCCGGAAGTGGCCCAGATCTGTCAGCGCGTGCTGATCATCAACAAAGGCCAGATCATCGCCACCGACACTCCTGCTAATCTGACCAGTCAGTTGCAAAAATCCGCCCAGATCCAAATACAGGTCAGAGGGCAGGCCGAAGAATTGGCTTCGGCCCTGGAAAGTCTGAGCGGCGTCCACAAAGTGTCGTCGGCCGAGACGGATAACAAAAGATTTTTCGTGGAAACCGATCGATCCCGAGACCTGAGACCCGAGATTGCCCGGTTGGTGGTGGATAAGGGCATGGATCTGCTGGAGCTCAAACTCGTGGACCTGAGTCTTGAGGATATCTTTATGCAACTCGTGACTGAAGAACCGTCTCAGGAGGATACCCCATCATGAAAGGCTTTGTTTCGGTCTATCGAAAGGAACTTTACAGCTTGTTTGCTTCCCCCGTTTTTTATGCAGTCGCTTTCACGTTTCTGATCATCGCCGGCTACTTCCTTTACAGCGCTATAGTCTACTTTAACCTGCTCAGCTTTCAGGCCAGCCAAAATCCAATGATGGCCAAGCAAATGAATATCATGGAGATGGTCCTGCGGCCCTTCTTCTTTGACCTCGGCATTGTCCTGTTGCTCATTTCTCCATTGCTGACCATGCGCCTCTATGCTGAGGAACGGAAAACCGGAACCATGGAACTGCTCTTCACCTATCCGCTGCCTGACCGGTCGATCGTTCTCGCAAAATTTGCCGCGGTGGTCAGTGCTTTTTCGGTAATCATGGTCGGCACCCTCCCCGGCATTTTCCTCTTAAACTACCTTGGCAATCCAACCTGGAAGCCCATTCTTTGTGGGTATCTGGGGGTTTTGCTTCTGGGCAGCTCCTTTATGTCGCTCGGTATTTTCACCTCCTCACTGACTCAGAATCAAATCGTCGCGGCGGTCCTTTCTTTCGGGGCCTTGCTCATGCTGTGGGTCATCGGCTGGGCAAAATCCTATGCTGGAGCGACAATGGGAGAAGTTATTGACTACCTTTCCGTTATCAAGCATTTCGATAGCTTCTCAAAAGGGGTCCTCGATTCAAGGGACCTCCTCTATTACCTTATCTTTACCGTGTTTTTTCTCTTTCTTACGCTGAGGCAGATGACCGCTTACCGATGGAGAGGCTAAAGGAAAGGAACATCATGGCAGGCACAAGCAAGCACAGTCGAGTGTGGAGGTACGGTTCGAGTGCGGTGCTCTCATCGCTTTTCTTTTTGGGCATACTGGCCTTTCTTGCGCTGATTGCTGAACGCCATCCCTGGCGCGCGGATATGACGGAATCGGGAGCGTTTACACTCTCCGAGCAGACCCGAAATATCCTCAATTCCCTTGAACAGCCGATTGATATCAAAGCGTTTTATGCCACCGCATCTCCGGAACAGACCAAAGCCAAGGATGTTCTGGAGACTTATCGTTACGCCAGTAGCAAGGTCAACTATGAATTCGTTGACCCCGATCGCCAGCCGGAAATAGCAAAACGATTTGAGGTTCGATCCTACGGGACCCTCGTGTTGGAAGGATATGGCAAAAAACAGACTATTCAGAATGCTGACGAGGAAAGCATCACCAACGCCATACTCAAACTCAGCCGGAATGAACAAAAGAGGATCTATTTCCTCATAGGGCACGGTGAACGGTCCATCGAGAAAGCTGATAAGGAAGGCTACTCCACTGTCCGTGAGGCCTTGGAGAAAGAGAATTTTGCGGTGGCCGACCTGAGTCTTCTCCAGCAGGCCCAGGTCCCTGCCAATGCGGCAGTGGTGATCGTTGCCGGGCCTGAGAAGCCGCTCTTTCCCCAGGAGCTTGCCAGTCTGAAATCATACCTGGGAAGTGGCGGCAGATTGATGGTCCTTCTCGATCCCTTTCGGGACGGGGGTCTGAGGGAGTTCCTGAAGGGCTATGGAGTGGAAGTGGGTGATGATATCGTGATCGATAAATTGAGCCGCGTCTTCGGTGGCAGCTATCTCATGCCGGTGGTCATGCAATACGGCCATCACCGGATTACCGAAAACTTCGACCTGGCTACATTCTACCCGGAAGCCAGGTCAGTAACTCCCGCCAAGGAACCCCCCGCGGGTGTTCAATTGGAGACGCTTGCCTCTACGTCGGAAAACGCATGGGCAGAAAAGAACCTGGATGAACTCAAGAGCGGCGAGGTGAGTTTTGACGAAAAAGAGGACACCCTTGGGCCGATACCCCTGATTGTTCTGGCTGAGATCGATCACAAGCAGACAAAACCGGGTGAAACCATGGAGGTTCCTGGCAAAGACGAGAAAGAGCCTGTTGAAAAAGAAGATCGAAAGAGCGCAAACCAGGCGCTCCTCCTTGTTGTCGGAGATTCGGATTTTGCCGGCAATACCTATTTTGGACTTTCGGGCAATGGGGACCTGTTTCTGAATATGGTCAATTTCCTTGCTCAAGAACAGGATCTCATCACTATCAAACCCCGCGGCAAGTCACAGCAGCCGATGTTGATGACCCAGTCCCAGGCATGGTTGGTGTTCTTGATTGTCATGGTGCTGGTGCCACTGACGGTCTTATTTTCCGGTTTGGCGGTTTATCGTGCTCGGAGGTCCCAGAGATGAGGTGGCGAAGCTCGCTCGTATATCTATCGGTGCTTCTGCTGGTGAGTGGCTATTACTATTATTTTGAGGTGGTTCAAAAAAAGCAGAAAGAAATGGCCGCTAGCGAAGCCAGGAGGATATTCGCCTTCCAGTCGGACAGTGTGAGTGCTCTCACGATTAAGCCCAAAGAAAAGGAGACGGTGCAGCTAAAGAAGGAAGCGCAGTGGGAAATCGTCCAGCCGATCAGGGC
>Ga0209048_10004723_pt1 | contig 12996 bp, 10 predicted proteins | sample FrelakmetCRP12CR_FD_187146 | JGI IMG/M metagenome (GOLD analysis project Ga0209048, IMG submission 187146) | Freshwater lake sediment microbial communities from the University of Notre Dame, USA, for methane emissions studies - CRP12 CR (SPAdes)... | ecosystem: Environmental > Aquatic >... | reverse complement strand
CGCGCCCTTGTACGCGATGCTGCCGCCGGACGCGGCGAGGTCGCCGGACAGGAGGTTGATGAGCGTCGTCTTGCCCGCCCCGTTGGGACCGAGCACCGCGTGCAGCTTCCCGCGCTCGAGCTCGATCGACACGCCGTTCACCGCGGCCAGTCCGCCGAAGAGGCGTATCAGCCCGTGCGTGGCGAGGATCGCGTCACTCATGGTCGGCCCCGCCGATCAGCGTGCGCCGGAATCGCCCGGCGATGCTGGCGAGCCCTCCGGGCAGGAAGATCACCAGCAGGACGATCGCCCCGCCGAGCAGCAACTGCCAGTGCCGGGTGAGCGACTGGAAGATCTCCTGCAGCGCGACGAACGCGAACGCGCCGATGACGGCGCCGTACAGGTTGCCGAGGCCGCCCAGGATCAGCATCAGCAGCACGTTTCCCGACTGGTGCCAGGACAGCAGCTCGGGGTTCACGAAGCCGAACTGCAGCGCCGACAGGTAGCCGGCGAGCCCGGCGAGCGCGCCGGCCAGCGTGAAGCTCGCGAGCTTGTACCGGTAAACCGGAAATCCGAGCGAGCGCATCCGGTGCTCGTTGCTGCGGATGCCCATCAGCGCGCGGCCGAACGGCGAGCGCAGCACGACGCGCAGGAACCCGAACACCGCAACCAGCAGCACCAGCACGAAATAGTACACGTGCGCGGCGTTGCCGAGATCGAAGGGCGTCACGCCGCCGATCGCCGCGACCGGCTTGAAGTTCATGCTGATGCCGTCCGATCCGCGTCCGAATTTCGTGTCGTGGAACACGAAGTAGAACATCTGCGCGAACGCGAGCGTCACCATGATGAAGTAGATGCCCTTCACCCGCACGACGAACACGCCGACGGCGAGCGCGGCGACGCCGGCCGCGACGACGGCCGCGGGCAGCGTGAGCCACAGGTTCGCCGCTTCGTACTTCGGCGCGAGCAGGCCGAGCGTGTAGGCGCCGATGCCGTAGAACGCCGCGTGCCCGAACGAGACGAGCCCCGTATAGCCGACGAGCAGGTCGAGCGACAGCGCGAAGATCGCGAGGATCATCACCTTGGTGACGAGCTCGGTGTAGAACGTCGCGCCGGCCAGGGGAAAGAGCGCGAGCAGCGCGATGACCGCACCCAGTGCGAGTCGTTTCCGGTTCAATGCAGCGCTCCCGCGCAGCAGCTTCGCATCATCCGACCCGCTTGAAGAGGCCTTCGGGGCGCCAGAGCAGGATCGCCGCCATCAGCAGATAGACGGTGACGCCGGCCGCCTCGGGGATCAGCACCTTGCCGAAGGTGTCGGCGAGCCCGATCAGGAGCGCCGCGAACAGCGCGCCCCAGATCGAGCCGATGCCGCCGATCACGACGACGACGAAGCAGATGATGAGCACCTGCGTGCCCATTCCCGGATAGACGGACGACACGGGCGCCGCGATCATCCCGGCGAACGCCGCGAGCGCGACGCCCAGCGCGAACACGAGCCGGTACACGAGGTTGATGTTGAGACCGAGCGCCGAGACCATCTCGCGGTTCGACGCGCCGGCGCGGATCATCATGCCGAGCCGCGTGCGGTGGATCAGCACGTACAGGAGCCCCGCCAGCGCGAGGCAGACGGCCGACATGAACAGCCGGTATACCGGATAGGACAGCGTCGCGGTCAGCGGAATCGACCAGTCGAAGATGGCCGGCACCGCAACCCCGTGGACGTCGTTGCCGACGATCAGGCTGCGCAGCTCCTCGAACACGAGAATCAGCCCGTAGGACAGCAGCACCTGCTCGAGGTGGTCCCGCCTGTACAGGTGCGAGAACAGCGCCCACTCGAGCACGATGCCGAGGAGCACCGAGAGCACGACGCCGACGACGATGGCGACGAACAGGTTGCCGGTCAGCGACGACAGCGTGAACGCCATGTACGCGCCGATCATGTAGAAGCTGCCGTGGGCGAGGTTGATGATGCCCATGATGCCGAAGATGAGCGTGAGCCCGCTCGCGACCAGGAACAGCAGCAGGCCGTACTGCACCCCGTTCAGGAGCTGGATCAGGAAGGAGTAGAAATCCATCGCGGCGTTCAGCGCACAGACCGCCACGACGGGCGCCGCGCCCCGAAGCCCGAGTGGGGTACCGAGGGCGGCGGGGGGCGGTGTCCGCCGCGGCGAGGCCCGGACCGGTACCGGCCGATCCGCAATGCGGACACCCGAATCAGAGCTTGCAGCCGCGCGGCGGGTCCGTCAGGTTCTTGACGGCGACGCCGATCACCTTGTTTTCCTTGCCCTCGACCTTGCGCAGGTAGATGTCGTGGATCGGGTTGTGGCCCCTGCTGAGAGCGAGCGGACCGCGCGGGCTGTCGAGCTTCGCGGCGCCCATCGCCGCCACGAGCTCCGCGCGCTTGCTCGTGTCGCCCTTCACCGCGTTCATCCCGACGACGAGCAGCTGCGCGGCGTCGTAGCCCTGTACCGCGTAGACGTCGGGCTCGGTCTTGTACGCCTTCATGTACGCGGCGCGGAACGCGTTGTTCTTCGGGTTGTTGAGGCCGTCGCCGTAGTGCAGCGTCGTCAGCAGCCCCTGCGCCGCGTCGCCCTGCGCCTCGAGCGTGCCGTCGGTGAGGAAGCCGGCGCCGACCAGCGGAATCGTCTTGTTGAGCCCGGCGGCCGCGTAGTCCTTGACGAACTTCACCGCGCCCCCGCCCGCGAAGAACACGTAGACGACGTCGGGCTTCAACGCCGCGATCTCGGTCAGGTACGACTGGAACTCGACCTGCGGAAACGGCAGCGACAGTTCCTTGATCACCTTGCCGCCGCCCGCCTCGAACGATTCCTTGAACCCGCCGACCGACTCGTCGCCCGCCGCGTATTTCCACGTGAGCGTGACGGCGGTCTTCTTCTTCTGCTCGGCCATCACCTTGCCCATCGCGATGCCCATCTGCGAGTTCGAGAACGACGTGCGGAACACGTTGGCCGCGCACAGCGGCCCGGTGATCTCGTCCGCGCCGGCGTTGGGGATGATGAGCAGCGTGTTGTTGTCGCGCGCGACCTTCGACATCGCCAGCGCGACGCCCGAGTGCACGGTGCCGACCAGCACGTCGACCTGGTCGCGCTTGATGAGCTTGTTCGCGTTTTCCGGGGCCTTCGCGGGATCGGATTCGTCGTCGACGGTGAAGTACTCGATCTCGCGTCCGCCCGGCTTGCCGCCGCTCTCCTCGATCGCGAGCTTGAAGCCGTTGGTGATCGCGGTGCCCAGCGCGGCGTAGGTTCCCGTGTAGGGCAGCATCAGGCCGACCTTGAGCTTCGGCTGCTGCGCCGTCGCCGTCGCCGGAGCCAGCAGCAGGCCGGCGGCAGCGCCTGCCGCCACGATCGCGCCGAGACGGCGCAGGAAGTTCGGGGTTGTTCTCATCGCGGGTTCCTCCTCGGGTTTGCTCGCGGGGACCGCCCGCCGGCGGGGCCCCGCGCAATGCGTTTCGACGTCAATCCGCCATGGCGCGCAGCTTGAAGCGCTGTATCTTACCCGTAGCCGTCTTCGGCAGCTCGTCGATGAACTCGATCCAGCGCGGGTACTTGTAGGGCGCGAGCCGCGATTTCACGTGCTGGCGCAGCTCGTCGGCCAGCGCCGGCGTGCCGGCCGTGCCGCTCTTCAGCACCACGTACGCCACCGGCTTCACCAGCTTTTCGTCGTCGGCCCGGCCGATCACCGCGGCCTCGAGCACCGCGGGATGCGTGACGAGCGCCGACTCGACCTCGATCGGCGATACGTAGATGCCGCCGACCTTCAGCATGTCGTCGCTGCGGCCCGAGTAAACGTAGCGGCCCTCGGCATCGATCGAGTACTTGTCGCCGCTCCTCGTCCACCGGCCCTGGAACGTATCCCGGCTCTTCTCGCGGTTGTTCCAGTACGCGATCGCGGACGTCGGACCGTTGATCTGCAGCTCGCCGACCTGGCCGGCGGGCGCCGGCTGGCCGTCGTCGCCGACGATGCGCAGCTCGTAGCCCGGCACCGGGACGCCGCTCGTCCCGTAGCGGACCGCGCCCGGCCGGTTCGACAGGAAGATGTGCAGCATCTCGGTCGAGCCCAGACCGTCCAGGATCTCGACGCCGAAACGCTCGGTCCAGCGCCGGCCGATCTCGGCCGGGAGCGCCTCGCCCGCCGAGGCGCAGCGGCGCATCCGGAGCTCGCCGCGCTTCGGCAGGTCGGGGCTCGCGAGGAGCGCGGCGAACAGCGTCGGGACGCCGTAGAAGATCGTCGGCTGGTGGCGGCGCAGGCACGCGAAGACCGCCGCCGGCGTCGGCCGCTCGGCCATCAGCACGGTCGTGGCGCCGACCGAGAGCGGAAACGAGAGCCCGTTGCCAAGGCCGTACGCGAAGAACAGCTTGGCCGCCGAGAACACGAGGTCGCCCTCGGAGATCCCCAGTATCGGCTTCGCGTACAGCTCGGCGGTCTGGATCATGCTCGAGTGCGCGTGCACGGTGCCTTTCGGCGCGCCCGTCGAGCCCGACGAATAGAGCCAGAAGCAGGCGTCGTCGCACGTCGTTTCCGCGGGAGCGAACGACGTCGGCGCCGCGGCCATCAGCTTCGCGAGCGACAGCTGCCGGGCGGCGTCGCTGTCCCCGCTCGCGCCGGAAACGATCACGTGCTGCAGGTGCGGATGCTTGCCGAGAATCGGCGCGAACGCGGGATAGAGCTGCACCGACACGACCAGCGCGCGCGCACGGCTGTCGCGCAGCATGTAGTCGTAGTCGTGCGTCGTGAGCAGCGTGTTCGCCGCGATCGGGACGATGCCCGCCTTGATCGCGCCGAGGAAGGCCGCGGGGAAGTCGATCGTGTCGAGGTGGCAGAGGAGCACGCGCTCCTCGGGCCGCAATCCCAGCGCGGTGAACGCGCCCGCGCAGCGGTTGACGCGCTCGGCGAGGTCAGAATAGGTGTACGTGCCGGCATCGTCGATGTACGCGATCTTGCCCGCGCGCCCGGCAGCGAGATTGCGCTCGACGAGGTCGTGCGCCGCGTTGTAATCGCGTGGGATCTCGACCCGCGGCGGGCTCGCGCCGTGATCGGCCGTGCTGAGGGACGGCATGGTGCTCTCCTCCCGGCGCATGCGCCGCGAAATTCCGGGACTTCGTGAACGCGATTGTGCCTTCGTGCGGCGGCATCCGTGGCGACGACGTCCTGCGGAGACGCCTTCGCCGCCTTCGAGGTCGAGGCAATTTAGATCATGCTCCGGCGATCGTCAAGCACAATAGATCCTGCGCGCGGCGCGGGCAACGCGGCGGGGACGCCGGCGGGCGTGCCCGGACTCGTCGCATTCTGCTCCTGGAGCCGGCCCGCGGTGCCGTACGATCCAAAGTGCTTGACGCGAGTCGATGACGTGCAATATATTGCCGAACCTTTCCCGTCCCGCCCTCGTCGCACGTAAACGATGACAACCACGACCCAGCAAAGGGCGACGCCGCCGGCATTCCCGGCCGGCGGGGCCAGCGATGCCGAATTCCTCGGCGCGATGGGCCGGCACGTGCGCGATGCGCGCGAGCGGCGCGGCATCTCGCGCCGGGCGGTCGCGCACGAGGCGGACGTCTCGGAACGGTACCTCGCCCAGCTCGAAGCCGGAGAGGCCAACGCATCGGTGCTGCTGCTGCGCAACGTCGCGCGCGCGCTGCGGATGCCGCTCACCGAGCTGCTCGAGCCGCGCGAGCACTCGGTGGAGCAGCGGCTCATCCGGCGCGTCCTCGACGGGTTGCCCGCGCACCGGCTCGAGGACGTCGTGTTCCGCCTGATGCGCGAGTTCGGCGACGAGGCGACGGCGCGCCGCAAGCGGGTCGCGCTGATCGGCCTGCGCGGCGCCGGGAAGTCGACGCTCGGACAGGCGCTCGCGGCGCACATGCGCCTGACGTTCGTCGAGCTCGACCGCGAGATCGAGCGCGAGGCCGGCATCGGCCTCTCCGAGGTCTTCCTGCTCTACGGACAGGCGGGCTACCGCCGCATCGAGCGCCGCTGCCTCGAGCGCATCGTCGGCGCGCACCCGGAAATGGTGATGACCGTCGGCGGCGGCATCGTCTCCGAACCCGACACCTACAACCTGCTGCTCGTCAACTGCTTCACCGTGTGGGTCAGGGCGTCGCCCGACGAGCACATGGCGCGCGTCCTCGCGCAGGGCGATCTGCGCCCGATGCAGGGCAGCGCGGAAGCCATGGCGGACCTGAAGCGTATCCTCGACGCCCGCGAGCCTCTTTACCGAAAGGCGGACGTCACGCTCGACACGTCCGGCGAAGATCCCGCGCAGAGCCTCGCCCGGCTGCGCCAGGCCGTCGCGGCCCCGTAACCCCGGAGACACGCATGACACAGGCAACCCTTGCGGCCGCGCCGGACGCCGAAGTTCGCGAACGGCCGCGCATCACCTACGACACGCATCCCGACCGCTACGCGCACTGGAAGCTGGCGTTCGACGGCCCGGTCGCGACGCTGACGATGGACGTCGACGAGGACCGCGGTCTTGCGCCCGGCTACAAGCTGAAGCTCAACTCGTACGACCTCGGCGTCGACATCGAGCTCCACGACGCGCTGCAGCGGATCCGCTTCGAGCACCCCGAGGTCCGGGCCGTGATCGTCACCAGCGGCAAGGAGCGCGTGTTCTGCTCCGGCGCCAACATCTTCATGCTCGGCACGTCGTCGCACGCGTGGAAGGTGAACTTCTGCAAGTTCACGAACGAGACGAGGAACGGCATCGAGGACTCGAGCCGGCACTCCGGGCTCAGGTTCATCGCCGCCTGCAACGGCACGACGGCCGGCGGCGGCTACGAGCTGGCGCTCGCCTGCGACGAGATCTTCCTGGTCGACGACCGCTCCTCGGCGGTAAGCCTGCCCGAGGTGCCGCTCCTCGGCGTGCTGCCCGGCACCGGCGGCCTCACGCGGATCACCGACAAGCGCCGCGTGCGCCGCGATCATGCCGACATCTTCTGCACGCTGGTCGAGGGCGTGCGGGCGCAGCGCGCGAAGGAATGGCGCCTGATCGACGGCTTTGCCAAGCCGCAGCAGTTCGCGCAGAAAGTGCGGGAGCGCGCGCTGGAACTCGCCGCCCTCAGTGACGACCCCGGCGACCGGCCGGCCGACGCGAAAGGCGTCGCGCTGACACCACTCGCGCGCACGATCGACGACGCCGGCTATCACTACGAGAGCGTCGACGTCCGGATCGACCGGCGCGCGCGCAGCGCGACGATCACCGTCGCCGCGCCGAAGGTCCCGCCGCCCGCCGACCTCGCGGCGATCGTCGCCGCGGGCGCATCGTGGTGGCCGCTCGCGATGGCGCGCGAGCTCGACGACGCGATCCTGCTGCTGCGCACCAACGAGCTCGACATCGGCACCTGGATCCTGCGGACCGCCGGCGACGCGTCGCACGTGCTCGCGGCGGACGCGGCACTCGCGCGCCACCGCGCGCACTGGTTCGTCCGCGAGACGATCGGCATGCTGCGGCGCACGCTCGCGCGCCTCGACGTCACGTCGCGCACGCTCTACGCGCTCATCGAGCAGGGGTCGTGCTTCGCCGGCACGCTGCTCGAGCTCGCGCTTGCCGCCGATCGCAGCTACATGCTCGCGCTGCCCGACGACGAAGCGGCGGCGCCGCGGGTCGCGCTGTCCGCCCTCAACTTCGGCACGTACCCGATGGTGAACGGCCGCGCGCGCATCGACGCGCGCTTCTGCGGCGAGGCGGAACCGATCGCGCGGGCCAGCGCGGCCGTCGGCCGCACGCTCGCCGCCGACGAAGCGCTCGGTCTCGGCCTCGTCACCGCCACTCCCGACGAGCTCGACTGGGCGGACGAGGTCCGCATCGCACTCGAGGAGCGTGCGAGCCTCTCGCCCGACGCGCTGACCGGCATGGAGGCGAACCTTCGCTTCGGCGGGACCGAGACGATGGAGACGCGCATCTTCGGCCGGCTGTCGGCCTGGCAGAACTGGATCTTCATCCGGCCGAACGCGACCGGCGAAGCCGGCGCGCTCAAGATCTTCGGCACCGGCAACAAAGCCCGATTCAACTGGGACCGCATCTGACGCCCGCACCTTTTCCAGGGAACGCACGATGACCATCGACTACAGCGAGAAGATCCCGAACAACGTCGACCTCGCCGGCAACAAGACACTGCAGCGCGCCCTCCTGCACTGGCAGCCCGAGTTCCTGCACTGGTGGGCCGACATGGGCCCGGAGGGCACGAGCAACGTCGACGTGTACCTGCGCACGGCCGTCTCCGTCGAGCCGAAGGGCTGGGCGCACTTCGACTACGTGAAGATGCCGGACTATCGCTGGGGCATCTTCCTCGCGCCGGCGGAAGCCGACCGCAAGGTGAACTTCGGCGCGCACAAGGGTGAACCCGCATGGCAGGAAGTGCCGGGCGAATACCGGGCGAACCTGCGCCGGCTGATCGTCACGCAGGGCGACACCGAGCCTGCCTCGGTCGAGCAGCAGCGCCACCTGGGCCTCACCTGCCCGTCGCTCTACGACCTGCGCAACCTGTTCCAGGTCAACGTCGAGGAGGGGCGCCACCTGTGGGCGATGGTGTACCTGCTGCACGCGCATTTCGGCCGCGACGGCCGCGAGGAGGCCGAGGCGCTGCTCGAGCGACGCTCGGGCGACGCGGACAACCCGCGCATCCTCGGCGCCTTCAACGAGCCCACGCCCGACTGGCTGTCGTTCTTCATGTTCACGTTCTTCACCGACCGCGACGGCAAGTACCAGCTCTGCTCGCTCGCCGAATCGGGCTTCGATCCGCTGGCGCGGACGTGCCGCTTCATGCTGACCGAGGAGGCGCACCACATGTTCGTCGGCGAGTCCGGCGTGGGCCGCGTCATCCAGCGCACCTGCGAGGCGATGGCCGCGAGCCGGACCGACGACCCGGCGACGCTGCGCGCGCAGGGCGTCATCGACCTGCCGACGATCCAGCGCTACCTCAACCTGCACTTCAGCGTGACGATGGACCTCTTCGGCTCCGACGTGTCGTCCAACGCCGCGACGTTCTACACGACCGGGCTCAAGGGCCGCTTCGACGAGACCAAGATCCCCGACGACCACCTGCTGGTCGGGGCGACGTATCCGGTGCTGGAAATCCGCGACGGCAGGCTCGCCACGGCCGAGGCGCCCGCGCTGAACGCGCTGAACGAGAAGCTGCGCGACGACTACATCCGCGACGCGACCGCCGGCATCGAACGCTGGAACAAGATCATCGAGAAGCAGGGCGTCGCGTTCCGGTTGAAGGCACCGCACAAGGCGTTCCATCGCCGGATCGGGCCGCTGGCCGCGGCGAACATCGACCCCGACGGCAATGTCGTGTCGGCGGCCGAGTGGGCGGCGAGCGTCGACCGCTGGCTGCCGAGCGCCGCGGACCGCGTTTTCGTCGCCTCGCTGATGGGCCGGGTCGCGGCGCCCGGCCGCTACGCCAACTGGATCGCCCCGCCTGCGCGCGGCATCAACAACCAGCCGGCGGACTTCGAGTACGTGCGGTTCAATTGACCCCGGTACGCCCGCGGAGGCTGCGATGAGCGACGGAGCGCAGACGGTCGAGGTGATCCGCCAGCACCTGATCGACCCGGAGATCTGCATCCGCTGCAACACCTGCGAGGAGACGTGCCCGGTCAAGGCCGTCACCCACGACGCGCGCAACTACGTCGTGGACCCGGCGAAGTGCAACAGCTGCAACGAGTGCATCGCGCCGTGCCCGACCGGCGCGATCGACAACTGGCGCCGCGTCGACAGGCAGAAGGCGTATACGCTCGACGAGCAGCTCTCCTGGGACAGCCTGCCGGCGCAGCAGGAGACCGATGCCGGCGCCGTGGCGGACACCCCGCTCGAAGTCGTGCAGTTCACGGCGGAGGCGACCGCGGGCCAGGGCGGCACTGCGGTGCCCCCGTGGTCGGCCGCGCACCCTTACACGAACCTCTACACGATCGGCAGGCCCGCGCTCGCGACCGTCACCGGCAATTTCCGGCTGACCGCCGACGGCGCGTCCTCCGACATCCGGCACCTCGTGCTCGACTTCGGCGGCGCCGCGTTCCCGGTGCTGGAGGGGCAGACGATCGGCATCATTCCACCCGGCCTCGACGCCGCCGGCAAGCCGCATCACGTGCGCCTCTACTCGGTCGCGAGCCCGCGCGAGGGCGAGCGGCCGCGCTACAACAACCTCGCGCTCACCGTGAAGCGCGTGACCGAGGACCACGAAGGCAAGCCGGTGCTGGGCGTCGCGTCCAACTACCTGTGCGACCGCGCGAAGGGTGACCGGGTGCAGGTCGTCGGCCCGTACGGCACGACGTTCCTGATGCCGAACCACCCGCGATCGAGCCTGCTGATGGTCTGCACCGGCACCGGGTCGGCGCCGATGCGGGCGATGACCGAGCGGCGGCGGCGGCGCATCGCCCTGAACGAAGGCGGCGAGCTGATGCTGTTCTTCGGCGCGCGCAGCCCGGACGAGCTGCCGTACTGCGGCCCGCTGCTCAAGCTGCCGAAGGAATTCATCGACATCAATTTCGCGTTCTCGCGCGTCCAGGGCGACCCCAAGCGCTACGTGCAGGATCGGATCCGCGAGCGCGGCGCGGACGTCGTGCGCCTGCTCGACGATCCCGACAGCTACGTCTACATCTGCGGCCTCAAGGACATGGAGCACGGCGTCGACCAGGCGTTCCGCGACGCGTGCCGGGCGCACGGCGCGGACTGGGACCGGCGGCTGCCCGAGCTGCGCGCGCAGGGCCGCTATCACGTCGAAACCTATTGAACGACGGTGCCGCGACCATGACCACCGATCTCCTTTCCGAAGCCACCGCCCCCTCCTTCGACGATCCGCTCGGCATGCTTTCCGCGTGCCATCACCGGATCGAGCGCCAGCTCGCAACGCTCGACCGGCTGCAGCGGCACCTGCCCGAGCACGGCTGCGACACCGATGCGCGCGCCGCCGCGCGCGGCATCCTCCGCTACTTCGACAGCGCGGCGCCCAACCACCACGCCGACGAGGAGGCGAGCGTCTTTCCGCGCCTGCGGAGCGCGCGTCCGGGTCTCGCCGCAGCGCTGATCGCCGACCTCGAGCGCGAACACCGCACGCTCGCCGACAACTGGCGCCATCTGCGGCCGCTGCTCGCGGGCATCGCCGCCGGCACGCGCGCGAACCTGTCGCCGAAGGAGGTCGCCGACGTGCGCGCCGCATACGACGCGCACATCGCGAAGGAAGAGACCGTGCTGCTCCCGCTCGCCGCGCAGGCGTTCGACGCGGCGACGCTCGCCGAGATCGGCAGGGAGATGGCGGCGCGGCGGGGAATCGACCCGGCGGCGCCCCGCGGGCTGCACCGCGCCGCGGCCTGACGCACGGTGGCGCCGACGGCGCGTTCGGCGGTCAGATGACGCGCGAGTACTGCGCCTTCTGCTGCGCCTCGCGCAGGTAGCGGTCGAACTGCATCGCCACGGTGCGCACGAGCAGCCGCCCGCGCATCGTCACCTTGACTTCGCGTTCGGTGAGCTCGACCAGGCCGTCGGCGGCCAGCGGCGCGAGTGCCGCGAGGTCCGGCGCGAAGTACTCGGCGAACGCGATTCCGTAGTGCCGTCCGAGCTCGTCGAAATCGAGCTCGAAGTTGCACATCAGCTTCTGGATCACGTCGCGGCGGATCAGGTCGTCGGCGTTGAGCTCCACGCCGCGCATCACCGGCAGCACGCCGGCATCGAGCCGATCGTAGTACTCGTCGAGCGTCTTGACGTTGGCGACGTAGGACGCGCCGACCTTGCCGATCGCCGAAATGCCGAACGCCAGCATGTCGCAGTCGGGCTTCGTCGAGTAGCCCTGGAAGTTGCGGTGCAGCTTGCGCTCGCGCTGGGCGAGCGCGAGCTCGTCCGTCGGCTTCGCGAAGTGGTCCATCCCGATGTAGACGTAGCCGGCGCTGCCGAGCTTCTCGATCGCGAGTGCGAGGATCGCGAGCTTCGTCTCGGGCGCCGGCAGCATGCCGACGTCGATACGCCGCTGCGGCTTGAACAGGTGCGGCACGTGCGCGTAGCTGTAGAGCGCGATGCGGTCGGGACCGACGGCGATCACCTTGTCGAGCGTCGCACTGAAACCCTCGACGGTCTGCCGCGGCAACCCGTAGATGAGATCGGCGTTCACGGACACGAAGCCGTTGGCGCGCGCGGCCTCGATCACCGTCATCGTCTCGGCCTCGGTCTGGATCCGGTTGACGGCCTGCTGGACCACGGGGTCGAAGTCCTGAATGCCGACCGAGATCCGGTTGAAGCCCAGCCGTCCCAGGAAGGCCACGGTGTCGGCGGAGACCTTGCGCGGATCGACCTCGATCGAGATTTCCGCGTCGGGCGCGAACGCAAAGTGGCCGCGCAGCATCCCCATCAGCTCCGACATCTCGTCCCGCGCGAGGAAGGTCGGCGTGCCGCCGCCCAGGTGCAATTGCTCGACCTTCGGGCCGCCTTCGACGAGGCCGCTCACGATCTCGATCTCGCGACCCACGTACTTAATGTACTTGGCGCTGCGCCCGTGGTCCTTGGTGATCACCTTGTTGCACGCGCAGTAGTAGCAGATCGTGTTGCAGAACGGGATGTGCACGTACAGCGAAAGCGGTGCCGTCGGCCGCTCCTGGTTGCGTGCGTGGATCGCATCGACATACCGCTCGGCGGTGACACCCGCGTGAAAGCGATCGGCGGTGGGGTAGGAGGTGTAACGAGGACCGAATCCGTCGTACTTCTTCACCAGGACGGTGTCGAGGACGAGGTCGGCTGCAGCGGCAATGGCCATGGCAGCTCCCGATAAGCGGACTTACTCCCGCGAATGACGCGAATTGTCACCCCCCGTCCAACGCCATGCCTTGACCGAGATCAACGGCGAACCCTGCACCAACGCTCGCGTCGATCCGGCCAAGCGCACGCGCCCATGTCACCGGCACCCTTTGCGCCTTTCCCTCCGGGGTGTCACTGGCCGGACCCGGCCACGACCGGACGGTCAGCGTCGCCGCTCAACTTGCGCGCCCACGGCTCCTGGAACACACGAAACT
>Ga0209048_10004722_pt1 | contig 12996 bp, 9 predicted proteins | sample FrelakmetCRP12CR_FD_187146 | JGI IMG/M metagenome (GOLD analysis project Ga0209048, IMG submission 187146) | Freshwater lake sediment microbial communities from the University of Notre Dame, USA, for methane emissions studies - CRP12 CR (SPAdes)... | ecosystem: Environmental > Aquatic >... | reverse complement strand
GAGCTGGGATCCGGCCGCGGCTGAGCGGTCCGCGCGCGTGGCGGCGACCGAGGCGGCGGCGGCCGGCCTGCACTGGACGTTCGGGCCGATGGTCGACATCGCGCGCGACGCGCGATGGGGCCGGATCATGGAGGGATCGGGCGAGGACGCGTTCCTCGGCGCGAAGATGGCGGCCGCGCGCGTGCGCGGGTTCCAGGGCACCGACCTGGCCGCGGTGGATACTATTGCGGCCTGCGCAAAGCACTACGCCGCCTACGGGTTCGCCGAGGCCGGGCGCGATTACAACACCGTGGACATCTCCGAGAGCACGCTGCGCAACGTCGTCCTCGTGCCGTTCAAGGCAGCGGCGGACGCCGGTGCCGCGACGTTCATGAACTCGTTCAACGAGATCGGCGGCATTCCGGCGACCGCCAGCGTGCACCTGCAGCGCGACATCCTGAAGGGCGAGTGGGGCTTCCAGGGATTCGTCGTGTCCGACTGGGGCTCGATCGGCGAGATGATCCGTCATGGGTACTCCGAGAACCTCGCGGACGCCGCCCGGCAGGCCATGACGGCCGGCAGCGACATGGACATGGAGTCGCGCGCCTACATCGGCCACCTGGCCGCGCTGGTGAAGTCGGGCAAGGTCGACGTCAAGCTGGTCGACGAGGCGGTGCGCAGGGTGTTGCGCGTGAAGTTCGCCCTCGGCCTGTTCGACGATCCCTTCCGCTATTCCGATCCGGGCCGTGAAAAGGCGGCGATGATGACGCCGGCCAATGTGGCGGCGGCACGCGACGTCGCGCGCAGGTCCATCGTCCTGTTGAAGAACGACGGCATCCTGCCGCTCGACAAGAACGTGCGCACCATCGCGGTGATCGGGCCGCTCGCCGACGACAAGGACGCGCCCCTCGGGAACTGGCGCGGGCGCGGCGAGGCGAACTCCGCCGTCTCGCTCCTCGAGGGCGTGAAGGCCGCGGTGTCGCCGGGCACGAAGGTGATCTACGCCGAGGGCGCGACGCTCGTCACGGGCCCGCGCAACTTCGCCGCGCCTTCCGTCTACAACACGAGCGACCGCTCCGGCTTCCCGGCCGCCGTGGACGCGGCGCGCGCGGCCGACGTGGTGCTGCTCGCGATTGGCGAGGACGCGTTCCAGTCGGGCGAGGGCCGCAGCCAGACCGACCTGGGGCTCAAGGGCCTGCAGGACGAATTGCTCAAGGCCGTCGTCGAGGCCAACAAGAAGACCGTGGTCGTGCTGATGAACGGGCGGCCGATGACGATCGGCTATGTCGCGGAGGCCGTTCCCGCGCTCGTCGAAACGTGGCTCCTCGGCTCGCAGTCGGGCCACGCGATCGCCGACGTCCTCTTCGGCGACTACAGCCCGAGCGGCAGATTGCCCGTGTCGTTCCCGCGCGTCATCGGGCAGGTGCCAATCTACTACGGCCACAAGAACACCGGACGCCCCGGCCCCGAGCCGGGCGTCACGTGGTCCCACTACACGGACGTGTCGAACGACCCGCTCTACCCCTTCGGGTTCGGTCTGAGCTACACGACGTTCGCCTACTCCGAGCCGACGCTGAGCGCGGCGGAGATCGCCCCCGGCGGCCAGTTGAAGGTGACGGTGACCGTTACCAACTCGGGCCAGCGCGCCGGCACCGAGGTCGTGCAGCTCTACGTGCGCGACCTGGTCGGCAGCGTGACCCGGCCCGTCAAGGAGCTCAAGGGCTTCGAGCGCGTTGATCTGGCGCCCGGGCAGGCGCGCGAGATCACATTCACGATTACCCCCGCGGACCTCGCGTTCTACACGGCGCGAGGACGATGGGAGGCCGAGCCTGGCGCGTTCAAGGTGTTGGTCGGCGGCAACTCGCGCGATCTGAAAGAGGCGTCGTTCACGCTCCGCTGACGTGAGCCGCGCGTGGACGATGTATCCCGGAGAAGAGGGCGGGAGGGCGATCGCGGAGACGATCGCCGGCGACAACAACCCCGCAGGGCGCCTGCCGGTCACGTTCTACAGAGGGGTGGAGCAGCTGCCCGAGTTTGCGGACGACTCGATGAAGAGCCGGACCTACCGTGACTTCGACGGCCAGCCGCTGTACCCGTTCGGCTATGGTCTCAGCTACTCAAGCGTCGCGTACTCGAACATCAGACTCTCGAAGGCCGTGATCGAAGCGGGCGAGCCGGCTTGTCGGGCCGGGCAAGTACGTGTTGGCGATCGGCGGCGGCCAGCCGGGGACGAAGGCCCCTGTCGCGACGGCGGTCTTCGAGATCAGAGGAGAGAAACGGCTGCCGCGGTAGCCACGAGGCATCAGTTCTTCTTCTCTGCCCCGGACCTCGTCTCGAGCGGGAGCGGCTGCACCGTGAGCCGGACGGGTTTGCCCGCATCGACACGCACCGGCAAGCCACGGCGCAGCTCCGCGCCGGCAACATCGCGCGCGGGCTCGACGGCGGCCCCCGCGGAGTGGGGCTGCACGCGGTAGTGCGCGTCCGCGGCCACCGTGAACCACTCCGGGAACTGGTTGATACGGGGCCAGTCGATCGGCAGGCGCAGATTCTCCGCGTGGCGCGTCCGGTCGAACACGAGCGTGCCGCTCCAGGGCTTGTCGGCCGCTACCGCCAGGGCCACGCCGTCTCCCGCGCGCACGGCGCCGAGCCGCAGGTCCTCGCGCCAGGGATGTGCCGAGATGCCCTGTGTCTTCCACAGGCAGTACATGATCGTCGTCCGGGCGAAATTGCCGTCGCCGTGCCAGGCTTCGATGATGCCGTCCGGGCGCTGGCGCGACCACAACTCGCGCGTCTCGCTGTCGAGCCAGGCGGCGGTTGGCGCCGCGCGTGAATCGTCTGGCGGCAGGCGGTTGAACAGGTTGAGCGCGCTCTCGATCGAGTCGGCATACCCGTCCTGGCTGCCCTTCGCATTCCCCTGCGCATTGCTGCCCGGCTCCCAGTCGAAGCCGCGGTACTTGTCCCACAGCGCGCCGAGCGGCCGGAACGCCGCCTCGCGGTAGGCGGCCGTCCCGTCCACCATCCACACCGCGTAGTAGGCGTCGAAGACGTAGCCCCAGGAATCGGACAGCGCAGGATCGATGATCCTGCCCGTCTGCGGGTCGACCGAGTTATAGAGCATCCCGTCGGCGTTGCGGCCGACGGCGAGAATGCGATCGAGCATCTCGTGTACGTGCGGAGCGTACGCGGCCTTCAGGGCTGCCCACTTCTCTCCGCCGGGCTTCTTCCCCGCGTAGTGGAGCGTGACGTAGTACTCGCACAGCCCGCTGACGATTTCGCAGCCGTGGTCGCGCAAGCGGAGCTCGGAGAAATCCCGCGTCGGGTGAGACGCGCCCTCGGGCAGGAGATAGAGATCCGCCAGCCGCCGTCCCCATTCGAGGTACTTCTCCTGTCCGCCGCTCAGCCAGTAGAGCCGCGCGAGCGACTGGAGGTAGTCGCCGCTCACCTCGACGCCCGTGTCCTTGTTGCGCCCCGCCATCGGCACTTTGCCGGCCCGCGTGTCGACCGCCGCGAGCGCGAACGAGTCGTCGACGAGCTCGAACATGCGTTCGCTCCACGGGCTCGGGCCGAGCCATTCGGTGAGCGCGAGCAGGCCGTCTTTCACGTATTCGGCCGAGTTGAAGATGATCCGCCCGGCGTCGGGTTGGGCGTCGCGCAGGCCGAGCGGTTCCTCGAGGCTGTAGTCGTCGGTCAGCCGGAGCCAGCCGGGACGCTTCGTCAGCCGACGTTCGGTGTCCAGCATGCGGCGCAGCGGGCCGTCGTACGCGGCCCGGTCGGTGAACCACGCACTCAGCACCATGAACGGGTAGTTGTCGGCGGCGCTGTCCTTGCCGTTCCAATACGGGCTGTCGGTGAGGTTGCGCGGGATGAGACCCGTCGTCGGCTCGGCACGCGCCAGCCAGGCCTGGAGATAGCGATGGCAGCGGGAGAATCCCTCCTGCGCCAGCCGGCCGTTGGCCAGCGCCCGCTCGAACGGATCGGGCGCCGGCATCGCGGCGGCGAAGGCGAGGGTCATCGAGAGCAGCAGCAACACGGCCAGCAGCGCTCCCCTGCCCAGGAGGGTCCTGCTCCGCCCGCGCCTGCCGCGCGAGACCGGCTCTCCGCCGTCGTCACCAGCCTCGCGTGGCGTGCGTGTCATCAAAGGCCCTCCCATCTGCGTTCGTGCGTAGCTTCTGCCTTCTCCGGCGCTCCGTCAACCGTACGACACGGCACCAGACGATCCGGACGTTCAAGCCCGGCCGGGTCCGGTAGAATACGCCCATGGACGCCAGCCGCGCTGCCGCCCGCGCTGCCCGCATGACCGTGAAGCGTTTCGCGACCTTTGCGGATGCCGACCGGCACGACCGCGAGCTCTGGGCGGCCATTCCTCCCGGCGAGCGTATGGTTCAGGCCTGGCGCCTGAGCGAAGAGCTGTGGCGATGGCGGGGCGAGTTCACCGATGAACCAGGACTTTGTCGATCTGTTGCGGTCGTTCATCGCCCATGACGTGCGTTTCCTCGTCGTGGGCGCGTACGCCTTGGCCGTGCACGGCCGGCCCCGCGCCACCGGCGACATGGACGTGTGGGTGGATGCGTCCACCGAGAACGCCGCCCGCATCACCCGCGCCCTCGCGGCCTTCGGCGCCCCGATGCGTGACCTCACAGAAGCGGACTTCGCCACGCCCGGCGTCGTCTATCAGATGGGACTTCCTCCCGGCCGCATCGACGTGCTCACGCAATTGACGGGACTGACATTCGCCGAAGCCTGGCCCGGCCGGGTGGAACGGCAACTGGAGAACATGAGCGTCCCGGTGATTGGCCGCGAGGCCTTCATCCGGAACAAGAAGGCCACGGGCAGGGCGAAGGATCTCGGCGATCTCGAGGACCTGGAGTAGCCGCCCGCTTCCGTCGCGTGCGCCGCCCGCCCCGACCTGCTCGACGAGCCGCACTGACCTACCTGGCGCCGATTGGCCAGATCTCGACGCGCCGGAAGTGGATTTCACCGCCCTCCGACTGCAGCGCGATGCGCCCGGGCAGCACCAGCGCGCCCTTCGCCTCGTTGACCTTCTTCCCGTTGATCAGCACGACGAGTGACGCGCCGTCGAAGGTGATGTCGTAGGTGTTCCACTCGCCTTCGGGATTCTCGGCGGCCTCGATCTTCTTGAATCCCACCATGTCGCCGAGCAGTTCGTGGCCCTTGGCCTCGCGCCGCCGCGCGGGGTCGCCGTCGAGCGGCATGCCCCAGAAGCCGTAGAGGTCGCCCGCGTTGCCGGCCTGCAACTGCGCTTCGTAGGTCCGGGGCACGCCCTTCGGCTTCGGCTCGCCGTTGACGCGCATCAGCACGCCGCTGTTGGGCGCTTTCCCGAGGCGGGCGGCGGCACCAGGGGCCCATCGCCAGTCCACGATCAATCTGAAGCTCGTGTACTCGGCGTTCGTGTAGAGGTAGCCAAGCGGCTCGCCCTTGCACACGAGAATGCCGTTTTGGACGCTCCACACGTCGCCCGCGGGCACCTTCGGATCGACGAGGAAGTGGCCCCAGCCGGTGAGGTCCCTCCCGTTGAAGAGGCGGACTCCCTGCGGCTGCGCGGCTGCGGCCACCGGGAGCAGGACGGCCGCCAGTGCGGCCGCGACGAGGGTGAAGCCACGTGTTCGGCGCATCATCCGCGCATCATAGCCGAAGAGCCGGCCTGAAGTCGTTGATGCGACGGTGGTGCGAGGCGCCGGAGTGACTGCGCTTTCACCCCTGGCGCCAGGTCCGAGCTGCCGATACTATATGGCGGGCGCTGGGGACGTGAAGCACTTCCAGTCGGGCGGCCAGCCGCCTCGGTTGTGTGTTTGCGCCGGCGCGCATCAGATCATGGGCAACGTCATGAAGCTGGAAGAGGTTGCGCGACGCGCCAGGGTTTCGACGGCGACCGTCTCCCGCGTGCTCAACAACGCGGGACTCGTCAAGAGCAGCACCCGCGCCCGCGTCCTGAAAGCCATCGAAGAGCTCAAGTACAGCCCGAACCTCCACGCCCGCAGTCTTGCCGGCGGCAAGAGTCGCAGCATCGGCGTCATCGTCTCGAACATCGAGAACCCCTTCTTCCTCGACATCTACAAGGCGGTTGAAGAGGGCGCCCACAGTGCCGGGTACGAACTCATCATGGCGAACACCGACTACAGCTCGGAGCGCCTGGTCACCAGCGTCCGGCTGATGATCGGCCGACGCGTGGCCGGGTTGGCGGCCGTCGTCTCCGAGATGGACTCGGACTTGATCGAGGAACTCAGCGGCCACCGAATCCCGGTGGTGTTCTACGATGTCGGCGCCCCGCGGCGGAACATCACGAACATCCGCGTGAACTACCGCCGCGGGATGGAGAAGCTGACCTCGTATCTCTACAGCCTCGGTCATCGTCGCGTGGGATTCGTGGGGCACCACGCAGCGCTGGGACCGATCCACGAACGCCTCACGGTGCTGCTCGAAGCGGCAGGACGCTACGCGGATCTCCGGGTGGTGACCGCGGCCGATACGGACACCCTTGAAGGCGGCCGTCGCGCCGCTCGGGCATTGCTCGCCACCGGTTCGCGACTCACGGCAGTTGTCTGCGTCAATGACGTGATGGCGGTCGGCGCGCTTCGGGAACTCCGCGAGAGGGGCCTCCGGGTGCCGGAGGATGTTTCCGTCACGGGTTTCGACAACGTCAACATCGCGCAGTTTTGCTATCCGGCGCTGACGACCGTGCACATCCCACGAGATCAGATCGGGCGGACGATCTGCGAGTGCCTCATGAATCGCGAGAACGCCCTGCTCGAACACGAGTTCGTGATCGATCCCGAGCTCGTCCTGCGGGACTCGACTGGCCCGCCGCGCGCTGAACCCTGAGATCGCCGCCGGCGCTCCAGAGCCTTATCGCCAGGGGTCCTCGTGCCCGGCGCGCGTCGTGGTCACCACGAACGAATCGAAATCCGCATGGCCGCCCTCGGCCTGAACCTTCGTGCTGCAGGAGAACAGCGCGCACTCGATGCCGTGTGTGGTAGTCGGGCTGCCACCGATGGCGTGAGATTGGCCGATCTCCGTATAGGCTCTTCCGTCGGTGCTGTAGAGGAAGGCCACCTCATGCCTCACGAAGTCGCACTCCGCTCGCAGGCGCACTCGCGGGTGCCGCAGCGGGATCCGACTCGTCTTGCGGCTTCGCTCATCGAACCGGGCGAGGATCAGGCCGTCGCTGATGCGCTCCACGCCAAGCCACGCGTAGGGTCTGTTGAAGAGGGCCAACCCGGCGACATCCCCGGTCCTCAGGCCGGCAACGCTCAACGCCACGGTGACGGTGGATCGTGGTTCGACGGCGTACAGCGTCAGAGAAGCCCGGGCATGCCGGACATCCGGTGCCGGCAGCGCATGGAGGCGAGTCAGGCCGAACGACTTCCGCATCGTCACTTCACCGTCCAGCCGCCAGCCCTACAGGGAGGCTCTTCGTCCGTCGAGACCACCCGCAGGAACCGTTTAGCGACGAGCGACATCAGGATGATCTCGCCATCAAACGGCTCCACCCACTCCAGCGTCTCCCTCTGCTGCGGTGCGCCGCGCCGGCCCGCCAATGCTACACGAAATGTAAGCGATTAACGCAACGTGTCTCTCCTGAACCAGCTGTGCCTGCCAATCGCTTGACGGCGCAGGTGCAAGCGCATACACTCGCCGGCTACGCGGACCTCTGGTGCCGCTCGAAGGGAGACCGTGTGTACAAGACAGTTCTCTTGGCGGTCCTGGCTTGCGCGTGCATGTCCGGGCGTGCCTGGGCACAGCCGCCGGCCGATTGCACGCCGAATGCGCTGAACATTCCGAACGCGCCCTACCCGTGCGTGCTCCCGGACAACCGCGTGATGTTCCGGGTGCTGGCACCCGACGCCCAGAAGGTGACAGTCCGGCTCGGGAAGGGCTTCGACATGACCAAGGGCGCCGACGGGCTCTGGTCCGTCACCACGACGCCGATCGTCGTCGGCTTCCACTACTACACGCTGTCGATCGACGGCGCCGTCGTGGCCGATCCCGCCACGCGCACGTTCTTCGGCTCGGGCTGGGACAACAGCGGGATCGAGATCCCGGAACCGGACGGCGGCTACTACACGCTCAAGAACGTGCCGCACGGGCAGGTGAGCCAGCGCTGGTACTTCTCGACCGTGACGGGCAAGTGGCGCCGGGCGTACGTCTATACGCCGCCCGACTATGGGACCAGCACGAAGGCGAAGTACCCCGTGCTCTACCTCATGCACGGCTGGGGCGAGAACGAACAGGGCTGGCACATCCAGGGCCATGTCGACGTGATCATGGACAACCTGATCGCCGAGAAGAAGGCCGTGCCGTTCATCATCGTGATGGACAACCTGAATGCCGTGAAGCCGGGCGAGAGCGCGGCCCTCTACGGCGCCCGTGGCGCGCTGACGCAGCCGATCTACGAGCCGCCACCGCCTCCGCCGGCACCCGGAACCGCGCCCACTCCGCCGCCTGCAGGAGGCCGCGGCGCGGCACCTGGCGCCGGTGGCCGTGGCGGCGCGGCGCCTCGATCGCTCGCCAGTTCGGTCTTCACCGAGATGATGTTCACCGACCTCATCCCGATGATCGAGAAGACGTACCGCGTCGCGCCGGGGCGTGAGCGCCGCGCGATGGCCGGTCTCTCGATGGGTGGCATGCAGACGTTCGGCACGGCGCTGGCCAACCTCGACAGGTTCGCCTACATCGGCGGCTTCAGCGGCAGCAGCGGCGGCCGTGGCGGTTTCGATCCGAAGACCTCCAACAACGGGGTCTTCGCAGACGCGGCGGCGTTCAACAAGAAGGTCAAGGTGCTGTTCCTGGGCATCGGCTCCGAGGAAGGTCCGGGCACCAGGACGTTCAGTGAAGCCCTGACGCAGGCCGGCATCAAGAACGTGTATTTCGAGTCGCCGGGCACGGCCCACGAGTGGCTGACCTGGCGCCGCTGTTTCAACGACTTCGCCACGCGCCTGTTCCGGTAGGCCACATCCATGAACGTGTGCCTTCGAACCGCGCTCGTCGGCATCTTCGCCAGCGTCCTCCTGGCACCCACCGTCTTCACACAGTCGCCCTCCCCAAAGGCTGCGCCTGTCGTCGGCACGTCGCTGCGCTACTGTAACCCGCTCCCCATCGAGACCTCATCGCGGGACGGATCGCCGCAGGGCGTGAATCTCGGCGACGTGACGGTGGTGCGCGAAGGCGGCAAGTACTACCTGTTCGGAACCGGCGGCGGCGGGTGGGTGTCCGAAGACCTGGTCAACTGGCGGTACCAGGGCGTGGAGATGCGCGAGGGACGGGTGCCCGTTGCGCCGCACGTCGTGAAGTTCAACGGGCAGTTCTACATGTCCGGCAACAACGCGCCGCTGTACCGGGCGCCCGCCATCCTCGGTCCGTATGAAGTCGTCGGGGACTGGACGGACGTCGCGGGGAAGCCCTTCGCGGGAGTGGCCAACGGACGCCCGTGGATCGGGGCGTTCGACATCGACATCTTCGTGGACGAGGACAACACACCGTACCTCTACTTTCCGGGCCGATCCACCGAAGGCATCTACGTGGTCCCCCTCGATCCGAACAACCTGAACCAGTTCATGGCGGCGCCGACCCGGCTGTTTGGATTCGACCCGTCGCACGTCTGGGAGCGCTACGGCGAGATGAACGAATACGCGGACGTGTCGTGGATCGAGGGGCCGTGGGTGATGAAGCGCAAGGGCACCTACTACTTGCAGTACAGCGCCTCCGGCACGCAGTGGCTGTCGTACGCGACGGGCATGTACACGAGCAAGAGCCCCGCGGGACCGTTTACCTACTCGCCCGTGAACCCCATCCTGCGCAAGACCAACGGCGTCGTCACAGGGACCGCCCACGGCTCCATCGTGGAGGGTCCCGACGGCACGCTGTGGCAGTTCTACACGATCGTCCTGTCGAACCCGCCTGGCGGACGGCGGCTGGGCATGGATCCGGTGGGCTTCGACGCGCGGGGCAACCTCTTCGTCCGGGGTCCGAGCGAAACGCCGCAGTGGGGCCCCGGCGCGGTGGCGGATCCGGCGCGGCACGGCGATTCCGGCTCGCTGCCGCTGACGATCAACAAGATGCGGGCGATGAACACGAAAAGCGCGTTCTCGAGCCAGCGTCCGGGACGCGACGCGGCGTACGCCATCGACAACTCGACCGGCACGTGGTGGGAGCCTGCCGAGGACGACCTCCAGCCATCGATCACGGTGGATCTGGGCCCGGCGACGGAGTTCGATCCCATCCAGATGTTCACGGTGGACTCGAGCCGCATCCTGTTCTCGGCGCCCCGCGCCTTCGGGCGGCCCGCGGCGGGCACGACACCGACGCCATCGGCTCCGCCTACCGGTTCGCCGTCGCACCGCTACAGGATCGAAGTCTCGAACGACGGCAAGACGTTCACGACGGTGCTGGACAAAACGCAGAACGCGGCCACAAAGTACCTCGAGTTCGACGAACTGCCGCCGACGGTATGCCGGTTCGTACGGCTGACGCTCACGGACTGGCCGCACAACGCCGCCGCGCCGCTGGGCATCGTGGAGTTCACCGTGTTCGGCAAGGCCGTCTCGCCATCGGCCATGCCGGACCGCGCGGGTCTGCACTGACCGGCCAGGCAGTGAAGCACCGCAGGCGGGAGAACCGACATGCGACCACGGCGTGGGCGTTTCGGACTGGCAGTCACGCTGGCGCTGCTGGCAGCCTCGGCGCTGGCGGCTGAGGCCGGGTCGGCGGACTCCCCCTTCACTCTCAGATACGACCGGCCGGCAGAGCGATGGACCGAGGCGCTGCCGGTCGGAAACGGCCGCATCGGCGCCATGGTGTTCGGCGGGACCGAACACGAGCGCCTGCAGGTCAACGAGAGCACGCTCTGGGGTGGAGGTCCACACGACTACACCGCTCCCGACGCCAGCACCCGCCTCGAGGAGATTCGACAACTGATCTTCGCGGGCCGGGTGGCCGAGGCCGAGAAGCTCTCGGAGGCCATGATGGGCCGCCCGAAGCTGCTCATGCCCTACCAGCCCTTCTGTGACGTGCGGCTGGACTTCCCCGGCCATGACCAGGCGGCGTCCTACAGCCGTCAGCTTCGTCTGGACGATGCGATGGTCGACACCTCCTACACCATCGGTCCCACCACGTTCCGTCGCGAGGTGTTCGCATCCTACCCGGACCAGGTGCTCGTCGTCCGACTGACGGCGAGTCGAGCGGGCCAGCTGAGCTTCAGCGTCGTCATCGACTCTCCGCAGCCTGGGACGCGCGTTGAGAGTCCCGCGCGCGACACACTGGAGCTGACCGGCCAGGTCCAGCCCCGTCAGAACCCTGCCCGGTCCTGGACGGGCTCGTGGGATCGGCCGGGCATGCGGTTCGCCGCGCTGGTGAAGGTGCTGGTCGAGGGTGGCTCGGTTCGGAACGCCGACGGCCACCTGGAGGTTTCCGCGGCGGACTCGGCGACCATCGTGTTCAGCAACGCGACGAGTTTCAGGGACTTTCGGGACATCGGCGGCGACGCCCTGGGGAGCGCCAGGGCGTTCGTGGCGCGCGCATCGAAACGGTCGGTCGATGAGTTGCGGCGCCGGCACGTCGAGGACTTCCGGCGCTTGTTCTCGCGGGTGCAGTTGCGCCTTGGGGACAGCTCCTCCACGGAGACCACCGATCGGCGCATCAGGGGCTTCGTCGAGAACGAAGACCCGGACCTGCTCGCCCTCTACTTCGAGTTCGGCCGCTATCTCCTGATCTCGAGTTCGAGGCCTGGAGGTCAGCCTGCGAACCTGCAGGGCATCTGGAACGAGGACCTGCTTCCTGCCTGGGGCAGTAAGTGGACGACCAACATCAATCTGGAGATGAACTACTGGCTGGCGGACGCCGGTGACCTGTGGGAGACGCAGCAGCCGCTGTGGCAGATGATCCGCGATCTGCGGGAGACCGGCGCCGAGACCGCGAGGGCGCACTACGGCGCCAAGGGCTGGGTGCTCCACCACAACACCGATCTGTGGCGGGCGACGACGCCCGTGGACGGCGCCTGGGGGCTCTGGCCCATGGGGCAGGCCTGGCTGGCCAACCAGATGTGGGATCACTACGGGTTCAGCGGAGATCGCGACTTCCTGCGCCGCGACGCGTACCCGGCGATGAAGGAAGCCGCGCAGTTCGTCCTCGACACCCTGGTGCCGGCGCCGGCCGGCGCCCCCTTTGCCGGGCGGCTGGTCACCAATCCCTCGACGTCACCGGAGAACCAGTACGTCCTCAACGGCAAGCGGGCGCACCTGACCTATGCGGCCACGATGGACATCGAGCTCGTCCGCGAGTTGTTCGAGAACAGCGCGCGGGCGGCGGAAGACCTCGGCGTGGACGCCGGGTTTCGCTCCGAGCTGCGACGGACGGTCGAACGCCTGCCGCCGTTGCAGGTCGGCGCGCGCGGGCAGTTGCAGGAGTGGATCGAGGACTATCCCGAGGCCGAGCCCGCTCATCGGCACGTGTCGCACCTGTACTCGCTGTACCCGGGACACGCGATCGATCTCGAGCGCACGCCCGCCCTCGCCGCCGCGGCGAGGACGTCCCTCGAGCTGCGCGGCGACGGCGGGACGGGGTGGGCGGCGGCGTGGAAGGTCGCTCTCTGGGCGCGACTCCGGGACGCCGAGCACGCGTACGACAACATGAAGTTCTTGATGACCAAGAGCACGCTGCCCAACATGCTCGACCTGCATCCGCCGTTCCAGGTCGACGGCAATCTGGGAGCGACGGCCGGGATGACGGAGATGCTGGTTCAGAGCACCGCCACCGGCATCCGCATATTGCCTGCGCTGCCGCAGCGGTGGGCGGCCGGCAGTCTGAAGGGCGTGCGCGTGCGGGGCGGCGCGCAGGTCGACATCACGTGGAAGGGCGGCCGGCTCACGGAGCTCCGGCTCCGATCCGGCCAGGCGAAGACGTACACGGTTGCCTATGGTGAGTGGATAGCGACGGTCCGGCTCGAGCGCGGTACGCCGGTCGTCCTGGACGGTACGCTTCGCAAAATCAGTTGATGGACGACGG
>Ga0209048_10004721_pt1 | contig 12996 bp, 12 predicted proteins | sample FrelakmetCRP12CR_FD_187146 | JGI IMG/M metagenome (GOLD analysis project Ga0209048, IMG submission 187146) | Freshwater lake sediment microbial communities from the University of Notre Dame, USA, for methane emissions studies - CRP12 CR (SPAdes)... | ecosystem: Environmental > Aquatic >... | reverse complement strand
TTCGGTGGGTTCGGGGTGGGGGCGGGATTCTTCTACGTTCCGACGATCCTTCCGACCATCGTGACGGGATTGCTGTAACCGGTGCTGAGATGGGGCGGCGTGGCCGCCCCATCGTTCATCCCAAGGAGGGTCTGCTGTGGGTGCCTTTATTCCGAGATACATGGACGCGCTTCCCCAGATTCTTTGGTGGGAGTTAGATGAACTGGTGATTCTCTTTCTGTCTTTTTTCCTCGGTCTGATTACACGCCAACTCACCACGTTCGTGATCGTCGGTGTCCTGAGCACATTCGTGCTTGCGAAGCTCAAGAATGGCAAGAGTGATGGCTTTATTTTTCATTTGGCCTATTGGTATGGCGTTCCGTCTTTTGCGATCAAAGGGGTGCCTTCAGGAGCGATTCGGGAATTAGTTGAGTAGGAGCCGTGATGAAAATCGAACTGTGGAAATCCTTGTTGCATACCAGGCAGATGCTCATCGTGTTTATGGCGGGGATCATTCTTCTGTTGTCGGGTGCGTTGGTAGCCAACGGCATCTTTCGAAGCCATGAAGTGCTTCACATCGTGCCGATGCAGATTCAGCAGGCATACTCGGCGAGTGCCATGGATGGGGACGAACAGTATCGGAAGGCCATTGCGCTCTCGCTATTGCCATGGATTGCCAATGTGACCCCCGCGTCAGTCGAATACACCCATAAACTCTTCATGAGCTATGTCCCGCCTGATTTGTACGGAGTCATGGGCGAGTCGCTCGGAGCTGAAGCGGTTTACGTGAAGAAAAATAACTTGAACCGAGTGTTTTTCCCGGTAGCCACTCGGGTGAGCGGAGAGGAAATCATCGTTCAGGGAATGGAGCGCCGGTTTGTTGGCAAAACTGAAACTCAAGAGGAAGAACGTGAATATCACATCACGCTGCGTTTTCAAGACTGGAAGCCGTGGGTTGTTGCTGTGCGTGGTATCCATCTGGATCGCACTAACCATGCCGATGGAAAGTCTGGCGAGTCAGCGGCTGGTCATAACGGGTGATGGTCCGCAGCAGATCGTCCTCTCCAGTCGCAGTCTGAACGTTCTGGTGTTTCCCAGCCAGGTCACGAGCGCTGTGACCTCAAAGACGGACCTCCAGGCGGACAAAGAAGGCCGCAACGTGATCGTCCGTGCGCGCACGGGGCCTGCCGATTTAATCATCACGGCCGGTTCCCTCACCTACGTGTTTGAAATCAGCGTTCAGTCTTCGCTGAGCGCGCAGATGATCCATGTCGATGACTTTCGCGGTGCCGCTATGGATCGTGACGCGGATCCGATCCGACATGCCGCTGACTACCAAGACGGGTTGCTCGAAGTCATCAACCTTGTGGCGAAGGGCTCGGTTCCTAAAGGCTACGTTACCTCGCCGATCCCCCCAGAATTCTATCCCATGTGGCTCGAACTTAAAGTGGTGAATGCGGTCGAGTACCGGGGGCCGAAGTACCGTGTCACCGTCTATGTGCTCGAGAACATCACGCAGGCCAAGTACACGATTCGTCAACCTGAATTCTATACCGGTCGTCAAAAAGCCATTGCGCTTGATCGTCAGGTGGTCGAGCCGGGTGAGCGTGTTGAGATTCTGATTACCGATGATACGCCTCCTATTCGAGAAAAGGCGGCACTGAAGATCGATCAAGATTCCAAGAGCTAGGTTGGGAGTAGGGGAGAGATTTGCACAATGACGACCTTGTCCGGACAGCCAGGCCCAGTGTTACAGCCGGGCGATCCCGTCAAAGCGGAAAAGACGGCCTCCTCGTCGAAAATCGTAGTGACCGCGGCGGCGGTGATCGGATTTATTGGCCTGGCGATCGTACTGAGTCAATTGCGTACTCCGCCCAGTGCGGGAGAGGCGAAAAAGGCACCCAAGACGATTTCTATTGATACTGAAAAAGTTGACAAGGAGATCTTCCTTAAACAGGCCGGTTCTCGGATTGAGGCGTTGGAAGTGGAGAATGATGTGTTGCGTCGAACGCTGGATCTTGACCACAAAAATCAAGACGAGATCAGAAAACAGATCTCTGATTTATCAAAGCAGATCGGGAGTGTCCAGCGGTCCGGCGGAGTGACATTCGCGTCCGTCGACGGGAAGGGCGCTCGGCCGTCCGGCATGCCCCCGCTGCCGCCGCCATTGGCCCCGGGTGGGGCGTCTGCACAGCCGGCGGCCTTTCCTCTTCCGAAAGGCGGGGTACCTGGGGCACTTCCAACCGGGCGTCCGGTCGCACCGGGTGTTCAGGCCGGTGGGGCCGTTGACCTTCCGCACGATGGGATCCGTGTGCTCTTTCAAACCGATCCTGCGACTGTGAAGAAAGCCTCTGAGAAGAAACTGTGGTTGAACACCGGCGCAATTATCCCGGTCAAATTGTTGTCCGGGATGGATGCCCCCGCGAAAACTGCGAGTGGGGCCGGTGCTGGTGGCGCCTCTCAAAACAGTCCCTATCCCGTGTTGATGGTGGTTCGGGATCTCATGAAGCTCCCGAATGACGTCATGGTCGATGCGCGTGAGTGTTTCATCCTTGGCGAAGGCGTGGGGGAACTCTCAAGCGAGCGTGTGCAAATACGAGGTACGGCGATCTCGTGTGTCAAGCAGAATGGCGAAGCCGTCGACCTTGATCTGAAAGGATTCGTCAACGGTGAAGACGGCAAGCTCGGCTTGCGCGGCCGAGTCGTGATGAAAGAGGGTGCGTTACTGGGGCGAACGCTACTGGCGGGTTTCGTTTCAGGAATTTCACAGGCCTTTATGCCGTATCAGCAAGGGTTTTTTATCGCGCAAAGCCCCAACCAGGCATTTAACCTTCCTCCCGCCGGTCCGATTGCCATGGCTGGGGCAGCGGGCGGCATGGGACAAGCGGCTCGGTTTCTCGCCCGACACTACAGCATGATGGCGGCCTCGGTGTTTCCGGTGATCGAGATTGATGCCCAACGTGAGGTGGACTTCATTGTCGGGACTGGCCGTGAACTGGTGGATTACTTCCTGTAACGGCGGAGTTCTTCGGGCAGTCATTAGTGAAGGGGGGCATATGTCGAAAACACAAAGAGTGGTTGGTGGAATGCTCCTCGCGGTGACGGTGGTCTGCGGGGTCATCGCAGTCGGTCAAGCTTCCCAAGAAAGTGACCGGAGTGATGTACCGCGGATGCTGCAATCCACAATGGAACAGAAGTTTCCGGGAATGAACGTGCGTCGGGTGGCGAAGACTGAAGTCCCGAGTTGGTATCTCGTTGAGACGGAGTCCGATAGTCCGGAAGGGCTGTGGTACGTCCATGAGAGTGGTCGGTATGTGTTAGCGGGCGGGATGTTTGACATTCAACTCGGTCGCAACGTGACTCAGGAATATATGAGAGAGCGGGAGCGGAGGGTGCTTGATTCACTGGATCTGAGCAAGACGATCCTCCTCCAGCCCGAGTCCCCGAAGATGACAAAGCCGCTCTTAGTTGTCGATGATCTGGACTGCCCGGTTTGTCAGCGGCTGCATCCGGAAATCAAGAAGCTGGTTTCCTCAGGGGTTCCAGTCGCCGTTCTGCTGCATCCCCTGACCACGATTCACCCCGATGCCTATCGGAAATCAGTGGCGGTCTGGTGTTCTTCCGACCGTGCGGCCTCCCTGGATAAAGCCATGACTGCAGAGCCTATCGAGACTCCAGCGCAGCCGTGTCAGCATCCGGTTGATGACATTCTGCAGTTTGGCCGGCGCCTCAACCTGCACAAGACACCGACTGTGTTCCTGCCGAGCGGTCAACGTCTGGAAGGATTTCTCTCAGCAGACCAATTGTTATCGATGCTTCAACTCGGTGCGTCCCAACCGTGATCTGCGGCCGTCTGTGCCCGCCAAGGAGTAATGCTCCATGATGTCCGCTCGCAAACATGTCGATCGTCCGGGCTATGAGTCCATGCACCCGCTCTCCTTTCCGGTTGTGAAGGGGCTCGCTCTTCTCTTGCTGGGAACAGTGACGGCGTGCGGAGGGGGATACCACTCAGATTTCTCGTGCAAAGGTTACCCGGATCAGGCGATTTGCGAGTCAGTTTCCAATGCGTATGCGAATCGGTTTGATAAACCGGCGAAGGTGACTGAGAAACACGGAGGCAATTCCTCATCTGATCATGCGGATTTCACAGCTGCCCAGGATCTTCCGTTACCGGTGAACGGCGCCTTTGCTGGTCGAGCGGAATCCTTTCTGGGCAAGCCGATCGTGACCCCTCCGAAGACTCTCCAGGTGTGGATCGCGCCATGGCAGGATGCGAAGGGGCGTCTCCACGAAGCGACGATTGTCTATCAAGTGGTCGAAGGTCCCCGATTTGTGTATGGACATCAATTTGGAGGCACGGGAGCAGCCGCGTCATCCTACGGTCGATCGCGCGAGTTTATTCCTCGGAACTCCCGAATGGTGGAGCCGCCGGGTACTCGCCATCGTGCGGGTGGTCCGGCTCCGGCGTCAGCGTTGTCGACGATGCAATCTCATGAGCCAACCGGCAGTCCAACGGGAGGAGCGGAACGTCCGCCGACGATGTCGCCTCTCTCACAGGGGGTACCGCAAATGCCGGTTCCTGGCGGGGCGTCTCCGTACATGCTGGAGGATGGGCCCCCGGGATTACCGGCCCTGCCATAAGGTGATCAGGGGAAGTCGTGGGGGGCCCGCCAGTGTTACGGGCGAAGAGCAAGAAAGGGAAGCCATGTCGACCATACTAGAAACGCGCGTGAAACAGACAGTTGAGCGGACCTCGTTGAGTGAATGGCTTCCCTATGAGGCCTATGACGAGAAAAATCGTGTCTATCGAATGGATGATGGCCGCATTGGCATCCTCTGGGCCAGCCGGCCGGTCCTCGGGCTTGATGAAGGGCGGATTCAAAAGCTGATCAACCTATTTGAGTCGGATCTTCCTGTCGGAACCACCTTTCAATTCATGCTCCATGCCTCCCCCATCATTGAACCGTACTTGGATCAGCATGTGGTGCTTGCGGAACGGGGGACTCTGAGCCCGGAACATCATACTGCGGCCTGTGCCAAGAGGGAGTTTTATCTGCACGCGAGAGATACCTCCCTGATTCCCAATCCTCCCCTCAAGCCTCGCGACATCACGCTCTATGTCTCCATTACGATGCCGGTCAAGGATATCAATCCTGATGGGTGGGAGGAGGAATCGGTCTATCAGGCCTTCGATGGGCTCGAAGAACAGTTGCGAACGATGGGACTGTTGCCAGAGCGTGTGCCTCCGCTCCAGTTTCTCTGGCTGCTTCATGTCTTATTGAATCCCGGCCATTCATGGAACGATCGTCCCCCGGCCTATTCAGATGAGATTCTGCTTCGTGATCAAGCCATGCGGTTAGATACGGTGATGAATGTCAAAACCAAAATGCTGGAACTTGACAATAAGTTCGTTAAGACCATGACCATCCAATCGTGGCCCCTGCATTGGCACGGAGGGCGTAATCGGGAGTTCATCGGTAGTTTAATGAAGCTGACCGATCAGATCCTTTGCCCGTTCTTCATCACATTAAACGTACTGAGGTTGGATCAAGTTTCAGAAAAGGCACGATTCAACAAGAAACATCTGGTGATCTCCAATCAAGCCAAAGGGTTCTTTCTGAACCTCATTCCCGTGTTTCGCTCAAAGCTCGAACATTCCAATGCGATGGCGGTAGAGATCGAGAATGGTCGTCAGTTTATTGGCCAGTTCTTCCAAGTGGCGCTCTATGCCGATTCTCCTCGGCAGGCGCAACAACAAGCGGACTCCATGAAGTCGATCTATCGCGCGATGGATATCAATCTTCAGGACGATTTCTTCATTGGATTGAAGATTTTCCTCTGCGGCCTGCCGATGGCGTTGCCTTCTGATGCCAAGCTCTTGCGGGAGGGGTTGCGCCGACTGAAGACGGTGCATACCGCGGTTCCCGCGCATTGTGCGCCATTGGTGGGAGATTGGAAGGGAGGCGGTTCCCCGGTCCTCTTATACACGTCCCGCTCCGGGCAGGTTGTCTCGCTCGATCTCTTTGCGAATCAGCAGGGTAATTATAATTTTTCGGCGATTGCCACCTCCGGTGCCGGAAAGTCGTTCTGGATGAATGACTTGATCGAGAATTACCTGCAAGTGGGTGGGCGCGGATGGATTATCGATGCCGGGTATAGCTACGTCAAACTCTGTGAACTTCGCAAGGGCCAATATATCCAATATGCGAAGCAAGGGGCAAAGCTGTGTTTCAATCCCTTTTCCAAGCTCGTGCATTGGGGGGATGGCTCCAGCACCTATGATGATGATTATGCCGATGAGATGGAGCGGGCAAAGGATCGTGCCGATGAATTCTGGTCGTTAGTCTCGATCCATGCCCAGATGGTGAGTCCCTCGCAGAAACTCAACGACGTCCAGATGGCCCTGCTCGAGGACGCCATTCAGTCGGTCCTTCAGGACGAAGGCAATAGTGGAACGCCAACCCATGTGATGGTGCGTCTTCGAGAATCGAAGGATGATCGCGCACAAGATATGGCGTTAGTTCTGCAGAAGTTTTCCAAGGGCGGCATGTACGAGCATCTGTTCAATCGGGTGAACAATATCAATTTTGAAAATGATTTGGTGGTGATGGAGATGGACGGTCTAGGAGACCAGAAAGCCCTAGGCTCTGTCCTCCTGCTCTCGGTCCAGATGAGTATTCAAAGCGCGATGTTTGAAAAGGCGAATAAAGGCCGCCGTAAGTTCTTGGTCATGGATGAAGCGTGGGATCTACTCTCGGATGGGGGCAACTGCGGTCCGTTTTTCGAAAAGGCGGTGCGCCGGGTCAGAAAATATGGGGGATCCATCGGAACCATTACCCAGAACATTGATGACTACGACGTGAAGATGAAGGAAGTCGGGATGGCGCTGTTGGGGAATTCCGATTTCAAGCTCCTGCTGAAGCAACATCCCGAGAGTATCGAAAGCATGCGGCGGACAGGCAAGATCAAGCTGAACGATTTCGAGTATTCCCTTTTGGAGAGCGTGGACCGGGGAAGGGGATACTCGGAGATTTTCGCCATCACGCCCTTTGGTCGAGGAGTTGTCCGCCTGGTAGTCCCGCGCCAGACCCAGTTGCTCTACACGACCGATCCCGATGAACTTCACCGGATTGCTCAGGTTCGTAAACAGCATGGCGAAGATCTGAGTATTTCAGAGGTCATCACGATCATGATTGAAGAGGAACAACGTCGGGGCGGTCAATCGACGCGGACTCCATAGGTGGTTCCGTCTGGGAAGCAATGAGAGGAAGGCAGATGGGCGTATCACGCAGCCACAACATACAGGTAGCCGGCAGGATTACGCGCTGGATCGATGAGCATCCCCGGGTGTTTTGGGGAATGGTCATTGTCTATGCGGCGATCTTTACGATGGCCGCTATTTCCCCGTGGTATCAAATTCATGTTCGAGATCAGGCGAGCTGGCCGTTGCATACGGTGTTCTTGATTAAGAAGGGGATTCTGCCTGAACGCGGGGCGTTGGTGGCTTTCCAGCTACGAGCGGAATACGTCGAGCGCATTGAACCCCATGCTCCGAGACCACACATACCGGTGAATACGATGTGGATGAAGCGAGTCATGGGTATGCCCGGGGATCGGGTGGATGTTGTTGAGAATCAAGTGGTGATCAACGGACAAGCAGTTGCCTCTGGATTCGGTCGTGATCGGTTTGGTGTTCCGGTCTACCTCACGAGTTTCCGCGGGGAAATTCCGCCACATCAGTACTATGTCTCTCTTCCGCATCTCCGATCTGTTGATTCGCGATATTACGGATTGGTGAAGGAACGAGACGTGATCGGTCTTGCCGTTCCCTTGTTCTAGCCCATCTCGTAAACCTGTAGTGCGGAGACAGGAGAATTGGAGCGCCACACACAATAGGTGTCGCGCGGATCGGAAATCCTGTTTGCGCCGTCTTGGGACCACGCGTCCTCTTGGTGCTTCCAGTGAGCGTGATGACTGAATTGTTCGGTGCGCCAATGATGGGGCGGGGGGCGAGTTCTGCGGGGGGGGGATTGCAGTTCTGATGGGCTAGCTCATTTCCGCGCTGTTCGTGGTTCTGAGTCTTTGGGCTGGGCTTCAACATGGTCAACTTCTCTACTCGGAGATCGCCGACCAGGATTATGCGCCGCGTGAGGAATACGTTCGTCTGCATCCTCCCTGTGCCGCACCCGTCAGCGCTTTTGTGGACCGTCATGAATCGATCACCCCGGACAATATTCAGGGCCTCTGTCGTGAGATCGGATATGTCAGACCATGGGCAACATGGGCGCGGGATTTGTGTCAGCGAATCTGCGCACAGGTGTTTCGGCCTCATACAGTTCCGCCGGGGCACGGGCGTACAGTTCTTGATCATAGGGACAGACCAACGGTGCTCGAGGAGGTTCGTTCTATGATGGCGCGGCATCTTCTTGTTGCTAGTCTCGGTTTGGGCCTCAGTATTGTTTCTTCCTGGCCGGTTCTGGCCGGGCAAACGACTCCGACTCACGCACCATCAGAGAAGACTCATCAAGAGATCGCTTCTGACATCGCACGGTACTCGAGACGGCACGTCCAGCAGACGATGCCGTCGATGACACCGAAAGAGATGCGGAAGGACGGTGTCTATGTGCTCGTGTCGTTCTCCATACCTGAAGAAACTCTCAAAGAGTACTTCCGTCAAGCCAAGCAGTTGGGCGCGCGTGTACTGATTCAGGGTCTGGTGAACAATTCGTTTAAGGAAACACAGGCCCGACTCATGCGGATTTATATGACGGCTGACAATCAGCCCGATGAGTCGACACATGCCGGTATTGCCATTGATCCTGTGGTATTTCGGAAAGTGGCGGTGTCGGGAGTTCCGGCGTTAGTCTTTTGGTCTGAGGATCATTATTGGATGGCCTCAGGGGCGGGGAGCGTTGAGTCCTTGCTTCGTATGCTTGCGAGCCATGATCGGCAATTAGATTCCTGGGTGGGGTGGTTAAAGAGACGTCAGCAGGGCTTTTTGCAAGGAGGGCCCACGACAGAGCCGAGACCGACGCTTCCTGTGATCCGTGCGAATCACAAGGTCGCGGGTGAATACCAAACCTTCCAGATTGCTGAGCGGGACATGATCACCGTGATGAAGGAAGGCCTGGCGAAGGTTGACTGGGAGAGGGTGAGGCAGCACGAAGAGGAGGCTCTCAAGGGGAGGCTCAAGCGGGGACCAGGGCTGAAGTTGCCTGATGCGCAATCACCCAGGACCTTCCTCGTCGATATGACCGTGGAGTATCCGGAAGACATTACAGATCCGACGTCCAAAACGATCTTGGTGACGGCTGGCGCTCGTGTCAATCCGTTACAGAAGGTGAAGTGGCCGTATGCGATGATCTTTCTCAATGCCGACAATCAGGATCAGGTGCGTTGGGCTCGACAGTATCTCGATGCACACGATCGAATGTATGTGAAGGTGGCTGTGACCGAAGGGGATATTGCTCAGGCAATGAAGGCGCTTGATCACCGGGTCTATTGGGCCGATGCGTATCTGCTGCAACGGTTTGGCGTGGTGGCCGTGCCCAGCGTGGTCAAGCAAGAGGGGGAACGGTTGAAGGTACAGGAGTACCGGTTGCGATGAAGATCCCAGCCCTGCATGCACCTAGCGGGTTGATGAATGTACGTGGGTTCCGTGTTCTGAAGCGGGGTGTCCTTAGCGTGATGCTCGTTATGCTCTGCGCGCTACCGTTCTCGGGGGTAGTGGCTCCAGACACTGCAGAAGCCTTCTGTCAGACGAGCACCAATGTTCTTGCGCGCTCGCTCGCGACGACATGTTGGGAGTGTATGTTTCCCATTAGCATGTCGGGGGTCACGCTTTTTAATGCTGGTGAGGACTATACCGTTCCGGCGGTTGGACCAGGCCGTGCCCCGTACTACGGGCCGGTGTTGTGTGGGTGTCTTTGTTTCGACGGTATCTGTACCCCCGGCCTTCCCTTCGGCATCTGGGAGCCCAAAAACCTGATTGAAGTGGTGCATGATCCCCTCTGTTTCCCGTCGTTGGGAGTGTCGCTGGCGGGGGGATTTACCCACATTGGGCGCGGCTCTGAATCGACCCAGATGGACGGTACGGAACTCAATCACACCGTGTGGAATGTTCATTATATCTCTTATCCCCTCTGGTTTCTGATCGGGATCGGGCTCGATATGGCCTGTCTCAATCCGGGGGGGATCGCGGATGAAATTGATGTGGTGTTCATCTCCGAGATTGATCCGTCCTGGAACGACGACATTCTCAACTTGATGCTGTTTCCCGAGGCGTTGCTCATTGCCAATCCGATGGCGCTCAGTGCCTGTGCGGCCGATTCGCTCGCTTCGTCCGTAGGCTTTCCCATCGATGCCTTGTTCTGGTGTGCGGGGTCACAGGGATTTCTCTATCCTCCGGATGGCAACTATTCAGGCGCTGGGACGGATCTCGGTCCCGCTGCATTGTCGGGATTTCATCTGTTGGCAAAGCTCGCGCGCGTGGGGGCGGAGGCCTATACCGCCGGCAATGGATCTCTGATCTGCGATGACTTTCCGACAGGGCTTATCGTGAAGAGCCAGTACAAGTTTCAATTGATCTATCCCATCCCAAATACCGGGTCGGCAGGACCGTGCTGTCAGCCGATTGGTCGAACCCTCATGGTGTGGGGCCTGAATAAATCCATCCCTGCTGTCGGTGAAGATTATGTGTTCCTCCTGTGGAAGCTCCAGCGATGTTGCTTGCTGTAACCCGTGTCGCCGGGAGGGGGAGGTGAGATGAGGCGCGCGCGCTTTGGTATGGCGGAGCGCGGGTTCCGCATCCTTTCTATGGCGGTGGTCTTTCTCCTCCTTCAAGTCGTGGGCGTCTTAGCTCAAGTCTCTCCCGGTACGCTGGAATACATCGAGCGTTCACGCGAAGGGTGGTTTTTCTACAAAAACCCTCCGGTCCAGAGGGACGAGGTGGAGGACGAGGAGCAAGACATGCCTCCCCAACTCACGATGCTTCCTCGCGATATTTGGTCGGACCCTGCCAAGCATCGGCCGTTGCTCAAAAAGCTTTCCATTGAGGGAATGAATCTCGAACGGCTGCCGGCGATGTTTCTCAAGGAGCTGGTTGAGGCGAAGAAAGAAATGGCTTTAGACGTTCCCACCGTTCCCCATGTGACGGATTACCTTACCGTTCAGCAGGCCGCATTCGATCGGTCGCAGAAGTTTACTGATGCGTATCAGCTGGCGATGTATACGAATCCGCAATTGGATTCCTCGACGAAGCATCCGACCTCGGCCTACGGGCACCAGATCGAGGCTGAGGTTACGAAACAACAAGAAGAAGCATTGCTCGCGAGTGCGTCCGAAGAGGTCGGCCTGTTCTTCTTTTTCACATCGACCTGCCCCTACTGTAAAGAGCAAGCCAAGATCGTCAAGCTCTTTGCCGATCAGTACGATCTCAAGATATTCCCCGTGTCGCTCGATGGCCAAGGGCTTCCCGAGTATCCACGGCCGGTCCGGGACAATGGAATGGCCGATAAGATCGGTGTGCATATCGTCCCGGCGATCTATCTCGCGATCCCGCACGAAAACTTCTTGAAACCCATTGGCGCCGGACTGATGACGCTCAACGATTTACGAGACCGGGTGCTGGTTCTTCTTCAGAAGAAGGACCTCCTGCTTCAAGAACAGAAACGTAGTTCCTAACCAAGCGAGGACGCATGGTCGGACGCACGATGTGTATGTGGTTCTGTGTGCTGGCGTTAGTTCTTGTCCCGGTCTTCTCTGAGGCACAGAGCCTCGATGCTTCCCTGCAACACATGTTTTCGTCCTGGGGTACGGGGGTTGCCACCCCGCCGGGGTCATATCAGGGCCAGAGCAAGGGGTACTTCAGCGGGGGCGGCGTCTCCGTTCGGACGTTTCAAAACAGCTTTAACGTGTTTTCAGTTGCTCCCCCACGCCTCAGCGTCGGGTGTCAGGGAATCGACGTGTACCTGGGCGCGTTCTCGTACGGAAAGCTCAGTCGGTATGTGAATCTTCTTACGCAGATCGGAACGAGTGCCGTTTTAGGCTATGCGTTTCAACTTGCGATGAAAGCGGTTTGCCCGGATTGTGCCGACGTTCTCAATAAGATCGAAGCAGCGTCCCGCGCGCTAAATACTGCCGGTCGTATCCAGCCGTGTCAAACAGGCAATGAGATTGCAAAGGCGTTGTCGGGAGATGAGAGTGCTCAGAATCGTCTCGCGAGCCGTTATGGGGACGCGTGGCAGAAAATGAAAGAAGCCGGAGCCTCTATCGGCGATGTCTTCGAAGATCGAGATACGACCGCTACCCAGACGACGCAACAAGCGACCACGGCGATGAAGGGCACGACCTATGACGTGACCGGAAATCTGGTGTGGGACGTTCTGGGTCTTGCTGGAGCGGACGACATGACCCGGCGATTGATTATGTCAGCAACCGGTACGGTGATTGTCGATGATACGGGCGACGTGCACACCCGTGAACCCACCCTCACCTTTGAGCAACTGGTCGACACAGATATTGGGGATACGGTCCGAGTGTTCGACTGTGGCGGGACACCGCAATGCCTTACCCCGACCGTGGTGGGCGAGACCACGGTCCAAGGATTTCATAGTCGTGTCTATGACGCCCTCACGAATATCGTCACGGCGATTCAAGCGGGAACTGCTCTGGCGGCCGGGGAGATCACCTTGATCAACATGTCGCCGGCGCCGATGTACCGGATGATCTCTGAGTATGGGCGGGATCCTCAGATGGCGGATCAAATTGTCCGCCTCAGTGCAGAAATGATTGCCGCGGATATGGCCTATCAATGGATGCGCTGGGCGGGGCAAGAAGTAAGTCGCACTGTGGATGGGATGAAGAAGCAGAAACCGGAATTCCCGGGCGATATTGCCAAATTCAAGACGGAACTGCGTGCTCGATTGCAGTTGGCTTCGACCGATCTCGCGAAGCGGGCCGGGATGCTGAACAATCTGAATCAGCTCATGCAGTTGGTGAAGACCGAGGGGCAGCTGA
>Ga0209048_10004720_pt1 | contig 12997 bp, 16 predicted proteins | sample FrelakmetCRP12CR_FD_187146 | JGI IMG/M metagenome (GOLD analysis project Ga0209048, IMG submission 187146) | Freshwater lake sediment microbial communities from the University of Notre Dame, USA, for methane emissions studies - CRP12 CR (SPAdes)... | ecosystem: Environmental > Aquatic >... | reverse complement strand
GTGGACCCTAGGGGATTCGAACTCCTGACCTCCTCGGTGCAAACGAGGCGCTCTACCAACTAAGCTAAGGGCCCATATTTTCGGCAACTAGGACTTATTATACATGAAATCTGGGACTTGACAAGAGTTTAGCAATGACATACAATTAAAACAATAAAAGCCCCGAGGGCTTTTTAAAAAACCTCAAAAATATGAATAAAATAACCCAATTCTTAAAAGAGGCCAAGGCCGAACTTTTGAAAGTAAATTGGCCGAGCAGGCAGCAGACCATAAATTATACCCTAATGGTTATCGCCATCAGCATAGTCGTAGCCCTTTTTCTTGGCGGATTGGATTATTTTTTCGGATATATTTTAAAAACTTTTATCGTAAAATAATATGGCAAAACAAACACAACATCACGGACGGGCCTGGTATGTCATTCACACCTACAGCGGTTATGAGGATAACGTAGCGAGAAACTTGAAACAAAGGATTGAATCCATGGATATGCAGGATCTGATTTTTGAGGTGATGGTTCCGATCGAGAAAAAAATCAAAATCAAGGCTGGCAAAAGGACAGTGGTCGAAGAAAAAATCTATCCTGGCTATGTGTTGGTGGAAATGATCGTGACCGACGCGTCTTGGTATGTGGTGCGCAATACTCCCAATGTCACAGGATTTATCGGTTTGGGTACCACTCCAACTCCGGTCGATCCCGCCGAAATTGAAATGCTCAAGAAAAGGATGGGCGTGGCCGAGCCGAAGTATAAAATTGATGTTAAAGTTGGAGAGTCGGTTAAAATTATCGACGGACCATTCAAGGATTTCGATGGCAAGGTAGATGAAGTGGATGAAGCCAAGGGCAAGGTGAAGGTGTTAGTTTCTATTTTCGGCCGGGAAACGCCGGTAGAATTGGACTTTTTACAGATTCATAAAATTTAAAGTTATTATATCGATTCCGGACTAACTTTTTTGTTAGTTGCTTCTCGGAGTTGTATCAAAAAACATATGGCAAAGAAAATCAAGACCGTTATCAAATTACAAATCCAGGCTGGAAAAGCTAATCCGGCACCGCCAGTTGGACCAGCGCTTGGCCAGCACGGCGTGAATATCCAGGAATTTTGCACTAAATTCAATGAAGCGACCAAAGACAAGATGGGCGACATCATTCCGGCTGAAATCACTGTGTTCGAGGACCGGACTTTTACTTTTGTCCTGAAAACTCCGCCCGCTTCCGATTTGTTGCGCAAAGCGGCAAAAATTGAAAAGGGTGCCGGAAATCCTTTGAAAGATAAGGTCGGGAAAATAACTAAGGCACAGCTGCGGGAAATAGCGGAAAAGAAAATGTCAGATCTGAACGCTAATGACATTGAGGCAGCAGAAAAAATCATTGCTGGCACAGCCAGGTCAATGGGAGTCAAAATCGAGTAACTCCTACAAATCTACAAATCTTTTACAAATCTACAAATTACGTAAAGTAAATTGATTTAGGTATTTGTAAATTTGTAGCTTGATTTGTAATTTGTAGTTATAATAATTAATTTTATGTGGGAGATACTTTCGTTTAGAAATATCGTTTGAACCACGAGAAATCTTATGGAGCACGGAAAAAAATATCGAGCAATCGCCGACAAGATAGATAAGAATAATATCTACTCGATCGAAGAGGCAGTCAAGTTGATGAAAGAGAATAAAATCGCCAAATTCGATGAGTCTGTGGAAATCCACATTAAAACCAATGTGGATACGAAAAAGGGCGATCAACAGATTCGTGGTACTGTGATTCTGCCCTATGGAACCGGTAAAAGCAAAATAGTAGCGGTGATAACTTCGACTTCGGAAAAAGAGGCGAAAGAGGCTGGAGCGGATATTGTGGGCGGTGAAGAACTGATTGAAAAATTCGGCAAAAAAATTGATTTTGATGTTTTGGTCGCAACTCCGGAAATGATGCCCAAGTTGGCTAAGGTTGCGAAAATACTCGGCCCCAAAGGCTTGATGCCAAATCCAAAAACGGAAACCGTGACTACCAAGATTAAGGAAACCGTGGAGGCGCTGAAAAAAGGCAAAGCGGCTTTCAAGAATGATGACACTTCCAATATCCATCAACTTGTCGGGAAACTTTCTTTTGAAGATAATAAAATCGCGGAAAATATAAAAACTTTTATTGAAGCGATTGAAAAAAGCAAGCCAGCCACTTTCAAGGGCAAACTTATCGGCAATATAACTGTCTGTTCGACGATGGGCAGGGGCATCCGGATAAAAGCATAAGGGCGTTTCGCATATTTTGAAATACCTCGCTCCGCCAGCCGGCGGAGGCGGGGTTTTTCATTGACTTGATAATTTATTTCTAGTAAAATTATAAAGTGTTGATAATCAAATAATTTTATATGAATGGAGAATAAAAAAATTATAATTGGCTTAGTGGGTGAAAGCGGATCCGGGAAAGATACGGCGGCTAAATATCTAAGCGAAAAATATGGGGTAAAAATTATGCGTTTTGCGGATCCCTTGAAAGAAATTTTGCATATCTTTTTTGATAAAATTTCACGTGAAGATCAGCAATGGTTGGCCTTGGAACTTAGGCGGAGGTTTGGAAACAATATTTTCCCCAAGGCTTTAAAAAGGCGGATCGAAAATGAAAGCGGGGTGGTTGTGGTTAATGGGATCAGATTCAAGGAAGATTACGAATTCATTAAAAACTTTGAGTGCGGACACATAATTTATGTTACGGCTGATCAGAAATTGCGCTGGGAAAGATCAACTAACCGCGGTGAAAAATCAGATGATAATATTAGTTTGAAAAAATTTCAGGAGATGGAAAAAGTGGAAACAGAGGTGCATATCCCGGAAATCGGCGCCAAAGCGGATTTTACAATCAGAAATGAAAAAGACTTGGAATTTTTACTTAGATCGGTAGATGAAATTATGGCGAAAATACTTAAATAGTCCGCAACAAAATCCGTTTTTTGTAAAGAGCGGCTTTTTTGACCAAAGAAGTGAAAAATAGTAGAATTAAGAAACCTAAATTATCTTAAAACATCAATGAAACATCTAAAAAAACAAGACCCGAAAATTTACAACGCAATTAAAAATGAAATCAAAAGGCAAGAGGAAGAATTGGAGCTCATACCTTCTGAAATCGCGGCGTCAATTCCAGTAATGGAGGCGTTGGGTTCAGTCATGACTAATAAATATAGTGAAGGATATCCATATAAAAGGTATTATGGCGGCCAACCAAATACTGATTTAATTGAAAGCACTGCCATTGAAAGGGCGAAGAAATTATTCAAAGTTCCTCATGCTAATGTGCAGCCATATTCCGGAAGTCCTGCAAATCTGGCTGTGTATGTGGCTGTGTGCGAACCCGGCGATACAATTATGGGGCTTAATCTTCTTGATGGAGGACATTTGACCCATGGTTGGAAAGCTAGCGCAACTAGTATGTTTTATAATTCTGTTCCATATCATGTAAAGCCCGATGGTTATCTTGATTTGAAAGAAATTGAAAAATTGGCCGTGAAGCATAAACCAAAATTAATTTGGGTTGGAGCGACTGCATATGTCAGGGAATTTCCGTTTGAAAAATTAGCAAAAATTGCGGACAAGGTGGGTGCTTATTTAGCAGCAGATATTGCGCACATTGCCGGGCTGGTGGTTGCGGGAGCGCATAAGAGTCCTGTAAAATATGCGCACATTGTTACAACTACGACCCACAAAACTTTGCGCGGTCCACGAGGGGGAATGATTATGGTCACACAAAAAGGGCTCAAAAAAGATCCGGAGCTAGATCAAAAAATAGATCGGGCGATATTTCCGAATTTACAGGGTGGTCCGCACAATCATCAAACTGCGGCTATTGCTGTTACGTTAGGAGAGGCCATGAAACCGTCTTTTAAAAAGTGGGGCAAACAAGTTGTGAAAAATGCTAAAGCGATGGCACGGGAGCTAATGAAAAACGGAGTCAAGCTGGTGAGCAATGGCACTGATAATCATATGATGCTCATTGATTGTGGCAAGGGTCGGGGAGTGCTGCTGCAAAATGCTTTGGAGGCGGCGGGCATAACTGTGAATAAAAATACAATTCCTGTTGATCCATCCTCACCTTTTTATCCTAGTGGAGTTAGATTGGGAACTCCCTTTATAACTGTCCGAGGGATGAAAGAAAGAGAAATGAAAATTATTGCTAGGTGGATTGCTGAAGTGATGACAGATGTTAAGGATTTCCAATTTCCTGAGGACAAGGAAGAACGAAAAGTTGCGCTAAAGAAATTCAGAAACTATATAGGCTCTAGCAAGAAACTCAAACAAATACGCGCAGATGTCAAAAAATTGTGCAGGAGGTTTCCTTTATACAGAGATTTAAAATGGTAATTTTTTATCGCTATGCAAAGTAGGAAAATCATTGCCATTCTTGGTTTACCCGGATCAGGAAAATCGGAAGTGATAGATTTTATTATTAAAAAATATGGCTGGCCGAAAATTTATTTCGGGGAACCGACCTTTGATGAACTCAAGCGGCTCAGCCTGCCTTTTACCGAGAAAAACGAAAGGATGGCTAGGGAAGGATTGAGGAAAAAATTCGGACTGCTTTTTTACGGCAGGGAAGCGATAAAAAAAATAAAAGCGATCAAAAACGAAAGAATTATTATTGCGGAAAGCTTGTATTCATGGAGTGAATATCTATTGTTTAAAAAAACATTTGGTGCAGATTTTATTGCCGTGGCTGTCTATGCAAAGCCCGAAATAAGATATGTCAGAACAATCAGAAGAAACAAGCGGGCGATGAAAACAATAAAAGAAGCGCGAAATCGGGACTATTCCCAAATAGAGAATCTAGCGCAAGGCGGGCCGATTGCTATGGCGGATTTTATGATTGTAAATGAAGGAACGAGGAATGAATTGAAAGCGAATGTGGATAAAATTATTAACAAATTAAAAAAGTAAAATTATGCCACAAGCCAAGAAAAGGGGTATTAAAAAAAGTCATTCTGTTGCTGCCACGAATGTTTTTGATTCCGAGTTGGTTTTTGGGAATCGGATTGTTTCTGATTATAAAAAATTGAAAAAAGCGATTGATCATTGCAAGGGATTGGGGCTTAGAATTGTCCTGACTTCCGGAACTTGGGATTTGGTGCATATTGGGCATGCCCGCTATTTTCAGGAGGCGAAAAAACACGGCAACTTGCTAGTGGTAGGAGTTGATAGTGATGAAAAAGTACGCGATCGCAAAGGCCCTGACCGTCCTATCGTTCCGGAAGACGAGCGCATGGAAATGGTCACTCATCTAAGATATGTTGATCTGGTAATCCTGAAGCAAATTAACGATCCAAAATGGCACCTGATTAAGCTCGTGAGACCAGATGTCTTGATACTGACGGATGAGACGTACAATAAAAAAACCCAAAAAGAGTTGAAAAAGTATTGCCGTGAAATTGTAGTTTTGAAACCGCAGGCCACGACTTCTACCAGCGCTAAAATAAGAAGATTGCAAATTTCCACTGCCAAAAAACTTCAGGATAAACTGACTCCGAGACTGATGCAAACAATAGAGGATGTGCTGTCAGAAATTAAAGAAGAAAAACTAAAAAAATGAAAAAAGTTATCTTAGCATATGTTCCAGTCCTACATGAGGGCTACCGGCGTTTTTTTGAAAAATATCAGGACGCTGATCTTTATATTTTAGGATTAGATATTATTTCAGAATTTTCTCAGCTCTCAAAAGAAATACGGCAACTCGACCCGGAAATTATAAAAAAATCAATAGAGGGCTGGGGGATTCAGGGGAATATTTTTATTGCCGATAAAAAAGAAATCCAGGAAATCAGAGATGAGGTGGAGGAAATTATCATGCCTGATGAGGAAATAATGCATGAACTCGCAGAAAAATATTTTTCCGGTAAAAAAGTTGTTTTTGATGCAATTTTTTTACGTTGGGATAAACACAGCACAACAAAAGAATCAGAAGTAAATTTTGACCGCAAAATTTCGAATGATGAATTTGATAAAGAAATGATGTCGGCAGCTGACTCGCAGGGACAAAAAAGTTCAGATTGGTGGCGGAGAATCGGGTCAGTGATTGTAAAAGACGGAAAAACAATAGTTTCAGCTCACAATAGACATGTTCCGTCCGAACATATGCCATATGTCAACGGTGACCCACGCAGTAATTTTCACAAGGGCGACCATTTGGAACTTTCCACCGCCATTCATTCAGAAGCGGCTACTATTGCGGAAGCGGCGAGGCTTGGAATTAGTTTGGAAGGGGCCAGTATCTATGTCACGACTTTCCCGTGTCCGCCTTGCGCTAAATTAATTGCTTATTCCGGCATCAAAAAAATTTATTATAATATCGGCTATGGAGTTTTGGACGGCGAAAGTATTTTGAAGGGCAATGGAGTAGAGATAATTTTTGTGGATGTGGATATTCCGCAGAAAAAAGGTCTAGGGGATATTGAATACAAAAAATAAATTACTTTTGGATAAAAAAGACCCTGCCAGTGATAACAGGGTTTTGCCTTTTTGAAAATGACGCTTATTTGAGGTAGGGTTTATTCAAATTTTTATAGCCCAGTTTTACTTTCAACTTCTCGTATTCTGCATCCGTGCCTTTGGCATTGCCGACGATAAGTTGGGCGTGGAAATGTTCCACGCTGCCGCCGGTGTATTCTGTCTTGCCAAAACGTATAAAAAATGAGCCACCTTCAATTTTAAATTCTTTTTCTGCCCATCCAATTAATTCAAATAATTCCTTGGCACCTTCCGGGCTAATCTCTGAAGGTAGAGTGGTATGTTTTTTATAGACAAAGATTAGACTTACCCTTGTTCCTTCGTAAGGGTTCATGTTCTCCGTCGCATACCACCATTTGGTTTCTTTCAAAATTGGTTTTGGATGATATTTAGTGAAATATTCCGGGCAAAATGGGCACACCCCATCCTCTGCGATTTTGCGCATCAACTCAATTTGCTTGGGGGTGCGAGCATGATTAAAATCTAAAAAACCAATTTTTTCTTTTTTGATATACTTTTTTTTGTCCATAATATTAAGATTAAATAGCTACCGGAATCCCTTTGATGCCCGGATGCGGATTGTAATCTGAAAGCTCGAAATCCTCTTTTCGAAAAGCGAATAGATCTTTTTTGTCTGTGTTAATTTTCATAGTCGGGAATGGGCGTGATTCGCGCTCCAGCATCTTCTCTACTGCTGGAAGTTGATTCTCATAAATGTGTGCGTCTGAAATTGTGTGGACATATTCATATGGCACGGTATTAGTAACGTGAGCCAACATCATGGCCAGTGCTGCGTATTGGACCATATTGGAGGGCACGCCGATCGGTACATCACCGGATCTTTGGATCATGTGTAAAGTTAGTTTGTTTTCTATAATCCTGACATGGACCCAGCCATGGCAGGGAGCGACAACAACTTTTTGTTGTTTGCCCTTGCCGCGTCCGATATACTGTGGGATCCAAGGACTAACGAAATGAGTCCGCAGTTGCGGTTCCTCGATTATTTGTTCCACAATGTGTTTGAATTGGTTAAATGTGCCACCATCAATGGTTGGGAAATCGTGAAAACCAGCCCCGTATGATCCTGGCCCAAGGTCGCCCGTTTCTAGTCCGCGCTTGCCGCATTTTTCTGCGGTGCACCAAAGGTTCCACCAGAAACATCCGAATTTTTCCAGTTCAGCAACCGTGCGTCCACCATTAATAAAGCAGCATATTTCTCCAATGGCTTGTTGCCAAACAGTGACAGGCAAAAATTCTGAAACTTTAGGATCCATGTTCCTTTCGGTAATCATCGGAAATCCGTTATCTAAACGAAAACGCATCGGGTTGGATCCCATGAGAGTGATTGCATCGACGCCTTGCTGGGAAGGAGTTTTGACGCCATTTTTCATAATACTTCTTAACAATTCTTTATATTGATTGTCCGGAGTTCTTTCGTCGAGAGGCTTCATTTTTATGATGTCTTCAAACATAGTTTTCGCTAAAAGTTTAATGGTTATTACATTATATCCTAACAGCGACGGTCTGCCAAATCAGCCGATTTGGATTATTTTTGCTCATTTGATATAATGAAATAGCGATAAATTTAACATAAAATATGATTTCAATCATTGTGGCAATCGGCAAAAATAGGGCTATTGGACGCAAAAATCAATTGCTGTGGGATATTCCTGAGGATATGGATCATTTCCGAAAAACGACTTCTGGCCACACAGTCATAATGGGCGACAGGACACTTGAATCGATCGGTCGTCCGCTGCCCAAAAGAAAAAATATCGTGGTGACTCTGAAAGAAAATTATACAGCGCCGGGTTGCGAAGTGCGCAATTCCTTGGAGGAAGTTCTGAATGAATATAAAAATAGCGAAGAAGAAGTTTTTGTGATCGGTGGCGGAATTATTTATAAATTATCATTGCCATATGCTGATAAATTATATCTAACAGTCGTGGAAGATGCGCCGGAAGACGCAGATACTTTCTTTTCGGATTATTCAGAATTTAAAAATGTTGTGAAAGAAGAAGCGATGGATAATGGCCAATATAAGTTTACCTTTTTAGAATTAACCAGATAAAATAAATTTATGAATTTTGAAGAATACCAAACAAAATCCAGGCGAACGGCGTTGTATCCTGATATCGGAAAAAACTTCATTTATCCGACTTTGGGATTGGCTGGAGAATCTGGAGAAGTAGCAGAGAAAATAAAAAAAGTACTTCGGGATAAGGCCGGAATTGTTGACGAGGAAACCAAAGAAATGATAACGAAAGAATTAGGCGACGTGCTTTGGTATGTGGCGCAACTGGCGTCTGAACTGGGTTTGTCGCTGGATGAAATTGCGGAAAATAATATTATAAAATTAGCTAGCCGGCTCGAAAGAGGAGTGCTGCAAGGCAGTGGAGATAATAGATAATAAATTTATGTCTAAATATATACCAGTAATCGGAATGGAAGTACATGTGGAACTTAAAACTAAGTCCAAGATGTTTTGTGATTCAAAAAATGGCATGGGGCTAGAGACGGAGCCGAATGTAAATATTTGCCCGGTTTGCACCGGCCAGCCAGGAACTTTGCCGGTAGCCAACCGGCAGGCGATCGAATTTGTGCAAAAAGCCGGCCTGGCTTTAAATTGCACAATCCGCAAGCAATCGAAATTCGACAGAAAAAATTATTTCTACCCTGATCTGCCGAAAGGTTATCAGATTTCGCAATACGATCAGCCTTTTTGTGAGAATGGAAAATTGGATGTTGCAGGTAAGACTATTGGAATTACCAGAATTCATTTGGAAGAAGACACGGGGAAGTTGGTGCACCCTAAAAATGTCGATTATTCACTGGTTGATTTTAATCGGGCCGGAGTGCCTTTGATGGAGCTGGTTACTGAACCGGACATTGAAACTGGCGCGGAAGCCCGTCTATTCTGCCAAAAATTGCAGCAGATTTGCCGGTATTTGGGCATTTCCGATGCGGATATGGAAAAGGGGAATATGCGCTGTGAGGCCAATATTTCGCTTTACAGAGAGGGCGAGGAAAAGCTCTCCGGAACCAAGGTGGAAGTGAAAAACATAAATTCCTTTAAGTTTGTAGAAAAGGCGATTGATGTCGAAATTAAGCGCCAAACGGCGGTTTTGGAAGAGGGTAAAAAAGTCGTTCAGGAGACCCGCGGTTGGGATGAGGGCAAGGGCGATACTGTTTCACAGCGGGTCAAAGAGTCCGCTCATGATTACCGCTATTTTCCGGAACCTGACATTCCACCACTGCGATTCACGGATGATTATATTGAAAATTTGCGAAGAAGTCTACCGGAATTGCCCGACCAAAAGGAAAAAAGATTTATGGAAGAATATGGATTATCGCGGGAAAATACGGATGTTATCACTAGTGACAAGAGTTTGGCTGAATATTTTGAGGAAGTAGTTTCCGAAATTAAGGAAAAAATGAAATGCGGAGAAGTTATTGGTGATGAGGCTAAGTGCTTGAAACTTTCCGCCAATTATATGGTCAGTGAGTTGCAGAAGCATCTCATTAAAAATGACCACAAGATCGAAGAGATAAAAATAACCCCCGAAAATTATGCCGAGCTGATCGGGTTTATAGCGGATGGAAAAATAAATTCCAGCGCGGCCCAAACAGTGCTCGAAGAAATGTATCACACCGGCGGCGATCCGTCACAGATTATTGAAGCCAGGGGTTTGATCCAGGTGAGCGATGAAGGTGTCTTAGGATCTATTGTGGATGAGGTAATAAGCAAAAACCAAAAATCAGCCGAAGATTATAAAGCAGGAAAACAAAACGCTTTGCAATTTCTGATGGGTCAGGTTATGAAAGAGTCAAAAGGCAAGGCCAATCCGCAAATGGTGATTGAAATGTTGAAGAAAAAATTAAGTTAAAAAATATGCTTTTTAGAAACATCGAAAAAGGGCCGGAAAGCAAAGAAGAAGAGAGGCTTATGGAGGAAAGCATTGGTGGACCTTGGGATAAAAATTATTCTGAACAGCTGGATGATCAAGGCGAGCTAAGTAAAGAAGAGGAAATAGATTTGGTGAATCCATTAAAGGACTTGGACGAGGAAACTTTGAAGAAGATGCGATTGGAGATAGTGGAAGAAAGGAAGAAAAATGAAGAAAAACCTACTGCTTGACGGAGTTTTTAAAACTTGTTATGATGATGAAAATATGAAATTACCAGCAACAAAATTCAGAAAGAAGCCGATGGTTATTTTATATTTATCAAAAGTAGTATTCCACTAATAAGGTGGATTTTTTTTGGCTCTTTGACAAAATAAAAATCAACAACAGACATTTATTTATAGACCTAAAAAATTCGAAAGCAGAGGGGGAATATCATGAACGATGTTGGATTAGTAGTTGTGGCAAGATGTGCTTTATGCCACAACAATGGAGTAAATAATTTACGGGTCTCGAATGGAAACGGAAAGGTTTTTTGGAGCAGCGGTGCTGTGATATATGCAGAAATTGCAAAATCACAGCGAAGCTCGGATTCGCCCCCCTCAGCGGATCCGCTGTCCCATATCGCGTGGGTGGTTTCTTGCGGATGTAGTGCTCACTAAGGTCCACAATATCCAAATATGAAAAAGGCCCTGAAAACTCAGGGCCTAGTAATTTTTTAGGAATATCCCAATCTCTTTTTCAATGTTTTTATAATTTTTCAACCATTTTATTCTTGTGTCTTTGTGAAACCAAGTCATCTGGCGTTTGGAGTAATCTTTTTCGGCCTGGTAGACTTTTTCAAAAACCTCTTGTTTTGTTAGCTTGCCTTGTAAATATAAAGGAATCCAGAAATATCCCAAACCGAAGCTTTGGATTTTTTTCCAACTTAGTTTGTATTTTTTTCGCAAGTCTTTAACTTCTTTAATCATTCCTTGAGTAAAGCGCTTCTTCAAACGCTCTTTTATATTTTTCTGCAATTTTTCTTTTGGAATGTCAATCCCGATTTGTAAAAATTCGTATTTTGTATCTTGCGTTTTGTATTTTGGCACAGAGCCCAAGGCCTTGCATATCTCAATGGCTCTGATCAAACGCACTTTATTATTCTGGTCAATATTTTTCGCTCTTTCGGAATCTAATTTTTGAAGCATGTTGAATAAATGTTTGGCGGAATAATTACGTAATTTATTACGTAGTTCTTTGTTTGGGGCAACTTCCGGAAAAATTACATTATCCACGATGGCTTTGATCCAAAAGCCAGTGCCGCCGCAAATGATAGGTAATTTTCCGCGTTCTAAAATATCCAGAATAATTTTATCCGCCTGTTTTTTAAATTTAGAAACATTGTAATTGGTTTTGGGACTTATTATGTCCAGCATCCGGTGTTTTATTCCCGCCATTTCTTTTTTGGTAACCTTGCCCGTGCCAATGTCCATCCCGCGGTAAATCTGCCGGCTGTCAGCCGAAATTACTTCGCCGTTAAATTTTTTGGCAAGGCGAATCGCCACTTCTGATTTGCCGGAAGAGGTGGGTCCCAGAATTATAATAATTTTCCTTCGAGATTCCATATATTAGCCTTGGTTATTTTAACTTTGATTATTTTTCCGATTAAATTTTTTTGCTGGCTTTTTAATTTTACATTTTTCATGGTTCTGGTTCGGCCGTAATAAATTTTTTTGGAAGTTGAGCTTCCAAAAGGAAGCTCAACTTCCTTGTAAATCAAAACTTCAAATTCTTTATCAATATACTTTTGATTATTTTCAAAAGCCGTTTTTTTTAAAATTTCGTTGAGATATTTCTCCCGGTGAGCTTTTTCAGACTTGGGAACATGGTCTTTCATCTTCCAGGCACTGGTGCCAGGGCGAGGCGAATATTGGCCGAAAAAGACCATATCATATTTGGCTTCCCGCATAATTTTAGCTGAATCCAAAAATTGTTTTTTGGTTTCGCCAGGAAAGCCGACAATTATATCTGAGGTTATGGCATAAAGCGTGCCGGGCTTATGTTTTTGGTAAGCCTTTTTAATTTTTTCCACCAGTTTCAAATATTGCTTGGCGGTATATTTGCGATTCATTTTTTGCAAGATTTCATCACTTCCGGCTTGAATCGGCAGGTGAAAACATTCACAGACTTTCTGGCATTTGGCAACGGTCTCAATCATTTCGTCAGTGACGTCTTTGGGGTGATTGCTCAAAAATTGAATCCAAAAATTGTCAGGGATAACATTGATTTTTTTGAGAAGCTGGGAAAAATCAGTTTTGCCATTCTTGTAGGAATTCACATTTTGGCCCAACAAAAAAATTTCTTTGCGTCCCTTTTTAACTAAACTTTTTACTTCCCTAATAATTTCTGAAGCAGGCCGGGATGTTTCCCTTCCGCGAGCGTAGGGCACGACGCAATAAGAGCAGAAATTATTACAACCAGTCATAATTGGGACATAGGCGGAAAAGGGCGTGGAATATTTGGGCTTGATGTTAAAATAATTTTTAATTTTTAATTTTGTAATTTTTAAATAATTTTTAATGACAAAATTTTCAAATTTCTTAAAATTACTAATTGGGAAA
>Ga0209048_10004719_pt1 | contig 12997 bp, 9 predicted proteins | sample FrelakmetCRP12CR_FD_187146 | JGI IMG/M metagenome (GOLD analysis project Ga0209048, IMG submission 187146) | Freshwater lake sediment microbial communities from the University of Notre Dame, USA, for methane emissions studies - CRP12 CR (SPAdes)... | ecosystem: Environmental > Aquatic >... | reverse complement strand
CTGGCGCCGGCCCCAATCCTCGAAGCGATGCACCTGGCCGCCGCCGGCACTGATCATGCCTTTGTAGCGATCGACCATCGCAGGAACTTGCTCGCTCTGATCCGGATGGACCAGAAGCACGATTTCATAATGCCGCATTGTAGGCTCCCTACGGTTTTAGCCTCCCGTTGCGAGCGGTGAGGCAAGGAGTTATGCCGGTCGGCCGGCGAAAAAGAGCGCGAAGAATACGCGCTCCGGGCGGTGCCGGTCAACCCGCCCGGGACCGGCTGCCCGGCCCGGAGCCTGCGGACAGGGTACGCTGACGCCGCACCTCGAACAGGGCGACGCCGGCGGCCACCGACACATTGAGCGATTCGACTTGACCGGCCATGGGTATCCGCACCCGATAATCGCAGCGCTCGCGGGTCAGACGCCGCATCCCGCCTCCCTCCGCGCCCATGACCAGGGCGAGCGGTCCGGTCAGATCGGCCGTGTACAGCCCCTGTTCGGCCTCCCCGTCCGTCCCAACCACCCAAATGCCCCGCTCCTTCAGCCTGTCGAGGGTGCGGGCGAGATTGATCACGGCGGCGACCGGAACGAACTCGGCGGCGCCCGCCGCCACCTTGCGCACCGTGCCGTCCACCAGCGCGGCTCGATCCTTCGGGATGATCACGGCCTGGCAGCCCGCGGCATCGGCGGTACGAAGGCAGGCCCCCAAATTATGCGGGTCGGTGACCCCATCCAGCACCAGCAGCAAGGGGTCCTGAAGATTGCTCAAGGCGGCGTCCAAATCATGCTCATCCCAGGGTTTGAGGGGCCGCACCGCCGCCACCGCTCCCTGGTGAGCGACATCGCCCACCAATTTGGCGAGCGACTCGTTGCCGGCGGATTGCACACGCACGCCCGCCGCGAGCGCCCGTTCCCGCAAGCTGCGCGCGCGCGCATCGTCCCGCGGCGCCGCCATCCACATCTCCAGGATCCTCTCCGGCGCGCGCTCGAGTACCGCACCGATGGCGTGCAGCCCGTACACCCAGTTGCGCGCACGTGTAGCCACGGCCGAGTCGGTCAGCCGCGGCCGCCGCGCCGCCTGGCGCCGCCGGCTCCGCGCCGTGCCCGGTGTTCGCCGCCGCGCCGCGGCGCGCGCACCGTACCGCGAGAAGCGGCCGCATCCGCATCGAGCAGCTCGAAGTCGATTTGCCGCTGCGCAAGGTCGACGCGGCTCAAGCGCACCCGCACCGCATCCCCCATCTGCCAGCGCCGGCCTGTGCGTTGTCCGACCAGCCCCATGCCGCCGTGCTCCAGCTCCCAATAATCGCCGGGTATCGCCGAGATGTGCACCAGTCCGTCGATCGGCATGGTCTGCAGCTGCACGAACAGTCCAAACTCGAGAGCGCTGGTAATGGTGGCCTCGAATTCCTCGCCCACGCGCGGCTGCAGGTACAGGCATTTCAGATATCCCATCACGTCGCGCGCCGCGTCGTCCGCGCGCCGCTCGCGCTGCGAGCACTCCGCGCCGAGCGTCTGCAGCTCCGCGGTGCCGTACTTGTGCCCCGAGGCCGAGCCGGGAGCGACCGCCGCCTTGATCGCGCGGTGCACCAGCAGATCCGGGTAGCGGCGGATCGGCGAGGTGAAGTGCGCGTACTCCTCGAGCGCGAGGCCGAAATGGCCGATATTGGTTTGTTGATACACGGCTTGTGCGAGCGCGCGAATCACCAGACCCTCCAGCAACTGCCCGTCCGGCCGTGCGGATAGCCGCTCGACCAGCTGGCGAAACTCCCGCGGGCTCGGCTTTTCGGAAAAAGTCGCGCCCACCTGCAGCGCATTCATGACCTTCTGCAGTTCCGTCACGCGCTTCTCTTCGGGCTGACCATGCACGCGATACAGGCTTCCGACCTTGGCGAGCCGCAGCGCCACCGCCGCCTCCACGTTGGCGGCGACCATGCACTCCTCGATCAGGCGATGCGCATCGTTGCGCATCACCGCATAAAATCCTTCGATGGTGCCGTCCTTGCCGATGCGCGCCTTGACCTCGCCGCCGCGAAAATCGAGCGCTCCGCGCGCCTCGCGCGCGGATTTCAAGGCGCCGTACACCGCATAGAGGTTATCGAGCGACGTACGCACCTCCGCCGCCAAGTCCGCGCCGGCCGCATTTTGCGGGTTCTCGAGGTAAGCCCAAGCCCGGTCGTAGGTGAGTCGCGCATGCGAACGAATCACCGCCTCGTAGAAACGCGTCCGGCCCGGAATGCCGGTCTTGCTCACCCGCATGTCGCAGACGAACGCCAGCCGCTCGACCCTGGGCATCAGCGAGCACAGGTGGTTGGACAAATGCTCCGGCAGCATCGGCAGCACCCGGTCCGGAAAATACACGGAGGTTGCACGCGCGCGCGACTCGACGTCGATCGCACTGCCGACGCGCACGTAGTGGCTCACATCGGCGATCGCGACGACCAGCCGCCAACCGCCCCCGCGCACGGCTTCCGCGTACACGGCATCGTCGAAATCCTTGGCATCCTCGCCATCGATGGTGACCAGCGGCAGCGCGCGCAGATCCTCGCGGCCCGCGTGATCTTCGGACCGCACGTCCGGATCGAACCTGTTCGCCGCATGCAGCACCGCCGGCGGAAATTCCTGCGGCAAATCGTGGCGCAGAATGGCGAAACGCGCCGCAATGTCCGACGGCCTCACATCCTCGAGCACCTCGACGACCCGGCCCTGCGCCGGCGCCTCACCCTGCGGCCGCACCACGATCTCGACGATGACGTTGTCGCCGTTCTTTGCGCCTTGCGAGGAGCGCGCCGCCACCTCGATCGCATACCAATGGCCCGGATCCTCGGGCTCGAAGCGGCCCTGCCCGTGAGCCGCGTGCCAGACGCCGCCGATTCGATTGAGCGCATCGGCGGTACGGCGTATCAAGCGTGCGGTGCGTCGTCCCCGGTCGTTGACTCCGACCGCCAGCACCTCCACTCGATCGTTGTGCATCAGGGTCGCGGTATCGGCGCGCGCCAGAACCAAGGGCGCGGAACCGTCGTCCGGCAGCACCAGCACCTCGCCGCTGGACCGGCCGCGCAACCGGCCCGCCACCGTCTCGCCGTCGCCGGCGGTCGCAAAGCCGTTGGGCCCCTCGATCGCCTGACCGTCGCGCACCATCGCGGCCAGGCGCTTCGACAACGCGGCGCGCTGCGGCTCGGTCTTCAGTCCGAGCCGCTTGGCCAGGCGTGCCGCGCTGAGCGGCTCCGGTGCCTCCGACAAGTGCTTGAGCAGCAGTTCCCGGCTCGCGATCGGATCCGCGTAACGCAGTTTCTCAAGTTCTAGATTAGGGTCCTCGGCGCGCCAATCTTGCGCCTGGGCGGGTGCGCCGTCCGGCTTTTTCGGCCGGCGCGGACCTTTCGGACCACGTCGTGTCATGGGATCTGATTGCCTCGAGCTCGATGTTTTGGCGCACGAGGTTAGCAGCTTTACGGTCGGCCGAGCGTATATAAGCGCAAGCCGGGCCCGCCCGGCGAGATACACGCGCTCGACTATCGATTCCCGTTAGACCTTGGGCTGCGGTTGCGCGCGGCGCAATTCGCGGATCGCGTCGCGGCTCAAGGGAAAGCACCTGGGTCAGCCCGGGCGATTAGGCCCCGGGGAGCGCGCCGCGCACCGCTCGGTCGCGAAACCATCTCGATTTGAGCGCTTCCAGCAGAAGCAGCGCCGCGATGCCGACCGCGCCGCAGACGGCAAGTTGGTTCCAGTTCAATTGGCCGAAATGAAACAAAGTCCGCGCCGGCTGCCAAAACAAGGTGGTTGCCAGCAACGCGGACACTGCTCCCGCCAAGATCCATAGCGCTCGATTGGGTTGGCGGATCGCACGGAACACCGAGGATTCGTACGAGCGGTTGACCAGGATCAACCCCATGTTGATGAGCACCAACGAGGTGAATACCAGCGCACGAAGCTCCGACTCCGGAATCCCCATGCGCGCAGCGCCGACCAGAACACCCGCCACGATCGCAAGGGCGATCAGCCCTTGGACGACCGCCCACGCAATTCGCTTCGGAACGAGCAGTGGAATCCTCGGGTCGCGCGGCGGCCGTCGCATCACGTCGGCCTCCTCGCCTTGCGCTTCGAATACCATCGAACACGCCGGATCGATGATCATTTCGAAGAACGCGATGTGAATCGGGGTGAGCATCAGCGGCAGACCCAGCAGCAGCGGCAGCAGCGCGAGCCCGGCAATCGGGATGTGAACCGCCACGATGTATTCGATGGCTTTACACAGATTGTCGTATATGCGCCGGCCGAGGCGCACGGTCTTGACGATGGATCCGAAATCGTCGTCGAGCAGCACGATGGCCGAGGCTTCACGCGCCACGTCGGTGCCGCGTCCGCCCATCGCGATGCCGATGTGCGCGGCCTTGATCGCGGGCGCGTCGTTCACGCCATCTCCGGTCATTGCGACGATCTCACCGATCGATTTCAGGGATTGCACGATTCGAAGTTTTTGGGCGGGCCGGATGCGTGCGAATATCGACGTCGTCTTGACGCGCATCATCAGGGCTTCATCGGTCATGAGATCAATCTCGTCGCCGCTCAGGACCGGAGTCGTCTCGAGTCCGGCTTGTCGGCCAATGGCGCTCGCGGTCGCCGGATAATCGCCGGTGATCATGACCACCCGGACGCCCGCCGAACGGCATTCGGCGACCGCAGCCGGCACGTTCGAGCGCAGAGGATCGGCGAAACCGATGAGTCCGAGGAATTCGAAATCATAACCGCGAAGCGATTGCGGCAGGCGTTCGGCCTGGCTGACGTCGACGGCGCAGGACCGGGCGACTCCCAAAATGCGGACTCCCTGCGCCGCCAGCGCATCCATCTGCTCGCGAACCTTGTGCAGCCGCTCATCCGGCAGCCGACAAAGCTCCACCACGGCCTCCACGGCACCCTTGGCGTAGACCCTGCCACAAGCCTCGGGATGACGGGCCATCACGTTGGCGACCACGAACAAATCGGGCCGCAGGCCGTACTCGCGAACCAGCGTCCAGCCCGGCACCTGCAGCCCGCTCGAGCTCTGGTGGGCGGCGGCCATGGCATGCACCGCGAGATCCATCGGGTCGCTCGCCTCCACACGACAGGCCAGGCGCGCCGCGCTCAGCGTCTCGCGAATCGGCTCGGAAAGCGCCGCGCCGCCGCTGTCCCAATGGCTGTCGATACCCCGCATGGCGACCACGGTCATGCGATTCTCGGTGAGCGTGCCGGTCTTGTCGGTGCACAGAACGGTGGTCGCGCCGAGCGTCTCGATGGCGGACGCTCGCCGCGTCAAGACGCGCGCCTGGGAAATGCGCCAGGCTCCCATGGCCATGAAGACCGCCATGACCAGCGGAAACTCTTCGGGGAGCAGGGACATGCCCAAGGCAATGCCGCCCAGCATGGCTTGCAGCCACGAGCCGCGCAGCAGACCGAACAATAGAACCGTCAGCCCTCCCGCCACCGCACCGACGATGGCAAAGTCGCGTATCAGCCAGTGCATCTGCCGCTGCAGGCGCGGCTGCTCCGTTTCTATGGTGCGCAGGTCCCTGCCGATTTTGCCCATTTCGCTGCGCGCGCCGGTGGCGTGCACCAGGGCCCGGGCGGTGCCTCGAACCACCAGTGTGCCGGCGAAGACGTAGGGCAGGTCTTCGCCGCCGGGGACGGTCTGGGAAACATCGGTTTTGGTTCCGCTGATTGCAGCCGATTTGCGCACCGCAACCGATTCGCCGGTCAACAGAGATTCATCCAGCATCAAATCATGCGATCTGACCACGGTGGCATCGGCCGCAACGCGATCGCCTTCGCTGATCACGATGACATCTCCGCGCACTACCTCGCGCCCGGCGATTTGCAATCTCTCGCCGTCGCGAATAACCAAGGCCCGCGGACTCGCCAGGTTGCGCAGCGCTTCCAACACCCTTTCGCTGCGCGATTCCTGGACAATCGTGATCACGACCGAGAGCGACGCGAACACCAGCAGCAGAATTGCCTCGACGCGGTCGCCCAACAGCAGATAAACCACGCCGCCTGCGATCAACAGCGCGAACATCGGCTGACGCACCACTTCGAAAAGGATTCGAAGCACCCCGCGCCGCTCGGTCGCCGGCAGTTCGTTGTGGCCGTCCGCCTCGAGCCGGGCGGCGGCCTCCGCCGCGCTGAGTCCGATGGCCGGATCCGGGTCGCTCATCGCACGGCGCCGCGCGATCGCTGTTGACTCGGTGCCGGCAGACGACGCGATGCCACGCGCCGGCCTATCCCTGCAGCAGCGGCAATTCGATGTTCACGAGCAGACCGCCGCCGGGCACATTCGACGCCGAGATCGAGCCGCCATGACTCGCGATCACGCGCTTCGCGATCGCCAACCCGAGCCCCGTGCCCTCCTTGCGCGTATGCGTCGAGCTGCGGAAGAACGGATCGAAAATATTCGCGATTTCGGATTCCGGAACTCCCGTTCCGGTGTCCCGAACCGATATGACGGCGACGCGGCCGCCGGCGCCGGGCGCCGTGCCCACATCCACCACACCGCCGGGATCGCTGAATTTGATGGCGTTGCGGACCACATTTTCCACCGCGCGGCGCAGCAACGCGACATTGCCGCGAACCACGCCGTCGAGTTCGGATGCCACCCGGATGACGCGTCCGCTCGCGCCCGCCTCGAGCCGCGCGTCGTCGACGATGTCGGACAGCAGTTCCCGCAGGTCGATCTCCTCGTCCAACTGATTGTCGACGTTCGCCTGCAGGCGCGAGAGCGCCAACAGCTCTCCTATCAACTTGTCCATCCGCACCGATTCGCGCTGAATACGTTCCATCAGGGCCGGCGCCTGATCGGGCTGCTGGATCGCCAAACCGATGGCCGCCTCAATCCGCGCGATCGGCGAGCGCATTTCGTGCGAGACATCTTTGAGCAGCTGACGCTGCGCGACGATGAGCGTGCGCAAACGCGAAATCATGCGGTCGAACTCGACACCCAGATCCTTCAATTCGTCATTTCCCGGCCCCATCCGGTCGGCAATGCGAACATTGAGGTTGCCGTCGGCGGCATCGGCAAGGGCCGAATGCAGGCTGCGGATGGGCTTTGAAAAAAGCCACGCGAGCAGCGCCGCGCTGCACAGTCCGGCCACGATGTCCGCGAGGATGTCCTCAATCTCGAATCGAGGGGCTTCCAAGGGCGGCGGCGGCCCGTGGCTCATCAATTGTTCCTTAATGCCGACGGGACCGGCGTCGCGCTCGTGAGCAGCCAGCGTCATTTTATGTCTCTCGACAGTCCACACGCGCACCAATAGATCCGAGCCGACCTGGAACACCGTGATCAGCACGAAAAATTTCCAGAATAAGCGGCCCACGCGCTCCTTGCGGGGCCTTGCTCGTTGCACAATCATTCGGCGATGAGCTGGTAGCCCAGACGATAGACGGTTGCGATGGGCGAACGTCCATCGGCAAGCTGCCCAAGCTTCTGGCGGATGCTGCTCACGTGCACGTCGATGCTGCGGTCAAAACGTGCCAGCGGCCGGCCCAACCCCTGTTCGGAAAGCACCTGTTTGCTCACCGGATTGCCGGCATTGCGGGCCAGCACATCCAAGACATTGAATTCGGTGCTGGTGAGATCTACAGTCCGTCCGCTCCATTCCGCCACCCGGCGCTGCGGATCCAGCAGCAGCGCACCCGCATGAATCACGGCCGGTGAATCCACGGCATCTTTAGCCGGTAAGGTGCGGCGCAGAATAGCGCGGATGCGGGCCGCCAATTCGCGCGGCGTGCACGGTTTGGGAATGTAATCGTCAGCCCCGATTTCCAGGCCCACGATTCGATCGGTGTCATCGCCCTTGGCGGTCAACATGATCACCGGCAGCTTGCTGCGGGCGCGTATCGCCATCAAGGTTTCGATGCCGTTCATTCGCGGCATCATGACATCGACCACCGCGATGGAGTAACGGCCCGAAAGCGCCTCGCGGACCCCCGTCTCGCCGTCCGCCGCCCAGCCCACCGAATAGCCCTCGCGCTCCAGATAATTCTTGAGCATGTCGGCGAGTTCCTCATCGTCATCGACGAGCAACACCGAAGAAGCGGTGGGCGCAGGGTCGGGCAACATGGTCGATCGTGGAACTGGCCGTGAATGGAGCATTGATCTTAACAAGAGATCCCTGCAGATTGTGACAAGAGTCAGATTGAGGCAGCGGCTCGACGATCTCCAATGTCGCGAGCGGCCGACAGGGAAAGGCAAAAATGTAAATCCGTGTAAAAGCAAATTCCCCTAACGGACGTGCGAAGTTCGATGTGAAGAATTCAGCCGCCCAATAGGTGAATTGAGGTTTTCATACCTTTACATCTCGCTAACCGTGCTTTACGCACACCGATGACAAACTCTGTTCCGTCGAATCGCGCCAACGTTATAGGAGACTGACATGCATACTTCCATCAAGAATTACGGCGACTTCTTTTACCCGACGCTCGCCGGTGTGGCGATCGGTGCCCCGATTCTCCTGGTCGGCGCGGTGTCGCACCTGCCCGAAGGCGCCGAGCGCGGCGAATTCATGGCGTATGGCCTCGCAGCGGCGGTGACCGTCCTCGTGACCGCCCTGGTGCTGCGTGCTGCCTATGCCTTGGGCTTCACCAAGGCGCTCAGGATTGCGGCCTCGGAGCCGAATCGCTCCGTGACCGCCTGAGCCGGGAATCGGATTGATGATCTAACCGCGCAGTGCGGCCGGCTTCGGCCCGCCGGTAGCCCAGTCGAGAAGCTGCGCGATATGCACCGTGGGCATACCGCCCGCAGCGCCGATTTGCACCATGCAGCCGATGTTGCCGGTCGCGATCACATCGGCCTCGAGCGCACCGAGCGCCTGCGCCTTGCGGGCGCCCAGCTGCGCGGCGATGTCCGGCTGCAGGATATTGTAGACACCCGCCGAACCGCAGCACAGGTGCGACTCCTCGGGCTCGCGCACCTCGAAACCGGCATCGGCGAGCAGTCGGACCGGTGCGGTTGTGACCCGCCGCCCGTGCTGCAGCGAGCACGCCGCGTGGTAACCGACAACGGTGGGCGGCACGCCGATCGCCGGCGGCAGGCCGATGCGCTGCATCAATTCGCACAGATCGCAGGCGAGCGCGGACACTTGCGCGGCCTTGGCCGCATACCGCGCATCGTCCCGCAGCAGGTGGCCGTAATCGCGGATCACCGGACCGCAGCCCGAGGCCGTCACCACGATCGCGGCGAGCGGCCCGGCTTCGATCTGCCGATGCCAGGCATCCACATTGGCGCGCGCCAGCTCGAGCGCCTCGGCTTCCCGCCCCATGTGATGCGACAGGGCGCCGCAACACCCCTCGCGCTTCGCCCTGACGATCTCGCACCCGGCCCGCTGCAACAGCCGCACACTGGCCCGCTGAATCTCCGGAGCGAGCACCGGTTCGACGCAGCCCCGCGCGATGCCCACCCGCAACGCCGCGCCCTGAATCGCGGCTGCGGGCCGCAGCGGCGCGGCATCCGGCCCGCGCCCGGTCGAGACTTCGCGCCCAAGAAGTTTTGCCGCCCGGTTGAGGCTGAACAAGACGGCGAGCGGCCGCATGCCGGGAATGCGCTCGATCCAACCGGCAAACGGCTGCATCAACGCCGCCAGCCACATGGCGCCCCGAAAGCGTTGCCGATGCGGCAGGACCCAGGCCAACAGCGCGCGCAAGGCGCGATCCGCGAACGGCCGTCGATAGTGCTCCTGCACGTACGCGCGGCCCTTATCGATGATCCGCCGGTAGCTCACGCCGGACGGACAATGTGTTTCGCAGGCGAGGCACGATAAGCAGCGGTCCAAATGCTTGACCACCGGCGCCGACGGCAGTGCACCGTTCTCCAACATTTCCTTGATCAGATAAATCCGCCCGCGAGGACTGTCGAGTTCATTGCCGAGCAGCACATAGGTCGGGCAGGTCGCGGTGCAGAATCCACAGTGCACGCAGCCTCTGATGGCCCCGGCCGCGGCCGCGGTCGCCGGATCGGCAAGCTGCGCGGCATCGAATTTCGTCTGCATCTAAAGTTCACCCGCCAGATCGACGCCGGGATTGAGAATGCCGTGTGGATCGAATGCCGCCTTGAGGCGCTGGTGCAAGGCCTTCAGCCCCTGATCGCCACCGGCATCGGCCTGCGCCGCGGCGGGCAGGAGCGATGCGCGCAGCGCCGGCGGTGCGCGCACCAACACCGCGTGTCCACCGAGAGCGCGGGCGATGTCGCGTATCCCGGCACCGGCCGCCTGCGCGCCATCCGCCTGCGCACCATCCGCCCGAGCGCCACCGTCGCGCGGCGCGGCCTCGGGAATCGCCGCCCACACCAGGCCGCCCGCCCAATCATACGCAATGTGCGCGTCGAGCGACGCCAGCACCTCGCCGACCCGCCAGCCGAGCGCGGGCGGCACCGATATTCTCCACAGCAGATGCCCCTCGCGGGGCAGCGCATCGAGTGTGCGCATGCTCCGCCAGATCGCGCCGCTCTCCTCCGCCGCAACGGCCTCGCCGGCGCCCATCGGCGCCAAGGCACGGAGAAGTTCGCGGCAGCGGGTGTCGACCGAGGGCCCGAAGCCTTCGAGGCGCAATGCCGTGGTGGCGCATGAGGCCGCCGTCGCCCGCGAATATGGCAGATGGGCGGCCGCGGACACCGCCGCAGGCAGCGCCAGCGCCGCGCCCATCAGCCGAATGGCTGCTTGATCCGACAGCCCTCGAAACACCAGCGTGGTCTCGGCGCGCGGCCGCGGCAGGACGCGCATGGTGATCGAGGTCAGCACCGCGAGCGTGCCCCAGGAACCGGCCATCAGCTTGGGCAGGTCGAAGCCGGTTACGTTCTTGACGACCGCGCCGCCGCCCTTGAGCGCCTCGCCTCGTCCGGAGACCGCAGAGAAGCCGAGTATGTGGTCACGCGCCGCGCCGATCGACAGGCGCCTCGAACCCGACACGTTGGCGGCGATGACGCCGCCGAGAGTCGTGCGCCCAGCTGCGGCGCCGAACAGCGGCCCGTGATCGAACGGCTCGAACGCCAGCATCTGCTGGCGCTCTGCGAGAGCGGCCTCGATCTCGAGCAGCGGCGTTGCGGCGCGCGCGGTCAGCACCAGTTCATCCGGATCGTAATCGGTGATGCCTGCAATGGCGCTCAGATCGAGAAGCGCGGCCGACTCGACCGGCATTCGCAGCGGGCGTTTCGATCCGCCGCCGCGTATTTCCAGGCCGCGCCTCCCGGCGAGCGCTCCGGCAACGGCCTCCAGCACTTCGGCGGCCGTCGCGGGCGAATGGCATTGCTGGTGCGCCACGGGTCAAAAGCGCGGGATGTCGGGGAACGGAAGCCTCCCCTGATGCACGTGCATGCGCCCCAATTCCGCGCAGCGATGCAAATTGGGAAACACCTTCCCGGGGTTCAGCAGCATGGCGGGATCGAAGACCCATTTGACGCGCTCCTGATGCGCCAGATCCACATCGGTGAACATCTCGCCCATCAGATCGCGCTTCTCGACTCCCACCCCGTGCTCTCCGGTCAAGACGCCGCCCATCGCCACGCAGGTGCGCAAAATATCCGCGGCAAACGCTTCCGCGCGGTCGAGTTCGCCCGGCACGTTGGCATCGTAGAGAATCAGCGGATGCAAGTTCCCGTCCCCGGCGTGAAACACGTTGGCCACACGCAACCCGTGGTGCACTGCCATGCCCGACATCCGCCTGAGCATCTCCGGCAGGCAGCGGCGCGGGATCGTGCCGTCGATGCAATAGTAGTCCGGCGAGATCCTGCCGATGGCGGGAAATGCCGCCTTGCGTCCCGCCCAGAAACGCAACCGTTCGTCCTCGCTCTGCGAGACCCGAACCGTCGCGGCGCCGTTGCGCACGGCGATCTCGGTCACCATGGTCATCAAATGCCGGCACTCCTGCTGCGGTCCGTCCACTTCCACGATGAGCAGCGCATCGACCTCGCGCGGATAGCCGACGCTGAGGAAATCCTCGGCGGCGTGAATCGCCGGCCGGTCCATCATTTCCATTCCGGCGGGAATGATGCCGTGCGCGATGACCTCGGCGACGCAGCGCGCCGCCGACTCGACCTCGGCGAATCCGAGCAGCACAGCCTGCGCCGCCTGCGGCTTGACCAGCAGCCGCAGCGTGGCCTCCGACACCACGCCGAGCAGCCCTTCCGAGCCCACCGCCAGGCCGAGCAAATCGTACCCCGGCGCATCCAAGGCCTTGCCGCCGAGTTCGACCACCTCGCCGCTCATCAGGACCATCTTCAGGCCGAGCACGTTGTGCGCCGTCATGCCGTACTTAAGGCAATGCACGCCGCCCGAGTTCTCGGCGACGTTGCCGCCGATGGTGCACGCGATTTGACTCGAGGGATCCGGCGCGTAATAAAAGCCGCGCGCCGCCACGGCCTGCGAGACCGCAAGGTTGGTGACGCCGGGCTGCACCACCGCGATTCGATTGTCGTAATCGATTTCCAGGATGCGCCGCAACCGGCTCAAGCCGAGCACGATGCCGTCCTCGGCCGGCAGCGCGCCGCCCGACAGCGAAGTCCCCGCGCCGCGCGGCACTACCCGCACCCCCTGTTCGTTGCACCAGCGCAGGATCGCGGCGATTTGCGCGGTATTCTCCGGCAGCACCACCAGCAACGGCCGTTGGGCGTAGGCGGTCAAGGCATCCGACTCGTACGGGGCCAGTTCCTCGGGCTGATCGATCACTCCCTCGCCCGGCACGATGTCGCGCATGGCCGCCGCGATGCGCGCGCGGCTCGCCAGGGTGCGGGCATCGAGCACCGGCATTTTCACCGACATGCGTTGCGCCGCCCGCGTGAACCCATCGATCCTCCGATTCATTAGGTTTCTCAATTATGCACGCTGCCGGTTGCGGCATCGATTCGATTGACAAGGATCAAGCGGGTGCGTAGATTTCTGCGCCTCGCGTTCGGCGCACCCATCTTGCCCAGGTGGCGGAACTGGTAGACGCGCTGGTTTCAGGTACCAGTGGAGCAATTCGTGGAGGTTCGAGTCCTCTCCTGGGCACCATTAAA
>Ga0209048_10004718_pt1 | contig 12999 bp, 13 predicted proteins | sample FrelakmetCRP12CR_FD_187146 | JGI IMG/M metagenome (GOLD analysis project Ga0209048, IMG submission 187146) | Freshwater lake sediment microbial communities from the University of Notre Dame, USA, for methane emissions studies - CRP12 CR (SPAdes)... | ecosystem: Environmental > Aquatic >... | reverse complement strand
GTCGGCCACGCCTTCCGCGGGCCGGACGGTAGAAGAGGTGGAGGCGGCCCTGCGAGAACAGATCCAGCGTGTCGCGCGCGATGGGGTGACCGAAGAGGAACTAAAGAGAGTCAAAGCTCAGGTGATCGCCGGACAAGTGTTCCAACGCGACTCGATGTTCAGCCAGGCGATGCAGATGGGTGCCCTGGACAACGCCGGCTTGCCCTACGATTCAGCGGATCTGCAGGCGAAACGCTTGCAAGATGTTACGGCAGCACAGGTTCAGGAAGTCGCAAAGAAATTTTTCGTCGACGACAGCCTCACTATCGGCGTTCTTGATCCACAACCCCTGCCGACTCGCGCCGTCGCGCCGGCGCGTACGGAGGCAGCCAGCAAATGAGGCGCGATACTGTGAGGTCGAGGTCGATGCACGGATTCTGGGTTGCTACCGCAGCGCTGGCATGTGCAGCCGCTGTGTTGCCGGCTCACGCGATGCTGCCGATCCAGCACTGGCAAACTTCCACCGGAGCGCAGGTGTACTTCGTGGAGAGTCGTGACCTGCCGATGCTCGATGTGAGCGTGGAATTCCCCGCCGGTTCGGGGCGAGACAAGCCCAATACCTCCGGTCTGGCGGCCCTGACGCTGCGTGCCTTACGGCTCGGCACGGATGGTTTGTCGGAGGATGAAGTTTCGCGTCACCTGGCCGACGTGGGGGCTAACCTGGGCAGCACCTTCGACTACGACCGCGCTGGCTACTCGATCCGCACTTTGAGTTCAGAGGCGGAGATGGCGCAGGCCTTGGACATCCTCGCCCGAATTCTGCAATCGCCGACTTTTCCTGCCGACTCCGTCGAGCGAGAGAAGCTGCGCACTCTGGCCGGGTTGCGCGAGGCGGATGCGAAACCCGACGCCATGGGTGGGCGCGAACTGGCCCGTCTGGTCTTTCGCGATCATCCCTATGCTTTGCGCCAAAGCGGGGAGAAGGACACGCTCGCGCCTTTGACGCGCGCTGATCTGGCGGGTTTCTACGCAACGCATTACGCTGCGCGCGACGCTGTCGTCGCGATGATCGGCGATGTGAGCCGGGAGCGCGCCGAGTTGATCGCCGAACAGCTCACGCAGGGCTTGCCGAAAGCTGCCATGCTGCAGCCAGCTTTGCCGGCCGTCGCGGCGTTGAGCGATCCAGTCGTTAGCGAACTGGTGCACCCGTCCGCCCAAGCCCACATCTACTTGGGTGCTCCTGGTGTCAAACGTTCGGATGCGGACTACTTCCCGCTGTGGGTCGGCAACTACATCCTTGGCGGGGGAGGCTTCAATTCGCGCTTGACGGCGGAAGTGCGCGAAAAGCGGGGGTTGAGCTACAGCGTATACAGCTATTTCTCCCCCTACGAGCAGCTGGGAACGTTCCAAGTCGGTCTGCAGACGCGCAAGGACCAGGCTGATGAAGCTCTGCGGGTGACGCGCGCCACGCTGGCGCAATTCATCGCCGAGGGTCCAACCGCGAAGGAACTGGAGGGCGCCAAGCAGAACATCGTCGGCGGCTTCCCGCTGCGCATCGACAGCAATCGCAAGATTCTCGACTATCTTGCCGTCATCGGCTTCTACCGATTGCCCTTGGACTATCTGGAGCAGTTTCCGATTCAAGTGCAAGCGGTGACGGCGGAACAGATTCGCGAAGCCTTCGCTCGTCGCATCGATCCGGACAAGATGGTCACCGTGATCGTGGGCGGCGCCCATGCGAAGTAGCGCGGCCTATGCGTGCCAGTAGCGCGCTCGGGCTCCGGCCCCTCAACCGGGTGTGATGGCGCGGGCTGGTCAACGCAATCGTGTTCGCATTATCGGCGGGCAGTGGCGTAGCCGGGTGCTGCGTTTTCCCGACGCGGAGCAATTGCGGCCCACGCCCGATCGCGTGCGCGAAACCTTGTTCAACTGGTTAGGGCAGGACCTCACCGGCCTCACGTGCCTGGATCTGTTTGCCGGCAGCGGTGTGCTGGGTCTGGAAGCGGCCTCGCGTGGCGCGCAGCTGGTAGTGATGGTCGAGCGTGATCCGGTTGCGTTCAAGGCCTTGCGGGAGAACGCAAACCTGCTGCAGGCGAGCGGCGTGGAACTGGTACGCACGGATGCGCTAGAATTCCTTACATCCGATGCTCGGGCTTATGATGTCGTGTTTCTCGATCCACCGTACGCCATGAGCGATCGAGAACTGCTACTCACGCGAGTCAGGCAACGCCTTGCGCCGGGTGCAATGGTCTATTCCGAATGGCCTGGGTCGGCAGATTTTGGCGCGGGCTGGGAAGTCGTTCGGGATGGCCGTGCAGGGGCGGTCCATTACCGGTTACTGAGGGCCTTGCCAAGTGAAGAAAGCGGTATATCCCGGGACCTTTGATCCCATCACGCGCGGTCACGAAGATCTCGTGCGCCGAGCAGCGCGGCTGTTCGATCGCATGATCGTCGCCGTCGCCGACAGCAGATCGAAGAAGCCATTCTTCAGCCTCGAGGACCGTATCGAGATGGCGCGCGAGGTGCTGGCCGGCGTCCCCAACATCGAAGTGGTCGGATTTTCCGGTTTGCTGATGGATTTCATGCGGGAGCATCAAGCCAAGGTCATCATCCGCGGACTGCGCGCCGTATCCGATTTCGAGTACGAGTTTCAGATGGCAGGCATGAACCGCAATCTCTACCCGGACGTCGAGACGGTGTTCCTCACTCCTGGCGAGCAGTACATGTTCATCTCCGCCACCATGGTGCGTGAAATCGCAACCTTGGGCGGCGATGTCAGCCACTTCGTCAACCCGCTCGTCGCCGCGCGCATCCAGCGCATGAATCGGGCGTAGAGCCTCGTGGCCCTGCTCATCACCGACGAGTGCATCAACTGCGACGTGTGCGAGCCCGAGTGCCCGAACGACGCCATCTCACAGGGCGAGATCATCTACATCATCGACCCGCACCGTTGTACCGAGTGTGTTGGCCACTTCGATCAGCCGCAGTGCGTCGAAGTATGTCCGGTGGATTGCATCATCACCGGTCAGGTCGAGACGGCGGAGGAGCTGGAGTTGAAGTATCGGGCTTTGACGGCCGTGACTGAACTTCCGTGATTCGTAATTGGTCGTATCGCGCTGTACTACCAGTCACCAATCACGAATCACCAATCACGGCCGTTAAGTCACGAATCACGGTCATTTCTGGCATTTAGGACAGTAAAACGCTGATCGCTGGCCGATGCGCACGGCCTTGATGGGGCTGCCGCAGCGTTTGCATTTCTCACCCTCTCGTCCGTACACCGCGTATTCCTGTTGGAAATACCCTGGCGATCCGTCTGTGTGTACAAAATCGCGCAGGCTGCTCCCGCCGGCGCGGATCGCATCGGTCAGCGTCTCCTGCACACACTCGACCAGTCGGCCGTAACGCTCCAGACCGATGCGTCCAGCTGCTCTGGCGGGATGAATACCGGCGCGAAACAGCGATTCGTTCGCGTAGATGTTGCCCACACCACACACCAGATGGCTGTCCATGATCAGATTCTTGATCGCCGCCTTGCGCCCCCGCGTCCACTTGAACATCCACTCGCGGTTGAACTCCGGAGCAAATGGCTCCGGGCCCAGATCGCGCAGCAGCGCGTGGGCGGAAGGGTCGCCCTCTTGCCATAGCACCGCACCGAAGCGACGCGGGTCGGTGAGCCGCAGTGCATTGCCGCTGTCGAGCACGAGATCGAAGTGGTCGTGTTTGCCCGGTGGTGTGTTCGCTGGAACGATGCGCAGGCTGCCCGACATTCCCAGATGCAGGATCAGCCAGCCGCCCGCGCAATCGATCAGTAGATACTTGCTGCGCCGCTCGACCCGCCCGATGCGCCGCCCACCTAGCACGCGGGCAAGGTCGGCCTGCACACGCCACCTCATCCCGCGGTTGCGGATGATCGCGCTGAGAATCGTTCGCTCCACGAGCGAGGGTTCGAGACCTCGCCGGGTAGTCTCGACCTCAGGCAGTTCGGGCATGGCTACTTCCCTAAGGAGTCTTTACCGCTGAGTTGGCCGATGCCGGTGCCGCTGCCTCGCTGGCCTGCGGTGTGGCGACCGGCCGCGAGATCAAGTGCCGTCCAGCTTCGCCGGACAAGTGAAACTGCAGTTTTTCGTCGGGGCGCAACAGCACCACCTCGGGCGTCTTATCCAGCACGCCGAGCTTGAGCGTGTTGCCGTCCGCCAGTTTTACCTCGATGGTCTCGATCGGGGTCTTGCCCGTCGCGGGCTGCGTCAACAGGCTCGAGGCGAATCGCCATTCCTCGACCCAGCGGTTGATCTCGTCCTGGCTCGCCTTTTCCTGCTCAGCGGGTGCCGGAGTAAGCTGCCACTTGCCATCCTGTTGCGCCAGTTGGAAATCCTTGTACTTGAAAGCCGTCGGCTTCTCGTTCTCGCGAAACAGAGAATGCGTAAGCAGGCGTTCCGCTCGCTGCGGGACCAGCGACGTGAAGAACGTGGACAACAGGTAAACGCCATCGCCGGACAACACGTACTGGTCCTGGGACAGCGGATTGCTGGCGCCGAAGCTAAGTGTCGTCTGATTGAAAGTCACCTTCAGCTTTGGGTCATCCAGATCGAAGCGCTGGAGATCGGTCGCAGCAAGTTTTTCCTTGCTCGATACCGACACCAGATCGAGCAGGCGCTCCACCTGAGTTCGATCGGCGCGCGCCGCGTAGGGGCGCAGCAGAAACCACGTTTCGCCACGCTTTTCCAGTTCGATCAATGTCCCGCCCTTGGGCTCTATGAGGACGTGCTGAACTTGCGCCGGGTCGAGCGAGGAGATCCTGAACTTGGGTGCCTGTTCTTCCTTCGGACGGTAAATCGCGAAGACGACCAGCCCCACCACGCCGGCCAGCAGCAGCAAATTGACGATCCACGCCGACTTCATACTGCCGAGCGTGCTGAGCATCCGGGCAAATCGAAACATGGCGGAAATCAGGCCCTGCGCCGCCGCCACCAGATCATTCCACCGGCGAACAGGAACGCAGCCGGCAGCAGCAGAAGGAATCCTATAACGATGAAAGTCAGGCCGGCGCGGCCCAGGTTGAGCTCCGAGTCCACGCGCGCACGCGGCTGGATCGTGATCAGGTTCTCATCTTCGGAAAGCCAGTTGAGCACATTGACGCCGAGATCCAGGTTGCTGAGCAAACCAATGAAGGCGTTGGAGAGGAAATTACTACCGCCGATGACCACTACACGCTGCGTTTTGTCGCCGCGAGGGCGCTCGAGCGCCATGGCGATGGTGATGGGGCCGCGCACATCGCGGTCCTTGTCGAACGTCGGGTTCTTTTCCGCATCGCCGGATTCCACCCAACCCGTCTGCGCGACCTCTACCAAAGGCGTCGCGTGCCATTCCTTGCTCTCGGGATTGACACCGATCTGGCGCACGAATGGGAATGCAGTGTTGTAGGCGCCGAACGCCTCGGTGATGGGATGCTGGCCGTAGCTGGAAGATATAGCGATCGTGGGTTTGACACCAAGACGTGCCGCCGCTGGATCGACCACGATTCCCGGTGTCAGATTGAGCTGCAGGTATTCCGCGATGGGCTGCAATCCATGCAGCGGCTCCTGATCGATCAGCCACAGCAAGGCGCCGCCGCGTTCGAGGTAGCGTTTGATCTTATCGACTTCGCCTTTGAGCAGATCGGCGCGAGGCGGCGTGATGACCAGCACGGCGACGTTGTCCGGAACCTCCTGGGCGACGACCAGATTCAACGCTTGCACCTTGAAGCCCTTGTTGCTCAGCTGCAGACCGAAGTCGCCCAGGTCGAAGTTGGCGCGGCCCTGTAGGTTGGGTTCTCCATGCCCGCCCACGTACATGATCAGACGCTCCTGACTGCGCGACAGCCGCATCAGGAGGTTGGTCATATTTTGCTCGTTCAAGCTGGTCAGATGCTCAGACCGCTTGCCCCACTCGATGATCAGTTCGCCGTTGGCACGGATACTCGCCGCGGCCACCAGTTTTGGCTGCTCGCGCGGGTCGACGAACTTCAGCGTGATATCGGGCTTGATTCGCTGGTAAGGCGCGATGAACTCATGGATCAATTTGCGAATGTCACCCAGATTCGGATCCTGGGTGGTGGCGTAGGCAGTGATCGTGATCGGCCCTGGCATTTTCGCCAGCACGTCGCGCGTGGCCTGGGACAACTGGGTGCGCTGATTGCGCGTGATATCCCACTGCAGCTTGTTGTCTTTCAGCAGATAGACAGCCATGAATGCCGCGGCCACCAATAGCACTGCGAAGATGCTGTTCTGCGCCAGCATCTGCAGTTGGAGTCTCGGGCTGGTCTTCATGCGCGCAGACGATCGGCGTCCAGGCGCCGGATGGACAGCAGAAGGAACAAGACGATGATTGCGATGTAGTAGACGACATCCTTTACGGCAATGATGCCTTTCGCAAACGAATCGAAATGCTTGATGAGAGAAAGCACATGCAGGACGCTATCGGGGTCGTTGGTGGAAATGTCGATCAGCCACAGGCCGAGCAACAAGGCGAAGGTGCCGATTGCAGCAATCAGCGGCTGTGCGGTAAGGCAGGAGAGGTACAGCCCGACCGCTGCGAAGCTTCCAAATAGCAACAGCAATCCGAGTGCGTTCGCGGCGAGCAGGCCGAGGTCGAGGCGTCCTCCGAGATAGAGCGACAACGACATGGCGACGATCAGGCCGATGGCCAACGCCAGAAACCCGAGCAGCGCAGAGAATTTGCCCAGCACGATCTGCGTGATGGACACTGGCGCGGACATCAGAAAGGGTAATGTCTGATTACGCCGTTCCTCGGCGATCAGGCGCATCGACAGCAGCGGCACCACCATCAGCACCACGAAGGAGGCAGTGCCGAATACCGGCGCCGCGATGATCTCGGTGAGACCGGGCGCCGTGGGCATCATTGCCACTTGCGGTTGCACGTCCAGGAATACCTGCAACCGCGACATAAAGATCCAGGCCAGGATCAACTGCAGGAACGCGAGTATTACCCAGGCCAGTGGCGAGGCAAACAGCAGCCGCAGTTCCTTCATCGCGATGACGCGGATCATGATTGGTCCTGTTCGGTCTGCGTGCCGGCGCCTTTGCTGTTCGAAGGTTCGCTCGAAGGCGCCGACGCGCCTTCCTGTTGTGTGAGTTGCACGAACACATCCTCCAGGGTCGCCCGCTCCGGCGCCAAGTGATAAAGGCCCCAACTGCGTGCCACAGATTCGCGCACCAGAGCTTCGGTGGGGTCCTCCCCTTCCGCGCGAACCACGCGTAAGAGTTCTTCCGCGGCCTGCTCCACCCGCGCCACGCCCGGAAGGCGCAGCAACTCTTCCTTGCTGGGGGCATGACGCAAACCCACCACCAGCGCATGACCGCTGCGGAAGCGGCGCAGCCCCTCGATGCTGTCGCTGTAGACGATGTTGCCTCCATGCAGGATCTGCACGCGGTCGCATACGGCTTCCACCTCGGGGAGGATATGGGTGGACAGGATCACGCTATGGGTCCCGGACAGCTCGCGGATGAGCGAGCGGATCTCTCGGATCTGGTTCGGATCGAGGCCGATAGTCGGCTCGTCCAGGATCACTACGTCGGGGTTGTGAATGACCGCCTGAGCGATCCCCACGCGCTGCTGGTACCCCTTCGATAAGGTGCCGATGAGCCGCAGGCCGACCTCAGCCAGCCCGCAGCGTTGTTTGGCCTGGGTCAGTGCCGCCGCAATCTGCCCGCGCGGTACGCGGTGAAGACGTGCTGCGAGCCGCAGGTATTCGTCGACTTTCAAGTCCTTATAGAGGGGGGGTACCTCCGGAAGATAGCCGATGCGAGCTTTGGCGGCAGTAGGGCGCTCCAGCAGATCGATGCCGCAGATACTGATGCTGCCTGTGCTGGGCGCCAGGTTGCCCGTCAGCATCTGCATGGTGGTGGTTTTGCCCGCGCCGTTGGGACCGAGCAGGCCAAGCACCTCGCCTCGCCGCAGGTCGACATCGATGCCACGCACAGCCCGGTTGCCCCCAAAGCTGCGGGACAACTCACGCGCTGAAACTGTCAACTCGGCTTGGGAGGCTACGTTACTGCTATTATTGTTGGGCATTTGCCAGGGTGGCGGGGCAGAGAACTTGCTTTGATCGAGTCTGTCCAACGAGCCGCTTGCACCAGCCAGGTACTATGCTGACGTCTCGAGTCTGTGGTGCGCCCCCTTCGAGCGTCGACCGTGAAGCCAACTTGAGGCGCGCCGCAAATATACCTAAACTGAGTCCGATGTTGAAGCTGCCAGCGCTGAATTTTGCGTTTGGCATCCCTGTCTCAAGACACATTGCGCGCCGCTGGGCGTCGCACTTCCCAGCCCGCCGGGATCCCCCGGCATGCTGTAGGACCAGTCTCATGGTTAATCCTTGGTTTGGCCATTCCAGATTCCTCGCCCTAGTGGCTCTCCTGGCCGCTGCGGGCTGTGCGCAGCAACCGGCGAACCGGCCGATTGGCTTCCCGCAGACCGCTCAGACGATTCCAGACGACGGCATCGAGCCGCTGAGATCCGGCACGACGGTGGTTCAGGCCTCGGATGACGGGGAGGAAACGCTGGAAGAGCGCGCACGGCGTGTCTTCGCGACTCAGCCGCCGCCCGCGACCAACCTGCCGGACCAGGCACTAGACCAGGAACTGTTGTTCAAGTTCCTCCTGTCTGAAATCGCCGGTCAGCGCGGAAATATGCAACTTGCCGCGCAAGGCTATCTGGACCTCGCGAAGACGACACGGGATCCTCGGCTGGCGCGTCGTGCCACCGAGATTGCGACTTATGCGCGGCTGCAGAATATTGCGCTCGAGTCCGCGCGGCTATGGTACGAGACCGACAAGAATAATCCCCAGGCACGCCAGCAGCTGCTTGGTTTGCTGCTCTCTGGCAACAAGCTGCAAGAGGCCAAGCCTCATCTTCAGGCGATCGTCAGCGCCGATGGCAATCCGGCACAGGGCTTCATGCAGCTTCACAGCCTCATGTCCAAACATCCGGACAAGGCTGCCGTGCTTGCGGTGGTCAAGGAGCTCGCGAAGGACTATCCACAACTTCCCGAGGCTCACTTCGCAGTCGCGCAGGCGGCCTTTGGGGCAGGCAAGATCGACATGGCCCTGGCGGAGTCGCGCGAAGCGATGAAGCTGCGGCCCGATTGGGACTTGGGTGCTCTACTGCAGGCCCAACTGCTGCAGCAGAAGGACTCTTCGGCCAAAGCGATCGAGTATCTGCAAGGCTTCTTGAAGACTTATCCGAAGGCGCGTGAAGTGCGCGCCAACTACGCGCGACTGCTCATCAACAACAAGCAGCTCAAAGAGGCTCGTGCGCAATACCAGATTCTGCTGGATGAGCAGCCGACCAACGCAGACATCGTCGTCACGATGGGACTGCTGTCCCTCCAGATGGGCGATTTCGATGTGGCCGAAACCGCCCTCAAGCGTGGAATCGAGCTCGGTTACCGCGACCCGGACACGCTGCACTTCTACATCGGACAAAGCTACGAAGAGCGCAAGCGCTATCCCGAGGCAATGAAATGGTACGCACTGGTCACTGCGGGCGACCAGTTCATCCCGGCGCAGGCGCGCTACGCATTTCTGCTCGGTCGCGAGAATAAATTGTCCGAGGCTCGCGAGTATCTGCAGAACGTCAAGGTTCAGAACGATGATCAGCGCGCGCAGCTGATCCAGGCCGAAGCACAGCTTCTGCGCGAGGCAAAGGCCTATCAGGAGTCTTACGATCTGCTGGCGCAGGCGCTGACTACGCAGCCGGACAATGCTGACTTACTCTATGACAGTGCGCTCGCCGCCGAGAAGGTGGATCGACTGGATGTGGTCGAGAAGAATTTGCGCAAGCTGATCGAGATCAAGCCCGACTACGCGCAGGCCTACAACGCCTTGGGGTACACGCTCGCCGATCGCACGGATCGGATCAAGGAGGCCAAGGGCTATGTCGAAAAGGCCCTCAAGCTATCCCCGGACGATCCCTTCATCCTCGACAGCATGGGCTGGGTGTATTTCCGGATGGGGGATTACAAGGAAGGCCTGGATTACCTGCAGAAGGCCTTCGCACAGCGACCCGATCCCGAGATCGCCGCCCACTTGGGCGAAGTGCTGTGGGTGAAAGGCAGCAAGGGCGACGCCGAAAAGGTCTGGAACGAGGCACTCAAAGAGCATCCGGACAACGAGTTGCTTCAGGGCACGATGAAGCGCCTGATCAAGTAGTGCGCACCGGCCTGCGAGGTTGGTGGGCCGCCGCGGCGTCGCTTTCGTTCCTTCTTGCCGCCTGCGCTGGTATCCCGCGCGGCAGCCAAATCTCCTCCATCGATCCAGCAGCCGTCACGAGCTTCGAGCTGAGCGGACGTATTACTGTCCGAGTGGAGAAGGACGCGTACCCGGGCAGAGTGCGTTGGCATCATACGGAGCACACCGACGAACTGTGGTTTTACACCCCGGTCGGTACGACGGTGGCGCATCTGCGCCAGGACGAGACTGGCGCGCTGCTGGTGAACTCCGATGGCCGCGAATACCGGGCGGCCACCCTTCGCGAACTGACCAATGAAATACTGGGCTGGGACTTGCCGCTCGAAGCGCTGCCGTTCTGGGTGCGTGGCGTAGAGTGGCCTGAAGCTGCAAAGCCGACTGAGGAGTTCGACGACCGGGGGCAGCTGAAGAACCTGAACCAGGCCGGCTGGCAAGTTACCTACCTCGATTGGGCTCCTGCGGACGTCAAGGGCTTGCCATCCAAACTCGATCTGCAGGGCGAGCGTCTGCGTCTGCGGTTGTTGATCGAACATTGGAAGGTAAACAGCGATGCTCAGTGAGTCCTTCCTCACTTGTGCTGCCCCGGCGAAGCTCAATCTCTTTCTGCATGTCATCGGGCGCAGGGAGGATGGCTACCATCTGCTCCAGACCTTGTTTCGCTTCCTCGATTTTGGCGATACCGTTCATGTGAGGGTGTGTAGAGAGGGCATGATCGAGCGCCTGGGAGAGGTTCCTGGTGTGTCGCCCGAGCAGGATCTGGTGGTTCGCGCAGCCCGCCTCCTGCAACAATTAGCCGGAGTCACGACGGGCGCGCAGATAAAACTGGAGAAACGTCTCCCGCTCGGTGGTGGATTGGGAGGAGGCAGCTCGGATGCTGCGACCACGCTGATAGCCCTAAACCGACTATGGGATTTGCGATGGTCGCGGTCGCAACTCCAGGAGTTAGGGCTGAAGCTCGGCGCGGACCTTCCTGTATTCCTGTTTGGACACAGTGCATTTGCCGAGGGCGTGGGCGAGCGATTACAACAGATTGCCCTGGATCCAGCCTGGTACGTCGTCTTGATACCGCCCGTGGCGGTATCCACGGCCTCGGTGTTTAGCGACCCTGAATTGACACGGGATTCGAGTCCAATCAAAATACTGCGCTTTTCTGCGGGGCCGGGTCGTAACGATCTTGAATCTGTCGTGTGTCGGCGGTACCCCGAAGTGGCACGGCATGTGGAATGGCTGCGGCGGTTTGGGCCTGCGGCGATGACGGGGTCCGGAGCTTGTGTGTTTGCCGCCTTCGATTCGGAGCAGGCGGCGGAGCAGGTGTTTCGGCAACGTCCTGGCGGAATGCAAGGATTTGTGGCAAAAGGGCTGGATCGGCACCCTTTGTGTGAATGGCTTGATTGACCCAGTGCCTTGACCCATTAACACTGGGTCTTGACTCACTGGGCGCGCAAGTGCGGCGGGACATTTGGGGAGTCGCCAAGCTGGTTAAGGCACCGGATTTTGATTCCGGCATGCGAAGGTTCGAATCCTTCCTCCCCAGCCAATAGCCGGTCCATGGAAAACCGGGGGCTATGACCGTCAGTCGCGACGGATATGCGGCTGATTTTTTGTTTCGGATCGCGCTAACGCATCGAGCGCGGGTTTCTAGTCTCTGAGCGTTCCAGTTACGGGTCTCCAGCATGGCCTACGATAGCTTGATGGTGTTTACGGGCAACGCGAATCCGAAGCTTGCTCAGGACGTAGTCAAACATCTGAACATCCATCTCGGACGCGCCACCGTCGGCCGTTTCAGCGACGGCGAGGTGACGATTGAGTTGCTGGAGAACGTGCGCGGCAAGGATGTGTTCGTCCTCCAGTCCACGTGCAACCCGACCAACGACAGCTTGATGGAAGTGATCTTGATGGTGGATGCGCTCAAGCGCTCTTCCGCCGGGCGGATCACGGCGGCGATCCCTTATTTTGGCTACGGGCGGCAGGATCGCCGGCCGCGTTCAGCGCGCGTCGCCATCAGCGCAAAGGTCGTAGCGAACATGCTGCAAGCGGTTGGCGTAGACAGGCTGCTGGTGATGGACCTGCACTCGGATCAGATACAGGGATTCTTCGACATTCCGGTGGACAACATCTATGCCGCGCCGATTCTTCTGGGCGACGTGTGGAAACATGGTTACCAGAATCTCGTGGTTGTCTCGCCGGACGTAGGCGGTGTGGTGCGGGCGCGGGCACTGGCGAAGCGGCTGGAGTCCGACCTTGCCATCATCGACAAACGGCGCCCGCGGCCCAACGTCGCCACCGTGATGAACATCATCGGCGAAGTCAAGGGACGTACCTGCATCATCATGGACGACATGGTGGACACGGCAAACACCATGTGCGAAGCCGCTGCGGCGTTGAAGGAGAAAGGCGCCGAGGCCGTACTGGCGTACTGTACCCATCCGGTTCTGTCGGGATCGGCACTCGAGCGCATCACCAACTCGGTGATCGACGAAGTGGTAGTGACCGATACCATACCGTTGAGCCAAGACGCACGGAACTGCAAGAAAATCCGCCAGCTGTCGGTAGCCGAACTGCTGGCCGAAACCATGTTACGCATCAGCAACGAGGAGTCGGTTTCGTCGCTGTTCATGGAGTAGAAGATACGGTGAATCGTGGTTCGTGGCTCGTTGTTCGTAGCGAATCGCAAAGCGGTAGACAAGGATTCGCTTACAAGTAATCCTCTGACCACGAACCACGAACCACGAACCACGAACCACGAACCACGAACCACGAACCACGAACCACG
>Ga0209048_10004717_pt1 | contig 13001 bp, 9 predicted proteins | sample FrelakmetCRP12CR_FD_187146 | JGI IMG/M metagenome (GOLD analysis project Ga0209048, IMG submission 187146) | Freshwater lake sediment microbial communities from the University of Notre Dame, USA, for methane emissions studies - CRP12 CR (SPAdes)... | ecosystem: Environmental > Aquatic >... | reverse complement strand
CTGCGCGCGGCAGGCTATACACCCGAGGCGTTGCAACATCTCCTCGGTATCACTGTTCTGGATGACATCGGATTGCTCAACCACGCGCCGGCGGTCGAACGTCTGGCACACGACCGCTCCGCTGCGGCGACCATAATGCGGCTATTCTTCCTCGAAGGCGCCGAGCCCATCGGGCGGGTCACGGAGGCGATGTCACGCCGCGGCTGCGCTGACCTCGTCGCGATGGGTGCACTGCACCGCCGCGGCGCGCGCCTGCACGCACGTGTGCGCATCGATCCTGTCGGCGACCAGTACTACGTTGCCGACCGGCGCTTTTCCTCCGTCGATCGGGCCGCGCTGCGGTTACCGAAGGGCGATGCCGTTTACCCGCCGAGCAGTGATTCGCTGATGTTGCGCGCCGCCGTCTCAGCGCCGGCGGCACGCCAGGTCCTCGACCTGTGCACCGGCTCGGGCATCCAAGCATTACAGGTGGCGTGCGCGGCCGAGCGGGTTGTGGCGGTCGACATCAATCCGCGCGCAGCCGCAGTGGCAGCTTTCAACGCGCGGCTCAACGGCGTGCGGAACATCGAGGTCCGCGTCGGCGATCTGTACTCCCCCGTGCGTGGCGAGCAGTTCGATCTCGTCATTGCGAACCCGCCGTTCGTCGCATCGCCATACGCCAATGCGCCGTCGTATCATTCGGGCGGCCCGCGTGGTGATCGCGTGCTGCGCCGCATCATCGCCGGTTTGGCAACCCATCTGCGTGACGGCGGGCGCGCTTTCGCCATCACGCACCTCGCCGTGCGTCGTGGAGAGGACGTACAGTCCGTTGCCAGCACGTGGTTCCGCGACTTTCCCGGACGCGCGCTGGTGCTGGTGGCAGAGACCGGCACGCCGGTCGACCTGGCCGCGGCGCAGGCACTCTTCGCGCTCGACCGCGGCCTCAAGGCGTATGCGGTTGAGGTCGGGCGCTGGGTGCAGTATCTGCGCCGGCAGCGCATCGAGCAGGTCAGCGCGCTGCTCATCGCCGCGGAACGCGGCGAGCGGCGTGGCGTCGAGGTCGTTGATGCGCAGCCGCGCGTGCTGCCGATCCCACTGGCGCCAGCGGCCGCCGACCGGATCAAGTCATGGTTTGGCTCAAATGAAATAGTAGAATGACAGTGGAGCAGGCGTGCCGGCCTTGCTTAGCTCAGCGCGCCTCCTGCCATCCATGATTGCGCAGGAACATGCGTAGCCCAGGGCTGTCCAGCGACAGCGGTGGCAGATAGGGTCCCACGCGCTGGCGCGTCCACCACGCGCCGCTCGTGTCGCCGAAGTGGGTGAACGCATACTCGTACAGCTCCGCGCGCACGAATCGCGGCGGCGCCTCGGGAAACGGATTGTGTGCCAAGAGGCTCAGCGCACCTGCATCGCCGTGCAGCAGCTGGGCGACGAAGTGCACGAGCCACGGCTGCTGCTGATACACGCTCATCGCCGCGAACCAGATCTGCCAGTCGAGCCGGTGCTGATACGGCGCGATGATACACGGCCGGCGGTATACATCGCCCGGCTTGCACTTGAACTCGTACGGGCGCCATTGCGTGGTGTCGGTGATCGCCGCGTCGCTGGTGCCTTGAATGATCACCTCGGAGCGTCGCTTGCCGACGCTGCCGAACGCGCCATAGGTGTTGACGAGATGGAGCCGGTCAAACGATCCATTCATGACCTGGCGTGAGCCGAGCAGATTCAGCACCGGTCCGATGCTCAGGTAGACGACGAGCGCAGCGAGACAGGAGGCGGCCACCGTCTGCAGCCGGGCCGGTGGCGTCACGCGGCGTTGCAACAGACGCGCCCGTAGCCACCTCGGTACGATGCGGCTAAGTGCCTGGTCGTCGAAGCATGTAATGCACAGCGTGATGGTGAGCCAGTTGAGCCAAGACAAATTGCCGCTGATGATCAGTAGCACCTGGAAAGCCACTAGGAAGACGCCGCCAATGTGGCGGAACCGACGGGGCGCGAAAAGCGTCCACGGCACGATCAGCTCGACGAAGTGGTTGAAGAGCACTTCGAGCTGGTGGAAGGCCGGCGGCAGCTGGTGCAGGTACCAGCTGAGCGGATTGGGCAGCGGTTGGGTTTCGTAGTGATAGAACATGCAGCTGAGGTCGCGCCAACACGGATCGCCGCGTAGCTTGATGAGCCCGGCGCCGAGCATGACGCGAAACAGTACCCAGCGCAGCAGCCAGATGACCACACGCGGCGGGGCTGTCGTCGGCACGGGGCGCGCGTCGAGCAGCGGGCACAGGAAGATCGCCAGGAAGCCGGTCTCCAGGAGCAACAGCTCCCAGCCGTAGCCCCAGAAGAGCTGGCCGACGTGGTAGAACGACAGATACAGAAACCACAATGTTGCCAGCAGCAACGCGTTGGCGAAGCCCAGCAGCACCGGCAGCGACAACCCCACGCCGACATACGAGAGCGCAACCATGAACGTGTCAGAGTCGTTCAGCCAGAAGATGGTGGGCACCTCAGCGAACGCGGCGACGCGATCGCCGTCCGCTGCACCGATGCTCCGCAGGAAGCTATGCGCCGGCAGCAATCCGTTCGCGCCGATGAGCGGACGCAGTTGCTGCGCGAGCACGAGGAAGGCGACGCAGTAGATCAGGCCGAGGAGGCGGAGGAAGAGCAGGCGCGTGAGGCGGTAGCTGCCGCGGAGGTTGGGCGCGTCGGACAACACTGCGGTGCCCGGCACGGCCTCACGGGTGCTTGCTGCAGTGGACCTCGCGGCCGACGAGCTCGTAGCGGCCGCCCTCGGGACACGACGGGGTCCGGAAGCCGTCCGCTTCCAACGCCGCGAACGTGGGTGTTTCCCCATCGTGATTCACCGACCACAGCACGATGTTGCGCTCGATGTCCTGGCGCTGTGTTCGACAGGCGACGCTGCGGCTCGCACCGATCGGCGACACCGTGGCCGAGCGCTCGCTCATACTGCTCTGCAGCTTGAAGTATCCGAAATAGAGCGCCGCGGCGATCAACATCGCCATGAGCACTGCGACCAGACCGATTCCGCGCTGGTTCAGCACGACACCCTTATGTCACGCTAGCGGCGGGTTTCAAGCGAATACTGGTACCTTGCCAGACCCGTGCTTGTACGGGTACAGTCCCACACTCACCAATGGGGACGACAATTACCAGCCACGATCAGCTGAGGACAGGAGTGTGCAAAGGGCCGTGCGTCACGCGGCGTGCGGTCCTCCGTGCGGGAGCCGGGCTGGCGGCGAGCGCGGCGGTTGGGCCAGCGATGCGGCCGCGCGTTGCCGCTGCGCTCGTCCGGCCGATGGCCGTCAGGCCGCCCGTGCGCGTCGCGCTCGTCGGGGTGCCGCGCAGTGCGCCGTTCGGCACGCTGGGTAGGGCCATCCGCGATGCGGCGCATGCGGCCACCGATTTTTCGTGGTTGCGGCCGGGCGACCGCGTCTTGCTCAAGGTGATGTGCAACTCACCGAACCCGTATCCGGCGACGACACATCCGGTCGCGGTGACAGTGATCGCCGACCTGCTGCGCGCGCGCGGCGCGACCGTCTACGTGGGCGACCAGTCAGGTGTGCAGTTCGTCCATCACACACGCCAGACGCAACGCGGCTCGACGCGCGCCAACTTCAAAAACAACGGACTCGAGCCGGCAGCGCAGCGTGGTGAGGCGACCATCGCGTGCTTCGAAGAGGCCGGATACGACGCCTACTTCGCCGCGGAGCCGCCGGCCGGCAGCCACTTCAAGCACGAGATCTTCCTGCCGCAGATCGTGCGCGAGGTGGACCACATCATCTACCTGCCGCGCATCAGCAAGCATGTCCTCGCCGGATCGACGCTCGGTTTGAAGGGCGCCGTCGGCTGGCTGCGTGAAGACAGCCGTCTCGAGCTGCACCGCGACGGCGCGACCTTCCTGGAAAAATGCGCCGACATCAACGGCAGCGGCGAGATCCGCGAGCGCCTGCGGCTCGTGCTCTCGGTCGGCACGCAGGTGCAGACGTCGTTCGGTCCGGACAGCGGCAACGTCGCCACGCCCGACGTGGGGCTGGTCGTTGCGTCGGAGAGCATCGTCGACCACGACGTTGCCAGCCTGGCCTATCTGCTCGACGTCAGCGAGCAAGCCACCCCGTGGCGGGCACGCGTGACCGATCCGTACCCGACGTTCTCCAGCCTCATGAACCGGACGTTTGTCTCCTACATCTGGGGCACCGGCGAGTTCACCGAGGTCGAGTCATACGACGCCCCGCGCCTGGAGACGCCTTGGTCCTGTCGCGTCCTTACCCGCGGCTGCGAAATATTCGGCGGCCGCCCGGAGCGGCTGGCAGTGGAGAACGTGAATAGCTCGGTGCCGGCGGAGTTGGTGGAAGCAGTTGTCCGGCGTGCTGCGTATCCGGTGTGAGAACGAGTAGCGCAGCACGATGCGCCCATTGATCGGACCACGAAAATGAGCAAATGAACCGTGGGTTCAATGAGCCAATCGTCAGTCGAGGTGACACCAATGGATCTCTCCTACACCCCTGAGCAAGAGGCCTTCCGCAAGCAGGTGCGCGCGTGGATCAAGGCCAACCTGCCGCCGCGCGAGAAGGACAGCTCGGGGATCGAGTACGGTGACCCGAAGCGCCTCGCGGCGCTGAAGGCGTGGCAGCGTAAGCTGTACGATGCCGGTTACGTTGCCATGGGCTGGCCGAAGGAATACGGCGGCCAGGCCGCGGACGTGGTGCAGCAGACGATCGTCAACGAAGAACTGCTACTGGCACGCGCGCCCGGCCTGGTCGGCATGATGGGCATTCAGATGGTCGGGCCGACACTCATCCAGTTCGGCACCGACGAACAGAAGCGTCGCTACCTTCCAAAAATCCTCAGCGCCGAGGAGATCTGGTGCCAGGGGTATTCGGAGCCCGGCTCAGGCTCCGACCTCGCATCGCTCAAGACACGCGCCGAGCTGGTCGGCGACGAGTTCATCGTCAACGGCCAGAAGGTGTGGACCTCCAACGCGCAGTTCGCCGATCGGATGTTCTGCCTGGTGCGCACGGATCCGAGTGCGCCGAAGCATCGTGGCATCTCCTACCTCCTCATCGACATGAAATCGCCCGGCATCACGGTGCGGCCGCTCATTCAGATGACTGGCGATCCGGGTTTCAACGAGGTGTTCTTCGAGGACGTTCGGGTGCCGCGCCATAATCTGGTCGGCGAGCTGAATCAGGGGTGGCTGGTGGCCAACGCCACGCTGGCGCACGAGCGCAACATGCTGGGCTCGACGACGCGGACGCAGCAGATGTTCAATGGCTTGTTGCGCCTGGCGCAGAGCCGTCAGCGCTACGGCCGCCCGGCCGCTGAAGACCCGGTCATGCGCCAACGGCTCGCCGATGTGATGATCCGTGTCGAGGCGATGAAGCTGCACGCCTTCCGCCAGCTCACCGACAGCATCAAGCAGCGCCCGCCCGGCATCGGCGCGTCGGTGAACAAGCTGGTGTCGACCGAGCTCAACCACGACATCGCTGCACTGGCGATGGAGATCATGGGCTCCTACGGCTCGCTGGCGCGCACCTCGCGCCACGTCATCGACCGCGGCAGCTGGCCGATCGAGTTCATGTTCACCCTCGGACTCATCATCGGCGGCGGCACATCGCAGATCCAGAAGAACATCATCAGCGAGCGCGGGCTGGGGATGCCGAGGAACTGAGGCATCGTGTTCGTGCTCGTGATCGTGCTTCGTTCTCTCAAGGGGCGAAGCATCCTCTAACGAGCACGACCACGGGCACGGCTCACGAGGATTGAGAATGGACTTCGGATTATCTGAAGAACAAGAGCTGCTGCAGCAGAGTGCCCGAGATTTTCTGGCGCGCGAGTGTCCTCCCACGTTGGTGCGCGAGATGATTCGTAGTGACGATGGCTTCTCGCGTTCGCTGCACGAGAAGATGGCCGGTATGGGGTGGACCGGCCTCATCGTCCCCGAGAAGTTTGGCGGACTCGGGCTGCACATGCTCGACCTCGCGGTGCTCGCCGAGGAGATGGGACGCGTCGTGCTGCCCGGGCCGTTCTTCTCCGCGTCGGTGCTGGCGGCGTTGACGCTCGTCCACAGTTCCGTCAACGCACTGAAGCAGGAGTGGCTGCCGCGCATCGCGGCCGGTCAGGCGATCGGCACGCTCGCCTTCCTCGAAGCGAGCGACCGCCTTGATGCGGAGGGCATCACTGCGCGCTGCGCGAAGACGCGTAACGGCTATCGCCTCCGCGGCACCAAGATGTTCGTCACCGATGCGCACGTAGCTGATTTTCTGATTGCCGCGTGTCGCAGCCGCGGCGCCGGCGAGGCGGGCGTGTGCCTGTTTCTCCTGCCGCGCGATACGCCGGGCGTTTCGGTGCTGCCGTTGCACAGCATCGATCAGACGCGCCGGCCGTGTGAGGTGGTGTTCCGCAACGTCGAGGTGCCGGCGAGCGCCCTGCTGGCCGAGGAGACGAAAGGCTGGAAGGTGTTGCGCCGGGTCATCGACGGCGCCTGCGTCGTGCTCGCCGCGGACTGCATTGGCGGCGCCCAACGGGCGTTGGAGATGGCGGTGGAGTATGCCAAGGTACGCGAACAGTTCGGGCGCCCCATCGGGTCGTTCCAGGCGATCAAACATATCGCCGCCGAGATGGTGAGTGAAATCGAACCGGCGCGCGCGCTCGTCTGGTACGCTGCCTACGCCTATGACGACGAGCCGCGCGCGGCCGCGCGCGCCGCTGCGATGGCCAAGGCGCGCCTCAGCGATGTCTACAGCCGCGCCACCAACCGCGCCGTCCAGATCCACGGCGGCATCGGCTTCACCTGGGAGCATGACATGCACCTGTGGTTCAAGCGCGCCAAGTGGAACGAGACGGCTTTCGGCGATGCGACGTTGCACCGCGAGCGGCTGGCGCAGCTCGCAGGGTTCTGAAACGTGAAGCGTCGCTCGTGAAACGTATCGCCTGAAGGAGATACGAGATACGCTTCACGAGCGGCGAGTTCTCAATGCTGATCCGCGATCCCGTCCACGGCGACATCTCTTTGAGCGCGCTCGAAGCACAGGTGCTCGACTTCCCTGAGATGCAGCGGCTGCGCGGCATCAAGCAGCTCGGCACCGCCAGCCTGGTTTATCCCGGTTGCCTGCATACGCGCTTTGATCACTCGCTCGGTGCCAGCGCGCTTGCGAAGCGCATCGTTGCGGCGGTGCGGGAATCGGGAACCGCCGTGGACGCGGATCGTGAACAGCTCATCGCGGTTGCGGCGCTTCTACACGACGTCACGCACATCCCTTTCGGGCATACGCTCGAAGATGAACGTTGCCTCTTCCCGCGTCACGACAAGGGTGCGCGCTTGACCAAGCTGCTGAACGGTGCGCTCGGCGAGCGCCTGGCGCGGCTCGGGGTGAGCGAGGCAGTGACGGCAATGCTGGGCGGCGACGGTCGGGGCCCATTGTGGGCGCGCCAGATCGTCTCCAGTACGATCGACGCCGACTTGCTCGACTACTTGCGCCGCGACTCGTACTTCGCCGGGCTGGCGCAGAACTACGACGACCGCATCTTCCACTCGTTCATCGTCGACAACGGGCAGCTCGCCATCAACATGACGAAGCACGGCATGGAACGGCCGGACACGCGCTCCGAAACCATCCAGCTGTTGCGCATGCGCTACTTCCTCACCGAACGCGTCTACTACCACCACACCAAGGTGGCCGCCGGTGCGATGATTTCCAAGGCGGTCGAGCTGGCGCAAGAGCATGGTGCGGTCAGCGAGGACGATCTGCTGGGTCTGACAGACGGGAAACTCTTCGAACGTCTACGCCAGACACCCACGCCGGCCGCGCCGGACCCGCGCATCGTTCGTCTCCTCGAGCGCATCGAGGCACGCGCGCTGCTCAAGCGTGGCTACGTCGTGTCGGCGCTGACCGTTCCCGAAGCCGAGCGCCGCCAGCTCGTCGAACGCTTCCACGAATCGCCGTCCAACCGCCGTGCAGCGGAGGAATCGTTGGCGCGCACCCTGCGCTGCGACCCGAGCGACGTCATCCTCTACTGCCCGGCACTGAGCGTCATGAAGGAGGCCGCGGCCTTGGTGCGTACTCCGCGCGGCCTCGTGCGCTTGAACGAGGTCGACGAGCCGGCCTCCGAAATCACAGCCCTGGAAGCGCGCTACGCGGCGCTGTGGCGCTTGTACGTGTTTGTCCCGGAGGCCCTCATCGGACGCACCGCCGCTGCGATGCGAGACCTGGTTGGTTACCCGAGTGAGCACCGGACTGCCGTGCCCTCGACACATTGAGAGCTACCCAGAGGTGGCGCCGGCTTCCTGCCGGTGCGCCCCAGGCGGGACGCCTGTGCCACCATCATTTGCCCATTGATTCGCTCCACCAATGCGGCATCATTCACCCGATGACGCGCCTCACACTTGTTCGCCACGGTGAGACGGAAGGGCAGTCGAGCATCCGCTACCACGGCCGCAACGACGTGCCGCTGAGCGCACTCGGCCGCGCACAGATGGAACGGGCGCGCGCCGCGCTGCGGGCGCACCGCTTCGATGCCGTCTACGCCAGCCGCCTGTCGCGCTCGGTGGAGGCGGCGGCGATCATCGGTGGCATCCCGCCGGAACAGATGGCAGGTATCACCCGCGTCGCCGGCTTCGACGAGATCGACTTCGGCGAGTGGGAAGGGCTCACCGCGGACGAGATCCAGGCGCGCGACCCGGAGCGCTACGCCAGGTGGCTCTCCGGCCGCGGCGACTTCCAGTATCCGGGCGGCGAGTCGGTCACCGCCTTTCGCCATCGCGTCCTTCGGGCGCTGCACGCGGTGTTGGCGCAGGCGCCACCGGGACATCTGTTGTTCGCCGTGCACAAAGGGATCATCTACTCGGTCCTGTCCGAGCTCTTGCAGCTCGACGAGCAGCAACGGCGCGCGCTGACCGTGCCGCTGGCGTCGATCCACACGATTGGCCGCGCCAATGGCTGCTGGCATGCCGAGATGCTGGACCGCACCGACCACCTGTGATGGCCTTCCACCTCCCGACCTTTCGCGCGGCGCGGGCTGCCGCGGCGCCGGCGCACTTCGACCCGCGCCCCGGCGTGGAGCTGTCGCCGATCAAGGACATCGAGCTGCGCGCCAGCCGTATCCCCGGCGTTGTCTCGCTGGCGCAAGGGATCCCCAGCTTCGACACCCCGGAGCCGATCAAACGCTACGCGCAGCAGAAGATCGCCGAGGGCGCGTGCGCCAAATACTCGGTGGCGCCGGGCCTGCCGGAGCTGCGCGAGCTGATCAGCGAGACGTTGCTGCGCGACGGCCTGCACTACGATCCCGACGGCGAAATCCTCGTGACCTGTGGCGCCATCGAGGCGGTGACGGCGACCTTGTTCGCCACCGTCGGTGCGGGAGACGAAGTGCTGCTCGCGTCACCAACGTACGCGTCGTATCTGCCGGCCGTGCGGTTGACGGGCGCGGAGCCACGCTTCGTGGCGCTCGACGAGGATGCCAACTTCGATCTCGACCCGGACGCGATTGCCGCCGCGGTCACGCGCCGCACGCGGGCGATCCTCCTGTGCAACCCGAACAACCCCACCGGTACGATCTTCTCCGTCGAGCAAATGTCGCGCATGCTCGACGTCGCCGCGGCGCACGACCTGCTGGTGATCACCGACGAGGTCTACAAGGACTTCGTCTACACCGACACCGTCGCCGCGAACCCGGCTTCGTTCCCGCAGCACCGCGATCGGGTCGTCAGCATCTGGTCGTTCTCGAAGGCCTACGCCATGACCGGCTGGCGCGTCGGCTTCCTGGCGGCACCGCGGGCACGTGTCGCCAGCATTCTCACGGTGCACGACGCGTTGGTGACCTGCGCGCCGGTGGTCTCGCAGCACGCCGCTGTTGCCGCCTTGCAGCTCGGTGCGCCGTTCGTCGAGCAATTTCGCAACGAGTTTCGCGCGCGGCGCGATCGCATCATCGAACGCCTCGATCGCCTGCCGCACGTGTTCGACTACCAGCGCCCCAACGCGTCGTACTTTGTGTTCCCACGCGTCAAGGACACTGTGCCGCTGGCGCGCGATTCGCGGCGCCTGGCGACCGACATTCTCGAGCGCGCGCACGTGGCAGTCGTTCCAGGGGTTGCCTTCGGGCCGACAGGCGAAGCGCACCTGCGCTTGTGCTACGCGCGCACCCCGGAAGAAATCGACGCGGCTTGCGACCGCCTCGAGGATTACTTTGCCGGGCGCACACGCCGTGTGTCCGTCGAAGCCCCATCCTCCGTGCCGCTTCCGGTCGTACAGCGGCGCCGCCGTAGCCCCATGCGCCGCGCTGGCGTGCAGGGTTTGCAGATGCTTGCGCGCCTCTACCTCAAGCGCCGGCGCCCGCGCGTCGTAGCCATCGCCGGCACGCGCGGCAAGACGGTGATGAAGCGTGTGCTGACCGAGCTGCTGAGCGCGCACCTCCACACCCGCGCCAATCCGCTTTCGTACAACACCGAGGTTGGGCTGCCGCTGGCGGTGCTTGATGTGACCATGGACACGCGCCGGTTCGGTTCGGTCGCTGCCGCCTTTGCCCATGCGGTGTGGACTGCGCTGGGATCGCGCGTTCCGCTGGACGTGCTGGTGCTCGAGCTGGGCGTACGGCGACCGGGTGACGTGACCGAGCATCTGCGCATCGTCCGCCCCGACATCGCCGTGATCACCGGTCTGGCACCCAGCTTCTCCGAGGAGCAACAGACCCTGGCGGTGCTGCGCGCTGAGATCGCCCAACTCTGTCAGGCGGTGCGCGACACGCACGGACAGCTCTTGCTGTGCGGCGACGATCCGTCGCTCGAAGCGCTGGCGCGCAACCTTCCCGGCGCCGCGTTGTTCACCAAGGCACACCTGCGCAACGAGCGTGGTCAGCGGCGCCTGGACGTCGACGGCACGGCCTACGCGGTGCAGCGAGAGGCCGTCGGTGACAGCAGTCTATATGCGCTGGAGGTTGCGGTGCGCGTCGGCAAGTTGCTGGGCATCGCGGAGGCGGACTTGGCAAGCTTCCTGGGTTGAAGACGCTGCATCCGTATTGCGGATTCCCCTGCACATCCACACCGCCTGGGGCGGTTGACAAACTGCGGCACGGGCTGCCCCAGGCTCACGTCTGGCCGCCCCTTTTCTTTTGGGGCTATTCATCGTCCGCCTTGGCGAGACTGCTTCATGAGCCACGGGCAACGCCCTAGGCGTAGGGAGTGTCGACACGAAACGTGATTGACATTGACTCGCCTTTCAGGCGAGACTTCGACGTGTGGCGGTATGGTGCGGTGCCTATCAGCGTGCGGTGCTGGTGCCCTAGGGGCCGGCGACCGAATCGTTAGATCCTGCGAACGGTACGCTGGTGTCGCCGGTGGAGTGGGCTGGCATGTCGTTTTTCTTGTTGCGCCCCTCATACTGGTGCTCCTTCCCGGTTCTGCCGCGGCACAGATGCCGACGAGCACCCCGAGTTTCACCACGACGCCTACGCAGACGGCGACGGTGACACTCACGCCACCGGTCACGCCGACGCCCCCGCCCACCGCGGTTCTGCTCGGGCCAGATGGTGACGGTGTCGCGGACGCTACCGACAACTGCCGCAACACCTGGAACCCTGCGCAAAGCGACGCTGACGGGAATCATATCGGTGACATGTGTGACACCGGCTTCTCGCACACACCGTTCGTCCTTCAAAAGGTCAGCTTGAAGGCGGCCGGCTTTTTCGGAGACGGCCATGCGAGTATGGTCGTCAAGGCGATTCTCGATACGACCGAGTGGGGTGGGCCGAGCGGATTCGCCACTGCCCTCAGCCATGGCTTCGCGGTTCACGTGGACGGGGCTGGTCTAGCGGTCCCCGGAGAGACCGCGAACTTCGCACCCTGTGTGTCGGAGTGCGTCAGCGCAGGCGCGGTTGCGAAGTTCAAGCAGAAGAGGGCCACCCCGAATATCTTGAACGTGAAGATGACCTTGAACGGCAGGACGTTTCCACCGCCGCTCACTTCAGCGCAGGTAACTGTGACGCTGTCGGTTGGCGGGCTGGACCGGCGCGATCAGGTCGGGAATTGCACGGTCGGCCGTACTGGCAGCACGGCCGAATGCCACACGGCGACTCGGTGAGTAGCCAATCATCCCCTACGATCTCGACGGGCAGCGAAGTGCCAGCGCGTCGCGGGAGAATCGAATTCTCCGGCGACGGTTGGGAAAAGTCCGTTGAAACGGACTCCGAGCGCGAGCAAGACGGTCGGTGAATCGCCTGGGCGACCAGCAGGCGCTGAGCCGCATTCTGTGCATCACTGCGGGGTGCGGCAATTGGCCGTGCTGCCAGTACGGCCGACCGTGCAACTTGGGATCTCACCGCGCCGATCTCGAGTGCCGAGCGACAGCGTCACAGCAACCTTTCCTGCACCAAGCGGCGGGGGGAACGTTTTGCCCTTCAGAGTCATCTTTACAGTCAACAGGTTCGGGGTCTTGCGCTTCGTCTGCTTGAAAGTTGCCGTGGAGGGACCGCTGCCGATGCACGAGGTGACGCAAGGTGCGAAGGTCGTCGTCTGCCCCGGCGCGACCAAACCCGCCCCGTCCACGTGGACGGCGAAGCCATGGCTGAGGGCGGCAGCGAATGCGCTCGGACCGCCGAACTCGGTGGTATCGAGAACCCCCGTAATGACGATCTTGCCGGAGCCGCGTCCGAACACGCCGGCAGCCGTAAAGGTAACCTTTTGAAGCATGAATGGTGTCGTCAAGGAAGCCCCCACAACACCACACACTTCGCCGATGTGGGCATCGCTCTGCGTCGGGTTCCAGTTGCTAGGGCAATTGTCGACGGCATCCGGGACACCGTCACCGTCTCGGTCGGGTAGTGGGGCCAGCGTAGCGGTCGGTGTGCGTGTGAACGTGGCCGTTACCGTTGCAGTCGGCGTTCGACTTGGAATCAGGCTGCAGGTCCCGGTCCAGTTGGTGCCGTTCCAGGTGAGCGTGCCGCTGTAGCCGCTGTTACAGGCGCAGGCTGGCGCACCGCTGGCATTGGCAGGGCATGTTGTCACCGGGATGCAGGTT
>Ga0209048_10004716_pt1 | contig 13002 bp, 13 predicted proteins | sample FrelakmetCRP12CR_FD_187146 | JGI IMG/M metagenome (GOLD analysis project Ga0209048, IMG submission 187146) | Freshwater lake sediment microbial communities from the University of Notre Dame, USA, for methane emissions studies - CRP12 CR (SPAdes)... | ecosystem: Environmental > Aquatic >... | reverse complement strand
AGTCGAAGGGCAACTCGCAGAGTCAGCACCTGGCGGTGTAGAGAAGTAGGCAGTAGGCGGTAGGCATCCTGCCCTGAGCGAGCGAAGCGAGTCGAAGGGTGGGCAGTTCGCCAGGCACCGCCGCCAGCCGCGAGCCGAAAAGAGATCGTCCATGGCAGAAAAGCGACCCGCGCTCGGCAAAGGCCTGAGCGCCCTGATTCCCGACGCGCCGGAGCCGCGCACCGCGACCCTCGAGGTGGACGTGGACCTGCTGTCGCCCAGCCGCTACCAGCCGCGCACGCACGTGGACGCCGCCGGGATCGAGGACCTCGCGCGATCGATCCGCGCCAACGGCATCATCCAGCCGATCGTCGTCCGCCGCGAAGGCGCGGGGTTCCAGATCATCGCGGGCGAGCGGCGGTGGCGAGCGGCCCAGCACGCCGGACTCTTGAAGGTGCCAATCGTCGTCAAGGACGTCGCCGCCGGGGAGGAGGGCAAGCTCCTCGAGATGGCGCTGACCGAGAACCTCCAGCGCGAGGACCTGAACCCGATCGAAGAAGCCCAGGCCTACCGGCGTCTCAGCGACGAGTTCGACCTCACGCAGGAGCAGATTGCCGACGCGATCGGGAAGGATCGTTCGTCGGTCGCCAACACGCTGCGCCTGCTCCGCCTTCCGGCCGCCGTCCGCGACCACGTGGGGTCCGGTGCGCTGTCGATGGGCCACGCGCGCGCGCTGCTCGGGCTCGAGGGCGAGGCTTCGGTTACGAAGGCGGCCGCGGACGTGATCGCCAGGCGGCTGTCGGTGCGCGAAACCGAGGCGCTGGTAAAGCGGATGACGTCGCCCCCGCCCGCGAAGAAGGAGCCGAAGACCGACGTGCACACGCGCGCCGCCGAACAGGAGCTTCGGCTCTCGCTGGGCGCGCCGGTCCGAATCGTGCGCGGTCGCAAGGGCGGGCAGATCGAGATCGGCTTCAAGTCCGAAGACGAACTGCAGCGCCTGTTCGAGCTGCTGACGGAGGAATAGTCGGGGCTGACGAACGGCAGTCGGGACTGACGAACGGCAGTCGGGACGGACGAACGGCAGTCGGGACGGACGAACGTCAGTCGGAACGGACGAACGTCAGTCGGGACTGACGGACGTCGGTCGGAACTGACGGACGTCGGTCGGAACTGACGAACGTCAGTCGGGACTGACGCTGAAGAGTCGGAACTCACGCTGAAGGGTCGGCGTTCACGATCGAGCGTTGGGCCAAGGAAGCGCGGGAAAACCAAATGGTCATGCAAATGACCAACTGGTCATAATAGTGACCGCCGATTCAAAGGCCGTCGACTGACGCCCGTGATCGCCGACTGACGCCCGTGATCGCCGACTGACGCCCGTGATCGCCGACTGACGCCCGTCAGAACCGACTGACGCCCGTGAGAACCGACTGACGCCCGTGAGAACCGACTGACGCCCGTGAGAACCGACTGACGAGCGTCAGAACCGACTGACGCCCGTGATCGCCGACTGACGATCGTAAGCTCCGACTGCCACCTATGAAGCGTCTGACATCCATGGTCAGCTGCTCGGGTTGAGCGAGCAAACTCGCCGCGGGCGAGCTCGCCCAGGTCCTGGGCCACATCCCGGCGCAGCACGACGACCGTGTCCTCGTCGACTTCAGGACGGCGGACGACGCCGGTGTGTACCGGTGGGACGAGAAGACCGCGCTGGTGCAGACCGTGGACTTCTTCACCCCGGTCGTGGACGACCCCGCCGTCTACGGCGCGATCGCCGCCGCGAACTCGCTCAGCGACGTCTACGCGATGGGCGGGAAGCCGCTGACCGCCCTCGCCGTCGCCGGCTTCCCCAAAGACGACGTGGACGAGGCGACGATCCGGGAGATCTTCCTGGGCGGGCTGCACAAGCTGCGCGAGGCGGGCGTCGCACTGCTCGGCGGGCACACGGTGCAGGACAAGGAGATCAAGTTCGGCTACGCCGTCACGGGCGTGGTGTCGCCCGACGCGGTCTGGACCAACGCGGGCGCCCGCGCCGGCGACGCGCTCTTCCTGACCAAGCCGCTGGGCACCGGCGTCATCAGTACGGCGATCAAGTTCGAGCGGGCCGGCCGGCTCGCGACGGAGGCCGCGATCGCCGTCATGGTGGAGCTCAACCGCGCCGCCGCCGAGGCGATGATGACGCTCGGCGCCGGCAGCGTCCATGCCTGCACCGACATCACCGGCTTCGGCTTCCTCGGGCACGCCAGCGAGATGGCGCAGGGGAGTGGCGTGACCCTTGAAGTCAACGTCGGCGCGGTGCCGCTGATCCCGGGCGCGCTCGACCTGGCGTCGAACCGGTCGGGCGGGATGAAGACGAACGAGCAGCATTTCGCCGGCGGGGTGCGCGGGATGAGTGCGGTCGAGCCGGCCGTGCTGGCGCTGCTGTTCGACCCGCAGACCTCCGGCGGCCTCCTCTTTGCGGTCGATCCGGCCGAGGCGGACCATGCGGAGAGGGCGTTCGAAGCGGCGGGCGTGACGGCCGCGCGGATAGGCAGGGCCGTGCCGAGGACTGGCGCGACAATCGAGCTCCGGTAGGCCTCGCGTCGTCTTTCCTTCGCTCGTCCCGCCGTGGTATAAACTATTGTTTTGCGTTTTTTGCCCTTCACCGGGCCCACGCGACCCCCGTTCGAGGGTCGAGGTTTCCCACGCGGCTGGAGGTGTTCGCAGGTGCTGCCGAGTCTCGCCGTCTTCTGGGTCATCCTCATCGTCCTGCTGGTGGCGTTCGTGCTCGACCGCGGGCTGTTCCGTCCGCTGGGCCGGGTGATGCGGGCGCGCGAAGCCGCGATCCGCTCGGGGCAGGAGATGGCGACGGCGGCGGCCGCGCGGGCGCGCGAAGCGGTCGCGGAATTCGAGCAGCGCACCAAGGCGGCGCAGGCCGAGGTCTACCGCGAGATGGACGAGACCCGTCGCCAGGCCAACGAGAAGCGCGCCGCGGTGATGGCGGAGACGCGCCAGGACGTGGACGGGCAACTGGCCGACGCGCGCGCGCGCCTGAAGGCCCAGGCCACGGAGGCGCGGACCGAGCTCGAGAAGGAGGCCGAGGAGCTCGGCCAGGCGATCGTCGAACGCGTGCTCGATCGGAAAGCCTCGTGATCTCGTTGACCCGCATCCCGGACACACGAACCTTGATGTCGCACACGTTGACCGCCGGGGCTGAACGCCGTCGCGTGCTCCAAGCCCGGGTTGCGGTCGTCGCTGTCGTATGGATGCTGTCGGGCCTGTCCGCCGTCAGCCTCGCGGCCCACCCGCAGGTGGAACCCGCGCCGCCTGCTGCCGCGGCCCCGGCCGCCCAGCCGCAGGAAGCACACCCGCCCGCCGCAGCTCCAGCCGGGCAGCCCGGCCAGGAAGCGGGAGGCGAGCACGGGGGAGCCGAGGGCGAAGCGGCGCACGCGGAGTCACCCTGGGCCCTGATTGCCAGGCTGTTCAACTTCGCCCTCCTCGCCGGGGCCCTCGTGTATTTGCTCCGCTCGCCGCTCATGACCTTCCTGGCGGAGCGCGGCGTACAGGTCAGGAACGAGTTGACGAAGGCGGCCGCCCTGCGCAAGGAGGCTGGCGGGCAGCTCGCGCAGGTCGACGCGAAGATGAAGGCGCTGCCGAACGAGATCGAGGCGCTGAAGCGCCGCGGCGCCGAGGACATCGGGGCTGAGGGGGAGCGCATGCGCGGCCAGATCGAAGCCGAGCGCCGGCGGATGCTGGACCACGCGAAGCGCGACATAGAGAACGAGCTTCACCTCGCCGAGCGGGAGCTCAAGAAACGCGCCGGCGAGCTGGCCGTGGATGTCGCGACCGAGCGCGTGAAGCGCACGATCACCGACCGCGACCAGGCGCGCCTGGTGGACCGCTACGTGGAGCAGGTCCGACACTAACCCCTGAGCCGTTTGAAATGACGAACCGCAGTTCCGCCGTTCGCTACGCAAAGGCGATGCTCGACGTGAGCCGGAAGGAGGGCGACCCGCAGGCGGTCGAGCGCGACCTCGAGGCCTTCGTGTCGCTCGTCGCCGGCAACGAGCAGCTGGCGCGGGTGCTCGTGAATCCGGCGATCCCGGCCCCGCGCAAGTCCGCGCTCGTCGGCGAGCTCCTGACGCTGCTACCCGTCGGCCCGATCGTGGCGAAGATGCTCGCGCTGCTGGCCGCGCGCGATCGCCTCGTGCTGCTGCCCGACCTGCTCGCGGAGTACCGCCGCCGCCTGATGGACTTCATGAACGTCGTCCAGGCCGAGGTCACGAGCGCCGTCCCCCTGCCGCCGGGAGCGGCGCAGGCCATCGAGCGCGCGATCGCGGAACGGACCGGCCGCAAGGTGGTGCTGACGTCCGCGGTGGACGAGACGCTGATCGGCGGCGTGGTGACGCGCATCGGGAGCGTGGTCTACGACGGCAGCGTGAAGCGTCAGCTCGAGAAGCTGAGGGGCACGTTGAGCAACACGGCGTAAACACATATGGAAATCAAAGCCGAACAAATCTCCAAGGTCATCCGCGATCAGATCGGCAGCTACGCCGTCGACGTGGACGTCGCCGAGGTGGGAACCGTCGTGTCGATCGGCGACGGCATCGCCAAGGTGCACGGCATCGAGCGGACGATGGCCGGCGAGATGATCGAGTTCCCTCACGGCGTGTTCGGCATCGCGTTGAACCTCGAGGAGGACAGCGTCGGCACCGTGCTGCTCGGCGAGTACCGGGAGATCAAGGAAGGCGACCCGGTCAAGCGGACGGGCCGCATCATCTCGGTGCCGGTGGGCGAGGAGATGCTCGGGCGCGTCGTCAACTCCCTGGGCCAGCCGATCGACGGCAAGGGGCCGATCGCGTCCAGGCAGTTCTCGCCGATCGAGCGCATCGCGCCCGGCGTCGTCGATCGCCAGCCGGTCCGCGAGCCGGTGCAGACGGGGCTGAAGGCCATCGACTCGATGATCCCGATCGGCCGCGGCCAGCGCGAGCTGATCATCGGCGACCGCCAGACGGGCAAGACGGCGATCGCGATCGACACGATCATCAACCAGAAGGGCCAGGACGTCGTCTGCATCTACAACGCGATCGGGCAGAAGACGTCCACGGTCGCGCACGTCGTCAAGACCCTCGAGGACGCCGGCGCGATGGACTTCTCCATCGTCGTCGCCGCCACCGCGGCGGACCCGGCGCCGATGCTCTATATTTCGCCGTACGCCGCGTGTGCGATGGGCGAGTTCTTCCGCGACAGCGGGCGCCACGCGCTGTGCGTCTACGACGACCTGTCGAAGCACGCGCAGGCCTACCGCGAGATCTCGCTGCTCCTGCGGCGGCCGCCGGGCCGCGAGGCCTACCCGGGCGACGTCTTCTACCTGCACTCGCGCCTGCTCGAGCGCGCGGCGAAGATGAACAAGGCACTCGGCGGCGGGTCGCTGACCGCGCTGCCGATCATCGAGACGCAGGCGGGCGACCTGTCCGCCTACATCCCGACGAACGTGATCTCGATCACCGACGGCCAGATCTTCCTCGAGGGCGACCTGTTCAACCAGGGCCAGCGGCCCGCGGTCAACGTCGGATTGTCGGTGTCCCGCGTCGGCGGGTCGGCGCAGGTGAAGGCGATGCGGCAGGTGGCCGGCCGCGTGCGGCTCGACCTGGCGCAGTACCGCGACCTCGCGGCGTTTGCCCAGTTCGCGAGCGACCTCGACAAGGCGACGCAGGACCAGCTGAACCGGGGCCGCCGCCTGATGGAGATCCTCAAGCAGGCCCAGTACGAGCCGCTGGCGGTCGAGAAGCAGATCCTGATCATCTACGCGGGCACCAACGGATTCCTCGACAAGTTCGAGGTCGCGGCGGCGCCGGCTTACGAAGCGGAGCTCTTCCGGTTCGTCGAGTCCAGGCGCCCGGGGATCCTCACGAGCCTCCGCGAGAAGAAGGCGATCAGCGACGAGTTGAAGGCCGAGATCGAATCGGCGCTGAAGGAGTTCGGGGACGTGTTCCTGGCCGCACGCAAGGCCGCGTAGCGGAGACGTGATACTGCGCCATGCCGTCACTGATTGATCTCCGCCGCCGGATCCGCGCCGTCAAGTCGACGCAGCAGATCACCAAGGCCATGAAGATGGTGGCCGCGGCGAGCCTGCGCCGATCGCAGGAGCGGATCATCAACGCGCGTCCCATGGCGCGGCAGATCGCGCGCGTGCTGGGCGGCCTGGCGGCGCGCGTCGATCCTTCGACGCACCCGCTGCTCCGCCAGCCCGAGCCCGACGGGGACGTCCGCGCGCTCCTCATTGTCCTGACCGCCGACAAGGGCATGTGCGGCAGCTTCAACGCCAACATCATCCGGGCGGCGTCCACCTACGTCATCGAGCACCGGGAGCAGCAAATCACGCTCGGCGTCATCGGCCGCCGCGGCCGCGATTTCTTCGTCCGCCGCAACTACCCGATGCGGTTCGAGCTGGTCAACTTCACCCGGAAACCCGGGTACGAGCACGCGCAGGCGATCGCGCGCGAGGCGACGGCCGCCTTCACCGGCAGCGAAGCCGACCGCGTCTATCTCGCCTACAACGAGTTCAAGTCGGTGCTGCAGCAGCGGATCGTCATCAACCAGCTGCTGCCGATCCCGAAGGCGCAGCTCGAACCGGGCGATCTGCCGGCGAGCGTCGACTACCTCTACGAGCCGTGCGCCCAGCAGATCTTCAACGACCTGCTGCCGCGCCTCGTGGAATTCGAGATCTACACGGCGCTGCTCGAGTCCGCCGCGGCGCAGAATGCGGCGCAGATGGTGGCGATGGACAACGCCACGAAGAACTCCGGGGAAGTGATCGACACGCTGACCCTGACGATGAACAAGGTGCGCCAGGCGGCGATCACGAGAGAGATCATCGAGGTCGTGTCGGGGGCGGGGGCTCTGTAATGGAACAGACATCTTCTCAGCATTCCGGTCGGGTCGTGTCGGTCATCGGCCCCGTCGTCGACATCGAGTTCGAGGGTGGCCACCTGCCGGCGATCTACAACGCGGTCCGGGTGACGTCGGAGAGCGGCGAGGGCCGCACGGCGATCGACGTGACCCTCGAGGTCGAGCAGCACCTCGGCGAGAACCGGGTCCGCACGGTCGCGATGGAGCCGACCGACGGCATGCAGCGCGGCATGACGGCCATCGACCTCGGCGAAGGCATCACGGTGCCGGTCGGGCCGGAAACGCTCGGCCGCGTGCTGAACGTCCTCGGCCGCCCGGTGGACTTCCCGGACAAGCCGGTGAACTCGAAGGAACGCTGGCCGATTCACCGCGCGGCGCCGGCGCTGGTGGACCAGACCACCGGGCTGGACATGTTCGAGACCGGGATCAAGGTCATCGACCTGATCGAACCCTACCTCAAGGGCGGCAAGATCGGCCTGTTCGGCGGCGCCGGCGTCGGCAAGACGGTCATCATCCAGGAGCTGATCCACAACATCGCGCTGAAGCACGGCGGGGTGTCGGTGTTCGGCGGTGTCGGCGAACGCACGCGCGAGGGCAACGACCTCTGGCTCGAGTTCCAGGAGAGCGGCGTCATCGTGGCCGGCGACCCGACCAAGTCGCGCTGCACGCTGGTCTACGGCCAGATGACCGAGCCGCCCGGCGCGCGCCTGCGCGTCGGCCTCAGCGCGCTGACGACGGCCGAGTACTTCCGCGACGCGGAAGGGAAGGACGTGCTGCTGTTCATCGACAACATCTTCCGCTTCACGCAGGCGGGCTCGGAAGTGTCGGCGCTCCTCGGCCGCATGCCGTCGGCCGTCGGCTACCAGCCGACGCTGCTCACAGAGATGGGCGAACTGCAGGAGCGGATCACGTCCACCCACAAGGGGTCGATCACGTCGGTGCAGGCGATCTACGTGCCCGCCGACGACTACACCGACCCGGCGCCGGCCACCACCTTCGCGCACCTCGACGCGACGACGAACCTGTCGCGCGCGATCGTGGACCGCGGCATCTACCCGGCGGTCGATCCGCTGGCCTCCTCGTCGCGCATCCTCGACCCGCACGTCGTCGGCGAGGACCACTACTACGTCGCGCGCCAGGTGAAACAGGTGCTCCAGCGCTACAAGGACCTGCAGGACATCATCGCCATCCTCGGGATCGACGAGCTCTCGGAGGAAGACAAGCTGGCGGTGGCGCGCGCCCGCAAGATCGAGCGCTTCCTGTCGCAGCCGTTCCACGTCGCCGAGCAGTTCACCGGGACGGCCGGCAAGTACGTGCCGATCGCCGACACGATCCGCGGGTTCCGCGAGATCATCGATGGCAAGCACGACGATCTGCCCGAGCAGGCGTTCTACATGGTCGGCACGATCGAGGAAGCGGTCGAGCGCGCGGCCCAGATGAAGGCGTAGGGAACCATGGCACTTCCTTCGCACCTGGCCCTCGAGATCGTCACGCCCGAACGGGCGATCGTGCACGACAGCGTGGACGAAGTCGAGATGCCGGGATCGGAAGGCTACTTCGGCGTCCTGCCGGGCCACACGCCGCTGCTGTCGATGCTGCAGGTCGGCCAGCTGTGGTATCGCAAGGGCGCGGAGAAGTTCTACCTCTCGGTGGCGTTCGGCCTCGCGGAGGTCCTGCCCAATCGCGTCATCGTCCTCGCACAGATCGCAGAACGCGCCGACGAGATCGACGTGGATCGCGCGCAGGCGGCACGCCGGCGCGCCGAGCAGCGGCTGGCCTCGCGCCAGCGCGATCTGGATCTCGAACGCGCCCGCGTGGCCCTGCTCAAGTCCCTGACGCGGCTCAACGTGGCCCACAGGGCCCGCACCCGCGGATAGCCGAAGCCCAGGGCTCGGGGCTGACGGCTCAGGGCCACGCACCGACGCCCCAAGCCGACGCCGGAAGCCATCAATGTCGCTGTCCTTCTCCGCGGCCTCGCACACCGGCGTTCGCCGCCAGAACAACGAAGACTGCTACTGCGCGCGCCCGGACCTCGGCCTGTTCGCGGTCGCGGACGGCGTCGGCGGCTACGACGGCGGCGAGGTGGCGTCGCGCTCGGCCATCGAGGCGATCGAGCAGTCGATGGCCGAGACGCAGGGCTGGGGCGAGGACACGACCTGGCCGTTCGAATACCAGCCGGCGCTCGGCCTCAACGGCAACCGGCTGAACTGGGCGCTGCACCTCGCCAACGTCCGGCTGCGGACGGAAATCGACGCGGCACGCGGCCGCCAGGGGATGGCGACGACCATCGCCGCAGTGGTCTTCGACACGGACGCCACGGGCGTGAAAGCGCCGATCCGCGGCGCCACCATCGGCCACGTGGGCGACAGCCGCGTCTACCGCTACCGGGCCGGCCGGCTCGACCGGCTGACGCGCGACCACTCGTGGGTGGAAGAGCAGGTGCAGGCCGGCGCGCTCACCGAGGGCGACGCGCGGCGACACCCCCGGCGGAACCTCCTGACGCGCGCGCTGACCGGCGGCGCAGAACCCCAGGCGGATTTCGGGTGGGCGCCGCTGACGGACCGCGACGCGCTGCTGCTGTGCAGCGACGGGCTGTTCGGCGTGCTCTCCGACGCCCAGATGGCCGACATCGTCTCCCAGGACGACGCGGGTGCGATGCGCGGCGCGCCGAGCGACAAGGTCTGCGAGGCGCTCGTGCACGCGGCCAACCTCGCAGGCGGGCCAGACAACATCACGGCGATTCTCGTGAGAATATAGATGGCCCGCTGATGTTCCACAACCTCGCGCAGTTGATTCGCTACCGCGGCCTGATCCAGAGCCTGGTCGCCCGCGAGCTGAAGGCGCGCTACCGCGGCTCGATGCTCGGCTTCTTCTGGTCGTTCATCAACCCGCTGCTGCTGCTCCTCGTGTACTCGTTCGTCTTCGAGTTCGTCCTGCCGAACCGGTCGCCCGAAAAGCCGTACGCGCTGTTCCTCTTCTGCGGCATCCTGCCGTGGACCTGGTTCTCGGCGTCGATCCTGGAGGCGTCCGGCGTCCTGATCTCCGGCGGCAACCTGATCAAGAAGGTCCTCTTCCCGGCCGAGGTGCTGCCGATCGTCACCGTCCTGTCGAACCTCGTGCACTTCCTGTTCGGGCTCCCGATCCTCGTCGCCTTCCTGATCTACTACCGGCGTCCGCTCGAGTTTCCAGAGGTGTTCTGGTTCCCCGTCGTGCTCCTCACGCAGCTTATCCTGACGACGGCGATCGCGCTGATCGTCTCGGCGCTGACCGTGCACTTCCGCGACATCAAGGACATCCTCGGCAACCTGATGACGTTCTGGTTCTTCGCGACGCCGATCATCTACCCGCTGACCGGTGTCGCGAAGGGGTCGCTGGCGCGCACGCTCCTGAACCTCAACCCGTTCACGCACCTGGCGGTGTCGTACCAGGAACTGATGTTCTACCCCGGCGATCCACCCGGCCCCTTCGGGCACTCGCGCGGGCTGCTGATCCTGCTGTTCGCGTCGATCGGCCTGTTCCTGGCCGGCTACTTCCTGTTCGACCGGCTGCGCGACTCGTTCGCGGACGAAGTGTGATGTTTGCGATAGAAGCGTCCGGCGTCACCAAGGTCTACCGGCGGTTCAGCAACCGGCGGCAGTTCGCGACACTCAAGAGCGCGCTGCTCAGGGGGACGGTGTTCCGCGACCTTCATCCCGCGGGGACGTTCGCCGCCGTGCGCGACGTGTCGTTCAAGGTGCCGCAGGGGACGACGTACGGCATCATCGGCCGCAACGGGTCGGGCAAGAGCACGATGCTCAAGCTGGTGGCCGGCATCACCAAGCCGACCGAGGGCACCGTGCGCGTCAACGGCCGGATCTCAGCGCTCATCGAGCTCGGAGCCGGCTTCCACCCCGAGATCTCGGGGCGCGAGAACATCTTCATCAACGGCATCATGCTCGGCCTTTCGAAGCGGGAGATCGCCAGGCGCTTCGACGAGATCGTCGAGTTCGCGGAGCTCAGGGACTTCATCGACGCGCCCGTGAAGACATACTCGTCCGGCATGTACGTCCGCCTCGGCTTCGCGGTGGCCATCAACGTCGATCCCGACGTGCTGCTCGTCGACGAGGTGCTGGCGGTCGGCGACGAAGCGTTCACGCACAAGTGTCTCGACAAGTTCGCCGAGTTCAGGCGGCGGGGAAAGACGATCCTCCTGGTGACCCACGCGCTGAACCTCGTCGAGAAGTTCTGCGACGACGTGCTGTGGCTGGACGGCGGGGGGATTCGCGGCGAGGGCGACCCGAGGCGGGTCGTGTCGGAGTACATCACCGACGTCGCGAAGGCCGAGGAGAAAGACCTCGCGGCCCGTGACGCGCGGGAACGGGAACGGGTTTCACAGTCGGTGCCGACGGCCGGGCCGGCGGGAGACGCCGCAGGCGCGCCGCCCGAGCCGCCCGCCGACATGTTCAAGGCGGGCGAGGGGCGGTGGGGATCGCGCGAGGTCGAGATCGTGGACGTGCGAATCCTCGGTGCCGACGGCGCACCCCGGCACGTGTGCCAGTCGGGCGAGCCGGCGACCATCGAGATGACCGTGCGCGCACGCCAACCGATCGAAGCGGTTGTGTTCGGCGTCAGCATGTTCAACGCCGACGGCGTCTGCTGCTACGGCACCAACACCGACATCGAGGACCTGGAAGTCGCAGGGTTCAGCGGCGAGCAGAAGGTCACGTTCCGCATCAAGAGCCTGGACATGGTGGAGGGGACGTACAAGCTCGACGTCGCCGCGCACCGCGTGGACGGTTATCCGTACGACTACCACCGGCAGCTCTACAGCTTCCGCGTGATGTCGAACGCGAAGGACATCGGCATCTACCGCCCGCCCCACACGTGGGAGTTCTCGGCGGGGATCGGCGCGCGGGGGCGGACAATTGAGAATTGAAAACTCCTGACCATGCCCGTTCTGACCCGTTCCGCAGCCGTCGCGTGGGCCGAGCGCCTGCGCGCCGAGGGCAGGAAGATCGTCTTCACCAACGGCGTGTTCGACCTCCTGCACCCGGGGCACATCCGTTACCTTGCCGAGGCCCGCGCGCAGGGCGACGCGCTCGTCGTCGCGCTGAACTCGGACCGGTCGGTTCGGGCGATCAAAGGACCCGAGCGTCCAATCAACTCCGAGCAGGAACGCGCGGAGATCCTGGCCGCGCTGGCGGCCGTCGATGCCGTTGTCGTCTTCGACGAGGACGATCCACACGCCATCATCTCGGCGATTCAGCCGGACGTTCTGGTGAAGGGCGCCGACTGGGCGGCCGACCGCATCATCGGCCGCGACACCGTGGAATCGCGCGGCGGCAAGGTCATCCGCATCGCCTTCGCCCCGGGTTTCTCGACGACGAGTATGATCGACAAGATCCGGCGCGGCGCCAAGCCCTGAGCCCTGAGCCCGACCTTGTCCACTTCCCTCACCCTCCAGGCGCTGCTCAAGAGCGCCATCGCGCACGCGGGACTCGGTACGCCGGGCGCCACGCGCGTCACCGGCCTCTCTCCAGCCGCGCAGGCGCTCTACCTGGCCGCGGCCGCGAACCTGCAGGCTCCTCCAGCCAAGGCGGGCACCTCCGGCACGACGGTCGTGGTGGTGGTGCCGACCGACGCGGACGTCGAGCAGGTGTGTGGCGACATCCGGTTCTTCCTCGGAGCATTGGAAGGGCTCTCCGATCCGGCCGCGCAGGAAGCGGTGCTGCCGTTTCCGTCGCACGAGGTTGACCCGTACCGGGGCCTTTCCCCGCATCTCGGCATCCTGTCCGCCCGCGCCAAGGCCCTCCACGCCGCCGCCACCGGCACCGCAAGGGTCGTCGTGGCGTCGGCGACCGCGCTGCTGCCCCGCGTCTCCGCGCCCGGCCGCCTGCTGGCCGCGTCGATCGAGCTTCGGGCCGGCGCAAACTTCGACCCCTACGCGTTGGCGTCGCTGCTCGTCGATGCGGGTTTCACGCGCCAGGACCCGGTGGACGCGCACGGCGAATTCTGCGTCCGCGGCGGGGTGATCGACATCTTCCCCGCCGGCAGCGTACAGCCGGTCCGCCTCGACTTCGTCGGGGACACCGTCGAGTCGATCCGCCACTTCGACCCCGCGACGCAGCGCTCGACTGGCGAGGTGGACGGCGT
>Ga0209048_10004715_pt1 | contig 13005 bp, 15 predicted proteins | sample FrelakmetCRP12CR_FD_187146 | JGI IMG/M metagenome (GOLD analysis project Ga0209048, IMG submission 187146) | Freshwater lake sediment microbial communities from the University of Notre Dame, USA, for methane emissions studies - CRP12 CR (SPAdes)... | ecosystem: Environmental > Aquatic >... | reverse complement strand
CAGCAGGGCGAGCGCCCGACCGAGCAGGGCCAGGACCAGGTCGTCGGTCTTCAACGCGAGCTCGAGGTCGACGCGGCCCCCGATGGCCCGGTAGCACTTCGAGGGTCGACCGGCGCCGGCGCCTTCGGACCGCTCCACGATGACTTCGACGTACCCGCCGGCGGCCAGCTTCTCCAGGTGGTGGCGGGCCACGTTCGGGTGCAGGCCGAACCGGTCGGCGACCTGGGCGGCCGTGGCCCCCCGGTCGTGCTCGTGGATGAACAGGTAGATCGCCCGGCGCGTCGGGTCGCCGAAGGCGTTCGTGATCGCCGTGACGGTGGCGGAGAACTCGGCCGGGCTGAGCGCCGGTCCGCCGGGCCCCCCCGGCCCGCCGGGCGTCTGCGCCGCCGTCGAGCTGGGTGAAGAGGTGGCCACCGCCGTATTCTACCTATCCGCGTAGTGCAAATAGGAAGGCGACGCGCCATGGCCCCCACATCCGAGCAGCTCATCGCGGCTCTGCGACCGGTCCAGGACCCTGAGCTGCACCGCTCGATCGTCGAGCTCGGCATGGTCCGCAGGGCCGCCGTCGACCGGGCCGGCCGGGCCGACGTGCTCGTCGCCTTGACCGTGCCCGGCTGCCCGCTGCGGGCCGAGATCGACCGTCGGGTGACCGAGGCCCTGCGCGCGCTGCCGGGCGTCGAGTCGGTGGGCGTCGAGTTCACGGTCATGACCGACGACGAGCGGGCCGATCTGCGCCAGCGACTCCACGGCGACCCGAACGCGACCGCAGGCTCGGAGCCCTCCCAGGGCCACGCCGCCGGCCGGGCCATCCCGTTCGCCCGCCCCGAGTCGCGCACCCGCCCGCTGCTCATCAGCTCGGGCAAGGGTGGTGTGGGCAAGTCCTCGGTCACCACGAACGTGGCCGTCGCCCTCGCCCAACGGGGTCACTCGGTCGGGGTCATCGACGCCGACGTGTACGGCTTCTCGATCCCCCGGATGCTCGGCACCGACCGCGACCCCGTGGCGATCGACCAGATGCTGGTCCCACCGGAGCAGTGGGGCGTGCGCTGCATCTCGATGGCCTACTTCGTCCCCGAGGGCCAGGCCGTGATCTGGCGGGGTCCCATGCTGCACAAGGCCCTCGAGCAGTTCCTGGTCGACGTGTACTGGGACGACCCCGACTTCCTTCTCGTCGACATGCCCCCCGGCACCGGCGACATCGCGATCTCGTTGGCGCAGTACCTGCCCCGTGGCGAGGTCTTCGTGGTCACGACCCCCCAGCCGGCGGCCCAGAAGGTGGCCCGGCTGAGCGCGGCGATGGCCGAGAAGGTCCATCTGAGCGTCAAGGGTGTGATCGAGAACATGTCCTGGTTCACCGGTGACGACGGGAAGCGCTACGAGCTGTTCGGGGCCGGTGGCGGGCGCGAGCTCTCCGAGGAGCTCGGCGTCCCGCTCATCGGCCAGATCCCGCTCCTGACGGCGCTGCGAGAAGGCGGCGACGACGGCCACCCCATCACCGCGGTCGACCCCGACGGCGAGGCCGGGCGCTGCTTCCATCAGATCGCGGGCTGGATCGAGGCCCACGGTCCGACCCGGCGCTACAACCCCTCCCTGACGATCGTGTGACCGGGCCGATCCGGCGGTGCCGCGGCGTCGCCCGGTCGGTCGTCGGGCCGTCCCGACCTCGAGCCTCTAGGGTTGTCGGGTCCGCTTCGAGCTACGAGGAGCATCCGTGGATCTGAGGATCGGGGTCACCAACGCCCCCCGCGAGGTCGTCGTCGAGCTCGCCGACGACATCGACCGCGAGCAGCTGAAGACGGCGATCGGCGCGGCCATGACCGGTGAGGACGTGCTCTGGGTCACCGACCGGCGGGGCCGCCACATCGGGGTGCCCGGGGCCAAGATCGCGTTCGTCGAGCTCGGATCGGCCGAGGCCGACCGGCGCATCGGATTCGGCGGCTGAACCCTGGCCATCGCGCTCCTCGACCGAGAGCTGCTGTTCGTCACCGGCAAAGGTGGTGTCGGCAAGACGACGATCGCATCGGCCATCGCCTTCTTGGCCGCGTCGCAGGGACGGCGGACCCTCATCTGCGAGATCGACGCCAAGGGCGATGTCGCCGCGGCGTTCGAGACGCCGCCCCTCGCCTTCACCGCCCGTGAGGTGCTCCCGGGGCTCTCCGCGATGGTGATGGGGACCGAGGAGTCCCTGAAGGAGTACATCGCGCTCCAGCTCCGGGTGCCGCTCGTGGCCCGGGTCGGCCCGCTCGCTCGGACGTTCGACTTCGTGGCCTCGGCCGCCCCCGGGGTCAAGGAGATCCTCACCGTCGGCAAGCTGTGCTGGGAGGTGAAGGAGCGCCACTACGACCTCGTGGTGGTCGACGCCTCGGCCAGCGGCCACGTGGTCGCCCAACTCGCCGCGCCCGACACGATCGCCCGGCTCGTTCACGTCGGCGTGGTCCGAGGCCAGACCACCTGGATGCGCGAGATCCTCCACGATCCCGACCGCACCGGCGCCGTCGTGGTCACGAACCCCGAGGAGATGCCCGTCGCCGAGACGCTCGAGCTCGCCACGCGCTTGCGCGAGCAGACGAGCGTCGATCTGGCCGCCGTCATCGTGAACCGGGTGCTGCCGGAGCTGTTCGCCCGGGGCGAGGAGGAGCGGTTCGTGGCCCTCCACGGGCCCGATGCCCTCGCCGCCCTCGTCGCGCAGGCCGGCCCGGCGGCCGCCCGGGTGCTCGACGCGGCTGCGCTGGCCGTGGCGCTGCGCCGGGAGCGGGCCGTGCACCTCGCCCACCTGCGGGCTGCGCTGGCGCCCACCGTGCCGTTGCTCTACGTGCCCGAGCAGTTCGCCCGCCTGGCCGGCCGGCGCACGGTGGCCAAGGTGGCCGACGCCCTGGCCGAGGAGCTGTCGTGAGCGGTCCGCTCGAGCGGTTGCTGGCCTCCAAGGAGATCGCGGTGTGCTGCGGGTCCGGAGGCGTGGGAAAGACGACGACGGCGGCCGCCATGGGCGCGATGGCGGCCAGCCGGCTGGACGGCAAGGTGCTCGTGCTCACCGTCGACCCTGCCCGCCGCCTGGCGTCGGCGCTCGGGCTCGCGCAGTTCGGCAACACCGAGACACAGGTTGGCCCGGAGGTCCTGGCCGCGGCCGGCCTGGCCGGGCGAGGCGAGCTGTGGGTGGCCATGCTGGACACCAAGCAGAGCTGGGACGACCTCATCCGTCGCCACGCCCCCGACGACCACACCCGCGACGCCATCCTGGCCAACTCGCTCTATGCCAACCTGACCAGCCGCTTCGTCCAGAGCCACGACTACATCGCCATGGAGCGCCTCCACGAGATCCACACCTCGGGCCGCTACGACCTCGTCGTGGTCGACACGCCGCCGTCGCGCAACGCCCTCGATCTGCTCGACGCTCCCGGGCGCATGGTCGAGTTCTTCGGCAGCCGGTTGCTGCGGTGGCTCACCGTGCCGTACCGCTCGAAGATCATGACGTTCGCGTCCCGGCCCTTCACCCAGATCGCCGACCGGATCCTGGGCTCGCAGTTCCTCGGCGACATCGCCGAGTTCTTCACCCTGCTCCAGACCATGGAGAAGGGCTTCGTCGAGCGCGCCGGAGAGGTCTCGCGCCTGCTGGCCGATCGCCGCACGACCTTCGTCGTGGTCTCGACCCTGGAGCCGGCTCCGGCCCACGAGGCGGCGTTCTTCGTCCAGGCCCTGGCCGAGCGTCACCTGTCCCTCGGCGCCGTCGTGTTGAACAAGGTGCTGCCGCCCTGGCTGGTCGATCGCGACGTCGCCGCCGCCGCCGAGCTGATCGCCGGGCGCGCCGTCGAGCTCGCCGAGGGACCCCTCGCCGGCCTGGGCGACCCGGCGACGACCGCGCTGGTGCTCGCCGAATCCGCTGCCGCCCTGTTCAACCTGGCCCTCGTGGCCAAGCGCGAGGCCGAGCAGCGAGCCGAGCTCGCCGGCGTGAGCGACATCGTCGTGACCGTCCCCCAGCTCCCCGGCGACGTCCACGATCTCGCCGGGGTGGCCGCGCTGGGTGAGCAGCTCTGGCGTTGACACCCCGTTGCCTTTTCCTTGACGAGGGCTTACATTGTGCTCGGGGAACCACTCACAGTGAGATCGTGGGGTGGTCACCACTGGCGGAGACGAAGCGGCGGAGGAGCCATGGGAATGTTCAAGAAGGTCAAGCACGACGTTGAGGCCCCGGTGGTCGAGGCGTCGGCACCTGCCCTGGTCTGGGGGATGCCCAGCCGGTGCCCGGCGTGCAGCAAGCCCGGGTACCTCGACCGCGTCGACCTCGTCGACAAGGTCATGTACCAGCACTGCCCGTGGTGCATGACGGGCTGGGAGACGACCGAGGCCGAGATCCTGGCCGCCCGGTCGGTCCACGCTCGACGCTGAGCAACGTCCCGAGCGGTCACCGATGCCGGTCGGCGCCGCGCCGGCCGTGACGCGTCCGGCGTGACGCTCCCGGCGGCGGATTTCCGCGATGCTTGCGCGTCGTGGCCACCCTCGCCGAGCTCGCCCGCCAGCACACCGACCTGGACCGGGCCGACGTCGCCCACCTGCAACGCCTCATCGGCGAGTGGGGGATGCTCGCCGACTTCTCCTTCTCCGACCTCCTGCTCTACGTGCGCACGCGCGACGACCGCTGGCTGATCATCGGCCAGGTGCGTCCCGTGACCAGCCAGACGCTGTACCGGGCCGACTGGGTGGGCCAGATCGCCAACGACGCCGAGCGCGGGGTGCTGGTCGAGTCCTGGGAGCGGCGCGACATCGCCGAGGGGATCATCGAGGTCGAGAGCCTGAACGAGCAGGCCATCATCCGGGCGATCCCGGTGCGCCGGGGCGGCCGGGTCATCGCCCTGTGCACCCGGGAGTGGTCGCCGTTCCACGGGCGCCCGCCCGGCGAGCTCGAGCGGACCTACTTCGACATCTTCGACCGCTTCACGCGCATGATCGTGGAGGGGACCTTCCCGTTCACCGGCGAACGGCGCGACACCGAGGCCGCGCCACGGGTGGGTGACGGGGTGGTCGTGCTCGACGCGGAGGGCCGGGTCACCTACAACTCGCCCAACGCGGTGTCGGCGCTCCACCGGGTCGGCATCAGCGCCAACGCGACCGGGATGCGTCTGGCCGAGCTGGGCTTCGACGACACCCCGATCCGCCACGCCTTCGAGACCCGTGAGCCGGTGACCGAGGAGGTCGACCAGTCGGCCGAGGTCACCTTGCTCGTGCGCTGCATCCCCATCCTGGCCGCCAAACGGGTCACCGGGGCGGTCCTGTTGCTCCGCGACGTCACCGAGCTGCGCCAGCGGGACCGGATGCTGCTGTCCAAGGACGCGACGATCCGGGAGATCCACCACCGGGTGAAGAACAACCTGCAGACGATCTCCTCGCTGCTGCGCCTGCAGGGTCGCCGGCTGGCGTCCCCGGAGGCCAAGGCGGCCGTGGAGGAGTCGGTGCGAAGGATCCGCACCATCGCGCTGGTGCACGAGACCTTGTCGCGCGAGCCGGGCGACGACGTCGCCTTCGTCGACATCGTCCGACCGCTGGCCCGCATGGCCGAGGAGAGCCTCCAGTCGCCTGACCGACCGGTCAGCTTCAAGGTGGTCGGCGACGGGGGCAAGCTCCCTTCGACGGTGGCCACCCCCCTCGCCGTGGTGCTCACCGAGCTGCTCCAGAACGCGGTCGATCACGCGTTCGGCAGCGGCCGCCCCGGCTCGGTGGTGACCGAGCTCGACACCGACGGCGAGCGTCTCACGGTCCGGGTCACCGATGACGGCGACGGTCTGCCCGAGGGGTTCAACCTCGAAGCCGCGACGGGGCTCGGGTTGTCGATCGTGCGCACCCTGGTGACCACCGAGCTGGCCGGCACCATCGAGATGCGCAGCGCGCCGAAGGGCACGGGCACGATGGTCGAGATCAAGGTGCCCGTCGACCCCGAGCAGCGCTGACGGGGATCGACGGCCCGCCGCAGGATCAGCTCGCGGCCTTCTGGCGGGCGACCCACTGGCGGCGCAGGATGCGGCGCTCCTCCTCGGAGGTCCCACCCCAGACCCCGGAGTCCTGGTTCGTGGCCAGGGCGAACTCGAGGCACTCGCCCGTGACGGGGCACTGCCCGCAGACCACCTTGGCCTCGGCGATCTGGGCCAGGGCCGGCCCCGTCGTGCCGACCGGGAAGAACAGCTCGGGGGAGGTGTCGCGGCACAACGACGCGTGGCGCCACTCGTAGGACGCGTTGGACAGGGCGATCGTGGTTGCCAGCGACACCGCGCACCTCGGGTGGAGTGAAAATAGTGAATGCGTTCACATGCCCGGCTCGCTCGACGGGTCCGGGCTGTGTGGTGGACCGCACAACGATATGGGGACGGCGGCTCCCGGGCAAGCGCTGAGGCAAGATTTCGGCTGTGACCATCGTCATCGCTCACCGCGGGGCCTCCCGGGCCTGGCCGGACAACACCCTGGCCGCCTTCGCGGCGGCCGTCGCGCTCGGCGCCGACGCCGTCGAGCTCGACGTGCGGACCACCGCCGACGGGGCCCTGGTCGTGCACCACGACGCCCACCTCGGCGACGGTCGCGCCCTCGTCGACACGGTCGCTGCTCGGCTCCCGGCGCGAGTGCCCCTGCTCGCCGACGCACTGGAGGCGTGCTCGTCCCTCGTCGTCAACATCGAGATCAAGAACCAGCCGGGTGAGCCGGGCTTCGACCCGAGCGCCGGCCTCGCCGACGCCGTCGTGGCGGTGCTTGCCGGGCGCGTGGGCCCCGCGGGGGGCTCCGGCGTGGACCGGGTCCTGGTCTCGTCGTTCCACCTCCCCACGATCGACCGGGTCCGGGTCCTGGCCCCCGCCCTGGCCACGGCGTGGCTGGTCGTCGAGCCACCCCCGTCGTGGTCGGCCGTGCTGGCCGAGCGGGGCCACGGTGCCCTGCACCCTCACCACCTCGCCGTGACCCCGGCCCTGCTCGACGAAGCCCACCGTGGCGGCTTCGTCGTCAACGCCTGGACCCTCGACGACCCGGCCCGCATGGCGGCGCTCTGCGGTGCGGGCCTCGACGGCGTCTGCACGAACGTGCCCGACGTGGCGCTGCGCGTCCTCGGGCGTGCCCCTAGGGGATGACGAGGTTGAGGCAGGCCGGTTCGTGACGAAAGGCGAGTCGGCGGGCATCGCCGAGGTCGTCGCCGTCGACCTGGTACGGCACGCCCCCCTCGTCGGCCGACTCGATCGACACCGAGGCCAGAGCGGTGGCCGTCTCGATGGTGCGCGACGAGTGCAGGCCCCGACCCTGGAGCGCCCCGGCCAGCGCGAGCAGGAACGTGGTGCTGTGCAGCTCACGGAACACCACGATCCCGAGACCGGTGTCGAAGTCGGCGTCGGGGAGGAGCTCGATCGGCCGGTTGCCGAGGTAGGTGTAGGGGTTGGTGTTGAGCACGACGGCGAACCCGCCCGCCGTGGACCTCCCGTCAGGGAACTGCACGTTGAGCTGCGGCCGCCGCCGGTCGTAGCCGCGAGTCCAGGTGTTGAGGGCCGACCAGACGAAGAGCGGATGGCCGGCCCAGCGCTTGATGTCGCCGCGCTTCTCGACCGAGCGGACCACGGCGGCGTCGAATCCGACGCCGGTGTGGAACAAGAAGTAGCGGCCGTTCACCGACCCCAGCCCCACGCGGCGCATCGAGCCCCGCTCCAGGGAGCCGACGAGGACGGCGGTCGCCTCGATCGGGTCGTTGGGCACCCCGATCGAGCGCGAGAAGACGTTCGTCGATCCGCCGGGGAGCGGCGCCAGCGCGCAGGCCGTCCCGGCAAGACCGTTGGCCACCTCGTTGATCGTGCCGTCGCCGCCCAGGGCCACGACGACGTCGGCGCCGCGCTGGGCCGCGTCCTGCGCGAACCGGGTGGCGTGGCTGCGCCGGCTGGTCTCGAGCACGGTGAGGTCGTTGTCGGCCGAGAGCGCCTTCTGGATCACCACCCGGCCCCGCGCCGTCACCGACGAGGCGAACGGGTTGACGATCAGCACGACGCGCACGATCCGGGAGTGTACGGACAGCCCCGCTCGCGTTTGGTCGGGAGCAGGCGCGGGCAGCACACTTCGCAGTCATGAACGTCGTCGTCTGCGTGAAGCAGATCCCCGATCCGGCCAACCCCGGTGCGCTCGATCCCGCCACGAACACCCTGAAGCGCGAAGGCAAGCTCATCCTCGACGACTCCGACGCCTACGGCGTCGAGATGGCGCTCCAGCTCGTCGCCGCGGCCGGTGGCGGCGAGGTGTCGCTGGTGTCGATGGCTCCCAACGGCGAGACCGCCGGGCTGCGCACCGCGCTGGCCATGGGCGCGGCCAAGGCCGTGCTCGTGAGCGACCCGGCGCTGCAGGGCAGTGATGCGCTCGGAACGGCCAAGGTCCTGGCCAAGGCCGTCGAGCGCCTCGGTGGCGCCGACCTCGTCCTGGCCGCCACCGAATCCACCGACGGCTACACCGGCACGACGCCCGAGCAGCTGGCCGAGCTCCTCGGCCTCCCGTCGGTCACGTTCGCGAAGAAGGTCGAGGTCGCGGGCTCCGTGGTGAAGGTGCAGCGCCAGACCGAGGCCGGCTACGACGACGTGGAGTGCCCGCTCCCCGCCCTGGTCACGGTCACCGCCGGCGTGGTCGAGCCCCGCTACCCGTCGTTCAAGGGGATCATGGCGGCCAAATCCAAGCCGGTCGACCAGGTGACGGCGGCCGACCTCGGCCTCGACGCCACCTCGGTGGGTCAGGCCGGCTCGGGCCAGCGGATCGTCGCCGTGACGGCCGCCGAGGCCCGCCAGGCGGGCCAGATCCTCGAAGACGACGGCGAGGGCTTCGCCAAGGTCGTCGAGTTCCTCGAGAACCTGAAGGTCATCTGAGAGGGAGTGGAACGGACATGACGCTGAACACCGTTTGGGTCTACGCGGACGTCGCCGCCGGGAGGCCCCTGTCGATCACCCTCGAGCTGCTGACGAAGGCCCGCAGCCTGGCCGCCAACGTCGAGGTCGTCTACGCCGGCGCGAACGCCGCCGAGCTCGCGCCTGTGCTCGGTGCCTTCGGGGCTTCCAAGGTGCACGCCACCGGTGATCTCGGCGAGCGCCTCCCCGGGCCCGCGGTCGCCGCGGCGATCGCCGCCGCCGTCCGAGGCGGCGCCGCTCCCGAGCTGCTCGTGTTCGGCCAGACCTATGAGGGCCGTGACGTCGCGGCGCGGTTGTCGGTGAAGCTGGACCGCACCGTGCTGACGAACAACGTCGACGTCGCCGTCGACGGCGAGACGGTGCGGTGCACCACGGCGATCTTCGGGGGCAACACGCTGGTGACGACCGAGTTCACCGGCGCCGGCCCGCACATCACCCTGTTCCGACCCAAGTCCTTCGCCGCCGAGGAGGGGGGCGGCGCCGCCGCCGAGGTGGGAGCCCTCGCCGTCCCCGACACCGGGACGAGCGGCGGGGCCCGGGTGACCGGGCGTCACGTCGAGGCGTCCAGCGGGCCCAAGCTCGACGAGGCCGAGGTCGTGGTCTCGGGTGGACGGGGGCTCGGCGAGGCCGGCAAGTACGAGCTGATCGAGCAGCTGGCCCGGTTGCTGCGCGGCGCCCCCGGTGCCTCGCGGGCCATCGTCGACGCCGGCTGGGTGCCCTACAGCTACCAGGTCGGCCAGACCGGCAAGGTGGTGAAGCCGAGCGTCTACATCGCCTGTGGCATCTCGGGCGCGACCCAGCACATGGTCGGCATGAAGGGCTCGAAGAACATCATCGCCATCAACAAGGACAAAGAGGCCCCGATCTTCGGCATCGCCGACCTCGGCATCGTCGGTGACGTGCACAAGGTGCTGCCGAAGCTGATCGAGGCCCTGCAGGCCAGGGGCTGAGCACCGGGCGGCCGGGACCCGACCGCGAGGCTGGTGTCAGACGAGCGGCCAGGGGTAGCGATGGCCCGTCGGGTCCTCGGGGAAGACCGGGCGGGCCGCGAGCGCCGCAGCGCGGGCCCGGAGCGCATCGATCTCCTCGTCGTCGAGCAGCGACGCCACCTCCGCGGGCACCTCGTCGGCCAGGCCGGCGACGTCACCCATGATCGCGTCGGGCACGTCCTCGCCGGCGAAGTCCCAGATGACGGTGCGCAGCTTGAAGCCGGCAGCGAAGCACAGGCCGTTGTCGATGGCATGCACCCGGCCGTCGAGACCGAGCAGGCAGTGGCCGCCCTTGCGGTCGGTGTTGTTGGCCAGGACGTCGAAGGCACAGATCCTGCGCAGGTCGTCGTGCAGGTCGGGCCGGTGCTCGAGCAGCGTGAAGTAGTGCTGCTCGAAGTCCGACGGCACGAACAGCTGCAGGGAGCCCTCGCCGTAGGGGCCGTCACGCACGACCGTCGGGGGGACGATGCCCCAGCCGAGAGCCACCGAGAGCCGGTAGGCGGCCACCTCGCGCCGGTGCAGGCCGGGCGGGAAGTCCCACAGCGGCCGTTCGCCACGCGTCGGCTTGTACACGGCCTGGGCTCGGACCTCGCCCTCCTCGACGACGTCGACGAGGAACGTCGCGTTCGAGCTCCACGGCATGCGACCCTCGACGGCGAGGTCGCCGCAGCGCAGCAGCCGCAGTGCCTCGACGTCGGGGTTCATGCTGGCCACGGCTGTTCTCGGGATCAGTTCATCCGGGGGCAGTGGTGCCCGTCGGGATCCATCGGGAAACCGCACCAGCGACAGCTCGGGCGGCCGTTGGCGACCGCCGCCTCCGCGGCGGCGACGAAGGCCATGACCTGGTCGCGGGTCAGGTGGAGACGCACCCGGCCCTGGTCGGCCGCAGTCTCGGGCTCGATCTCGCCCTCTTCGTCGACAGGAACGAGCTCCTCGAGCAGCATCACGACCCGGTCGCGGTCGGCCTCGTAGCCGGCCCCCATCACCCCGATCACGAACGTGGCATCCTCGGCCGACGGCGGCGCGCTGAACGGCGCGTCGGGCGCGACGACGGGCTGGGGGAGGTCCGCCATCATCCGGCGCAGGTGCTCGCCCAGCGCCGAGACCTGCTGCTTCTCGAGCTTGAACCAGAGCGACCCGCTCACGGCGACGACCTGGAGGTAGAACGTCCGTTGCCCGGGGCGCCCGACGGCGCCGGCCGTGAACGTCGAGACCTCCGGGAGCTCGATGTTCGCGCTCATGAGGCCTTGAGCTCGGACAGCGCACCGGTGATCGAGTTCATCGTGAGGACCATCGGCCCCCCCTCGGCGTAGGCGATGGCCGTGACCGAGCACGGCGACACCACGATGCGCTGGAACAGGTCGAGGTGGGTGCCGAGGGCCTGGGCCACCGCCGCCTTGATCGGGTCGGCGTGGGAGACGCACACCACGACACCGCCGCGGTGACGCTCCACCAGCCCGGCGAGCGCGCCGCAGATCCGAGCCTGCATCTCGGCGAACGATTCGCCGTTCGGGAACCGGAACCCACTCGGGTAGCGCTGCACGGTGCGCCACTCGGGCAGCTTGGCGAGGACCTTCAGCTCCCCGCCGGTCCACGCTCCGAAATCGCACTCGAGCAGGCCCCTGTGGACCCTCACCTTGAGGCGGCGGGCCGCAGCGATGGGGGCGGCGGTCTCCCGGGTCCGCTCGAGGGGGGATGCGTACACGGCGTCGACGCGCTCGAGCCCGGCGATGCGAGCGGCGACTGCCTCGGCCTGGGCGCGCCCGGTGTCGGACAGGTGCAGCCCGGGAGCGCGGCCCGGCAGCCGTGCGCCCGTCGTGGGGGTCTGGCCGTGGCGGACGAGCAGGACCAGCGTCGGCGGCGGGGCTTTCGTCGTGGCGGCGCGGGAGCGTGGTGCAGCCATGGGGTGATCCCAACCTACCGTTGATCCGTGGCGACGACCCGAACCCTGGCCCTGGCGGAGCTGGCCGACGAGATCACCTCGTGTCGCGCCTGCCCGCGCCTCGTGGCCTGGCGTGAGCAGGTCGCCACCGAGCGTCGGGCGGCCTTCGCCGACGAGGCGTACTGGGGCCGCCCGGTCCCGGGCTTCGGCGACCCCGAGGCGACGATCGCGGTCGTCGGCCTGGCGCCCGCGGCCCACGGAGCCAACCGCACCGGACGGGTCTTCACCGGGGACCGATCCGGTGACTGGCTCTACCGCGCCCTGCACCGTGCCGGTCTGGCCAACCAGGCCGGGAGCCGGCACCGTGACGACGGACTGGTGCTGATCGGGGCCTACGTCACGGCGGCCGTGCGCTGCGCCCCGCCGGCCAACCGGCCCACGCCCGAGGAGCGCGACCGCTGTCGCCCGTTCCTCGAACGGGAGCTCGAGTTGCTCGCCCCCAAGGTGATCCTGGCCCTCGGCGCCTTCGCGTACGAGGTCGTCGCCTCGATCCTGGGCCTGCGGCCGCGGCCCCCGTTCGGCCACGGCGTCGAGGCCGCCCCGGGCGGCGGGCCGACCGTGGTGTGCTCATTCCACCCCAGCCAGCAGAACACCTTCACCGGCCGCCTCACCGAGGCCATGTTCGACGGGGTCGTACGTCGGGCCGTGGTGCTCGCCGGCGATCGGTCACCGGAGGAGGGCGACGAGCTCCTCGACCCCGAACCCGATCGCGATCACCCCGAGCACGACGCCGACGCTGATCCTGAGCCGGCGGTCGCTGGCCCGCAAGGCGAGCTCTGATCCGATCCGGGCGCCGGGCACGACGCCGACGCACAAGGCCAGGGCGAAGCGCCAGTCGATGTGCCCGAGGGCCGCGTGGGTGATCGTGCCCGGGATGGCGAAGACGCCGACACAGACGAGCGACGTGGCGATGGCGCGTCGCAAGCGCAGCCCCGCCCACTCGACGAGCGCCGGCACCATCACGATCCCGCCTCCGATCCCGAGCAGCCCCGACAGCCCACCGGCCAGCGCCCCGATCGCCACGAGGACCCCCGGCCGGCGCCGGAGACCGGCGGCGGCACCGAACAGCTCGCCGCCCCCCCGGGTCAGGCGCACGGCGCTGGACGCCAGGAGGGCCGCCGTGAGGATCTGGAGCGGATGGCCGTCGCCCGGGACGACGTCGACGAGCAGGGCTCCC
>Ga0209048_10004714_pt1 | contig 13005 bp, 10 predicted proteins | sample FrelakmetCRP12CR_FD_187146 | JGI IMG/M metagenome (GOLD analysis project Ga0209048, IMG submission 187146) | Freshwater lake sediment microbial communities from the University of Notre Dame, USA, for methane emissions studies - CRP12 CR (SPAdes)... | ecosystem: Environmental > Aquatic >... | reverse complement strand
GGTCCGCTTCGGGACCGTCGACGAAATCGCCGCCATGGTGTGCTGGCTCGCCAGCGAGGACTGCTCGTTCTCGACCGGGGCGGTGTTCGATCTGTCGGGGGGGCGCGCGACGTATTGACCCGGCACGTCGACCCGGATCAGGGGCCGACCTTCAGGATCACCTTGCCGATCAGCCGGCCCGATTCCATCAGCGCGTGCGCGTCGCAGGCCCGCGCGATCGGGAGCGTCTCCTGGATTACCACCTGCAACCGCCTTTGCGCGATGAGCGGCCAGACGTGTTCGCGCAACGAGTTCGCCAGCGCCACCTTGCGCGCCGGAGGGCTGGCCCGCAGCGTCGAGCCGGTGACGGTCAACCGCTTCATCAACACGTGGCGCAGATCGACGTTGACACGGCTGCCCTCGAGAAAGCCGATCTGCGTGAGCCGGCCTTCGAGCGCAAGGCATTTCAGGTTCTTCTCGACGTAGTCTCCCCCGACCATGTCGAGCACCACGTCGACGCCGCGCTTGCCGGTGATCCGGGACACTTCCGCGACGAAGTCCTGGGTCTTGTAGTCGAGCGCATGATCGGCGCCCAGCGAGCTGCAGAATGCCACCTTTTCCGTGCTGCCGGCGGTCGTGAAGACGGTGGCGCCGAAAACCTTCGCAAGCTGGATGGCCGTCAGTCCGATGCCGCTGGTTCCGCCGTGGATCAGGATCGATTCACCGGCCACAAGATGCACGCGGTCGAAGACGTTGTACCAGACGGTGAAATAATTCTCGGGTATCCCGGCGGCTTCGCGCAGCGTCAACCCCGCGGGGATCGGCAGGCAGAAGCCGGCGGGTGTCGCGCAATATTGCGCATAGCCGCCGCCGGGCGTGAGCGCGCAGACTTCGTCCCCGATCTGCCACGTCGTGACCCCTTCGCCCAGCGCCGCGATCCGGCCCGCGACCTCGAGGCCGATGATCCGCGAGGCGTCGGCAGGCGGCGGATAGGCGCCGGAGCGCTGCAGGCAGTCCGGACGGTTCACGCCGGCGTAGGCAACCTCGATCAGCACCTCGCCTGACTTTACCGCCGGCACCGGTCCATCGGCTTCGTAGAGCACATCCGGAGGGCCTGGTTCGCGCATCGCGATGAAACGCATGGAGTTCGGCTGTGGCATGGCGGCAATTCCCGATGGGCGTCAACGCGATTCTACGTGGAGTCGACCGGCCGCATCCACGAGTCGTCCGGGCAACGTGCTGCGCGCCGCGAGCAGCCACAGCAGCGCGGCCGCGAAGCCCGCTGCCAGCACCCACAGCGTCGGCCGCAGTCCGAACGCTTCGGCAAGCAGCGCGCCCAGCAGCGCGCCTGCGGGCGTGAGCAATCCGGCCGCGACCTGCCAGGTCGCCGCCGACCGTCCCAGCGCTGCCTGCGGCAACAGTTGCTGGCGCAGCGTCGTTTCATTGACCAGGTACACGGTCATCGCACCGTCGCCAACCACCTGCGAGGCGATCAGGAACAGCATCGCGATCCACGGCACGGCCGGAGCCAGCGGTATGAATGCCTGCATCACCGCCGTCAGCGCGAGCGAACCCAGCAGCGTGCGGCGCGTGCCCCAGCGCGCGGCAGCGGGGCCGGCCAGCGCAGCGCCGACCAGACCGCCGACACCGCCACAACCGATTGCCACGCCGAGCTGCGCCGGCGACAACCCCAGATCCCGCAGCGCGAACAGCGTATACAACGACGCCATGAAGCTGCCGCACAGCGTGAATATCGTCATCGCGCAGAACAGCGTGCGGACCGCAGGCGTCCGGAAGACCACCTGGATGCCCGTGCGCACGTCGTCGACGAACGACGTGGCCGCCACCGGTTTCGGACGCGCTTCGACCTTGCGGATCCGCGCAATGAGGCACGCCGAGACGACGAAGGTCGCGGCGTCGGCCAGGATGGCGAGCGGCGCGGTCCACAGCGCCACCAGCGCGCCGCCGAGCGCGGGACCGGAAATTTCGGCGACCGCGTCGATCGCCTCGCGCTTGCCGTTCGCATCGAGCAACCGCTTGCGCGACACGAGGTCGGTGATGAACACGTGGTCGGCGAGATTGAACAGCACGGTGCACACGCCCGTGATCGCGGCGACTGCGTAGAGGACCGGCAACGACAATTCGTGGCGAAACGCCGCGAGCGGAATGGCCATGAGTACCGCGGCGCGGATCAGATCGGTCGCGATCAGCAAGGGCCGGCGACGATGCCGATCCACCCAGCCTCCTGCTACCCAAGCCACCAGCACGCCGGGCAGCGACAGCGCGACGGCGAGAAGGCCGAGTTCGTACGCGGAGGCGTCGGCGACGAGGATTGCCGCCATCGGCAAGGCAGTGCGCGTGATGCGCGAGCCGATGGCGGAGATGCCCTGCGCGCTCCACAGCAGCAGGAAATCGCGATGCCGCCAGAGACCGCGGCCGAACTGTCGCCCCAGCGCACGGGTGAGTCTTCGGCCCGCGCCTGCGCCCATCAGCTGCGGTTCAATACAGCACCCTCACGTTTTCGGGCTGCAGCCACTCGCGCAGGCGATCGAGCAGCGCGTCATCCAGATTGACCCGCCAGGCCTCGGGCAATGCCACGTCGCCGCCGATGCGTTCGTTGCGGTAGGAAACGATGATCGGCTTGTCGCCCGGACGGAACGGCTGCAGGATTTCCGCGAGCCTGGCGGCGGAGGCGTTGCCGTTGCACGCGAGCTTCAGTCCCTTGGCAAATTTCCTGCGCATCGCGGCGAGGTCGTAGACGTTTTCGGCGATGATGCGCAGGCCCGCGAACTCGCCGTCGTCGGTCATCCGCTGGGTGACCTTGACCTCCGCGATGACCAGGGAATCGTCGCGCAACAGGCTGCGCACGCCGTCGTAGAGTTCGTTGTAGACCAGTATCTCGGTCGAGCCGCGGCCGTCGTCGAGCGTCACAAAGGCCATTCGCCCCCGTCGACCGGACTGCACGCGCATCTGCGTCACGATGCCGGCGACCAGCACGCGGTCGTTTCTGGGGCTCAAGTCGGAAAGCGCTGTGCGTACCATGGGCGCCAGTTCCGCCGCATAGCCATGGAACGGATGCCCGGAAAGGTAGAAACCGACCGCCGATTTTTCGTTCTGCAGCCGCTCGGCGTCGGACCATTCGCGCGTCGCCACAAGGCCCACCGAACGTTCCGCGGATTCCTCGCCGAACAGCGAGACCTGCGCCGCATTGGCCTCGGCGCGCTCGGCCGCCTCGAGCGCCATGCCGACCGACGCCAGCAGCGCCGCACGGCGCGGCTCGATCGCGTCGAATGCGCCGGCCCGCACCAGCGCTTCCACCGCACGCCTGTTGACCGCGCGCTTGTCCACGCGGCGGCAGAAATCGAAGAGATCGCGGAACGGTCCGGACGCTTCGCGCGCGGCCACGATGGCTTCGATCGCGGATTGCCCGGTGCCCTTGATGCCACCCAGGCCGTACCGGATCTGCTTCTCATCCACCGGTTCGAAACGATAATTCGACGCGTTGATGGAAGGCGGCAGCATCTGCAAGCCCAGCGCGATGGCGTCGTCGCGAAAGTGGCGGACCTTGTCGGTGTCGTCCATGACCAGCGAAAGGTTGGCTGCCATGAACGCCGCCGGGTGATGCGCCTTGAACCACGCGGTCTGGTAGGCGATGAGCGCGTAGGCCGCGGCGTGCGACCGGTTGAAGCCGTAGCCGGCGAACTTCTCCATGTCATTGAAGAGCAGCGTGGCGCGGCCCTCGGCCACGCCATTCTTCACCGCGCCTTCGACGAAGATCGTCCGTTGCGTGGCCATTTCCTCGGGCTTCTTCTTGCCCATGGCGCGGCGCAGAAGGTCAGCGCCTCCCAGCGAATAGCCGCCGATCACCTGCGCGATCTGCATCACCTGTTCCTGGTACACCATCACGCCGTACGTGGGCTCGAGGATGGGTTCGAGGCGCCGGTCGGGATAGGGCACGCGCTCGCGGCCGGATTTGCGTGCGACATAGGCAGGAATGAGCTCCATCGGCCCCGGCCGGTACAACGCGACCAGCGCGATGATGTCCTCGAAGCGCGTCGGCGGCGCCTGTTTCAGCAGGTCGCGCATGCCACGCGATTCGAACTGGAACACGGCGACGGTATTGCCGCTCTTGAAGATGTCGTACGCCGCGCGGTCGTCGAGCGGCAGCGTGTCGAGCACGACGTCGGCCGCCGGATCGAGCTGGCGAATGTATTTGAGCGTCCAGTCGAGGATGGTCAGCGTCGTGAGACCTAGGAAGTCGAACTTCACCAGGCCAACGGCCTCGACGTCGTCCTTGTCGAACTGCGACAGGATCGCGTCCGCGCCGGACTGGACGTACAGCGGGCAGAAATCGGTGAGCTTGCCGGGGGCGATCAGCACGCCGCCCGCGTGCATGCCGACATTGCGCGGCAGGCCCTCCAGTTGTTCCGCCAGTTCAAGCAGCTGCCGGACCTCCTCCTCGGCGGCTTCGCGTTCCGCCAGCAGCGGCTCGGCCTCGCGGGCATAGATGACGTTGGCTTCGCGGTCCTCGCGGCGCGCAGGCGGATGCTTCAGCAGGACCTGCTTGCCCGGCTGGAAGGGAATCAGCTTCGCGATGCCGTCGACGAACAGGTACGGCATGTCGAGCACGCGGCCGACATCGCGCACGGCAGCCCGGGCGGCCAGCGTGCCGAACGTCGCGATCTGCGACACGGAATCCGCGCCGTATTTGTGCTTGACGTAATCGATGACGCGGTCGCGGCCGTTCTGACAGAAGTCGATGTCGAAGTCGGGCATCGACACGCGCTCCGGATTGAGGAAGCGCTCGAACAGCAGCGCGTAGCGCAGCGGATCGAGCCCGGTGATGCCGAGCGAGTAGGCGACGAGCGAGCCCGCGCCCGAGCCGCGGCCCGGACCGACCGGCACGTAGTTCTGCTTGGCCCAGTTGATGAAGTCGGCGACGATCAGGAAGTAGCCGGCGAAGCCCATCTGCTGGATCGTCTTCGTCTCGAATTCGAGGCGGGCCAGGTACTCGGGACGCTTGCCGTCGCGCATGGCAGCGTCCGGAAACAGAAGCGCCAGGCGCGCCTCGAGTCCCGCCACCGCCTCGTTGTGCAGATGTTCGTCGATCGTCACGCCGGGCGGCGTCGGGAATTCCGGAAGATAATTCTTGCCGAGTGGGATCGTCAGGTTGCAGCGCCGCGCGATGGCCACCGTGTTGGCGAGCGCTTCGGGCAGGTCCGCGAATTTCGCGACCATCTCGGCGCGGGTGGCAAAGAACTGTTCGGGAGTGAAGCGCTTCGGCCTCCTGGCGTCGGACAGTATCGCGCCCTCCGCGATGCAGACCCGGGCTTCATGGGCGCGAAAATCCTCGCGTGCGAGAAACTGCGTCGGGTGCGTGGCCACGATCGGCATCGCGAGTTCGCCGGCGAGCGCGGCCGTGGCGGCGACCAGCGCGTCATCGTCGGACTGCCCGGCGCGCTGCACTTCGAGGTAGTAGCGCTGCGGGAACCATGCCGACCATTCGCGCGCGGCGCGTGCCGCGGCAGCGGGGTTGCCCTGCAGCAGCGCTTGGCCGACGTCGCCGTCGCGCGCGCCGGACAGCGCGATCAGCCCGTCGGTCCCCTCGGTAAACCAATCGCGCCGGATCTCGGCGTGACCGCGGTGCTGATTGGCGCGATACGCGCGCGACAGCCAGTCGCATAGCCTGAGGTAGCCGTCGCGGGATGCCGCCAGCAGGACGGCGCGAAACGGGCGGTCCCGCTCCGAATCGTGCGTGATCCACACGTCGCAGCCGATGATGGGTTTCAGGCCGGCGCCGCGTGCCGCCTTGTAGAACTTGATGAGACCGAAGGCATTGGCCAGGTCGGTGAGCGCCAGCGCGGGCATGCCGTCGCGCGCTGCCGCAGCCACCGCAGCATCGATCCTGACCGTGCTGTCGACGACCGAGAATTCGCTGTGCAGCCGCAGGTGGACGAAGGACGGATCGGTCATTTCGGGGCAGTGCGTGAGTGCTAGAATTCTACTCTGTTCGCGCGCGGGATTTCGCCAATGCGTTTTCGCAAATGAGTTCAATGGGGGCAGTTTCGCAACGATGTTTTCCCGATCGGGCCCATCGCGGATGAGTTCGCGCGAACGCCGTCCGCTCGCGACGTTCCACCGGATTTCTCCGCGATGTCCTTGATTCGCTTCGCAAGTGTTCTCCTGCTCGCCGCGCTGGCCGGTTGCGCGACCGTTGCGCCGTCGTCGCCGGATGTGCCGACAGCACCGGCGACGGTGCCCGCGACGCCGCCTGCGCCCGTGCCAAAACCCTACGTCGAACCGCCGCCGCCACCCGTCAACCTGCAGGGATTTCCGCCCACGTATCGCCTGGGGTTCGGCGACGGCTGCGCCACCGCGCGCGGCACGGAGCAGAAGGACGCGGCGCGGTTTTCTGCCGACGGCAACTACCGCACCGGCTGGCAGGATGGCGTCGCGCAATGCCGGAAGAAGTAGTCGACCCATGAGGTCCGGTCAGTGAGACCTTCGACGGCGCAGTTCGTCGATGTCCGCGGACTGCGCTATCACGTGCGCACTTGGGGCGAAGCGCGCTCGCGCAAGCTCATCCTGCTGCACGGCTGGATGGATGTCTCGGCGTCGTTCCAGTTCCTGGTCGACGCGCTTTCCGCCGAGTGGCAGGTGCTGGCACCCGATTGGCGCGGCTTCGGCCTGAGCGAACGCCCGCACGAGGGTTACTGGTTCGCCGATTACGTGGCCGACTTGGACGGCCTGGTGCGTGCGCTGGCACCAGACGGCGCCGTCGACATCGCCGGCCACAGCCTGGGCGGCAACGTGGCCTTGCTGTACGCAGGGTTGCGACCCGGGCGGGTCCGCAATGTCGTCTCGCTCGACGGGTTCGGCATTCCCGCCGAGGGACCGGACGCCGCACCAGCGAAATTCACGACGTGGCTGGATGCGCTGGAGGATCCGCCGGTGCTGACTCACTACCGCAGCCTCGCGGCGGTCGCGGATCGGCTGCAGAAGAACAATCGCCGGCTGGCGCGCGACAAGGCGGAGTACCTGGCCTCGCACTGGGGGGAAGCACTGCCCGACGGCACGGCCCGGCTGCGCGCCGACCCGCGCCACAAGCTTCCCTTTCCCAACGTGTACCGGCTGGAGGAGGTCTTCGCCATCTGGCAGCGCATCACCGCGCCTGCACTATGGGTCGTGGCGGACGATTCCGACATTCCGCGCTGGCTGGCCGGCGGCGGCGATCCGGCGGCCGAAATACAACGAAGGATGGCGCATGTTCCCGGGGCCCGGCTCGTCACGATCAACGATGCCGGGCACATGCTGCATCACGATCAGCCGGAAGCGGTCGCGCGCGCACTCGAGACCTTCCTCGCCTGATGCCGCGACGCCTCGCCGTGCAAGCGCAGCGCGGCGCGTACTGGGCGCTGGCATTTCTCACGCTGATCTGGGGCGGTAACTGGGTCGCGATGAAATTCGCGCTGCAGTCCGCGCATCCGGTCATCCTCAACGTGCAGCGAACCTGGCTCGCCACGGTGATCCTGTTCGCCGTGCTGCTCTGGCGACGCGGTCCCCTCCGGCCGGAGTCCTGGCTCGCCGTGATCGTCACCGGCATCTTCCAGACGACGATCAATTTCGGATCGACGACGATGGCGCTGGCCGGCGGCGGCGCCGGGCGCACGTCGGTGCTCGTGTTCACGATGCCGTTCTGGACGCTGTTGCTGGCCTGGCCGGTGCTGCACGAACGGATCAAGGGGTACCAATGGCTTGCAGTCGCGTGCGCGCTGGCCGGCCTGATACTGCTGGTCGAGCCTTGGGCCTGGCACGGCGAGCTGGCACCCAAGCTCTGGGCCGTGCTGTCGGGATTTGGGTGGGCCGCCGGTACGGTCGCCACCAAGTATTTCCAGCGCGGTCACCGCTTCGACGCACTGAACTTCATCGCGTGGCAGATGTTCGTCGGTGTGTTGCCGTTGACGCTGCTGCCGATGTTTCTCGACCTGCCGGCGACGCAATGGAGCGTGAGTTACGCGCTGCTGCTCGTGTATGTCGGCGCGCTGTCGATAGCGCTGGGCTTCCTGCTGTGGATCGCCATCCTGCGCTGGCTGCCGGCGGGAACGGCGTCGCTCAACATGTTCGCCATTCCCGTCATTGCGCTGCTGTCGTCGATGGCCGTGTTCGGCGAGAGGCTTTCCCGCACCGAGTGGTTCGGCATCGGCTGCATCGGCGCCGGGCTCGCGATCATCTCCGCCGATGCGTGGCGGGGCAATCGAAGGGGCGCGGCCGCCGCGATCGAGCCGACGCCGCTGGAAGGAGGTTGACGCGTCAGGCTGCCCGCGCAGCCGGCGGCGGCGCGCCGCGATCGCGCCACCATGCGAGCGCCAGCCAGCCGGCGGGCAGCAGCACCATCAGATAGGTCAGCCACTCGCCGTACTGACCTTCGGGGCCGTAGGGTTCGGTCGCGGCATGCCAGAATTCATTGTTGATGCCGGGAACGACGCCGGCCTCGCTGAACTCGTGGAACGCGTAGATGAAGAGCTGAATGGTGAACAGGATGAGAAACACCGACGTCACCTGGAAGAAGCGCTTGAGATTCACCCGCTGGCCGTAGCGAGACCAGGCCCACGCGACCAGCGCGGCGAGCACAATGCCCGCCGTCGCGCCGATGAGCAGATCGCGCGAACCCTGCTCGAACAGCAGCGTGGTCAGGATCAGCGCCGTTTCCATGCCTTCGCGGACGATCATGACCAGCACGAATGCGAACACGCCGAGCCATGCGCCCGTGCTGGACTTGAGCGCGGCCGCCTCGACCTTGGCGGCGATGTCGCCGCGCATCCGCTTGGACGCGCGAAGCATGTAGAACACCATCGACAGCACCATCAACCCCGCGGCGAGTGCCAGGAAGCCTTCCCACAGCGGCTTGTTTTCCGCCTGCCCGAAGAAATATCCGGCCAGCACGGACAAGGCGACGCCGACGCCGGTCCCCCACAGCACGGCGGAGCCGAGGGCCACCCGATGCGTCTTGCGCAGGTAAGCCAGCGTGATGGCAACGATCAGGAAGGCTTCGATGCCTTCGCGCAAAGTCACGAGCAGTGTGGCGAGCATGATGGCGGTCTCCTTCGGTTACCCGCGTCCGGCGAGCGGTCATCGCTGGGTCCGTAATACGAATGATTCGCATTTTGACTATCTCCGGCGCAAAATGCAAGCGGCAGGAACGTCGGGCCGCCGGACGGTCGGGCCGGGATCGTCCGGACCAGGCCGCCGGACGGGCATGGACAGCCTCCGCGGCCGGAGCGGTGTCCACAGGCGGGGCGACGCAAACCGGTAGAATGGCGATCCGCCGGAACGATTCCCGGCGTTCATTTTTCCCGCCGCCCGCGATGACGCAACCCGTCCAGCCCGACCTTTCCAAACTCCGCATCGACCGCAGCGTGGCACCGGTGGTTTCGCGCCGCCGCCGGCGCTGGCTGTGGTGGGCTGGGATCCTGCTGGCTTTGGCCGCCGCGGGTGCCTGGTTCGCGTTGCCGCCGCGCGCCGTAACGGTCCAGACGACGGCGGTGGTCACGACCTATCCGTCGCAGCAGTTCGTCCTGCTCAATTCGACGGGCTACGTCGTCGCGCAGCGCAAGGCCGCCATCTCGTCCAAGGCAACCGGACGCCTCGAATGGCTCGGCGTGGCGGAAGGATCGCGCGTCAAGGCCGGCGACATCATCGCGCGCATCGACGCGCGCGATGTCGTCGCACAGGGTGAAGGCGCGCAGGCCAACGTGAAAGCCGCCAAGGCCGCGCTGGAGCAGGCGCTGGCCGAGGAACGCGACGCGCTGGCGCAGCTCAAGCGCAATCAGGATCTGCTTGCCAAGGGTTTTGTTTCCGCCTCGGCCGTGGACACGGCCAAGGCACGCGCGGAAAAGGCTACGGCCGGCGTGGGCAACGCGCGCGCGACAATCAGCGCCGCGGAGGCCGTGTCGCGCAATGCGCAGGTCTCCGTCGATTACACGGTGATCCGCGCGCCGTTCGACGGGGTGATCCTGTCCAAGAGCGCCAACGTCGGCGATCTTGTGACGCCGTTCTCCAACGCGGCTGACTCGAAGGGTGCGGTAGTGTCGATGGCCGACATGAGCACGCTGGAGGTGGAGGCGGACGTCGCCGAATCGAGCCTGTCCAAGATCGCCGTGGGCCAACCGGCGGAAATCCTTCTCGATGCGCTTCCCGACACGCGGTTCCGCGGCCGCATCAGTCGCATCGTGCCTACTGTCGATCGGGCCAAGGCCACCGTCATGACCAAGGTGAAGTTCGACGCGATCGATCCGCGGATCCTGCCTGAAATGAGCGCCAAGGTGAGCTTTCTTTCCCAGGAGGTGACGGCGGAGCAGCAGAAGCCGATGGTCGCGGTGGCGACCGATGCCATTGTGCAGCGCGATGGCCGCACGGTCGTTTTCGTCATCAGGGACGACATCGCGACCGCCGTTCCCGTCTCGACCGGAAAGAAAGTGGGCGACCTGACCGGCATCACCGGCGACGTGAAGAGCGGCGACAAGGCCGTGCTGAAGCCGGCCGCCAATTTCGTCTCGGGCACGCTGGTGAAGGTCGCGAAATAGGACCATGCATACCGAATCGCCGGAAGCGCCCCCGCACGTTCCTGCAGGCAGCCCTTCGCGCATTACCGGCGGCGAACCGCTGGTCGCGATCCGCAAGCTGACCAAGTACTACACGCGGGGCGAACAGATCATTCCCGTGCTGGTCGACATCAACTTCGACGTGATGCCAGGCGACTACATTGCGCTCATGGGGCCGTCGGGCTCGGGCAAGTCCACGCTGCTCAACCTGATCGCGGGCATCGACAAGCCGACCTCCGGCGAAATACGCATTGCGGGCGTGGACATCGCGCGCCTTGCCGAAGGCGACCTCGCCGCGTGGCGTGCCGCGAATGTCGGCTTCATCTTCCAGTTCTACAACCTGATGCCGGTGCTGACCGCGTTCCAGAACGTCGAACTGCCGCTGCAGCTCACGTCGCTGTCGCGGCGGGACCGGCGGGAGCGCGTCGATACCGCTCTGGCGCTGGTCGGCCTGACGGACCGCGCCACGCATTTTCCGAATGAACTGTCCGGAGGCCAGCAGCAGCGGGTCGCCATCGCCCGCGCGCTGATCACCGACCCCACGCTCATCGTCGCTGACGAGCCGACCGGCGACCTCGATCGCACGACGGCGGAGGAAATTCTGGACCTGCTCGAGCGGCTCAACTCGGAAATGGGCAAGACCGTCATCATGGTTACGCACGATCCGAAAGCCGCGGGTCACGCGCACAAGATCGTGCAGCTCGAAAAGGGCGTGCTGGTCGGCTGACCAGGAATGGCGATGTACGTTGTCTTCCTCGTCTTCAAGAATGCGTTCCGGCACAAGCTGCGGACGACGCTGACGGTCGTCGGCATCATCGTCGCCATCACGGCCTTCGGCCTGCTGCGCACGATCGTCGAGGCGTGGTACGCCGGAGCGGAAGGATCGTCGTCGGCGCGCCTGGTCACGCGCAACGCCATTTCGCTGACCTTTCCGCTGCCGCTCAACTACGCGCAGAAGATCCGGCAGGTTCCCGGGGTGGCGGCCGTGTCGTGGGCCAACTGGTTCGGCGGAATCTACATCAAGGAAGGCAACTTCTTTCCGCAGTTCGCGATCGACGCTCCGACGTTTCTCGATCTCTATCCGGAATTCGTGCTGAAACCGGAGGAGAAGAAGGCGTTCCTGATCGACCGCAAGGGCGCCGTTGCCGGGCGCAAGCTCGCCGACCAGTATGGCTGGAAGGTGGGCGACCAGATTCCCCTGCGCGGGACGATCTTCCCCGGCACGTGGACATTCACGCTGCGCGCCATCTACGACGGCGTCGACGCCAAGACCGACGAGACGCAGTTCTACTTCCATTGGGATTACCTGAACGAGGCGGTCAAGGCCAAGTACCCCCGCCGCGGCGACCAGATCGGCATGTACTTCATCGAGATTCGCGATCCCTCCGCGGCGGCGCAGATTTCCCAGGATGTGGACGCCACGTTCAAGAACTCGCTGGCGGAAACCCTGACCGAAACCGAGAAGGCGTTCCAGCTGGGTTTCATCGCCATGACCGAGGCGATCCTGCTCGCCGTGCAGGCAGTGTCCTTCGTCGTGATCATCATCATTATGGCCGTGATGGCGAACACGATGGCGATGACGGCACGGGAACGCTACGGCGAATACGCGACGATGAAGGCGCTGGGCTTCGGCAATGGATTCGTCGCCATGCTCATCTTCGCGGAATCCATCGGCATCGCGTTGGTCGGGGGTGCACTGGGCATCCTGCTGACGTTTCCGCTGGCGACTGCGTTCGCCGGCGCGCTGGGAACGCTGTTCCCGGTCTTCTTCGTCAGCCGCGAGACGGTGCTCATGCAGGTGGGTGCGGCGCTCCTCGTCGGGGTCGTCGCCGCCTGCGTCCCGGCGTGGCGGGCGGCCCGCGTCCGCATCGTGGACGGACTTCGCGCCACGGCCTGAATGGTCAACATCCCGTTCGCCTACATTGCGCGCAACCTCACCGCGCGCAAGCTGACCACGCTCCTCACGGCGGGCGGGATGGCGCTGGTCGTGTACGTGTTCGCGACGGTGCTGATGCTCGCGGCGGGGCTGAAGGAGACCCTCGTGGCCACCGGGCAGCCCGACAACGTCATCGTTATCCGCCGCGGTTCCCAGACGGAAGTGCAGAGCGGCGTCGATCGCCCGTCCGCCGCAATCGTCGAGACGCTGCCGGACATCGCCACGGGCGCCGACGGCCAGAAGCTGATTTCGAAGGAACCGGTGGTGCTCATCAACCTGCCCAAGCGGGATTCGGGCAAGCCGTCCAACGTCGTGATTCGCGGTGCCACGCCGGCCGGTCTCGTGCTGCGACCGCAGGTGCAGATCGTCGCTGGCAGGATGTTCCAGCCGGGCACCTCCGAGATCATCGCCGGCAAGTCCATTGCCGATGGATTTCGTGGCGCGGCGCTGGGCGAGACGCTGCGCTTTGCCCAGCGCGACTGGACGGTG
>Ga0209048_10004713_pt1 | contig 13005 bp, 12 predicted proteins | sample FrelakmetCRP12CR_FD_187146 | JGI IMG/M metagenome (GOLD analysis project Ga0209048, IMG submission 187146) | Freshwater lake sediment microbial communities from the University of Notre Dame, USA, for methane emissions studies - CRP12 CR (SPAdes)... | ecosystem: Environmental > Aquatic >... | reverse complement strand
GTCGATGATCTCGAAGGTCGCCTGTCCGGGCTTCACGTGCTGCAGCGGGATGAAGGTGCCGTCATCCCATTTCTCGCGGTTCTGGTCGTGCAGCACCGCGTGCCGGTGCGAAAACGTGCCGCGACCGACGTCCTCGCCGGACAGCCGCACGCCATGGCCTTCGTCAAGGATCGTCGCGTAGGCCAGCGTTTCGCCCATGCCCCAGTCTAGCGGCAGTTCGCCCTCGCCCATGGCGCGGCGGTCCGCAATGACCTTGTCCACGCGCGAATGCAGCTTGAAGCCCTCCGGAACGGTGGTCAGCTTCTGCGCCAATGCGCGGAGTCTCTTGATCGGAACGGCCGTCTGCGCCGGATCCGTCCAGTGGCGGTTCTTGTACGGACTCCAGTCGATCGTGAAGGGCGGCTTGTAGTTCGACAGGATCGTCTTGTTGGTGTGCTGACCACGATCCATGGCCGCACGATAGGCGGCGATCATGGCGTCAGGTTCGTCGGCAGTCACGATGCCGGCGGCAAGCAGCCGGTCCGCGTACAGCTTGCGCGTCCCCTCATGCTGCGCGATCCGCTTGTACATCAGCGGCTGCGTCACCATCGGCTCGTCCGCCTCGTTGTGACCCAGGCGCCGGAAACACACGAGGTCGATGAAGATGTCCTTGTGGAACTGCTGCCGGTATTCGAGCGCGATCTCGACCGCCAGCAGGCAGGCCTCCGGATCGTCGCCGTTCACATGGAGAATCGGCGCCTCGACCATCTTCGCGATGTCGGTGCAGTAGATCGTGCCGCGCGTGTCGCGCGGATCGGACGTGGTGAAACCGATCTGGTTGTTGATGACGATGTGGATGGTGCCGCCCGTGTAGAAGCCGCGGGTCTGCGCCATGTTCAGGCATTCCTGGTTGACGCCCTGCCCGGCAATGGCGGCGTCGCCATGCAGCAGCACCGGCAGGACCTGGTCGCCCTTCACGTCCCCGCGCCGGAACTGCCGCGCGCGCACACTGCCTTCGACCACCGGATTGACGATTTCCAGGTGCGACGGATTGAACGCCAGCGTCAGGTGCACCGGTCCGCCGGGTGTAGAGACATCCGACGAGAACCCCTGGTGGTACTTGACGTCGCCGGCGGGCAGCTCCTGCATCGTCTTGCCCTCGAACTCCGAGAATAGGTCGGCCGGAATCTTGCCGAGCGTATTGACCAGCACGTTGAGGCGGCCGCGATGCGCCATGCCCAGGACGATCTCCTGCACGCCCGCGGCGCCGGCCTTTTCGATCAGGCGATCGAGCATGGGGATCATCGTCAGACCGCCCTCACCCGAGAAGCGCTTCTGGCCGACATATTTCGTGTGCAGATAGCGCTCCAGTGTCTCCGCCGCGGTGAGGCGTTCGAGAATGTGCCGGCGCTCCTCCGGCGAATAGGCCGGCGTGGCCCGGATCGGTTCCAGCCGCTGTTGAAAGAAGCGCTTGGTGGCGGTGTCCGAGATGTACATGTACTCGGTGCCGAGCGTGCGCGTGTAGGTCTCCTTCAGCGCCGCGATGATGTCGGCCAGCCGCATCCGCGCGGGACCGGCCTTGAGGGAACCGACGTCGAACTCGGTCGTCAGGTCCGCTTCGGTGAAGCCGTAGGTCCGCAGGTCGAGGTCCGGCAGGTACTGCGGCTCGTGCCGCTTAAGCGGGTCCAAATCGGCGTAATACATGCCGAGCGTTCGGAACTTGCTGATGAGCCGCAGGACCAGCACCTGCTTGTGCATCGTCGCGGCGTCGACCATCGCTCCGGCGACCTTGCGGTTCTTCGTCAGCTCCACGAATGAAGCAATGACCGGCGCATGCGCGACATCGGCGGCACCCCCGCGCAATTCGTCGAAGTAGGCGCGCCACTCCGGGCTCACGGTGTCCGCGTCGGCCAGGTAGTGCTCGTACAGCTCCTCGATGAACGGAACGTTCGAACCGAATAGGGTGCTGCTCGCCTCGAATTCCTTCATGCTGCCCATTGCTTCACCTCGGGAGATCGCTCAAGACAACTGCAACGTGGGGGTGGAACCCGTCCGCAACCACTGCGGGTCACCCCCTTCGCCAGCCGGAAATCCGGTTCAGGTTCGCTGCGCTATGGGCGTGACCACGCGCCGGGTGGAGCCGACAAACAGCTGCCGCGGACGCCCGATCTTGTATTCCGGATCGGCGATCATCTCGTTCAACTGCGCGATCCAGCCGACAGTGCGCGCGAGCGCGAAGATCGCCGTGAACAGCGGCACCGGAATGCCGATTGCCTTCTGCACGATGCCGGAATAGAAATCGACGTTCGGGTAGAGCTTGCGCTGCACGAAGTACTCGTCCTCGAGCGCAATCTTTTCCAGCTTCATCGCCAGCTCGAACAGCGGGTCGTCGTGCAAGCCCAGTGCGTTGAGCACTTCGTAGCAGGTTTCGCGCATCAGCTTGGCGCGCGGGTCGTAGTTCTTGTACACGCGGTGACCGAAGCCCATCAGCTTCACGTTGGAGTTCTTGTCCTTGACCTTGGCGATGAACTCGCCGACCTTCGCCACGCCGCCCTGCGCCTGGATGTCGTAGAGCATGTTGAGCGCGGCCTCGTTGGCGCCGCCGTGCGCCGGACCCCACAGGCACGCCACGCCGGCGGCGATGGCCGCGAACGGATTGGTGCCCGACGACGCGCACAGGCGCACCGTCGACGTCGACGCATTCTGCTCATGGTCGGCATGGAGGATGAAGATGCGATCGAGCGCACGCACGAGCACCTCGTTCACCACGTAGTCCTCGCAGGGCGTCGCAAACATCATGCGCATGAAGTTGCCGGCGTACGGCAGGTCGTTGCGCGGATACATGTACGGCTGGCCGACCGAATACTTGTAGGCCATGGACACGAGAGTCGGCAGCTTGGCGATCAGCCGGATCGCCGAGATGTCACGCTGGTGAGCGTCGTGCAGGTTCATCGAATCGGGATAGAAGGCCGATAGCGCGCCGACCAGGCCCGTCAGTACGGCCATCGGGTGCGCGTCGCGCCGGAACCCGCGCATGAAGAAATGCATTTGCTCGTTGACCATCGTGTGGTGCGTGACGCGGCCGACGAAACTGTCCTTCTGCGCCGGTGTGGGCAGTTCGCCGTACAACAGCAGATAGCAGGTCTCCATGAAATCGCAGCGCGTGGCCAGCTCTTCGATCGGGTAACCGCGATAGAGTAGCTCGCCCTTGTCGCCGTCGATATACGTGATCGCCGAGTTGCACGACGCGGTCGACAGGAAGCCCGGATCGAACGTGAATTTTCCGGTCTTGCCGTACAGCGTGCGGATGTCGATGACGTCCGGCCCTACGGTCCCGGAAAGGATCGGGAACGTGACGGCAGGTGATCCATCGGAGAAATTGAGTGTGGCGGTGCGATCAGTCATGTCTATAGCTCCCGGCCGTTGGTGGATTGAGGTTGGTTATAGTTAACCGAGATCAACCGGTGGCATTTGATATCGATCAACTGAGGGCGAACCCGCTCGGCGCGCCGGGCGTCATTGGAATATGCCGATCCATCGCTGCCACGACCGGTCTCATGCCGCGCGGAGTTGCTCGAGCAGCGGCAGCACCGACGCGTCGGGAGGCTCCCGACGGCCGGCGATGAGGTCCCACAACTCGTTGTCGCTCAGGTCCAGCAGCCGGTCGAGCATGGCGACCTCCTCCTCCGTCATTCGTGCCCCCCGCACGTCGAGAAAACGCGTCAGTACCAGATCGTTCTCGAGCATTCCCCGCCGGCTCCGCCAGCGGATGCGGTTCAGTCGGCCCGGGTCCAGCATCGTCGGCGGATGAGACATATCAGACCGCGCGTTTCACCATGATGTCCTTGATCTTGCCGATGGCCTTGGTCGGATTGAGGTTCTTCGGACAGACGTCGACGCAATTCATGATGCTGTGGCAGCGGAACAGCCGATAGGGATCCTCGAGGTTGTCCAGGCGCGGGCTGGTCGCCAAGTCGCGGCTGTCCGCGATGAAGCGATAGGCGGCCAGCAGGCCTGCGGGCCCGACAAACTTGTCCGGATTCCACCAGAACGATGGACACGCCGTGGAACAGCAGGCGCAGAGGATGCATTCGTACAGCCCGTCCAATTCCTCGCGATCCTCCGGCGACTGCAGGCGCTCCTTTTCCGGCGGCGGCGTGTCGTTGACCAGGTACGGCTTGATCGAGTGGTACTGCTTGAAGAACTGGCTCATATCGACGATCAGGTCCCGGATCACCGGAAGGCCCGGAAGCGGACGCAGCTCGACCGGCTCCTTCACGTCGTTGAGGTTCGTGATGCACGCCAGGCCGTTCTTGCCGTTGATGTTCATCGCGTCGGATCCGCATACGCCTTCGCGGCAGCTCTTGCGGAACGACAGCGTGTCGTCCTGCTGCTTCAGGCGCATCAGCGCATCGAGCAGCATCCGGTCCGTGGGCTCCAGGGCGACGTCGTACTCCTGGTAATGCGGCGCGGAATCCTGCTCGGGGTTGTAGCGGAAAACGCGAAATCTCATCAGGGCTCCGGGGGCCAATTTCAACGAATCAAATCTTGAACCACTGAGAACACAGAGAATACCGCGATTGAGACTGCGCTTCCCGCTGCTTGCGAACTTGGTGTCCTCGGTGCTCTCTCTGCGCTCTGTGGTTCAAGAACTTGGCTTTCTCTCAATACGACCGCGCCTTCGGCGGGAAGGCGTCCACCGACAGCGGTTTCAGATTGACCGGCTTGTAGTCGAGCCGGTTCCCGTCCCGGTACCACAGCGTGTGCTTCAGCCAGTTCGCGTCGTCCCGGTCCGGATAGTCGCTGCGTGCCTGGGCGCCCCGCGATTCGCGCCGGGCTTCCGCCGACACCGCCGTGGCCTTGGCGACTTCGATCAGGTTGTCCAGTTCCAGCGCCTCGACCCGTGCCGTGTTGAATACGCGGCTCCTGTCCTTGATTGCGGTGTGCGCGATCTGCTGTTCGATTGCCATCACTTTGCCTACGCCCTCGCTCAGCAGCTGCTGATTGCGATAGACGCCGCAGTGCTGCTGCATCGACTTGCGCAGCGATTGCGCGACCTCCGGCACGGATTCTCCGGACGTGGCGCTGTCGATGCGCGCCAGGCGCGACCGGGACAGGTCGCCGGCATCGGCGGGCAGGCTCTTCTGGCCCTGGGCCCGCAGATTCTGGTCGACGATGAAATTGCCGCACGCGCGGCCGAACACGAGCAGGTCGAGCAGCGAGTTCGTGCCGAGCCGGTTGGCGCCGTGCACCGACACGCAGGCGCATTCGCCGACGGCGTACAGGCCACCGACCACCGTATTGGGATTCCCGCCGGGTGACGACAGCGAGGGTGCCACGACCTGGCCGTGGACGTTGGTGGGGACGCCGCCCATCTGGTAATGGATGGTCGGTACCACCGGGATCGGCTCCTTGATCGGATCGACGTTGGCGAACTTGATGGCGATTTCGCGGATCGACGGCAGGCGCTTCAGGATCACGTCGGGACCCAGGTGGTCGAGCTTCAGCAGCACGTAATCCTTGTCCGGTCCGCAGCCGCGGCCTTCCTTGATCTCCTGGTCCATCGCGCGGGAAACGACGTCACGCGACGCCAGGTCCTTGGCGTTGGGCGCGTAGCGTTCCATGAAGCGCTCGCCGGTGCTGTTGAGCAGGATGCCGCCTTCGCCCCGGACCCCCTCCGTGATCAGGACGCCTGCACCGGCGACACCGGTCGGATGGAATTGCCAGAATTCCATGTCCTCCAGTGGAATGCCCGCGCGCGCTGCCATGCCGAGCCCGTCGCCGGTATTGATGAATGCATTGGTGGATGCCGCGAAGATCCGCCCGGCGCCGCCCGTGGCCAGCACGGTCGCCTTCGCCTGCAGGATCATCACATTGCCGGTTTCCATTTCGTAGGCGACCACGCCGACGACTTCACCCTCGCCGTCGCGGACCAGATCCAGCGCCATCCATTCGACGAAGAACTGCGTGTTCGCGCGCACGTTGCGCTGATAGAGCGTGTGCAGCATGGCGTGGCCGGTACGGTCGGCCGCCGCACAGGCGCGCTGGACCGGCGTTTCGCCGAAATTCGCCATGTGGCCACCGAACGGCCGCTGGTAGATCGTGCCGTCGGGGTTGCGGTCGAACGGCATGCCGAAGTGTTCCAGCTCATAGACGACCTGCGGCGCCATCCTGCACATGTATTCGATCGCGTCCTGGTCCCCGAGCCAGTCGGAGCCCTTGATCGTGTCGTACATGTGCCAGTGCCAGTTGTCGGCGGCCATGTTGCCGAGCGACGCGCCGATGCCGCCTTGCGCCGCCACCGTGTGCGAGCGCGTAGGGAAGACCTTGGACAGCACGGCGACGCGCAGTCCGGCCTCGGCCAATTGCAGCGACGCGCGCATCCCCGCGCCGCCCGCGCCGATGATGATGGCGTCGAATTTCTGGACAGGCAGCGACGTCATGGGCATCCCCAGGCCGTCACCGGCCGCCCCACAGGACCTGGATCGTCCACCCGGCGTAGCCAACCAGCGCGCCGATCACCAGGACCTGGAGGGCCAGCCGGACCATGACCGGCTTGACGTAGTCCATCAGGATGTTGCGCACGCCGACCCACGCATGCCAGAACAGCGCCACCATGAACACGAACGTGGCGATGCGAAACGCCTCGTTGCCGAAGGTGGCCTTCCATGAGGCGAAATCGAGGCCGCCGAACCACAGCAACAGGCCCAGAATGAGCAGCGTATACGCAACCATCATCACGGCCGTGACGCGCTGCACGAGCCAGTCGCGCCAGCCATAGTGGGCGCCGACGACGATGCGGTTCTGGGTCACCACAGCCGCACCGCGATCGCGAGGGTCAGGACGATGGCCAGCACGAACGCCAGCGCCGCGGAGCGGCGCGCGGCGGCCAGCTCAACGCCGACGTGCGCGTCCAGCAACAGGTGCCGGATGCCGGCGAACAGGTGATGGATGAACGCCCACGCGAGCACGACGGCGACGATCTTCGCGAACGGCGCATCGAGGGTCGCGCGCATTTGCGCCCAGGCCTCCGGCGACGCGAGCGCGCGCTGCACGGTGCCAAGGAAGAGCGGAATGCCGATGGCGAAGAGCAACGCACCACTGACGCGATGGAGGAACGAAACGACCGACGGGAACGGCATCCGTATCGCGAACAGGTTCAGGTAAACCGGTCGCGGCTTTACGACGGGACGGTCGACGGCGGCCATCTCATACCCTCAGGAACGAACATTCTGGCGGAAAGACGACGCGGCGCCGCCATGATTTGACGCTTTGGGGACCTTTTGTGCGCAGCAATGAATTATAGCCTCACCGCTGCCGGTATCGCCATAATTCGCTTTGGACACGCCGGTCATGCGGTCTTCACATTCAGGTCGACGGCGTGGGCCTTTCCCATACCAATAGTTCAGAAGAGTTCGTTGAAATAGTGATGGGCGCGCGTGGTGCAAAGGCCGCGCCGCACTTCAACGGGACGATCGCCATAGGTCAGTGTGACGCGGTCGACTGCGAGCAGCGGCGTGCCCGGCGCGACGCCCAGGATCCGGCCGCTCGCCGGATCCGCGGCGATCGCGGAGAGCCGTTCCCGGGCCTTCAACATCCGCACGCCGAACTGCGTCTCGAACAGGCCATACATCGAGCCATGGTAAGTCTCATACCTTGCACGCGTCAGGCCGCGGAACAGCGCGGCAGGCAGCGTGATTTCGTCCAGCACGACCGGCTCGCCACCCCACTCCAGCACCCGGCGCAGGATCAGCACCGCGTCGCCTTGCTTCAGCTCGAGCAAGCGCGCCGCTTCGGCGCCCGCTTTTCCCCTGCGCAGTTCGATGAGGCGGCTCGCCGGATATTCATCGTGGCCGTCGTTGTGGCGGATGCGCAGGAAACGGAAGCTCGACGCCCTCTCCTCCGTGTGGGTGGCGACAAAGGTGCCCTTTCCTTGCCGGCGCACGACGAGATTGTCCGCTGCGAGCGCGTCGATGGCCTTGCGCACGGTCCCCTGCGACACGCCGAAGCGCCCCGCGAGCTCGATTTCCGAGGGAATGGCCGTGCCGGGATCCCATTCGCGGGCCTCGAGGCTCTTCTCCAGCAGCGTCTTGATTTGCAGGTAGAGCGGCTGGAACGACGGCGCGGCGGCGGGTTTCGACATGGTCAGGGTATTCGCGGGATCGGGGAGATGGGTTCGCAATCCTGGGGCCCTCGATATCCGGGACTTTCGCGACCGGCGGACCTGGCCCTGCGGACATTATCGTCAGCCATGCGTCGTTTTGTCTATCTCCTATCTTATATCTTATATCAATTATAAGAATTGTTTGACACGGCCGTCGCCCGGCGCCTAGAATCATCCACCGCGGGAACATCGTACCGGCGCGCCGGATACTCCCCGAGGTTGGTGTCTTGTCGCACCGCAGCAAGGGCAAGCCGCCGGCAACACCCACGATCCCCAGGAATTCGCCTCCAGGAGCCTCGAGATGAAGACACCCCTCCGCGTCGCAGTCACCGGCGCCGCCGGTCAAATCGGTTACGCCATCCTGTTCCGGATCGCCTCCGGCCAGATGCTGGGCCAGGACCAGCCCGTAATCCTGCAGATGCTGGAACTGCCGATTGACAAGGCGCAGGCGGCATTGCGCGGCGTAATGATGGAACTCGAGGATTGCGCCTTTCCCCTGCTCGCGGGCATGGTCGGCACGGCCGACCCCAAGGTGGCGTTCAAGGACGCCGACGTCGCCCTGCTGGTCGGCGCCAAGCCGCGCGGTCCGGGAATGGAGCGCAAGGACCTGCTGCTGGAGAACGCCAAGATCTTCATCGAACAAGGCAAGGCGATCGACGCGGTGGCCTCGCGCAACATCAAGGTCCTGGTCGTGGGCAACCCCGCCAACACCAATGCCTATATCGCCATGAAATCCGCGCCATCGCTGCCGAAGAAGAATTTCACGGCGATGCTGAGGCTCGACCACAATCGCGCGCTGTCGCAACTCGCGGCCAAGACCGGCAAGCCGGTCGGCGATTTCGAAAAACTCATCGTCTGGGGCAATCACTCGCCCACGATGTACGCCGATTATCGCTTCGCCAACGTCGGCGGCCAATCGGTCAAGGCGCTGGTCAACGACGAGAACTGGAACCGCAGCGAATTCCTGCCCAAGGTGGGCAAGCGCGGTGCGGCGATCATCGAAGCGCGCGGATTCTCATCGGCGGCTTCCGCGGCCAACGCGGCAATCGACCACGTGCGCGACTGGATGCTGGGCAGCAACGGCAAGTGGGTCACGATGGGCGTGCCGTCCGATGGCAGCTATGGCATTCCGCAGGACATCATGTACGGCGTGCCGGTCACCACGGCGGGCGGCGAGTACACGCGCGTCGCCGACCTGCCGATCGACGATTTCTCGCGGGAAAAGATGAATGCGACCCTGAAGGAGCTGGAGGACGAGCGTGCGGGCGTTGCGTCGCTGCTCGGGTGAACCTTTGGGGCAATCCGCAATGCGTATGTAAATCCAGGTCTTGAACCACCGAGAGCACGGAGAACACCAATGAGGTCACGTTACCGTTGGGACGAATTGCATTTCTCTGTGCTCTCTGTGTTCTCTGTGGTTAAGGATTTTGAAGTCATGACCTATGCCCATTGAGTCCGCAGGCGCCGCCTTCCGCGCCGCCGTCGCCGCCGAGCATCCGCTGCAGGTGATCGGCGCGATCAACGCGTACACCGCGCGCATGGCCGAGCGCACCGGTTACAAGGCGCTGTACCTCTCCGGCGGCGGCGTAGCGGCGAATTCGCTCGGCATGCCGGACTTGGGCATAAGCACGCTCGAGGACGTCCTCATCGATGTCCGCCGGATCACCGAGGTGACGACGCTGCCGCTCTTGGTCGACATCGACACGGGCTGGGGCAGCGCGTTCAACATCGCGCGCACGATTCGCGCGATGGTCAAGGCAGGTGCCGGCGCCGTGCACCTGGAGGACCAGGTCGGCGCCAAGCGCTGCGGCCACCGCCCCGGCAAGGAAGTCGTCTCCACGCAGGAGATGGTCGACCGGGTCAAGGCCGCCGTCGACGCCCGCACCGATCCCTCCTTCGTGATCATGGCGCGTACCGATGCGCTGGCCGTCGAAGGACTGCCCGCGGCGATCGAACGCGCCGTCGCCTATGTCGAAGCAGGCGCGGACATGATCTTTCCGGAGGCCATGACCGACCTGTCGATGTATCGCCAGTTCCGGGCCGCGGTGAAGGTGCCGATTCTCGCGAATATCACGGAATTCGGCCACACGCCGCTGTTCACGACTGCCGAGCTGGAGTCGGCGAACGTCGACATCGCGCTCTATTGCTGTTCGGCGTATCGCGCGATGAACGCCGCGGCGCTCAAGGTCTACCAGACGATTCGCGCGGAAGGCAGCCAGAAGTCGGTCGTGCCCATGATGCAGACGCGCGCAGAGCTATACGACTATCTTGGCTATCACACCTACGAGCAGAAGCTCGACAACTTGTTCGCGAAGACGCGATGAGGTGCAGCGATGACGAATGAAAATCCCGCCTCCCCCGACCCCAAGGCGAAGAAATCCGTCGCGCTTTCCGGGATAACGGCCGGCAATACGGCCCTGTGCTCCGTCGGCCGCACCGGCAACGACCTCCATTACCGAGGCTATGACATCCTCGACATCGCCGACGTCTGCGAATTCGAGGAGATCGCCTACCTGCTCGTGCACGGCAAGTTGCCCAACAGGGCGGAACTTGCGGGGTACAAGGCGAAGTTGAAGTCCCTGCGCGGGCTGCCGGCGCCGGTCAAGGCCGCGCTGGAAGCGCTGCCCGGCGCCGCGCATCCGATGGACGTCATGCGCACCGGCGCATCGGTCCTGGGCTGCACGCTCCCCGAAAAGGACGACCACAACGTTCCCGGCGCGCGCGACATCGCCGACCAGTTGATGGCCTCGTTCGGCTCGATGCTGCTGTACTGGTATCACTGGAGCCATAACGGCAGACGCATCGACGTCGAGACCGACGACGATTCGATCGGCGGTCACTTCCTGCACCTGCTGCACGGAAAGAAGCCGCCCGAGCTCTGGGTCAAGGCAATGCACACGTCGCTCAATCTCTACGCCGAGCACGAATTCAACGCGTCGACGTTTGCGGCGCGCGTGATCGCCGGCACCGGTTCCGACATGTATTCGGCGATCACCGGCGCCATCGGTGCTCTGCGCGGTCCCAAGCATGGCGGCGCGAACGAATTCGCCTACGACGTGCAGAACCGCTACGTGACGCCGGACGAGGCGGAAGCCGATGTGCGGCAGCGGGTCGAGTCGAAGCAGGTGATCATCGGTTTCGGCCATCCGGTGTATACGATCGCCGATCCGCGCAACACCGTCATCAAGAACGTCGCGCGCAGGCTTTCCGAGGCCGAAGGCAACATGAAGCTCTACCGCATCGCCGAGCGCCTCGAGTCCGTCATGTGGGACGCGAAGAGGATGTTCCCGAACCTCGACTGGTTCTCCGCAGTCAGCTACCACATGATGGGCGTGCCGACAGCCATGTTCACGCCGCTGTTCGTCATTGCGCGCACGTCCGGCTGGTCGGCGCACGTGATCGAACAGCGCATCGACGGCAAGATCATCCGGCCGGGCGCCAATTACACGGGGCCCGACGATCGGAAGTTCGTGCCGCTCGCGGACCGCGCGTGAAGCCGGGTCGGCTTGCGGTTCTGGCCGCCTGCGCGTTTGCGGCAACGGCCCGTGCCGCGGAGCGCGGTGACACGGCGTTCGTGGTCACCTATCAGTGCGAGGGCGGCCGCTACCTCGCCGTCGGCTATCCGGCGTATCGCGACGCGCGCCGCGCGCCGATCCGGATCGGTTGGCAGGGCCGCACTGTCGAACTGGCGCCGACGCGCGTGGGCTCGGGCGCGCGCTATTTGAATGCCTTGGCCAATCTCGAATGGTGGAGCAAGGGCAACGGAGGCACGCTGCGGCAGATGGAGCCCAGCCGGCCGCTACTCATCAACTGCGTCGAGAGCTGACGCCGACCTCCCCATCCCAAACCGCCGACGGTCTGCCCGCGGCGCCCCTCATTGCGAGCCCTCCTCCATGTCAGCACCCATCAGCAACGTCCGTCCCAAACCCGACCAGGTGCTGGTCGACATCGTCGACTACGTCACGAAGTACAGGATCACCAGCAAGGAGGCCTATTCGACCGCGCATTACTGCCTGCTCGACACGCTGGGCTGCGGCTTCGAGGCGCTGACCTACCCGGCGTGCACCAAGCTCATGGGACCGATCGTTGCAGGCACCGTCGTCCCGCATGGCGCCAGGGTCCCCGGCACGTCGTTCGTGCTCGACCCGGTGCAGGCGGCGTTCAACATCGGCACGATGATCCGCTGGCTCGATTTCAACGACACGTGGCTGGCCGCGGAATGGGGGCATCCGTCCGACAACCTGGGGGGCATCCTGGCCGTTGCCGACTGGCTCTCGCGCACCGGCGTGGCGGCCGGCCATGCGCCGCTCAAGGTCCGCGATGTCCTTGCCGCCATGATCAAGGCGCACGAAATCCAGGGCGTCATCGCGCTCGAGAACAGTTTCAACCGGGTCGGCCTCGATCACGTCGTGCTGGTGAAGGTGGCCTCCACCGCGGTCGTCGCGCAGATGCTGGGACTGACGCGCGACGAAATCATCAACGCGGTTTCGCTCGCATGGGTCGACGGGCAATCGCTGCGGACCTACCGTCATTCGCCCAACACCGGGTCCCGCAAGAGCTGGGCCGCCGGCGACGCCACGGCGCGCGCCGTGCGTCTCGCCCTGATCGCCAGCACGGGCGAAATGGGCTATCCGTCCGTGCTGACGGCGAAGACGTGGGGCTTCTACGACGTGCTCTTCGGGGGCAAGCCGTTCCGGTTCCAGCGCCCTTACGGCAGCTACGTCATGGAAAACGTGCTGTTCAAGATCAGCTTCCCGGCGGAGTTCCATGCCCAGACGGCGGTGGAGTGCGCGATGACGCTCCATCCGCTGGTCAGGGACCGGCTTGCGGACATCGAGAAGATCACCATCCGCACGCACGAA
>Ga0209048_10004712_pt1 | contig 13008 bp, 17 predicted proteins | sample FrelakmetCRP12CR_FD_187146 | JGI IMG/M metagenome (GOLD analysis project Ga0209048, IMG submission 187146) | Freshwater lake sediment microbial communities from the University of Notre Dame, USA, for methane emissions studies - CRP12 CR (SPAdes)... | ecosystem: Environmental > Aquatic >... | reverse complement strand
TCCCGTCGAGAGAAACTCGCTCACTGGTCCGCCCCTTTCGTGGTGATGACCCGCGCCAGCGGTTGGCCGACGCTGACCTGCTCCCCCACGGCGACGAGCAACTCGACGAGAGTAAAGCCGCGACTCCTTTTGGGTTGGCGATCGATCATGATTTCGTTTCCTCTGCTAATAGGGTCATTACTGGCGGTTGAATTCGTGTGTGGCAAAGGGGCACGCGCCGATCGCTTAGCGGACGATTTTGATCGGCACGCGGTTGGCGCCCTCGGCCACGCGCGCCACGACTACAGGGGGCAAGTCGGGCGCGAAGACCTCGACCACCACACGGACCCGTCGGTAACCACCGGAATAAACTCGGTCACGTCGTCCGTGACCACGACACGGAGAGTGGTCTATGCGGATTCGAACACTTGCTCTTGCCGCGGCCACGGCCGCGGCCTTCCTCGGACTGACGCAAGGGGCAGCCCGTGCCCAGAATGTCAGCGTCGGCATCAGCACCCCGAGCGTGAACTTCGGCCTCAACATCGGGGCACCGCCGCCGCTCGTGGCAGTGCCGGGGGTGCCCGTGCAATACGCGCCCTCGGTGCCGCACAACTACTTCACCTACGGCGGCTACTACTATCTGTTTCATGAGGGCGGCTGGTTTTACTCGGCCCGCTACAACGGCCCCTGGATGTCGCTGGTCATCCACCAGGTCCCGCGGCCGATCCTGGCCGTCCCCGTGACCTACTACAAGCATCCGCCCGGGCACTGGAAGAAGCACGGGCCCCCGCCCTGGGCGGCAGCCCAGGGATACGACAACGAGAAGGGACACGGGAAACACAAGGAAAAGGACAAACACAAGGGCAAGGGTAAGGGGAACGACGATTGACGCAGACCAAAACGGCCGGGGTCGGCATCTCTGCCGGTCCCGGCCGTTTTGGGAATCCCAACCCGCACCGCTATCCCTTCAAGACCTCGCGATTCACCGGATATTTCGGACGCTCCCCCCGTAGCACCCGCAGGATGTCCTGGGCGGAGTCCCGCGCCATGCGCATCATGGCCTCCTCGGTCACGCCGGCCACGTGTGCCGTGAGGAGGATGTTGGGCACGCTGTTCAAGGGGTGAGATGGCTTGAGAGGCTCGTCCACGACCACATCCAAACCCACACCGGCCAAACGGCCGGCCGTCACGGCCTCGGCCACCGCCGCCTCATCCACGATCCCGCCACGGGCCGTGTTCACCAGGACGGCGGTGGGTTTCATCTTTGCGAGGGTCTCTTTGCCGATGAGGTTGGTTGTTTCCTTGGTGAGAGGAGCGTGGATCGAGACGAAATCGGCCTGGGCCAAGAGCGGCTCGACCTCCCGGCAGCGCTCGATCCCTTCCGGCCACGGCTCCTTGTACGGGTCGAAGCCGAGCACCCGCATCCCGAGGCCCTGCCCGGTCATCCGAGCCAGCCGAAGCCCGGCGCTCCCCAGTCCGATGATCCCCATCACTTTCCCTGACAGCTCGATGCCTTGATAGACTTTTTGGCTACGCATCGTCCCGCGGGCGAGGTCGCGGTCGGATTCTCCGATCCGACGAGCCACTGCCAGGAGGAGCGCCAGGGCGTGCTCGGCCACCGAGGTGGAGTTTGCCAGGGGGGTGTTGGTGACGACGACGCCGCGCGCGGTGGCGGCCGGGATGTTGATGTTGTCGTAGCCGACGCCGTGCTTGCCGATGACCTTCAACTGTGACGCGGCCTGAATGATGTCCGGCGTGAGCTTGGCGACGCGGACCAGGATCGCCTGGACGTCCTTGACCGCTTCGAGGAGCGGCTGCGTTTCCTGTCCGCCCCAGGCCACGGCCTCCGCCTCGGCCCGCAAGGTATCCCACCCGACCTGGTGCATGTTCTCCGTGACGAGGACCTTTGGCTTCATGGTGACTTCGCGTCCTTTCTCGAGTCGCGCTCGATTCACTTCTCCGCGACGCCCAGCCCCTTGAGCACGTCGCCCAGCTTCAGGATGTCGTAGATGTACTCCCCCTTCAGGATACGTTCCCGCATCGTCTGCTCTTTCACGACCGCCGCCTGCGCCTTGGCCAGCACGTCGGCCGCGTGCGCTTGCGGAACCACCACGACCCCATCCGCGTCACCGACGATGATGTCGCCCGGCTGCACCGCGACGCCTGCGCAGCTCACCGGCACGTTGATCGCTCCGGGCGAATCCTTGAACGGCCCCGCCGGCAGGATGGCGCGGGCGAAGACGGGAAACTCGATGGCCCGCATCCCGTCGGCGTCCCGCGAGGCGCCGTCAATCACGATCCCGACAAGTCGGTATGCCCTTGAACCCGTTCACGATGGCGGGATCCGGTCGCGTGAAATCCCGCACGATGATGTTCATCCATCCCTCCTCTCGCCGCGTCGTGGCGGCGTATCTTATCCGAAAGCCCGCCGCCTGACTAGTGTGGTGTCCCAGAGATTCACCACACAATTCAGGCCATCAGGGCTGCCCCGAAGAGGCCGCGCCCGCGGGCGAGCCCGGCCCCGGCACGGAGTCCCGCCCCAAGGCAAGACGACCCGGGGTAAGGGCGAGCCGGCTTCGACGAGGCGCCAGGCGTCGGAAGGGCAGCCCTGATGGCCGGGAATTCATCGCCGAACTTCGGGGACAGGACACTAGAATGGATAGGCGACCCCGAGGCGGGCCCCCAGGGCGGACAACTCGCGAACCGTCGGCTCCGCCAGCGCCAGTCCCTCTCGCCGGTTCCGCTCTGCCAAGAGGTTCCCCACCGTCGGCGCGATGGCGGCACCGGCCAGCACACCCGACAGCATCTCGATCAAGAGCGCAATGCCGTACCCCTTGTGCTGCGCGAAGGGCAGAACCGCCCCATCCAGCGCGGCCTGCGCGTCGGTCGTCGGCCGACCCTCGACGTCCACGGCCAGGCCGGGCGGGATGGCCTCGCCCTTCTTCGCTGCCAGGATGATCTTGCCGCGCGCCGTCACGCTGGTCGCCATGTCCACCACGATGGGCCGCTCCTGGCCGGCCGGCACTCCCATAGCAAAGGGGTTGGTCCCGAGAAATGGCGTGCGCCCGCCCCAGAGGGCCATGGTGGCCGGAGCATTCGTCAGGGCCAGCCCGATGCAGCGAGCCGCGATGGCCCGCTGCACGTAATAGGCCGCCGCCCCGAAGTGATTGCTGTTCCGGACGCTCACCCAGGCCGTCCCGAAATCCGCGGCCCGCCGGAGCGCCTCGTCCATGGCCCACACACCGACGACGGCTCCCAGACCGTTATCCCCGTCGAGGAGGACCGTGGTCGGGGTCTCGCGGACCACGGATACCGTCGGTCGCGGATTGATCAGGCCGGCCTGGAGCCGCTCCAAGTAGATCCCAACCCGAGTCGTCCCGTGGGAGGATACCCCCCGGAGATCCGCCTCCGCTAGGCTGTCGGCCGCCGTCAGGGCGTCTGCCGGCGGTACGCCCGCCCCCTCGAAGAGTCCCGCGCAGAAGTCGCGCAGGCGATCCACTTTCACTCGTGTCGTCACTGCCGCCTCCACAGCAAGAAGTCCTGCCGCTTGACCTCAGCGCGTCTCCAACCCGGAGAGTTCCTGTTGCGTGTGGGAAATTCTCGGCTGACTCATGCAAGACACGCATTGTTCAACCGGCGGCTACGCGCCGGCTGGCGCCGGCCGGCGACCGGTCGCCCGGCGCCAGCCCCAGCGAACCAGGGGGAAGGCCAGGACCAGGATGGCGCACGTGAGCAGGGTCCCCGAGATGGGTCTGGAGAAGAAGAACAACGGGCTTCCCGTCCGGGACATGATCAGGGCCTTGCTCAGGTTGTTCTCGAGCATCGGCCCCAAGACGAAGGCTAGCACCAGCGGAGCCGGTTCTAGCCCGTACCGCTTCATGAGGTATCCCACCAGGCCGAACAGGACGGTCGCCAGCACATCGGTGACGCTGTTATTCAGGGCGTATGCCCCCAGCAGGACAAACATGATGATCATGGGCGACAGGATCCCGTAGGGCACCTTGAGGATCTGCACGAAGAGCCCGATCATGGGCAGGTTGAGGACCAGGAGCATCGCGTTGCCGATGTACATGCTCGCAATCACGCCCCAGAACACATCCGGCCACTTGAGGAGCAACAGCGGCCCCGGCGTGACCCCGTGGAGCATCATGGCGGCCAGCATGAGCGCGAGAACGCTGTTGGTCGGTATCCCCAGCGTGAGCAACGGCACGAAGCCGCCGGCGGTGGCGGCGTTGTTCGCCGTCTCGGGGCCCGCCACCCCTTCGATGGCCCCATGCCCGAACTCCTCCGGCCGCTTGGCCACGCGCTTCTCGACGGCGTAACTCAAAAGCGAGGCCACCGCCGGCATGCCACCCGGCAGGATCCCGATGCCGAACCCGAGGACGCTGCCGCGCACGATGGGCCAGGCCGAATCCTTCCAGTCCTTCAGCGTCGGTAGGAGGTTCTTGGGGGTCTCCAGCACCAAGCCGGTCTCTTCCCGCTGCTCGATGTTGTAGATGATCTCCCCCAGCCCGAAGAGCCCCATGGCCAGCGGCACCAGGCCGATCCCATCCCGGAGGTAGAGCGTTCCGAAGACGAACCGGTCCACCCCTTGGATATCATCCGTTCCGATCGTGCCGAGGAGCAACCCAACGCAGGCCATGAGCAGGCCGCGCGCCCGCGACTTCCCGGTCAGGCCCCCGATGCAGGTGAAGGCGAAGAAGAGCAGCGCGAACATCTCGGGCGGCCCGAACTTCAGGGCGGCCTCGGCCAGGAACGGAGAGATCAGCATCACCGCCACCACGCTGACGGTGCCGCCGATGAACGACCCGAAGGCCGACATCCCGAGCGCCGGGCCTGCCCGTCCCTGCCGTGCCATCTGGTAGCCATCGATGCACGTCACGACCGAGGCGGCCTCGCCCGGGATGTTGACCAGGATGGAGGTCGTCGAGCCTCCGTACATCGCCCCGTAGTAGATCCCCGCCAGCATGATGAGGGCCGGCACCATGTCCATGCCGATGGTGACCGGGAGCAGCAGCGCAATCGACGCGGTCGGCCCCAAGCCGGGTAGGACGCCGATCACCGTGCCGATGAATGTCCCCAGAAGCACGGCCAGGAGATTCCCGGGAGTCAGGGCCACGGCAAAACCGTGGAGCAGGGGGCCGATGGTATCCAAGAATGCTCCTTCCGACCCGAGATCACCAGCCCCGGGGCAGCGGGATCACGCCGGCAGGCAGAGGAACCTTGAGCAGAACCCGGAAGAGGACGAACGCGATGAGCGCCGTCAGGGCGGCGATCCAGGCACTCGACCGCCACGTGCGGCTCTCCACCCAGCGGAGCTGCACGAAGAGCAGGATGGTGGTTGCGACCAGGAACCCGAGCGGATCCAGGGTCACCACGTAGACTGCCATCGTGCCAAGGGCAATCCAGAGCCGTCCCCAGCGAGAATCCTGCGTCGCGGCCGAAGGGACCGCCTGGCTCGGATGCAGGATGAGCGAGAGGCCCAGCCCCGCCATCGCCACGACGATGAGCAGCGGCCAGAACCCGGCGCCGGGGGATTTGGGGCTCCCCACCCCAAATCCCCACGAGGCCGCTGCAACCGGAATCGCCACCAGGATGGCGCCCACACCGAGAACGCGATCGACGGTCATGTGGAGTCCCTCTGGCCGGACCGACGCTACTTCTTCACCGCCTCGCCGATCTGCTCGTACATCGCCTTCAGCGCCTTGCGGAAGTCCTCGCCGTTGAGATACGCCAGCTCCAGCTTCAGCTTCTCGGCGTTGGCCTTGAACTGCGGATCGTCGAAGACCTTCCGGAGGCTGTCGTGGAGCTTCTGGACGATGGGCGCCGGGGTGCCCTTCGGGAAGACGAAGCCCTCCTGGTTCTCGATATAGACGTCGATTCCCACCTCGCGTAGGGTCGGCGTGTCCGGCTCCGTCGCCGACCGCTTCAGCGAGGCGTTGGCCAGGGGGCGCACCCGTCCGGCCTGCACCAGGGCATACGCCTCATTCGGCGAGGCGATCGCCATGCTCACATGGCCTCCGGCCAGGGCGGCCAGGTTCTCCGCTCCCCCCTTGTGCGGCACGGCGGTCAGGCGGATGCCCGTCCGTTTCTCGACGGCCAGCATGGTGGCATGATGGATGCCGCCGACCCCCGCATGGGCATACGAGTAATTGTCGGGGTTCTGCTTCGCATCCGCCACAAAGTCCTTCATAGTCTTCCAGGGACTGTCGGCCTTTACATAGAAGCCGACCCGCTCGATGATGAACCGGATGACGGGCTCGAAATCATTGATGGGGTCGAAGGGGAGGCTCCGGAAGTGGGGCACGGCCACCGTCTCGCTGCCTCCCGCCACGTTCAGCGTATAACCATCCGGCTTCGCGCTGGCGACGTACTGCGCGGCGATGGTCATGGCGGCTCCCACCTTGTTCACCACGACCAGGGGCTGCCCCACGTACTTGGGGGCCACATCGGCCACGGCCCTGGCGATCATGTCGGTCCCGCCTCCGGGGGCGGCCCCGACCACTACCTCGATCGGCTTGCTGGGATACTCCTGGGCCCCGACCGGCGACGCGCCGAGCAGGATTGCCTAGGCCATTAGCAGGATCCATCCACGCTTCCATCCGCTCTGCATGAGAGCCCTCCTTGCGCCGGGCCGCCCCGCGCGTCCGGGGTCCGCGGTCGCTACTGTTGCGCCCTGCCGTCTGTCCGTCACCCCCCACGGGGAAGATGCGCTGGTAGTCTCCCTTTCCGCCCGCCAGGTGCGTCACGAGCGCCTGCTCGTAGGCCGCCGTGCTCCGCCGCGCCAGCGCCGCCAGGATCTGCCGGTGCTCCCGGATGGACTTCTGCACCCGCGCGGCGTCCAGCCAGGCCACATAGCGGATCTGCTGCGTCTGGAGGTGCGAGATCTCCAGGGACTTGTAGAGGAACGGGTTTCCGGAGATCTGCGAGAGCCGCCGGTGGAAGGCCAGGTTGCCGAGGATCATGCCGCCCATGTCGGCCGCCCGGCAGGCGCCCTCGAATTCTCGCTGGAGCTCCCGCAGCGACCGGATGTCCGCCGGCCGGACCCGTTCGACGATGAGGGGTATCGCCGCCCGTTCCAGCGCGGTGCGGAGATAGTAGACGTCCTCGACCTCTTGCAGGCTGAAGTCCCGAACCACCACGCCCCGGTTCGGTTGCAGCGTGACGAGACCCGCGCCTTCCAGACGGCGGAACACCTCGCGCAGCAGCGTGCGACTGATCCCGAGGCGGCGGCAGAGTTCGGCTTCCGGCAGAAGCTCGCGGGGCTTGAGGTGACCCAGGATGAGTTCCCGCTCCAGCACCTGGTAGATCGACTCCCCGTTCGCGGCCATCCTTGGTCGCGCGGGCCACGCCCGCACGCCTCCTCTCCGACAGGCACGGACTGTACGACAATCTCGGGCGATCACTGATACCCCAAATCCAGGGCCAGCATCAAGGGCAAAAGCCGGGTCGATCCGAGTGCCACATCACGCGGGATGCCCCGCTGCGACTCGTTGGCCGGGCTATTCGGCGGCCGTCAGCCCTTTGATCTTCTCCGGCCCCCGTATCACACGCCGAACCGGGGCCCCCTCGCCGCGGAGGATTGCCACCTCCGCTAGTGTCATCACCACGCATCCCTCCTCCAGGTGACCGGCGACTGTATGGCTCCCCTCGAAGAGGGTGATGTGGAGGTGTGGGTCGCCGTCGGCAATGATCCCCTGGATCGAGGCGATCTCGTACGACCCTTTGAGCTCCAGGTACTCCTGATGTCGAGTCATCAGGTTGGGGGGGTATCCGGCGACCGACTGATGCAGTCGGCAATCGCTGAGGGTACCTATCCCCGAGACGACCAGACCCGTCCGGATGCCTTCGGCCCGGATCAGTTCGCGCAGCCCCTCCAGCAGGAGTTCGCCCGGGTCAAACCGGACCAGGATCATCTCGGAGGTCAGACCGCGCTTGATGGCTTCCATGGGCGCCTCCTCGATTGCGATCAGCAGGCCAAAGGATGTCGTGCAATATTGTACGACAATAGGAAGTGTGACACCTACCACGGGCCGGCACGGACGTCAAGGCGGGGACCATTGATGCCGCGCCATGTCGATGCGGCCAGAGAGCAGGAAGGCGACCCCCTCGCGCTCCAGCAGTCGGCGCTGGCGGCCGGGGTCGGCGGGACAGACGGACGGGCTGAGCGAACCTCCCCGCTGCACGACCCGCTGCCACGGTACGCGCACGCCGTGCGGGTTCCCGTGCATCGCCCAGCCCACGACCCTGGCGGAGCGGGGAGCGCCCAGCAACCGGGCGATCTGGCCGTACGTCGCCACCTTGCCCCGAGGGATTCGCCTGACCAGGGCGTAGACACTGTCGAAAAAGCCAACCGCGGCCGGCCGGTTCGATGGATCCGCCTGCTTCCGGCGCATTGCGATCCGCGGGCCTCCGCCGGGCGCGACGGCGTGCCACGCCCTGCTCCCGACTACTTGGCCAACACCCCGGCCATGTCCACCAGACGCGGGTCGAGCGGCTTCTGCTTTCCGACCACGTCGGCCAGCGGAGTTGTCATGATCTCCCCCTTGATGAACCCGACCAGCACGCCCCGTTCGCCGCGGGCCAGCGCCTCGGTCGCGCCGTTCCCCAGCCGGGTGGCCAGGATCCGGTCGAACGCCCCCGGCGTCCCGCCGCGCTGGACGTGGCCGAGGGTGGTGACTCGCAGATCGAAGCCGCATTGCTCCTTGTGCGTGCGGAAGTACGCGGCCATGGCCTCGGCATTGTACTTCGCCCCCTCGGCGACGACCACCAGCGCGTGGGGTTTCCCGCGGAGGTACGCCGCGTGCAGTTCTTTGGCCAGTGCTTCAGGTTCGGTGTCCACCTCGGGAAGCAGCACGGCCTCCGCCCCGCCGGCGATGGCGGCCATCAGGGCGAGGTATCCGCAGTGGCGGCCCATGATCTCAATGAGAAAGGCGCGCTGATGAGACGAGGCAGTCGTCTTCAACCGGTCGATGGCTTCCAGCGCGATGTTCAGCGCCGTATCCACCCCGATCGTGATGTCGGAGCCGACCAGGTCGTTGTCGATGGTCGAGGCCACCCCGACCACCGGAAACCCCATCTGGGAGAGGCAGTGCGCCCCGGTCTGCGACCCGTTTCCCCCGATCACCACCAGCGCCTCGATCCCCTGAATGTTCAGGTTCCGTATGGCCTTCTCCCGTCCCGCCACGGTTTCGAATTCTGCGCTCCGGGCGCTCCCCAGGATGGTCCCACCCCGCTGGAGGATGCCGCCCACGTCTCGCGCACTCAGCGCGCCCATATCGCCGCTGATCAGGCCGGCGTAGCCGTGGCGGACACCGAACACCTCCCAGCCGCGCCCGATTCCGGTACGCACCACCGCCCGGATGGCCGCGTTCATGCCGGGGGCGTCCCCCCCGCTCGTCAGCACCGCGATCCGTTTCATGACGTCCTCTCCTCAGCGTGAACGAATCCCGCACGCATTGCCGGTCGCACCCTATCAGCCCAGCAGGCTCTCGGCGGTGACCGTCGCGTTCTCGGGCGGGGCCTGGTCCTGGTACCATATGCGGCCATCAGAATCCATCGTCCACTCCGGGACGGCCTCGGCGTCCCATTGCGACTGGGTGTACAGCGCGTAGCGTCCCCGTCCGGGGTGGTCCACCCCCAGATCGAGCGCCATCACCTCGAGCGCTTCGGCCGGGTGCGACTGTCGGGCCTGGATGATTCGATGGGTTGCAAACCAGTTCATGCGTCTTCCCTTTCTGGCCCGCGCCTCGCTCCGGAATCCACCTGCAGGGCCGCCTTGCCGAACCGAGCGCGTACGGCGCTGATCGCCGCGAGCACGCTCGGCCTGGAGACCAACCGGCGCTCCAGCCGGCGCTTCCCCGGAAAATCCACCAGCATGAGTCCGATCAGAACCGTCAACAGGCCTTGCCCGGGCACCCCCGGAAGAGACAGGAGCATACCGAACAGGATCAGCAGCGCACCCAGGATGTTCTTGAGAATCAACCCAATCCAGCGAACGAACGGATGCCCGTCCGCCAGAGGCGAAAAGCGTTCGTCGCGGAAATACTTTGCCGGAGGGCGCACCAGCACGACGGTGACCGCGGCCACGCTGAGGATGGACGTCCCGGCGAACTGTCCCAACCCCAGCGCCGCTTTCTGACCCCAGGAGAGCGACTCCACGAACGCGGCCACGCATGCCTACCTGTTGCTCATGAGAAGAGCGGCCGGCCCGGTTTACGCCGGCGGGCGTTCGAATCGGAGACGGGAGGCAGCCTCGCTCATCATGGTGGAGAACCATTGGGCGTTTTCCGCGCGCTCCCGCTGGAGGCGCTCGCTGTCCTCTTTGAGCCGGCTCACCTCGGCCCGCAACTGTTCGCAGTCCCCCTGGAGGCGCTCGCTGTCCTTCTGGGCCGCCTCCGCTACTTCCCTGAGATGGTCGCCATCATGGAGGATTTTTTGGAGGATCTCGAGCACGCTCCGCCCCTCTTCCATCCACTGGACCAACTGCTCCCGCTCCGCTCCCACCACTACGCTTGTCATGGCTCGTTCTCCCCTACCATCGTGCACCGGTTATTGATCGTACCGCCGAGTTCGCCCCGGTCCGCGGGGGCCGCGCGATTGAGCCGCAGAAAGACGGGCTTGAGCTTACCCGTTGTCGCCAGGTCCGGTCAAGCACTCTTCACCCCGGCTGTGGGTCGTCGCGGCCACGGCGGTCACGCGCGATCTTGACCTTGGTCCGCGAACGGCGTAGAGTGTGTGGTAGCCTCGCGGACCTAAATAGAGGATCCACCTTGGCTGCAGCATTCAGGCGGCACGGGTCACCGCATGGAGGAGAACCGTCATGATCCAGTACCTCGTCATCGCGGCGCGGAACCACACGGACCTGCATGGCTACCTGCGCCGGCAATTCACGGGGGACGACAACGTGCAGGTCCTCCTCGATCGCCGGTTCGACGGCCGGCGGCGTCGGCAGGAGGTCCACAAGCCGGACCGCCGCAGGGGGGACCGCCGGAGCGGGCGAGTCCGAGAGGACAAGCTCTACTGCCACGGCTTCTTTGTGATCCGGCAGTTCTCAGCACTCCAGTGGCGGCCGCCGTGGTGGGGATCGGGAACACCCGAAGAGACGGCTGGCCTCGACCAGCAACAGCAGCTGGAGGCAACCAAGGCGATACATGCCCGAGAGCGTGTGGCCGGCTGGATCGCGGAAGGCCAGCGCCTGCTTGCCCTCGTCCCCAAGCTCCTCCGAGAGCACGAGCACCTTGTGGCCCGGGCCGAGGCTGCCGAGCGAAAGTGCGAGCGGCTTGACGAGGAGGTCCGGCGCCTCAGAAACGAGAACGACCACTTCCGCCGCGAAAGGCAACAGGCGGTCGAGACGCTGAAGACGCTGACGAAGAACCTGCACGAGTCGGGAGGAGCAACTCCGTAACCCGGCGTCTGCATGCCGCCGCGTTCCCGGGGGCCAATCGTCAAGCCCTGAATGCTCGGGGTCACAGTACTTGTCAGGCTTCCGGCCGCCGGCACGATGGACCAGCGAGAGACGACTCGGGAATTGCGCAGACCGCCCTTGCGTCGGAATGGTGGGATCATTCAGCGGTGGCGCTTCCTGCACGGGCCACGCGTTCCGCCTCAGGATACTCCGTCTGGGCCGCGCAGCCCACGCCACGCGCGCGCCAGGAGAACATTCAGCCGGATTGACCGTCTATCCCCAGGGTCGCCGATAAGTTGCTTCCGCACCAACGTCCCCTCGGCTTCCGGGGAGCGGATAGCTAACCTCTTTCGTGCGCCGGCTCGCAGCACACCGCGGCCCCAGGCGAAGCCCCGGCCCGAGCCCGCGCGATCATCCGGACAACCTCCGGGCCGGTGTGGACGGGGACAATTTCCACGGCCGGATGCGCCGCCACGAAGACCCGAAAGATCTCATCGGCGAACGCTTGGCCGATGGTGTCCACCCCAGTGAAATCCAGCAAGACCACCTTGAAACGATCCACATGCGCCAAGAGGCGCTTGGCTTGCGACCGCGAGATCAGATTTTCCTGCCCGTGTTTCGCGAGGCGGACGGGGACGACAGTCTTGGTGAAGCCGAAATCCTCGCTCGTAGCCGTGTAGGTGTCGAAGATCTCCTTGGCCGTGCGCGCACTGGCGTTCTGCAGCTCCATGACCACCAGCGTGCCCTGACTGGGCTTGTCGCGCTCCAGCACCCAATCCTCGGCTTCGGTGATCGTGTGCGAGAAGAAGACGCCCCCGGAGAGGATCGCGTACTGGTCGAACATCCGCGACGCGAAGAAGATGCCTTCGCCGGTGTGGCGCTGGGGGTCCGTCGTCAGTTTCCCCTTGGCCAGTTCCAGCACCGCGTGTCGCTCATCCTCGAGATGGCACTCCTGATGAATTTTCCGGAAGATGCCGATGCCGTCATCGGAGACCCGCACCTGGGTGTGCACCGCATTGCGGGTGACCGTCACTTGGAGATGGGTGCCCCCGGAGTGGTCCACGGCGTTATTCACCATTTCGGTGAACCCGTACTGCCAGAGGTCCAGGACGTTGGTGGCGAGACCCTCCAGGAGGGGGCGGGCCTCCTCGCGCCACAGTACGTCCTCCGCGAGGCCGGCGAGGGGGACGGTGACCCTGTGTTGCTTAAGGGTGGCCAGGCGATACTCCCGGCGTCGCGTGTTGCCGGTGGCCGCGACCACACCGGCGTCGATCAGGACACACAGATGCCGATGGAGCGCTTGACGGCTGGCACCGAATCGCTCCGAGGCCAGTTTGATCACATCTCGTGGATGATCTTGGATGGCCTGCAAAAGGAAATCGCGGATGTCTTTCCCGTGCTGTCTATTCTTTGTCACGATTCATCACGCTGAATGCCTGTTATTGTCAATACCAGTGTTTCGTATTGTAAATTATATAGTAGAAGATTGTCAACTATCTCTTTTGAAGTTTGACGAGACCCGGAAACCAGAGCGAGGTTTGGTCGTTACAGGAGACGGGAATTTTTGGGGACACGAATTTTTTGGGTCAGGTCTTGGAATATCGTCAGCATGTTGTTATGCG
>Ga0209048_10004711_pt1 | contig 13008 bp, 9 predicted proteins | sample FrelakmetCRP12CR_FD_187146 | JGI IMG/M metagenome (GOLD analysis project Ga0209048, IMG submission 187146) | Freshwater lake sediment microbial communities from the University of Notre Dame, USA, for methane emissions studies - CRP12 CR (SPAdes)... | ecosystem: Environmental > Aquatic >... | reverse complement strand
TCAGTGATGGGATTGTCAGCGTAGGCGAATATGCCTTATTGCAAAATTCGTTCCAGCGCACGTATGCTGAACGGCAGGTATTCAGGAGAAGCGGTTACAAGCAATGGTTACGTGTCAAAGATCTCTATCAAACAGAAATTGGGCTGGCTTTTCGTAAGTGGCATGTGAGTATGGGTGACAAGCCTAAGCTCGGCTATCTCCAGCCAGAAGATGCCTATCGCCAGCGTGTAAAGCGTTTAAGAAAAGAGATTAGAGCAGCGGAGAAGCAGGGATAAATATGGAATCATAACTCGCACTAAACTACTCCTCCCAATCATCACGGAATTCCTCAATTCACCCATGCCGGAGGCCGGGTGAGCCGTCAACAGGCACATTAACAGGCGAGAGCAGGGCCAGGAGGCACCACCCTGGCAAACTAACCAACATAAATGTTGGGAAAGATCACAGATGCAGGTATTCTATTAGCTGAAACCTTGATCAAGATACTCCCGTTCTGCTTCCCACATCTCATCGAACAAGGCACTGATTTCGGCGGGTGAGCAGACAGCAGCACTTAATGGGTCGAGTAGCAGCGCATAGCGTGCAGCCTCCTTATCTCTGCTCAGCAAACACTCGCACATAAGTGAGTGTACTGCCATGTGGCTGCGATTGAGAGCAGCGAGTTGTTCTGGTAGAGGTCCAAAGTGGCAAGGTTGCACGCCATTCTGATCGACAAGGCAGGCCACCTCTACGCAGCCATCGTACTGCAAGTTGTCGATCAACCCCGTATTGCACACGTTGCCATAAATCACGGTTGGGCGATGCATCGCTATGGCCTCAATGATGGAAGAGCCATATTCATGACTCCGGTTGAAAGGGAGAGCTTGCGTATCCGCTAGCATTGCGCGAATGTAGGTATCATTCTCTTGACGCCATGTGGGCCAGTTATTCGCGTAGAAGCCGGTTTCACCTAGATATCCTGCACGGCAGTAGCGCTCGATCAACTCAGGACGTTTGCGGAAGTAAGGAACATACTCCGAAAAATGACCGCTACTCTCAGTGACGAACGCTCCAAAATAGCGCATCATCTCGAAGCGAACTGGATCGCGCTCATAGATTTCGGGTACCTGAGCCAATTCTCGCAGGCGAGGGTACATATCCTGACCCTGGTAGCTGAGCTTCGTAAACCACGCATTGTGATTAATACCTGCGCAACGCCATTCCAACTCCTCATAGGGAACGTTGAGGTATCCCGCCAGTTGCTTTGAGGTTCCCTGTACGCTGTGGCATAATCCCACAGTTCGCATAGAGCTACCTTTGAGACCGGCCAGTGTGAGTATCGACATGGGGTTGGTATAGTTAAGGACCCACGCTTGGGGGCATAGTTGCTCAGCATCGTGTAGGATATCAAGCCAGGCAGGACCGGTGCGTAGCGCTTTGAAGATCCCTCCCGGACCGATAGTATCGCCGATGCATTGGTTGATGCCATACTTCATGGGAATGTCAAAATCGTGGCGTACATTCGCGAGACCAGCGACCTCGATCGAGTTGATGATAAAATCACTCCCTGCCAGCAGGTCGCGGCGTTCGGTCGAGGCATGTACGCTCCAACGTTTCCCACTCTGGGTAATGAGCCGCTCAGCAAGCTGATGCGCTAGCTCCAGTCGACCAGGATCAATATCTACAAGTGCGAAGCATCCTTCATCAAGCCCCTCAATCTGTAAGATATCGGTCATAAGTTGCCGGGCGAACATAGTGCTTCCGGCACCTAAGATCGTAATGTTTGGCATGAGTTAATGCGCCTCCTTCGGCAAGTCGCTTCTTACAAGAATTCGCCTCGCGCTTATTGTTTTTCACAACACAAGTATGAAATCTCACAAAATGCTTTGTCAAGTGTAAACGAGTTCATGAATTTCTTAACTACTAACTACATATGTTGGTTGATGTCGTAAAGTGGTCTTTGACAGAGTAAAAAATAGATGGTACCTTTCTTTAAAGCAAGTGCATGTATACGAGTTCATCTCTAAGAACAAAGACGCGGGTAGAAGAAGTGTTAAAAGTCAATGGCAGCCTTCATGATTTCATTTACTTTATAGTCCCAGGCTGGAATTTCTTGTGAGGAGTAGAGTTGCGGCAGATTGAGCAACGCGCCGTTCAAGCATACCGTGATCAATTGATGAAGGAGCCGGCTTTAGTGGCCAGTGCTCCGGGTAGGGTCAATCTGATTGGCGAACATACCGACTACAATGGTGGTTTTGTTTTGCCTTGCGCGATAGACAAACGAGTCGCCGTTGCGATTGGGTATGGTGATCACACACAGTTCTACTCCGTGGACTTTCAAGAAAGATCTCCACTTCATGAGAAGAGCGAGGGTTCGTGGGCAGACTATCCGAGTGGAGTCGTGTGGGCAATGAAAGAGCGGGGCTTCGATATCCCGTCATTTCACGGCGCATTTGCAGGAGACGTTCCACTGGGGAGTGGACTTTCATCTTCTGCAGCGATCGAAGCCGCTACCGCAATCGCACTTGATACGCTCTTTCACCTGGAAATTGCCAGGAAGGATCTCGCTGTGCTCTGCCAGCATGCCGAAAATGCATTCGTAGGAGTCAACAGCGGCATCATGGATCAGTATGCCTCACTTCTTTGCCAGGCAGGAACAGCACTGTTGATAGATTGTCGCTCATTGGAAGCTAAGTCAATCCCTTTCAATCTGACCAGAGCAGGCCTCACATTACTCATCTGCGACACACATGTTTCGCGGGAATTGGGCGCAACGGGCTATAACGCGCGTCGAGAAGCGTGTGAGAGGGCGGCTCGTACGCTAGGCGTCAGGGAACTGCGCGATGCCCATCTCCAGGATCTCGACAAGCTCTCAGGTGAAGAACTAAAACGGGCCCGTCATGTAATCACTGAGAATGAGCGGGTGCTGGAAGCTGCTCAAGCCTTGCAGAGACAGGACTTTAGCGCTTTTGGGCGGCTGATGTATGCCTCGCACCGGTCCCTGCGTGATGACTACGAAGTCTCGACGCCAGAGTTGGATGCCTTTGTCGAGATAGCACTCCAATCATCGGCACTCGGGGCGAGGCTCACAGGGGCAGGCTTTGGTGGTTGTGCTCTTGCGTTGATCAGAAGCGAAGATGCGGGTGCGCTTATTCTGAATGTGCGGCATTATTTCGAAGCGCGTGGCTTCACACAACCGGAATTCTTTTCCTTCCAGCCGGCGACTGGTGCGGAGGTTGTAAAATAAAGCTAATCAATATAGGCGAGATAACAGGGTTTGAGAGAGAAAGCTCTGGTGGGCAATCTTCGATTTCTGTTTCAAGAGAGTGAGAAAAGCGAATGCATACTTTGGTGACATGCATGGGTGAAAGTCTGATAGACTTTGTACCGTTAAATGCTGCCAGCAAGAGAGTGAGCGAATCTGGTACAGGGGAAGACAAGTCAGAAGATCAGGGAAAGATGTTGCCAGGAAGCGCTGTGGGTACAGATTTCCGCATGCATTCAGGAGGCTCGATATTGAATGTCGCGGTCGGTCTTGCTCGCCTGGGACACCATGTCGCATTCGCTGGGAAGATCGCTGAAGATTATTTTGGGCACCATCTGTTGCAGACGCTAAAGACTGAAGGCGTTGAAACTCGTTTTGTGAGTACAGCGAAGGCTCTAACCGCCCTGGCTTTTGTGGCTATGGAAGATGGGGAACCTGTCTACTCTTTTTATGGAGATGGAACGGCTGATACCCTGTTGACTGTTGGCGACATACCGGAGAGCTTGTACCAGGAGACCAGTATTTTGCATGTCGGTTCGATTAGCCTCCTGCGGGGAACGACACCATCAACCGTACTGGAAACGTTTGAACGCCTTAAAGAGCATGCGTTACTCTCTCTTGATCCAAATATACGTGCAAGTATGATTCACGATGAAGCAGCGTATCGTGCTCTATTGCAGCATTTGATTGCCCTCACTGATGTCCTCAAATTGAGCAACGTTGATCTGGCATGGCTCATGCCCGGAGCCTCGATGGAAGAAGCTCTACTACACTTGTGCGGGCTGGGTCCTGCACTGGTAATTATCACCCAGGGAGAGGAAGGTGTCCTTGCTCGGAGTGGGTCTTCACAGACACTCAAAATCTCCACCTTTCCGGTCACAGTGATTGATACCGTTGGCGCGGGCGATACGTTCTGCGCTGGTGTGCTTGCCAGGTTAGCAGATGAAGCCATTCTTTCCCGTGAGAAGGTGTTGTCTTTAACAGAACAAGAGCTACTGGCAGTGATCAATTTCGCTGCAGCAGCGGCTGCACTAAATTGTACACGAGAAGGCGCGAACCCACCACATCGTTCTGAAGTGGAACATTACCTACAGAGTGGTTCCTAGCAATTGCTGTTTCTCTTGTTAGTTTATGATCTATGAGAATGGTACTGGCATAGAGGGAGATGATATGACTGATGCACAGCAGGTTCAGCAGCAAGCGGCCTTGTCACTTGAGCGTTTGTGGGCACGACTGGAGATCACCTTTCGGGACGAAACCAATGCTGCACCCGCCGACTGGTGCGTGTTCGAGAGGCGGCTGCGACACGAATGGGAACGACTATTCGGATTGTTGATTGGCCTTTATGGCGGCCAATATGACTTCTTCTATCACCTTGAGGAGATCGTGGCTGCGACAGCGCGCAGTTGGTTTGAACGGCCTGCCTGGCTGAAGCAGTTGGATGCTCGACGAGAAGCAGATCCCACATGGTTTCAGTCGCAACTGATGATTGGTGGCGTGTGTTACGTCGATCTGTTTGCCGGGACACTCCATGGCTTGCGCGACCGATTACCCTATTTCAAAAAACTCGGACTTACCTATTTGCACTTGATGCCACTGTTTGAATCGCCCGAAGGCAATAGCGATGGCGGCTATGCTGTAAGCAGCTACCGACGTGTTAATCCCAGGCTCGGCTCAATTGAAGAGTTAGCCGAACTGGCACGCGAGTTCCACGAGCACGGCATAAGCCTGGTGCTCGACTTCGTATTCAACCACACTTCGGACGAGCATGAGTGGGCGCGCTATGCTCAATCTGGCGACTATGAATACGAGCGTTTCTACTTCCTCTTCCCTGACCGGACAATGCCCGATACTTACGAGCACACTCTGCGTGAGATCTTCCCCACAGTGCGCCACGGGAGCTTTACCTGGCGTGAGGACATTCGCAAGTGGGTCTGGACGACCTTCAACAGCTTCCAATGGGATCTGAACTACGCTAACCCCGCGGTCTTCCGCGCTATGACCGAGGAGATGCTGTTCATTGCCAACAGCGGCGTAGAGATTTTGAGGCTCGACGCAGTTGCGTTTATCTGGAAGCAACTTGGCACTAACTGCGAGAACCGACCAGAAGCGCACCGCATCATCCAGGCATTTAATTCCATCTCGCGCATCGCGGCCCCTGCAATGCTGTTTAAGTCCGAGGCAATTGTTCATCCAGACAACGTGATGAGCTATATCAGCCCTCAAGAATGCCAGATAAGCTATAACCCATTGCTGATGGCTCTGCTCTGGGAATCGTTGGCGACCCGCGAGGTCAAACTGCTCGATCACTCGATGCGCAACCGTTTCCGTTTGCCGCAAGACACGGCCTGGGTGAACTACCTGCGCTCGCATGATGACATAGGCTGGACCTTTGACGACAATGACGCTCGTTGGGAGTGGATCGATCCATTTGGCCATCGTTCATTCCTGAACAAGTTCTACACCGGGCGCTTCCCGGACTCTTTTGCACGGGGCGTATCGTTCCAGGAGAATCCAGCTACAGGTGATGCCCGCGTCTCTGGAACATTGGCCTCACTGGCTGGGTTGGAGCAGGCAATTCAATCTACCGGCGAGCTGCAGATTGAACTGGCCGTGCGGCGCATTCTGATGCTACACAGCATCATACTGAGTATTGGCGGTATCCCGCTCATCTACCTGGGAGACGAGTTCGGCACGTTAAATGAATACTCGTTTGCTTCTGACATGTACAAGGCTGACGACAGTCGTTGGGTCCACCGGCCAAAGGCTGATTGGGCCTGGCGGGAGAGGGTAGAGAAAGACCCTGACTCTCCACATGGCCACATCTTTGCCGAGTTGGTGCGACTGATCGCATTGCGCAAACAGCAGCATGCGATCTATGGCAATGAAACGGAGTTCGTCGAGACTGGCAATGGGCATCTTTTTGGCTATGTCCGTAGTGGAGGTGGCCAGCGACTGTTCATAATAGCGAATTTCTCCGAACATCCGCAGGAGATGGATGCTGATCGACTGCGAGTGTATGGGCCGGGAATCAACTTCACCGACATGATCACCAGCCAAACGATCACAGCAGATCGACCATTAAGGCTGGAGCCATACCAGTGCATGTGGCTGATGGCACGTAGCGCTGCCTCATGAGGGGTGTGGCTCTGTATCAACTTGACACCATTTCTTTGCGCGTGCTAGCATGAACCAGTGATAGCTCTTTATTTCAGCAAAGGAAGTGATGATTATGCGACTGGAGCGGGCTGACCTGCTGCAGATCTACTATCTAATGCGACTCACACGTGCCATGGAAGATCGCACGCGCATGCTCTTTTTACAGGGTAGAGTTGTGGGCGGTGTATACACTGCTCAGGGACACGAGGCCACGACGGTTGGAGCAGCATGGACATTGGGTGATGGTGACTTCATCGTGCCGCAACACCGCGACCTTGGAATGCATCTAACACGTGGAGGTTCACCGCGCGCAGTAATGACTCAATGGCTGGCTCGCGGTAATTCCCCCGCCCTCGGACGTGACGGCCAGATACATATCGGTGACATGCACCACGGCATCGTACCCATGATCAGCATGCTTGGTGAATCGCTGCCCGTGGCGTGTGGCGTGGCGCTTACAATGAAGATGCGCAAGCGTTCGACCGTTGTTATAGCAAGTATGGGTGATGGCGCAACCAGTACAGGACCATTCCACGAAGCTCTGAACTTCGCCTCGGTACAAAAGTTGCCAATAATCTTCATCATCGAAAATAACGGCTATGCCTATTCAACCCCAACGTATCAAGAGTTTGCGATTGCTAACCTTTCTGATCGTGCTGTCGCGTATGGAATACTGGGAGAAAGCGTTGACGGCAACGATGTGCTGAAAGTCGTTGAGACCGTTGGGCGAGCGGTTGAGCACGTAAGAGGCGGCAAAGGCCCTGCCTTGATCGAATGTAAAACGTTCCGCGTGCGTGGACACTCAGAAGCTGATAAGGCTGATTATGTGCCACCAGAACTGCGCGAAGAATGGTTAGCCAGGGATCCCATTCCACGCTTTGAAGAGTATCTCACGAGAGAACAGATTTTGACGCCAGCGATGAAGGCTGAGATCGCAGAGCAGGTCAAAGGGGTTGTAGAAGATGCTGTGAATTTCGCAGAGCAGAGTCCAGCCCCAGATCCAGCAACAGTGGCTGATTATGTATTCGCCCCTGAAGGCCCAATAGCAATTATTGGCGAACCTGGAGCAGATGACCCGCGCTATATCAATGCGCTCGATTATCGCACAGGCAAGCCTTTCAATACCATGACGGACACTGGAAAACCCGAATTCGTTGTTACTGAGGAGGTTGGAAGACGATGAGCTCAGTGACCTATTTGGAAGCGATTGGCCAGGCCATTCGCGAAGAGATGCAGCGTGACGAGGCTGTGTTCCTGCTGGGTGAAGATGTAGGCACCTATGGTGGCGCGTTCAAAGTCAGCGCGGGTCTGCTCGAAGAGTTTGGTTCAGAGCGTGTTATCGATACGCCAATGGCTGAAGATGCAATCATCGGCTCTGCTGTAGGTGCGGCGTTGATGGGTATGAGACCAATCGCCGAAATGCAATTCATCGATTTCATCGCCTGTGGCTTCGATCAGATCATCAATATGGCAAATAAAATGTACTGGCGCACAGGCATGCCTGTGCCGATGGTCATTCGTGGCCCTTCAGGTGGAGGTGTCAAGGGCGGACCGTTCCATTCCGCCAGCCCGGAAGCCTGGTTCTTCCACGCGCCGGGTATTAAAGTTGTCGTTCCCTCGACAACCTACGATGCGAAAGGATTGCTTAAAGCTGCCATTCGCGATAACAACCCTGTACTCTTCCTGGAACATAAATTGCTTTATCGTTTGCCGGAGCTACGTGAAGAACTTCCGACCGAAGACTACGTTGTGCCTATTGGCAAGGCAATAACGCGCCGTCAAGGCGAGGATATGACCGTCCTGACGTACGGAGCAATGGTGCATCAATGCTTAAAAGCTGCCCAGGCACTCGAGCAAGAGGATGATTTGCAAGTCGAAGTCATCGACCTGCGCAGCCTTGCACCACTGGATAAGGAAACCATTCTTGAATCGGTGAAGCACACAAACAAGGTATTGATTGTCCACGAGGACACGCTCACCGGCGGCATTGGCGCTGAACTGGCAGCCATTCTTGCCGAAGATTTATTCGAGTATCTTGATGGCCCGATCACCCGTGTAGCCGCGCCCGACGCGCCATTTCCCTATGCTCCACCGTTAGAGGCTGCATACCTTCCCAACGTGGAAAAAATTCTGGCTGCCGCACGCAAGCTTGCTGCATATTAGATCATTGACAAAGGAGTCAAACATGCCGACATCGATTAAAATGCCACGCTTAGGCGAATCCGTAGCAGAAGGAACCATAGGGAGCTGGCTGAAAAACGAAGGCGACTGGGTAGAACGAGATGAATCCCTGGCTGAAATTATTACCGACAAAATAAATGCTGAACTTCCATCACCTGTAGCTGGTCGCCTGGCTAAAATCCTCGTCAAAGTAGACGAGACGGTGCCGGTAGGCGCGGATATCGCGCTGATTGAAGAGAATGCGGATGTTTCAGCTTCTCCACCAGCCGAGCCTGCACCTGGTCCAGATGCAGCCCCAATTGAACATCCTGATCGTACGCATGCAATAGTCATGGAAAACAGGAGCGCGAGCGATGGCAATGGCTCAAGGGCATCCACCCGGGCTACGGGTACAAAAGTGGAAGAACGCCAGCGCATCTCACCACTCGCCCGCCGTTTGGCGCGTGAGCATGATATCGATTTGAACGCAATCGCTGGCACAGGTGTCGGTGGGCGCGTGCGCAAAGAAGATATTCTTGCCTATGTAGCTCAACGGCAGGAAGCACCTGTGCCTGTGGGGGCCTCTGTTACAGCGCCCTCTACGCCCTCCATTGAACCTGCATATAGTACGCCTGCGCCTGTATCTGTAGGATCTCAAGTGAGTGCTTCCCCGTCCCCCGCTTTCACAACAGTCGAAGAAGAAGGCATTGAGGTGGTTACACCCAGTCGCATGCGCCTGGCGATAGCGGAGCATATGGTACGTAGCAAGCGTACTTCCCCACATGCCACCACTGTTGTGGAAATCGATATGACCAACATAGCCAGATGGCTGGAGAAGAACAAAGAAGACTTCAAGAATCGCGAAGGTTACAGTATTAGCTATGTACCATTTGTCATGAAAGCCGTTTGCGAGGGCATACGCAAATTCCCATACATGAATTCAAGCTGGACCGAAGACAACAAGATCATTCTGAAAAAGCATATTAATCTTGGTATGGCTGTTGCTACGGATGTAGGACTTGTTGTCCCTACACTCTATGACGCGGATCAATACACGCTTGCTGGATTGGCGAAACAGATATCCACCATCGCGCAACGTGCCCGTGCCAACAAGTTGACTATACAAGATTTGCAAGGCAGCACCTTCGTCGTGAATAACCCTGGCACATTTGGTACAATACTATCAGTGCCGATTATCAATCAGCCGCACGCCGGTATTCTTAGTATGGATGCAGTAGTCAAACGACCGGTGGTAATCGAAGATGATGCAATCGCCGTGCGTCACATGATGTACCTTTGTCTCTCGTTCGACCATCGCATCCTGGATGGTGCCGGGGCAGGTGGCTTCTTGCAAACTGTACGCACCAAATTGCAAAGCTACAGCCGAGAAATCGATGTATACTAATGAACTATAGAGGTTCAATAGACTTCGCTCACCAGGTGCGAACGTAAGGAGTGTAGGAGAAATCACCACTCACTCAGACGTTTTAAGGGAGTGTAGGGGAAAACCGTATCACTCAGATGCTTTTATGGGAGTGCAGAGGGCAAAGCCCTTTGCCGGGGTTCGGGGTGTCCCCGAAAAACTCCTTTTTCTGTTTTTTTTGCTGCCGCAGGCAGCAAAAAAAACAAATAGATAAAGGAAAACGAACATGGCGACCATGATTCCAGAACGTCGACCTGAATGGCTCAGAGTACGACCACCCAAAGGAGAAAACTACAACGACCTCAAGCAACTGATGAGGACTAAAGGGCTCCACACAGTCTGCGAAGAGGCGCGTTGCCCAAATATAGGCGAATGCTGGGGACATAAAACCGCCACATTCATGATCCTGGGGCGCGTCTGCACGCGCAGTTGTGGCTTTTGCGCAGTCGAAACAGGTCGCCCGATTGGACTTGACTGGGAGGAACCAAAACGTGTCGCGGAGGCAGTGCAGAATATGGGCTTGCGCCATGCCGTCGTCACCTCCGTCAATCGCGACGAATTAAAAGACGGAGGCGCCGCTATATTCGCCGCAACCATTCGCTGGATCCGCCGTTTGAACCCCGAATGTAAAGTCGAAGTACTGACACCTGACTTCAAAGGCGTCTACGAGGCGCTACAAGTCGTAATCGACGCGAAGCCCGATGTTTTCAACCACAACGTCGAAACCATACCCAGGCTATACCGGCGCGTGCGTCCACAGGCAATATACAAGCGCTCTCTCCAGGTGCTGAAATGGGCTAAGGAAATGAATCCCGCTGCGCCTACCAAGTCCGGCTTCATGTTGGGTCTTGGAGAAACCTGGGATGAAGTGATCGAAGTTATGCATGACATGCATGAACACAACGTCGATATACTCACTATCGGGCAATACCTGCGTCCGTCATTCCAGCACCTGCCAATCCAGCGCTACATTCCGCTCGAAGAATTTGCCGCCCTTAAAGCCGAAGGCAAGAAGATGGGTTTCCGCCACGTCGAATCCGGCCCCTTTGTGCGCAGTTCATATCACGCCCACGAGCAAGCCGACGGAGCCGTGAATAGCACAAAATGAAGGAAGTACGGCGCTTCTAAAGATGCAGGGGACGAAGTCCCCTGCATCTTTTAAACCCCTCGCCGCCGCAGGCGGCGAGCCCAAAAAGAGGTCGCGTATGAAAATACCAGTCAACAAAACCAACCTGGGCTATGACGACCACGGCATAGGCCTCCCAATCCTATTTCTACCAGCCTTCCCACTCAATAGAACAATGTGGCAGGGCGAACTTATATCACTTCTGAACGACGAACGATACCGCCTCATAGCACTCGACTGGCGTGGCTTTGGTGATAGCGAAATCACCGACCCCATATCTACAATGGAACTATTTGCCGATGACGTAGCTGGATTGATGGACTCATTGGGCATACAGCAGGCTGTTCTTTGCGGTCTCTCAATGGGCGGTTATGCCTCGTTCGCCTTCTTGCGTAAATATCCCCAGCGGGTATCTGGATTGATCCTGGCCGACACTCGACCTGGCGCAGATACCACCGAAGCGCGAGCCAACCGCGAAAACGTCGCGCGTATCGCCGAGACACAGGGAACAGAAGCAATCGCTGACCTGCAGGTGCCACGCGTGCTTGCGGAATATACACGCCTGCATCATCCCGAAGTAGAAATGCGCGTGCGGCAAATGATCGAAGCTGCAACAGTTCAGGGTATTGCAGCCGCTTCCCGAGGCATGGCGCAGCGGGCCGATTCTACTGAACTGCTTGCAAGTATTACTTGCCCCACGCTCGTCATCGTTGGCGAACAGGATACATTGACTCCTCCGAATGTCGCACAGGACTACGCAGCGCAAATCTCAGGCGCGCAACTTGTTGTTATTACGAATGCAGGTCATTTATCCAGCCTGGAGCAACCGGAGGCATTTCTACAAGCGGTACGAGGGTTTTTGGGGTCAATTTAAGATAGCAAATGTAATATCCCAACTTGCCTTCACCAAAAAGTACCAGAACCCCTGAATCCAAATATTCCCTTCATAGCTGATTCTCCCCAAATGGGCTTGTGAAGCCGTCCTATAGACGGAGCAACTCTTAAGGTCGTCCTTAAAGTTCCGACATCTACCCTCAAAATTCCTGCATTAGCACACAAAAAAATACCCTAAAACCCAACATCCACCGAAAACGCAACAACTAACGTTCGATTAATGTAGGGGCGACCCTTGCGGTCGCCCGGAATCGGTCGTCTGGTTCCCACTACCTTTATTGATTGTTCAGTACCGATCATGCCTATATTAAGCAAGTGTTTTTAGAGAGGCTTTGTATGCGAGTTAGATCAATACACCCAAGAATTGTAGTTCCGCTGATTAGTGTCATGCTTATAGCCGCGCTGTTCCTGCTCTTTATTTCCCCTTTCACACATGCGCAACCTGCAAATCCACGTGTTACCCTCTCAGACAGTGCGTCGTCCTATACAAGCAAAAGCCAACTCTTAGCGAATACTCCGATAACTCAAACCATCTCACTGGCAATTGGTCTCAACCTGCGCAATACAGCCAACCTGGCCGGTTATCTGCGCGAGATAACTGATCCACATTCTCCATTGTATCGACACTACCTGAATCCCGCTTCATTTGCTGCCCTCTACGGCCCATTGCCGCAAAGTGAGGCAGCCATCAGCGCCTTTCTTCGTTCTCAAGGATTTACGATAACCGCTACGTACCCTAATCATCTGATTGTTGATGCTGTTGGCACCGTTGCCCAGGCGCAACATGCTTTTCAGGTGCAGATCAATAATTATCGTTTAACAACAGGCCAGCTATTTTTCGCCAATGCCAATCCCCCTTCACTGCCTGTTCAACTCGCGCCCCTGGTAGCAACAGTCAGTGGATTGGACAACGCTATTCAATATCATCGCAATCCCCTGGCCCACGGGAATGCGACCATCCGCCTTGGAGCTTCTTCGTCTGCTTCACCTACTACGACATCT
>Ga0209048_10004710_pt1 | contig 13010 bp, 9 predicted proteins | sample FrelakmetCRP12CR_FD_187146 | JGI IMG/M metagenome (GOLD analysis project Ga0209048, IMG submission 187146) | Freshwater lake sediment microbial communities from the University of Notre Dame, USA, for methane emissions studies - CRP12 CR (SPAdes)... | ecosystem: Environmental > Aquatic >... | reverse complement strand
TTCCTGTTCCAGGATGCTGACTGTCACATAAGTACCGGTTCCGGCGTGAGAGTGAATGGCGCCGCGCCGCGCTTTGGGGACCTGGAGGGCTGGGTCGCCAAAATGCTTTTTGATCGTCCCCTGGAGCTGCCACAATGCAAAGACAGCCTGCATCAGCCCAGTGGCACCGACGGGATGTCCGCAGGCGATCAGTCCGCCGGAGGGATTGACCGGGCAGACCGGCTTCTCCGGCAATTTAAGCCCATAATCAATTCCCGGCATGAAGGTCTTGCCGCTGGTCGCCAAGGGACCGCCTTCTCCATAACGGCACAATCCCATATCCTCATAGGTCTGAACTTCTGACGAGGTATAGGCGTCGTGCAATTCGACAAAGTCAATCTCGTTAAGCGGATCCGTAATGCCGGCATTCTTGTAGGCCTGGCGCGAAGCCATGCGACCAGCGCGGAAAGAGTGGACGCCCGGATAGCGGAATCCCTTATCCCATAATTTTTTGTAATGCGCCCGGGCATCATCATTCAGCTCGTTAGGCAAGGCGTTATACTTGTAGAAATCCTCATAAGACTGATGGGGACGGTCAGCCATGCGCATGGCATCGGTGCCGCGGCCAATGCCAGTAACGCTCACACGGGGAATGCGAAGACCGGAAGCCTTCTCCAATTTCGTCAGACCATCTTCCGAACAGAAGATGACGGCAGCGGCTCCATCGCTCATTACACAAATATCATTGCGGGTAAGCGGCCAGGCCACCATTGGCGATGAGCGAACATCTTCAATGTTCAAGCGTTGGCGTTTTTGAGCATAAGGATTGTGGTAGGCGTTGATGTGATTCTTGACCGAGACGTGGGCCAGTTGTTCCACCGTAGTCCCAAACTCCGCCATGTGGCGGGTGACCATCATGGCATAGTAACCGGAGTAAAAACCACCCACAGGGTAATCGAAAGAAATATCCGAGGCCAGGGCGATAAATTCATTGCCTTTCCAGGTTTCAACATGGCTCATCTGTTCAAAGCCAAATGCCAGACAGATGTCCATGTAACCGGAGGCAACGGCTTTCCATCCTTCCTGGAAACAGATACCGCCAGTGGCTCCGCCTCCCTCCACCCGGTGGGAGGGCTTGGGACACAACCCAAGGTAATCCTGAACCATAATGCCAGCCATTAATTGGCGAGTGAAATGGTCGGAGAAGTATGAGGCCACGCTGCCGTCCACCAGTTCGAAGAACTGGGAATGCTCAATCCCAAGATCGGCAAGAGCATAATCGTAGGCCTCCTTTACCAGGCCCTGAAAAGTTTTATCGGGGCGGGCTTTTGCAAATTTTGAAACTCCTCCCGAAACAACATAAACTGGTCGCATATACATGCCTCCTCTTTCCTCAGACTATAGTTTTACTGCTTTTGATATATTTCTGAGCCACCTAATGTTGAATTGTTCGCATTTAACAGGGCTCGGTTCAGACCTTATGCAATATTCTGTGACGCCATGCTATATGGCACAGCGGTAAAGCAAAGACGCGGCTGGCGGGGTATATCGAGTCAGACAAGTCTGATAACGCAAAAAAATCTTCAGCCTTGCGCAAAATTCTTTAGAATCTCGCGCGCAATAATCGTCCGTTGAATCTCGTTGGTGCCCTCATAGATAGAGGTGACACGAACATCACGGGCATAACGCTCCAGAGGAAACTCCCTCGAATAGCCGTAGCCTCCAGCCATTTGAAGAGCGGTATAACAGGCCCGGTTGGCAGCTTCCGTTGCATACATCTTTGCCATGGCAGCTTCCTTGGCAAAAGATTGACCCTGTTCTTCCCTGAAGGCAGCTTGCATCAGGAGCAGCCGGGAGGCCTCAAGCTCCGTATAGGCATCTGCAATCATCCATTGGATGGCTTGAAATTTGGTAATCTTCTGGTCAAACTGGACACGTTCCTGGGCATAGCGGGTGGCGTAATCCATGGCGGCCAGCCCGACCCCCAATGCCAGAGAGCCTATGCCGACCCGTCCGCCGGTGAGTTCCCCCACTGCCACCCGGAAACCAGCGTTGAGATTTCCCAGCAGGGCTTCTTTAGGAATGCGGCACTCCTCGAAAATGACCTCGTTGGTAGCAGAGGCGTGCTGTCCCATCTTCTGCTCTGCCCTTCCAATGGTCAGACCGCGCGTACCCGCCTCCACCAGAAAACAGCTTATTCCTTTTCCTTTGGGGGCAGCCTTATCGGTCACTGCCCAAACTACGAATACCCCTGCATAGGGTGCGCTGGTGATGAATCTCTTCGAACCGTTCAAAACCCATTCGTTACCGTCCAACTTTGCAGATGAGGTTATGGCGGCTGGATCAGAACCTGCACCCGGTTCAGTGAGGGCGAAACATCCGGCGGTAAATTCACCCGAACATATCTTGGGGATATAAGTTTTCTTCTGGGTTTCGGAACCGACTGCCTGGATAACGTCGCAGACAAGATTGTTGACTGACACAGTGACTGCAGTTGAGGCACACGCTCTGGCAATTTCGGTGATCGCCACGCTAAAGGCTACCATACCGGCCTGGGCTCCGCCGTATTCATCCTTGATGTTAAGTCCCATAAAACCCAGTTCGGCTAGTTTTTTTAGATTGCGCAGGAAAGATTCCTGGTCGTCCGTCTGGTCAAGCCGGGCAGCAACCGGTTCAAGTTCAGCCTGGGCAAACGCCCGGGCAGTATCCTGGATCAATTTCTGTTCCTCGTTCAATTCCAGATTCATAGAACCTCATCCATCATGCCCAGGCCCAGTCATTTTTTCAAGCGGGCCGTGAGCGCTGGTACGAATTGCATCACATCAGCGACAACCAGAACGTTTGCCACTTCACCTATGGGTGCATCTTTGTCCTTGTTAATGGCGACGATAAAGTCTGATTTCTTCATCCCGGCGATATGCTGGATGGCTCCGGATATACCACATGCCACGTACAACTTGGGGGCTACGATCTGACCACTGCTGCCGACCTGGCGGGTATGCTCTACCCACCCGGCATCCACCACTGGGCGGGTTGCGCCGAGTTCCCCGCCAAGTGCCCTGGCCAGAGCTGCGATCGTCTCCACGTTTTCTTTTTTCCCGATGCCGCGCCCGGCACTGATAATCACCTCGGCCTTTGCAAGGTCCACAGCCTTCTTATCGGCGGCTTCGTAACCGAGGAATTCAACCCGCGGGGTACTCACAGCCAGGTCAACGCGTTCCAATTGCGGTGTAGCGTGAGCCTGGGCCTGGTAATTGAAGGCACCTGCCTGGATGGTCAAGACTGCGAGCGCCGTCTTGGGCGCCAAAAGCCTGCGCATCTTGGCATTGCAGGAGGGGACCTCAAACTTGCCATCCTTCACTCCGACTATTTCCGAGATCTGGGCAGCCTTAAGCGCTACCGCGAGGCGCGGCGCAAGATCCCAGCCGAAAGAAGAGTGTACAAAGACAATATAGTCGGGATGTTCTTTTTGCACCGTATCGAGCACCAGGCGCTTGTGCAGGTCTGGGTTGTATTCGCCAACCTTTCCAGCGTCGGCCAGGTAGACCTTGCCGTCAAAATTTGGCAAATCTGCTTCGGAGCCGATCAGCAGCATGACCTTTTCGGCACCGAGCCGGTCAGCAAAGGCCAGCAGTTCATAGGTGGATTCGAGCAGTTTCCCCTGCTGGTATTCACAAACGAGCAATGCTTTCATATTGTATGGTCTCCCATTCCCTTCACCGCAGCACCGTCGTCTTCTCTTTCAGAATTGCCACCAATTTATCAGCGGTCTCATTAATATCTCCCTCCAGCACGAAGGCGCGCCCCTTTTTCTCAGGTGGATACATTCTCTCGGTGGTCGTGAGGCTCTCATCGCTCAGGAAACCCGTGATCGGAAAAACAAGCAACTCCTTTTGCCTAGCCTTCATGATATTCGGGAGGGTCGGATAGCGTGGAATATTCAGACCGAGTTGGCATGTCACCACAGCCGGGAGTTTGAACCTTACAATGCCTCGAATGCCCGCCTCCAGTTCCCGCCTGGCTGTCACGACCTCGCCGTTCAATTCAAAGCCAACCAGCGTGGTAACACAAGCATAGCCAAGCAATTCCGCCAAGATCACCCCAACCTGCGCCGAGCCTCGATCCTGTGACTGCAACCCAGTAAAAACCAGGTCAAAGTTCTTATCCCGGGCGAATGCAGCAATAACGGACGCCACCTGCCAGGGATCTTTCTGGTAAGGATGATCATCCTTGATTTGAACTCCCCGGTCGCCGCCCATAGCCAATCCCTTTTTGATGGCTTCCACGACCCGATCGGGGCCGATAGACAGGACAGTGATATCAGCCGCACCTCCGAGTTGCTCTTTGACGCGGATAGCCTGCTCGACCGCGAATTCGTCGTACTCGTTCATTCTGAAAGCGAGGTCCTGTTCCTCGAACCAGACCCCCTCGCTGTTCACCCTGAATCTTGATTCCATGTCAGGCACTTGTTTTATACAAACCAACATCTTCATGCTGCTTCTCCTGATCGTTGATCGAGCCGAGCGGCACCAGGACAGACGTGAATCCAGGTTTCACGTGAAGGGGGTTATATCCATGTCGGCTCGGTGTAGATCCCAAAGACAGCTTTCATAACATCCACGATTTCGCCCAAGGTGGCATAACCCCGCACACATTCGAGCAAATACGGCATTGTGTTCTCAGTTCCGTGGCAGGCCAGACGCAGGTGGTCGAGGGCACTCCCCACGCGCCCATTGTCGCGTTCCTGGTGGAGTTTTTGCAAGCGCTCCACCTGTCGGTTATAACCAACGGGGTCCAGTTTCAAGAGCGGAATAGGGATGGGCTTTTTGTCCACGAAATCATTCACGCTAACTATGGTACGTGAATGGTCATCAATTTCACATTGGTAGGTATAGGCCGCATCAGCGATTTCTCTTTGGAAGAAGCCCTTGGCAATAGCGGGCAGCACACCGCCCAAATCGTCAATACGCCGGAAATAGTCTCGCGCCTGGACCTCGAGGTGGTTGGTCAGCGCCTCGACGAAATACGAGCCGCCGAGCGGGTCAATCGTGTTCGCCGCGCCAGACTCGGCTGCGATAATCTGCTGGGTGCGCAGGGCAATCGTCACAGCTTTTTCTGATGGAAGCGCCAAAGCCTCATCCATCGAATTCGTATGCAGAGATTGGGTACCACCGAGGACGGCAGCCAGCGCCTGGATGGCTACCCGGACAACATTGTTCTCAGGTTGCTGGGCAGTGAGAGTCATCCCGGCAGTCTGAGTGTGGAAACGAAGCAACCAAGAGCGCGGGTCCCTGGCTTTGAATACCTGGCGCATCTCCCTGGCCCAGATGCGGCGAGCAGCACGGTACTTGGCAATCTCTTCAAAAAAGTCATTATGGGCGTTAAAGAAGAACGATAGGCGCGGGGCAAATTCATCCACATCCATTCCGCGGGCAATTCCCCAGCGCACATATTCCAAGCCGTCTGCCAGAGTGAAAGCAAGCTCCTGGGCAGCAGTGCTGCCCGCTTCGCGAATGTGATAGCCGGAGATGGAGATCGTGTTCCACTGCGGTACCTGCTGAGAGCCATATTCCATCGTATCGACCACCAGCCGCATTGAGGGTTCGGGAGGGAAAATATATTCCTTCTGCGCGGTGTATTCCTTGAGGATGTCATTCTGAAGCGTACCGCGCAATTGGTCCGGGGACACTCCCTGCTTTTCAGCAACGGCGATATACATTGCCCACAGGATGGCGGCAGGTGAGTTGATGGTCATGGAGGTAGAGACTTTTCCAAGCGGAATATCTGCCAGCAGAATTTCCATGTCCCTGAGCGAACTTACAGCTACACCGCATTTACCGAACTCGCCCAAAGCCTGCGGGGCATCAGTGTCGTAGCCCATCAGCGTGGGAAGGTCGAACGCAATCGAGAGTCCGCCACTCCCCTGTTCGAGCAAATACTTGTAACGGGCGTTGGACTCTTCTGCCGAGCCGAAACCGGCAAACTGGCGCATGGTCCATAACCGGCCGCGCTGGCCGGTGGCGTGGACTGCGCGCGTATACGGGTATTCTCCCGGCAAGCCGAGTTCGTCAAGATAATCAAAATCCGGTAAATCGAGCGGAGTGTAAAGACGATTCACATCATCGGAGGAGGCGGTGATGAATCTTGCCTGCCGTTCGGGAGCGCTCTGGAGGGTGTCCGCCAGGGTGGTTTTTTCCCAGTGAGACAGCGCTGCACGGAGATCGGTTTTATGTTTCTGATCAGACATTCATTTCTCCTATAAGGGTATCAAGCGCGAGTCAATTGCCAGGTCCCTTTGGGCATCAACTGCTACAAAGGTTTTATGCTCGTCATCAAACCGCACTTTGGAAACGGCGAAATCCGGGTCGTGTACATAGAAGATCCAGGCATTATCTTTAGCCAGGGAAGTCAGGAGAGCGTTCTTCTCATCAATGAGTAATTCGGGGAAGCGATCATAACCCATACTGATGGGCAGATGGACCCAGAACCTCCCGGGAATGAGGTCCGATGCGTAGACCAGGCGATCCGTCCCGTAACGGAGGTCAGCGCACAAAAGACCCGGAGTATGACCCTGGCTGTGAAAAAAATGAAGTTCGAGTTCGTCGAAGGACAGGACCTTTCTGCTCTTGATCAGCGTAAGGCGGTGACTCTGCTCCAGTTCCCTGTGGAGTTGGGGAATAAAAGAGGCCCGGTCGCGCGGGTGAGGATGGGTAGCGCGTTCCCACGCCTCTTCACCAATATAATATTCAGCATTGGGAAAAAGCAGTTCAGATTCCCTGCCTGCCTGCCAGGCGCTGAGCAGACCACCAGCATGGTCAAAGTGGAGATGCGAGATGAAGATCCGAGTGATATCTGCGGGGGAAATCCCCTTTTGAGCCAATGATTTTAAGAGCATATGTTCGGGTTCATTTACGCCATAACGGTCACGATACCTGGGTTCCATGTATGCCCCAATACCAGTTTCAAAAAGGATGGTTTCTTTTTGTGTGATAACCAATAACGCACGCGTGGCCAGGGTAATACGGTTCTGTTCATCCGCTGGCATCCAGCGCTCCCATACCACTTTAGCCGCGTTCCCAAACATGGCGCCGCCATCCAACTTATAGGCATTACTGAGCACACTGTAAAGTTGCATTGTTACCCTGATATTCTTTCAACAATAATTTCGGAAAGGTCGCGGACCTGAAGTTTCCCTTCCCCGCCTCCGGTCTTGATGCCGTCCTCGAACATGGTGAGGCAGAAGGGGCAATTGGAAACCAAGAGCGGGGCTCCGGTAGCCTGGGCCATTTTCACTCGTTCTACATTGATGCGCCGCCCCAGCTTTTCCTCGGCCAAGACCCGACCACCGCCACCGCCGCAGCAAAAACTATCGTGTCCCATTTTATCCATTTCATTAATGCTCCCGCCAGCCGCGCGCAAGACATTGCGCGGCTCCCTAACTATATCCTTGTATCTTCCCAAGTAGCAGGAGTCGTGATAAGTGCAATCGAACGATTGCGGTTTGAGATGAAGGGTACCCTGACTAATAAGCCGGTCGAGGAATGTTGAATAATGTTCGACTTCCACCTCCAATCCCAAATCCCGATAATCCCTCCCCAGGGTATTGAAGCAGTGCGGGCAGGTGGTAACGATCCGGGTAACACCGTATGCTTTGATCTTCTTGATGTTCTCATTCGCCATGAGCTGGTAGAGATATTCATTCCCCAATTTTCGCTCTGGTTCACCGCAGCATTTTTCTTCCTTGCCAAGGATGCCAACTTTTATCCCGGCAGCGTTACAGATCTTGATAAAGTTACGGGCCACATCCTGATTTCTCTTGTCGAAGGAAGCGTAGCAACCAGCAAAGTAGAGGATATCCACCGCAACGCCATCAGCCATCTGTTGCACATCCAGACCATTGGCCCAGTCGCCCCGACTGGCATAGGCCAAACCGAAGGGGTTGCCGTTGACCTCCGTATTGTTGACAGCCGTCATTACTTCCCCGCCAGGGAACTCTCCCTGCATCAAAACCAGATGCCTTCTCATTTCCAGTATCTTGTTTACATGTTCAATATCGGCAGGACAGATTTCCTGACAGGCAAAGCAGGTGGTACAAGCCCAAAGGGCATCAGTCGTTACAGTCTCAATTAGATTGGCCTGGGGGTGGTTAAAGGCAACCTCCCCGATCTGCTGCACTACTTTCATCGGTGAGAGTGGCTTGTCGGTGGCCCAAGCCGGACACCGGTCCTGACAACGTTTACAACTGGTACAGGCGTCTGCGTCGAAGATATCCTTCCAGGTAAGATCAGCTATCGCTGCCGCGCCGAAATGGTCCACATCAGCTGCTTCGAGGTTGATGGTTTGGATGGTTCCTTTTTCCCTCAGGTCTGCAAATAGATAGTTAATTGGTGTTGTGAAGAGATGGCGGAATTTGGTAAAGGGGATCGCAGCGATTATGCCCATCACAAGGAAAAAATGGGTCCACCACCCCAGCCTGTGTATTTCCCGCAAGGTGCTTTCACCCAATCCGGCCAAAAGATGGGCAACCAAGAGGCCAACAGGGGAAAAGAGAGCCAAGGATGGGTTTTGATTGAGTTCGGTGACAGCCATCCGTGCGCCTTCGACCAGATAGCCTGTCAGAAGGATGACAATCAGGAGGCCATGGATTAGGTAATCGTCCCTGGTTGTGGCAAGTCCTTTAGGCTTGTAAAAATATCGCCGCACGATGAAGCCACATAGCATGACAATCACGACGGCACCGGCAATATCGAGGGTCAGTGAAAAAACCTGATAAAAGGCACCTTTGAGGAACTGGATTTTAAAAAACGGATCTGTAAAATCAGCCTGGGCCATGACAAGCAGGGTACCGATAAAGAGCAGGAGCATACCCCAGAACAGAAAAGCGTGAGTAATACCTGGCAGCTGGACGAGCATTACTCTTAGCTGGCCGAACGCCCTCTTTACGAGCCGGGTGAGGCGCGCGGGAAGATGATCCAGACGCTGCAAAGTTTTTCCCTGCCGGTAGACCCGAATCCGCTTAATAAAACCGTATATCAAAATCGCCAGGGTAATCGCAGCAAACAGATACATTGGAAGCACAACGCCGTGCCCGACGTTCCAGTATATTTCCCTAGTTAAATTCATGGATGTTTACTCCGTCAGTATGGTCGACAAATATAGCTGGATATTCAAGGTTTTGTCGATAGGCAAGAATCAGGACAAAAGTGCTCTTGAGATGATCAGCCGCTGCACTTCGCTGGTTCCTTCGTATATCTCGGTGATCTTTGCATCGCGATACATGCGTTCCACTTCATATTCGGTAACATATCCATAACCGCCGTGAATTTGGATGGCTTCTTTGGTGACATATGTGGCGGTTTCAGAGGCGTGCAATTTACACATGGCCGACTCGGCAGCGTAAGGCTTCTTGTTGTCCTTCAGCCAGGCGGAGCGGTATACAATGAGCTTGCTGGTCTCGATACGAGTATACATATCCGCCAACTTGAACTGGATGGCTTGTAACTCGCTGATAGGGTGACCAAACTGCTTCCGTTCCTTGGAATAGGCCAGTGCCCGCTCGAAAGCTCCCTCCGCTATTCCCAATGCCTGAGCCGCGATACCAATGCGCCCTCCGTTCAATGTCTCCATTGCGATCTTGAATCCCTGACCTTCACTGCCCAACAGGTTTTCGGCAGGAACCCGCAGATGGTTGATGGCGAAGGAGGTGGTATAGCTTCCCCGGATTCCCAGTTTATTTTCATTTCTCAAAAGTTCCACGCCTTCTGATCCCAGATCGACGATAAAGGCAGAGATGCCCTTGTGCTTCAAGTTCCTATCCATCGAGGCGAACAGGATGCCAGTACCGCAATAGCCGCCATTGGTGACAAAAATCTTGTTCCCATTAATGACATAATCGCCGCCATCTTTCTGATAGGTGGTGGCCAATCCTGCCACGTCGCTGCCAGCTTCCGGTTCTGTGAGAAGGAACGAACCGATTTTCCCGCCAGCAGCCAAAGAGGGAAGAAATATCTTTTTCTGATCCTGGGTGCCAAATTGAAGGATGGGATCACAGGCCAGGGAGGTGTGGGCAGAAATCAGGACGCCGCTCGAAGCGCAAGCTTTGGACACTTCTTCCACTACGATGGCATAGGAAAGGATGTCCAGCCCTGCACCTCCGAACTCCTCCGGCAGGTAACTACCCAGCAAGCCCAGCGCGCTCATCTTTTGTACCAATTCATCCGGAATTTTATGATTTTCATCAATCTGGATGGCAAGCGGTTTGACTTCCTTTTCCACGAAATCGCGCACACTACTTTGCAAGACCTTGTGGTCCTGGCTCAATTCAAAATCCATTGAGATTCTCCTTTTTAGTTCTTCGATGATAAATGCAGGATGATTCTAGTATTGAGTTGATGGGAAATATTAAGGTTTACTGCATCAAATATAATACCGTCAACATCCAGAGATCATAATACTAGTTATTACAACGTTATTGTTTTACATCTTTGCGCAATACCCTGTGATTTTGGATAACGTGCAAATCCTGAGCTGCTTATTTTCGAGCTGGTTTACCTGCCTTTGAACTCTGCTTTCCGTTTCGCGATGAACGCCTGCATACCCTCCTTCTGATCTTCCGTGGCAAACAGAGTGGCGAAAAGGGAACTCTCGTAACGGAGGCCATCCTCTTTGTTCATATTGGCGCCATTGACGATAGCGTCTTTGGCACTTGCCACTGCGATCATTCCATTGCGCGCAATCGCCTGGGCAATCTCCATCACTTTAGCCGGGAGTTCCTCACCCGGGAAGACTTCGTTAACTATCCCCCATTCCTTGGCCTGCTGTGCGGAAAGCACCTTACCGCTGAAGATCAGTTCCCGGGCCTTATTAGGACCGATCAGACGCGCCAAGTTCTGTGTGCCGCCGAAACCAGGGATCACCCCCAAGGTAACCTCTGGTAGGCCGAGTTTGGCTTTCTCAGAGGCATAAATGAAATCGCAAGCCAGAGCCAATTCCAGCCCACCGCCCAAGGCATAGCCATTAACTGCTGCAATGACCGGTTTGTGCATTTTTTCAATATACTCGATCATCTGCTGGCCTTTACGGGCAAAAACCCGCGCTGCCAGGGGAGCCATGGTGGCCATTTCCTTGATATCTCCACCTGCCACAAAGGCCTTTTCACCAGCACCAGTAATCACGACTACTTTCACAGCGGCGTCCTGTTCCAGATCACGCAGGGCGTGTTCCAGCGACTCGACCACGTCAAGGTTCAGAGAGTTCAAGCTGTCTGGACGGTTGACCTTCAACCAGCCAATATTTTCGGTTACTTCGATCAGAACATAGTTATTTTCCACAATTGGCTCCATTCGAATACTCGAATTGACTGGTAAACGGCATTTAATTGAACGCCAGGGTTCATAGTACTCAGCTGGTTCTTTCCGGGTTAGTATGTATAAAATCCGCGACCAGACTTCTTTCCAAGATAACCGGCGTTTACCATCTTGACCAATAACGGGCAGGGACGGAACTTGGGATCCTTGAAGCCCTCGTAGAGCACGGTAATGATCGCCAGCACAGTATCGAGACCGATCAAGTCTGCCAGCGCCAGCGGCCCCATCGGATGGTTAGTGCCGAGTTTCATCCCCTTATCAATATCTTCGGATGTGGCAATTCCTTCGTAGAGAGCGAAAATGGCCTCGTTAATCATGGGCATCAGGATTCGGTTGACAATAAAGCCCGGATAATCCTGGGAAACCGACATCACCTTCCCCAGTTTCTCCACCAGACCGGCGACAACCCGGAAGGTTTCATCGCTCGTCGCCAGCCCCCGTATCACCTCCACCAACTGCATGACTGGTACCGGGTTCATGAAGTGCATGCCAATCACCTTGTCAGGCCGTTTGGTGACGGCGGCAATCTTTGTGATCGAAATAGAAGATGTATTAGTAGCCAGGATGGCGTCTTTGTTCACAATTTTATCGAGTTGGTTAAACAGATCGAGCTTTAACGCCTCGATTTCACTCGCTGCTTCGACCACCAAGTTGCAATCGGCGAAGCCGCTTAAATCCTTGACCACCGTGATCCGCCCCAAGATGGCCGGAACGCCATCAGCGGGGATGAGTCCTTTTTCGGCCTGCCGTCCCAGGTTCTTCTCGATTGTTTTTATCGCCTTTTCGATCTGAGCGGGAAAAACGTCATACAGCCGGACCTGGTATTCGTGCAGAGCAAAAACGTGCGCAATCCCATTCCCCATTTGCCCGGCACCCAAAACACCGACGAGTTTGAGCATGCCTGCCTCCTATTTTGACTTTAAACAGAAATTCAAACGAAGAATGGATTTCCACCTAATGAAATCCATTCTTTGTATTGGAAAAACCTATACTCTTTCAAAGATGGCCGCGACTGCCTCGCCGCCACCGATGCAAAGAGTGGCCAAACCGTAGTGGACCTGGCGCTTGTTCAACTCTCTGACCAGCGTTGCTACCAGTCGACCGCCGCTGGCACCAATGGGGTGACCGAGGGCAACAGCGCCACCATTGACATTCACCCGCGCCAAGTCAAGTTCCAACTGTTTTATGGCAATCATTGCCACGGCAGCGAACGCCTCGTTAATTTCAAACAGATCAATATCAGAAGTTTTAATCCCTGCTCTGCCACAGACCGATTCGATCGCCCCCACAGGCGCATCCGGAAACAGGTCCGGTGACAGACTCCAAGTGGAGTAGGCGACCAGCCGGGCACGCGGTTTGAGACCGTACCTCTTCAGCGCCACCTCACCCACCAACAGGGTCAATGCCGCACCGTCATTGATCGTCGAGGCATTACCCGCGGTGACGGTGCCTTCCTTGGTGAATGCCGGGCGGAGAAGTTTCAGTTTCTCGAAATCGACCTTGAAGGGTTCTTCATCATCCGCGATCACTTCCTCGCCCTTTTTGCTTTTCTTGACCACCGGGACAATCTCGTCCTTGAATATCCCCTCTTTAACCGCCTTCTGCGCCAACTGATAGGACCGGATTGCGAACTCATCCTGCGCTTCGCGGCTGAAGCCATAACGC
>Ga0209048_10004709_pt1 | contig 13010 bp, 12 predicted proteins | sample FrelakmetCRP12CR_FD_187146 | JGI IMG/M metagenome (GOLD analysis project Ga0209048, IMG submission 187146) | Freshwater lake sediment microbial communities from the University of Notre Dame, USA, for methane emissions studies - CRP12 CR (SPAdes)... | ecosystem: Environmental > Aquatic >... | reverse complement strand
GGGGTCCTTGGCTATTGCTGCACTGCAACATCCTAACCTCTTTGTCAACCGTTGTCACGGGAAAATCGTCGGCGCGGCGCCAAGCTCCGGCGGCCCGGTTTCGCGGTTACCCCTTGGCCTCCGGGCGACCTGCGGCGGTCGTCGCGCCTCGGCCTCCGTCCTGGCTGGGCCGTTCGCCGCGCCGCTAGCGATCCGCCTGCATGTTGGCCTTCTTCGCGAGCTTGCCCAGCCGCTCGCGTTCGGCGGTGACGAAGGCGACGAACGCCGCGGTGGTGCCCGGTTCCGGCTCGATGCCCGAGGGGACCATCCGGTCGCGGAACTCGGCGGAGCGCACGGCGGCCTCGAGCTCCCGGCTCATCCGCTCGACGATCGACGGCGGCGTGCCTTTTGGCGCGAACAGCCCGGCCCAGTGCCCGATATTGATGCCGGGAAAGCCCTGCTCGATCGCCGTGGGCAGGGTGTCGTAGGCGGTGATCCGCTTGCTGTAGGTGGTGGCAATGGCCTTGAGCTTGCCGCCCTTCACCTGCGGCAGCACGACGATGCTCGCCTCCGATGTGGCGGGGACGTTGTTCGAGATCACGGCGGTCACGCCCTCGGAGCCGCTCTTGTAGGGGACGATGACGATGGCCACGCCGGCCTCGCGCAGCATCTCGGCGACGAAATGCGGCGTGCTGCCGCCGCCGGCGGTCGCCCAGTCGACACCACCCGGGCGCGTCTTCGCCCAGGCGACGAACTCCTTGAGATTGCTCGCCGGCACGCTCGGATGCACGGCGATGACCGACGGCGCGACGGCGATCATCCCGACGGGGACGAGGTCGCCGTCGGCGTAGGGCATGTCGCTGCGGAGCATGCTGTTGGTGACGACACCCGCCGCGCCGATCAGCCACGTATAGCCATCGGGCTTCGCCTTCGCCACGTAGTCCGCGCCGATGATGGCGCCCGCGCCGGGCTTGTTCTCGATGACGACGGGCTGGCCGAGGCGCTTCGACACCGCTTCCGCCGCGGCGCGGGCGATGAGGTCGTTCGCGCCGCCCGGGCCGAAGGGCACCACCCATTTGATCGGATGGTCGGGCCAGTCGGCGCGGGCGGGGCCGGCAGCGAGCAGCGCGGGAACGAGCGTGGCAGCTATGCAAAAGAACAGACGCCGGATGGTCATTGTTTCTCCAAAGATGTGAGCAAATGCCTTTGTCTATTTTCCCAGTGCCGCGCGTCCCGCGTAGCGTGCACTGGCGCCGAGCGATTCCTCGATGCGCAGAACTTCGTTCCACTTTGCCATCCGCTCGCCGCGCGCGAACGACCCGACCTTGAGCTGGCCCGCGTTCCAGCCGACCGCGAGATGCGCGATGGAAACGTCTTCCGTCTCGCCGGAGCGTGCGGAAACGATCGTCGCGAATCCCGCGCGCTTGCCGGCGTCGAGCGCGGCGCAGGCCTCGGTCAGCGTTCCCGCCTGGTTCGGCTTGATCAGCACGGCGTTGCACGCGCGGTCCGCGGCGGCCTGGGTCACGCGCGCCGCATTCGTGGTCAGGTAGTCGTCGCCGATGATCTGCACGCGCGTGCCGGCCGCGCGCGCAAACGCCATCCAGCCGTCGCGGTCGTCCTCCGCCAGGGGGTCCTCGATCGACGCAATCGGGTAGCGATCAAGCCAGCCCAGCAACATGTCGATCATCCCGTCGCGGTCGAGCGTCCGCGCATCGCGGGCCATGACATAACGGCCGTCACGGCCGAATTCGGACGCCGCAACGTCGAGCGAGATCGCGACGTCGGCGCCGGGCGTATAGCCTGCGTGCTCGATCGCGCGCACGAGCATGGCCAACGCATCGTCGTTCGAATCGAACGCGGGCCACCAGCCGCCTTCGTCGGCGACGCCCCCGAGTTTTCCCGCTTTCGCCATCAGCGCTCCCGCCGCGCGATAGACGTCGGAGACGACCGCCAGCGCCTCCGCGAAGGACGTGGCCGCAACGGGCATCACCATCAAGTCCTGGAGGTCGATACGTCGGGCGGCGTGCGCCCCGCCGCCGAAGACCTGGATTTCCGGCAGCGGCAGCGTGACGGTGGCCTCCCCCGCGAGAGAGCGCCACAGCGGAACGCGACGAGATGCGGCCGTCGCGTGCGCAACCGCGAGCGACACCGCGACGGTGGCGTTCCCACCCAGGCGCGACTTGTTCGGCGTGCCGTCCAGCGCGATCAGCGCGTGATCGACGGCGGCCTGGTCCGTCGCGTCGATGCCGTTGATCGCCGTTGCGATCGGACCCTTAACGTTGGCGATCGCGCGCGTGACATCGAGCCCGTCTTGCGACGATCCGCCGTCGCGCAGGTCGACGGCCTCCCGCGAGCCGCGCGACGCGCCTGCCGGCGCGATGGCGCGTCCCACCGCGCCGTCCGCGAGCGTGACCTCGGACTCGACCGTCGGGCGGCCGCGCGAATCCCAGACACGACGCGCGTGGACACGGGCGATCGCCGTCTTCATGGGCGCGCGACCCAGCGCTCCGCGACGGCGCGCGGATCGGTCAACGGCGTCGCCACGAGCGGGCGTGCAAACGCGCGGACGTCGTCCCTGATCGATTCGTCGGTCAGGTACTCGACGGGGGACTTGCCGTCGATGCGCGCCAGCATCAGCGCCGGCAGCAGGGCGGCCGTCCGCCCGGCGAGCGCGTCACGCGGCTCCCAGCGCACATGCGCAAAGTACGCGGCGAAGAGCGCTTCGAATGCTTCGGCGTACCGTGGTCGCCACGGCGGCCGCCACGCGCCCTTCAGCAGCAGATGGTTGAGGACGAACGCGACGTCGAACGCCGGGTCGCCGTACCACGCGCATTCGGCGTCGAGGATCACGGGGCCCGCGGGGCCGGCGAGCAGGTTCTTCGGGCTGAAGTCGCCGTGGACCAGCGCGCGCCGGTTCGTGCGTGTCGTCTCGACCAGCGCCAGGAGGCGCGCGGCGAGGTCCGGATGCGCACCGGCGGTCGCCACGAGGTAGGGCTCGAGGCGAATCGCGAAGAAGATGTCGTCGGTGGGAAAGCGCGCGGCAATTTCCGGCCGGCCGGCAGTGGCTGCGTGGATCCGCCCGAGGACGTCGCCGACGGCGGCGGCTATGCCGAGGTCGATCGTGCCGTCGCGCAGTTGCGCCTTCCACAGCGGGTAGGTGTCGGGCGCGAGGTAGGCCATGGCGAACGCGCCGGATTCCCGGTCCTCGCCGAGGATTTCGGGGACCGCCGATGGCACGATGCCGCCGGCGACGCGCATCCATTCGACCTCGTAGCGACTGCGCGCGACCGGCGCTCGCCAGTCGGCGGCGACTTTCAGCTTGGCGAGCGCGCGTTTGACGCAAATGACGCGAGAGGGCAGGTCGACGCGGTAAATATCCGACGAGACGCCCCCCGTCATGGGCGTCAACGTAATCTGTTGGTTGGCGCTTACTATCGCCATTTTGGCCAATGCGCGCAGAAGAATGGAAGCCGCCGAATCCCGCTCATCCTTCGAATCATTGTCGGTCGCCCCGTTCATGGCCGCAAAACGTGAGCGGGGTATGATATTTGCATGGTAAAGCTGCTCTGAGATGGTAAATGCGGCGGCTAAGGCCTTGAGGCCATTGAGGGGCGGCGGCGGAGCCGCACAAAGGCAGCGCGGGGAGGGACCACGATGATCCGTTACGGCTTCAACATCAAGACGCGCACGGGACAGCGGGTGGAGAACATTTCCATCATGGCCGGCTCCCAGCGGGACGCCGAACGGCGCCTGCGCCAGATGTACCACCACTGCGAAATCCTTGAATGCAACGCGCAGACGGTGCCGCGCCGCGTCGACACGCTCGACGTCGAGGGCGTCATCGGCCTCATCAGCAACAGCGACCCCGTGACCGTCATGCAGGCGGCCAACGACGGTCCGCCGGCCATCGTCCGGCTACGCCACAAAACCGGCACCCACTAGCTCCTCGGTCAGCGCGTGGTAGTCCCGCGCGCCGCGGCTGTCCGGCGCATGGCGGAACACGTCGAGCTCGACTGCCGGGCTTTCGGCCAGCTTCACGCTCTCGCGAATGCGGGTCACGCAGACCTCGTCGGCCCGCAGCAACCGGGTCAGCCTTTCCATCACCTCACCGCTCATCTTTCGCCGGATATCGTAGCGCGTCAGCACATAGCGCCGCGGCAGCCGGCGCTTGAACACGGGTTCGAGCGCATTCAGTGCGCGCTCGACCTCGCAGGCGCCGCGGAGCGAAAGATAGTCGCAGGAGACGGGCACCAGCAGCAGGTCGCAGGCGAACACCGCGTTCAACGAAAGCACGTTGAGGAGCGGGCTGCAGTCGATGACCACGGGCCCCGCCGCGAGGCCGGGCTCGCGCAGCGCGTAGCGCAGCCGGGTGACGACGTTGACGCCCTTGCCGAGGATGGAATCGAGCTTGGAGAGCTCGAGGTGCGCCGGACACAGGCCGACGCCGCTCTTGGTGATTCGCGCGATGTCGGACAGCGGGCGCTGGCGCACGAAAAAACTGTAGACGGAATCGTCAGCGAGCTTCGGGTGCACGCCAAAGACATGCGACAGGTGCGCCTGCGGGTCGAGGTCGACGCCGAGCGGCCGCTGCCCGCGGCGCGCGATCGCGGCGAGGAGGTTGAGGGCCGTCGTCGTCTTTCCGACGCCGCCCTTCTGGTTGAAGACCGCAATGACTGTCATTGGAAAAGGCTCGCAACCGCCGCCGGATTATACGGCGCGGATTTGCGCAGCCGGTCGCTTCAGATCACGCGCCGGCGCACCTGCGTGACGACAACCTCGGCCGCGATCACCACGGCGAAGATCGCCAGCAGGACCATCGCCACGCGGGTCCATTGGAACAGGTTGAGCGCCGAGTCGAGAACCATCCCGATGCCGCCGGCGCCGACGAGGCCGAGCACCGCCGACTCGCGCACGTTGATGTCCCAGCGGAACAGCGCGATCGACCAGAACGCCGGCCGAACCTGCGGCCAGTAGCCGAACGTCAGACGCGACATCCACGGCGCGCCGGCCGCGGCGAGCGCCTCGATCGGGCCGTGCTGCGCCTCGTCCAGCGCCTCGCCAAAGAGCTTGCCGACGAAGCCGATGGAGCGGAACGCGATTGCCAGTGTCCCGGCGAGGGCGCCCGGACCGAAGATGCCGACGAAGAGCAGCGCCCAGACAAGCGAATTGACGCTCCGCGAGCTCACGAGAATCAGCCGCGCGAACAGGTTGACCGGCACCGAGGGCACGACGCTGTGGGCAGCGAGGACCCCGACCGGCAACGCCAGCACCAGGGCGAGCAGCGTGCCGAGCGTCGCGATGTGGAGCGTCTCCATCAGCGCCGCATGGATCGCTTCCGGGTAATGTGCGAAATCGATCGGCCACATCCGGCTCAGGAGGTCGACGACCTGTTCCGGCGCGTCGGCGAGAAACTCCGGGATCACCTCGACGGTCTGCGCCGCCATCGCGATCGCCGCCACGATCGCGAGATAGACCCCGAACCGCGTCAACCGCTGCGCGCGCGTAAAGCGCCGCCAGACGCGTTCGTGCCCGAGCGCATCGGCCATCAGTCGTCCTCGGTGTGGCGCACGTGGCGCAGCGCGTCGCCGCGGCGGAAAAGGTCCGCGAACGTCGCGTTCTCGATGAAGATCGCGCGGATCGCCGTCGCGAACACCTCGCCCGCCATGATGAGCGCAATGATCGAGATCAGGATCGCGCACACGTAGTCGTAGTCGAACCGCTGGAACGCGGCGAACAGCGTGCCGCCGATGCCACCCGCGCCGACGATGCCGACCATCGTCGAATTGCGCAAGTTCGAGTCGAGCTGATAGGTCGCGAAGCCGATGAACCGCGAGAACACCTGCGGCAGCACGCCGTACGCGAGCACCGACACGAACGGCGCGCCCGTCGCCCGGATCGCCTCGACCTGCTTGTCCGAAATCTCCTCGATCGCCTCGGTGAAGAGCTTGCCGATGAATCCGATCGAGGCGACGGTCAGCGCAAGGATGCCGGCGAGCGCGCCGAAGCCGACGGCCTTCACGAACAGGATCGCGACGATCACCGGATGCAGCGAGCGCGCGGCGACGATCACGAAGCGCGCCGGCCAGCTGAGCCACGCGGGCATCAGGTTGCGGGCAGCCGCGAGGCCGAGCGGCAGCGCGAGGACGATGCCGAGCGTGGACGCGAGTATCGCGATCTCGAGGCTCTCGGTCAGGCCCTTGATCAGCAGGTCCGAGCGCGAGAAATTGGGCGGGAACAGCCGCGAGAAGAAGTGTGCGGCGTTGCCGAGCCCCGATTGCAGGCGCTCCCACGACACCTCGAGCTGCGCGCATGCGTAGACGACATAGATGGCGAGCGCGACCGCGGCGATCCGCGGCCATGGGCTGCCGCGAAATGGATCGTCGGGCGCCGCGGGCGCGGTGGTCATGCAATCCCCGATGCGTCGCTCAATGCAGCCAGTCCTCGCCGCCGTAGATCGTCTTGAGCATCGCGTCGTCGAGTTGGTCGGGCGGGCCGTCGAACACGATGCGCCCGGCCGCCATCCCGAGCACGCGGTCGGCGAAGCGCTTCGCGAGCAGGACATCATGCATGTTCACGAGCACCGGGATCCCGCGCGTGCGCGCAATGCCCGCCATCAATTCCATGATCTCCACCGACGTCTTGGGATCGAGCGAGGACGTGGGCTCGTCGGCGAGCAGCAGTCGCGGCTCCTGCATCACGGCGCGGGCAATTCCAACGCGCTGGCGCTGGCCGCCGGAAAGCGCGTCGGCGCGCTGATTCGCGAATCCCGCCAGTCCGACGAGATCGAGGAGCTCGTACGCGCGCCGGACGTCCTCGGGCGGGAACTTTCGCCGCCAGGCCCGCCAGGGCGACACGTAGCCCAACCGTCCGCAGAGCAGGTTCTCCATCACCGTCAATCGCTCGACCAGGTTGTATTCCTGGAAGACCATGCCGATGTGGCGGCGCGCGTGGCGCAGCGTCTTGCCGGACACCCGCGCCATGTCGGTACCGTCGAACAGGATTTCGCCCTGTGTCGGCTCGACCAGCCGGTTGATGCAGCGGATCAGCGTGGACTTGCCGGTGCCCGAGGCGCCGATGATCGCGGTGATGCCCTGCGCGGGAATTCCAACGCTGATGTCCGCGAGCACCGGCGTGCCGGCGACGTAGGATTTCGACAGGTGTTTGAGTTCGAGCATCGAAATCGAAAACGGGGCGCCTGCGGGAAGGCGAGGCGCCCCGTTTCGCTGGCCTGCGCGCTATTTCTTTTTCGCTGCGGCCGCGGCCTCGGCGGCCTCCCGCGCGGTTTCCTTGTCGTAGGAGGCTTTGTCGAATCCGCCGCCCGACCCCTTCGCGACCGCGCGGACGACTTCCCACGTCGTCTTGTAGTTGATCGGGAAGAAGCGGTCGGCGCCGTCGAAGGCCTTCTGCATCTCCGCCGGGAAGCGATAGTCGTAGAAGCAGCTCAGCATCTTGTCGACGAGCTTGGGGTCGAGGTCGTGCGCATACGCGAATGACGACGTCGGGAACTTCTGGCTGCGGTAGATGATGCGGAAGTCGGCCTCCTTCACCTGCCCGCGTTCGGCCATCCGGTGGAACACGTCGGAGGCGACCGCGGCCGCGTCGTAGTCGCCGGAGTTCACGCCCATCACCGACTGGTCGTGCTTGCCGGAGAAGATGATCTTGTAGTCCTTGTCGGGTGCTAGTCCCTGCGCGGGGAAAAGCGACATCGGCGCGAGGTGGCCGGAGTTGGACGACGGCGACGTATGCGCGACCTTCTTCCCCTTGAGATCCGCGAGCTTCTGGTACGGCGAGTTCGCCTTCACGATCACGATCAGGTTGTAGCCCTGGAACTCCTTGGCGGTGCCCTTCACGGCGAACGGCACGGCGCCGGCGAGGTTCACGGCGAACGCCGTCGGGCCGGTCGAAAATCCGCCGACGTGCAGCCGCCCCGAGCGCATCGCTTCGATCTCGGCCGCGTTCGATTGCACCTGGTAGAAGACGACCTTCTTGTCGAGGCACTTCGCGAGATGCGTCGTGAACGGCTTGAAGATGTTCTCGTAGACCGCGGGGTCCTCGACGGGCGTGTACGTGAACACGATCGTCGACGGGTTCTTCCATTTCTTCGCATCCGCCGGCGCGTCGGCGACCATGTCGTCGTTCGCGTCGCAGTACATCGTGTCGAGCTCGCCGCGGTACTTGCAGGCATCGGCGGCGAGGGCGGGCAACGCGACGGTTGTGCCTGCGGCCGCGAGCACGGCGGTCAGGAGCCAGCGGAAGAGGGGCATGGCGGATTCTCCTTGGATTGAAAGGGCGCTTCTGGGAGCGCCGCAGGGACCCGGCATCTTACAACACGGCTACGCGGAGAGGCGGCGCGCCCGAAGCTCGGGACGGGCACTTCGGCGATGCCGTATCATTGTGCCGTTGCGGCACGAGGGCGGCTCGCGCCGCCGAACCGGTTTCCCTTTTTACCGTGGCTTCAGGTCCGCTCCAAATTGTCGTGATGGCCGCCGGCCAGGGCAAGCGCATGCATTCGGCGCGGCCCAAGGTGCTGCACGCGCTCGCCGGGCGCCCGCTCGTCGCGCATGTGCTCGACGCCGTGCGCGCGCTCGGTCCGCGCGCGCTCGTGCTGGTGGTCGGCCACGGCGGCGACGCCGTCCGCGCCGCACTTGCGGCGCCCGATCTTGCGATCGTCACGCAGGATCCGCCGCGCGGCACCGGTGACGCTGTCCGGGTCGCGCTCACCACGTTGCCCGAGGACGGCGTCACCCTGGTCGTCAACGGCGATTGTCCGCTTATTCCGACGGCGACATTCGCCGCGCTGGCCGACCTCGCGGCGTCCGGCAAGCTCGCGCTGCTGACGGCGCGCGTGCAAGATCCCGCAGGGCTCGGCCGCGTCGTCCGCGATGTCGCCGGCTCGGTGCGCGCCATTGTCGAGGAAAGGGACGCGAGTCCCGCCGAGCGCGCGATCGCCGAGATCTACACCGGCGCGCTCGCGGCGCCGACGCCGCTCCTGCGCCGCTTCGTGGGCGCGCTCAAGGACGACAACGCGCAGCGCGAGTTCTACCTCACCGCCGTGGTCGCAATGGCCGTGCGCGAAGGCGTGGCGGTCGAGGCGCACGTTGCGGCCGACGAAACGGACGTGCTGGGTGTCAACGATCGCGCGCAGCTCGCGGCCATCGAGCGCATCGTGCAGGCGCGGACGGCGGACGCGCTGATGAAGGCGGGGACGTCGCTCGCCGATCCCGCGCGCATCGACATTCGTGGCGTGCTTGCATGCGGCCGCGACGTGCGGATCGACGTCGGCTGCGTGTTCGAGGGCACGGTGGAGCTCGCCGACGACGTCGAAATTGGTCCGAATTGCCTGCTGCGCGATATCACGATCGGGGCCGGCACGAAGATCGAGGCGTTCTCGCACCTCGAACACGCAACGATTGGCGCTGGCTGCCGCGTCGGCCCGTTCGCGCGCTTCCGCCCGGGGGCGGCGCTCGCCGACCACGTGCACATCGGCAATTTCGTCGAGGTCAAGAATAGTGTGGTGGGGGACGGTTCCAAGGCCAATCATCTCGCCTATATCGGGGATGCGACCGTTGGCGCGAACGTCAACGTTGGCGCGGGCACGATCGTCGCGAACTACGATGGCGCTTACAAGCATCGGACCGTGATCGGGGACGGCGTATCGATCGGCTCGAACTGTGTCCTGGTGGCGCCGGTCAAAATCGGCAAAGGTGCGACTATCGGGGCAGGCAGCACGATTACGATCGACGCTCCGGACGAGGAACTCACGCTGGCGCGAACGCGGCAGGTCACCATTTCCGGCTGGAAGCGGCCGGTCAAGAAGGTCGCGCCGAAATGAATGCGGCGCACTACTTTTAAGGAAACGATTCCATGTGCGGCATTGTCGGCGCGTCATCGACGCGCAACGTGGTCCCGATCCTGATCGACGGCATCCGCCGGCTCGAGTATCGCGGCTACGACTCCACCGGACTTGCCGTCGTCAACGGCGCCACCGATGCGCCGCAGTTGCGGCGGCTCGTCAGCACCGCGCGCGTGGCCGATCTCGCGGCGCAGGCCGAGTCGACGCAACTCGCGGCGTTGTCCGGCATTTCGCATACCCGCTGGGCGACGCACGGCGCGCCCACGCCGGCGAACGCGCATCCGCACACGTCGCATGGCGAGATCGCAGCGGTCCACAACGGCATCATCGAGAATTTCGAGGCGTTGCGCGAGCGGCTGATCGCCCAGGGCTACACGTTCGTCACGCAGACGGATTCGGAAGTCATCGCGCATCTCGTCCACGCGCACTGGCACGGGGCAGGCGGCGGCGACCTGCTGCGCGCCGTGCAGATGGCGGTCGCCGAGTTCCATGGCGCCTACGCGATCGCGGTGATCTCGACGCGCGAGCCGGGACGCATCATCGGCGCGCGCGCCGGCAGCCCGCTGGTCGTGGGCATTGGGACCGACGACCATTTCCTCGCGTCCGACGCGGCCGCGCTGCTCTCGGTCACGCACCGGGTGGCGTACCTCGAGGACGGCGACGTTGCGGACGTGCGCCGCGAAACCTGGGCGATCTACGATGCGCGCGGCGAGCGCGTCGACCGGCCCGTGATCACGGTCGAATCGTCGGGGGTGGCGGTCGAGCTGGGCCCGTACCGCCACTTCATGCAAAAGGAGATCTTCGAGCAGCCGCGCGCCGTCGCGGACACACTCGAATCCGTCTCCGGCATCGATGCGTCGCTGTTCGGCGCCGACGCGCGATCCATGCTGGCGGGAGTCGACAGCGTGCTGGTGCTGGCCTGCGGCACCAGCTACTACTCGGCGCTCGTTGCGAAGCAATGGATCGAGACGCTCGCCCGCGTTCCCTGCACGGTCGAAATTGCGAGCGAATACCGGTATCGCGACAGTGTCCCGCACCCGGCGGCGCTCGTCGTCGTCGTCTCGCAATCCGGCGAAACCGCGGATACGCTGGCCGCGTTGAAGCATGCGAAGGGTCTCGGGCATGCGCACACGCTCGCGATCTGCAACGTCGCGACTTCATCGATGGTCCGGCAGACAGCCCTTACTTATCTCACCCGCGCCGGCACCGAAATCGGCGTCGCCTCGACCAAGGCATTCACTACGCAGCTCGTGGCGCTGTTCCTGTTGGCGCTGACGCTCGCCAAGCTGCGCGACCGGCTGACTGCCGAGGAGGAGGCGCATTGGCTGCGCGGTCTGCGCCATTTGCCGGCGGCGCTGCAAGCGGCGCTCGCGCTCGAGCCGCAGGTGATCGCCTGGGCCGAGCAGTTCGCGAAAAAGCAGCATGCGCTGTTCCTCGGCCGTGGCCTCCACTATCCGATCGCCCTCGAAGGGGCGCTCAAGCTGAAGGAGATCTCGTACATCCACGCCGAGGCCTATCCCGCGGGTGAGCTGAAGCACGGCCCGCTCGCGCTGGTCGACGCCACGATGCCCGTGGTCGCCATCGCTCCGAACGACGCGCTCCTCGACAAGCTCAAGTCGAACCTGCAGGAAGTGCGCGCGCGCGGCGGCGAGCTCTACGTCGTCGCCGATCTCGACAGCCGCCTCACCTCGAGCGAGGGCATCCACGTAATCCGGCTGCCCGAGCACGCGGGATTGTTGTCGCCGGTCGTGCACACGATTCCGCTGCAGCTCCTCGCGTATCACGCCGCGGTGATCCGCGGCACCGACGTTGACAAGCCCAGAAATCTCGCAAAATCGGTGACCGTTGAGTGAAGGGCCGGGGCTAACAGAGGAGGCTAACGCGAGCGAAGCGGCGCGTTGGACTGACTGCCGCAACTGCAAGCCGCGCTTGGCGATCAAGTAGCGGCGGATTCACCGCCGACGGTGTCATGCAGCGCCATGCCGCTGCGGCAGCTGCAATTTTGCCAATGGGAAATGCGGTTTCCGTGATGTGCCACCCCACATGACACTCAGTCCCAGGAATCTGGTCCATCTCATCGCGCTGGCTGAAGAAGGGCGTATTTCGAGAGCGGCGGCACGCGTCCATCTCAGTCCGTCGGCCTTCAGTCGAAGCATCCAATCGGTCGAAGATGATCTGGGACTGCAACTGTTTCACCGCAACATGAACGGGGTAACCCTGACCGCTGCGGGGGAAGCCGTCCTGGGTCACGCGAGAGCGCTCGATTTCGAGAACAAACGCTTCGAACTCAATCTCGATTTGCTGAGGCGAGGGGACTTTGACCGTGTTTGCATAGGTGCCGGCCCGATTCCGGCGTCCATACTCATCCCCGAGCTCATGCGCTCGATACATCGGCAAACGCCGCATTTGCTGATCCAGGTGGAGTTGGGAAACATGTCGGTGCTGATCGATCGGCTGGACGAGAACGACATCGACATCTGTCTCGGCGACATTCGGAACGTGGCGGCCAACGAAGAGCGTTACGCGTCCAAGAAGCTGGCGATTTTCAAATGCGTCGTTTGCTGCCGCACCGGCCATCCGCTGTCGGCCGCGGGAAAAGTCACGTCCAGAGACTTGCGGACCTATCGTTTGGCGCTCGCGCGAATCGAATCGGCCATCGACCGCGAACTTCGTGCCTGCTTCGGGCTGGAAGCGTCGGAAAAGATTCCGATCGCCATTGAATGCGATGACTTGAGCGTGCTCGCGAACCTGGTCGCTACGACCGACCTTATCGGGATACTGCCGGCACAGGTTTTCGGACAGCATTCAGGTTCGCTGCGCGTCCTCGACCCGGATGACCCATCGGGCCTCTTTGCCTACGTGCACGCCATCTGGCCCAAGAATCGGATCCTCGCGCCTTCCGCCGTCAAGGTCCTGGACCTGGCGAGGAATATTGCGCAGAGGTAGGACATCGGTGTCAGACGACACACGTCTTGTTCCTGCCGGATTTTTTCGCTCGCTCGAGCGCCTGATCTGCCGCCGCCAGGGTGGCCTCGAGGCTCTTTTCTGACGAGCGATTGCATATGCCGATACTGACCGTGATCCCGGCATTCGGCCGCGACGGGATCCAGCGCTCGCGCTCGATTGCGGCTCGGATCTGCTCGCAGGTCTGAAACGCGGCATCGGGCGACGCGTCGAG
>Ga0209048_10004708_pt1 | contig 13012 bp, 12 predicted proteins | sample FrelakmetCRP12CR_FD_187146 | JGI IMG/M metagenome (GOLD analysis project Ga0209048, IMG submission 187146) | Freshwater lake sediment microbial communities from the University of Notre Dame, USA, for methane emissions studies - CRP12 CR (SPAdes)... | ecosystem: Environmental > Aquatic >... | reverse complement strand
CTCGACGCGAATGGGAGGAAAGGTGGCAGAGCGCACCCTCAAATTGTATAGCAAACGTGCTACGCAAACAATATCACTCGCCTGTCAACCATCAGAACCGTCATTTTCCTGATCGCCGGAAAGCTCGACTTCCACGCGGTCAACCCTCATGCCCGGCAACCCACTTGAAATTCAACAGAGCCATTTCTCCCTTTGGAAGAGCTGCGCGGCGACATTGACGCCAGCAAGCACAAGGATTACGTCCTCGTCCGGCTGTTCGTGAAGTACGTCAGCGACCAGTGCGCCAGCCAGCCCATCGCCCCGATCACCATTCCGCCTGGCGCCAGCTTCGCCGAAAGGGTTGCGCTCAAGGGCAATGGCAACATCGGCGAGCCGCCTGCTCGAACCAACACACGGGCCGAAGTTTCTTGCTAGTGTGGGGCTAGTGGACTGCTACATGCCGACGGGCGGGACAGGCGGGCACTGCTCAACTGCAAGCCGCAGTTGCCCTGTTTTCCCCACTTCTTCCCCACCATGAAGCAAAACGCCCGCTATGTCAGTAGACGCTATCGCCATAAGTGCTGCATTTCTTTGGGCTATTGGTGGGCGGTGCAGGTTTCGAACCTGCGACCCCAGCAGTGTGAATGCTGTGCTCTACCCCTGAGCTAACCGCCCTCGAAGCCTGTTCTGTCGCCATCGCGAGGCGGCGAATTATGCCACGTGCCTTCGCCAGATCGTCTTCCCGCCGCTGGCCTTGTCGAGGGCGGCGAGCACCGCGTCGTGCGCCGCCAGTTCGTCAGCGCTGGGCACGAGAACCGGCAGCACGTAAACGCTGAAGTCCACCGCGGCAAGGGCCGTCTCGGCGTTCGCGCCGTGCAGATCGTCGATCACCAGCGAGTCCTGGCCGCGTGTCATGCGGATGTAGACCTCGGCCAGCAATCCGGCGTCGAGCAACGCGCCATGCAGGCTGCGCCCTGCATTGTCGACCTCGAGCCTGCGGCACAGCGCGTCGAGCGAGTTTGACTTGCCGGGAAACATCTCGCGCGCCATCAACAGGCTGTCGGTGATGCGCACCGCCACCGTCTCGAATTTCGGGCGTTGCAGACGGCGCAGCTCCTCGTTCAGGAAACCGAGGTCGAAGCCGGCGTTGTGGATGATGATCTCGGCCCCGGCCAGGTAGGCTAGCAATTCGTCGGCGATGCTAGCGAAAAGGGGCTTGTCGGCCAGGAACTCGTCGCTGAGGCCGTGGATGCGCACGGCGTCTTCGCTGCTCGGCCGCTCGGGGTTCAGGTAGAAGTGCAGGTCGTTGCCCGATAGCCGCCGGTTGATCATCTCGACGCAGCCGATCTCGATGATGCGGTCTCCCGACTCGGGGCTGAGGCCCGTGGTTTCGGTATCGAGGAAGATCTGGCGCATAAGGCGACACCGATGAGGCTCAGAGATCGCGCCGCCGTGCCCACGCCCACATCGCCGCACCGGCAACGATCATCGGTAGGCACAGCCACTGCCCCATGCTGAGGTTGAACGCGAGCAGCCCGAGGAATGCGTCGGGTTCGCGGAAATATTCGGCCGTGAAGCGCAACAGCCCGTAGCCGAACAGGAACGCACCCGACACCTTGCCCCAGACCGGTTGCCCGCGCGTGCCCGCGTAGGCCGCGGGCCGGCGTGCATACCACCACAGCAGCACGAACAGCAGCAAGCCCTCGAGCAGGACCTGGTAGATCTGCGACGGGTGGCGCGGCACCTCCGATCCCGATTGGGGGAACACCATCGCCCACGGGAGTCTCGGGTCGGCCGCCCGGCCCCACAGTTCGCCGTTGATGAAGTTGCCTATGCGCCCGGACGCCAGCCCGAGGGGCACGCAAGGCGCGATCAGGTCGGTCGCCTCGAGAAACGTTCGCCCGCGCTGGCGCGCGAACAGCGCCACGGCGGCGAACACGCCGAGCATGCCGCCGTGGAACGACATGCCGCCTTTCCAGACCGCGAGCACCTCGAACGGATTGCCTGCGTAGTAACCGGGCTTGTAGAACAGCACGTAGCCAAGCCGTCCACCGATCACGACGCCGAGCACGCCGTAGAAGAGCATGTCCTCCACCTCGCGGCGCGTCCAGCCCCGTTGCGCGAAGGGAGCGATCCTGACGCGCAGCGACGCCAGCCAGAGAAACAGGCCGAACGCGACCAGGTAGGTCAGGCCATACCAGTGGATCGCGAGCGGGCCGATCTGCACGGCAACGGCGTTGAACTGGGGGTGGATCAGCATGCGCTTGCGGCGGGTTGCGGGGCAATGAATGATACGGCGCGGCTATAGTTCCGCCCTGCGGCCTGCGCCCGTTGCCGCACCCTTCCCCATTTACGCAAGGCCAGTCATGAGCATCAATCGCCGATCCCGCAACATCACCGAAGGCGTGGCCCGCGCCCCGAATCGCTCGATGTATTACGCGCTCGGCTACGAGGAGGGCGATTTCAAGAAACCGATGATCGGCGTGGCCAACGCGCATTCGACCATCACGCCGTGCAACGCCGGCCTGCAGAAGCTCGCCGACGCCACGGTGGCGGGCATCGAAGCCGCGGGCGGCAACGCGCAGATCTTCGGCACGCCGACGATCTCCGACGGCATGGCGATGGGCACCGAGGGCATGAAGTACAGCCTCGTCTCGCGCGAGGTCATCGCCGACTGCATCGAGACCTGCGTCCTCGGCCAGTGGATGGACGGCGTGGTCACGATCGGCGGCTGCGACAAGAACATGCCGGGCGCGATGATGGGCATGTTGCGCGCCAACGTGCCCGGCATCTTCGTCTACGGCGGCACCATCCTGCCGGGGCGCTACAAGGGGCAGGACCTGAACATCGTCAGCGTGTTCGAGGCGGTGGGCCAGTTCAGCGCCGGCAACATGGCCGAGGAGGACTTCTGCCAGATCGAGCGCCGCGCCATCCCCGGCACGGGTTCGTGCGGCGGCATGTACACCGCCAACACGATGAGCTCGGCCTTCGAGGCGCTGGGGATGAGCCTGCCCCGCTCGAGCACGATGGCCAACCCGCATGACGAGATCGCCGTCGCGGCCGCCGAGGCGGCGCGCGTGCTCGTCGAAGCCGTCAAGGCGGACCTGAAGCCGCGCGACATCGTCACCCGCAAGAGCATCGAGAACGCCGTCGCGGTGATTATGGCGATCGGGGGCTCGACCAACGCGGTGCTGCATTTCCTGGCGATCGCCCACGCCGCGGGCGTCGAGTGGAGCATCGACGATTTCGAGCGCGTGCGCCGCAAGGTGCCGGTCCTGTGCGACCTGAAGCCCTCGGGGCGCTACCTTGCGGTCGACCTTCACCAGGCCGGTGGGATTCCGCAGGTGATGAAGATACTGCTCAAGGCCGGGCTGCTGCACGGCGACTGCATCACGATCACCGGCAAGACGGTGGCCGAGAACCTGGCGGGCGTGCCCGATGTACCGCGCGCCGACCAGGACGTGATCCGCCCGATCGCCAAGCCGATGTACGAGCATGGCCACCTGGCGATCCTGAAGGGCAACCTCTCGCCCGAGGGCTGCGTGGCCAAGATCACGGGGCTGAAGAACCCGGTGATGACCGGTCCGGCGCGGGTGTTCGACGACGAGCAGTCGGCGCTCGCCGCGATCATGGCCAAGAGAATCGTCGCAGGCGACGTGATGGTGCTGCGCTACCTCGGGCCCAAGGGGGCGCCGGGGATGCCGGAGATGTTGGCGCCTACGGGCGCATTAATCGGCCAGGGCCTCGGCGAGTCGGTCGGACTGATCACCGATGGGCGCTTCTCGGGCGGAACCTGGGGCATGGTCGTCGGGCACGTGTCGCCGGAGGCCAGCGTCGGTGGCACCATCGCACTGGTACAGGAAGGCGACTCGATCACCATCGATGCGCACCGCCTGCTGCTGCAACTCAATGTGGGTGACGAGGCGCTCGCCGCCCGCCGCGCCGCATGGAGGGCCCCCGCGCCGCGCTACACCCGCGGCGTGCTGGCCAAGTTCGCCTTCAACGCGTCGAGTGCGGCCCTCGGCGCGGTGCTCGATCGATTCGAACCCGGCGGCGGGGCGGGTGCGGCCAAACCATAGTCAGTGCTTGGCGTCGTCCGGTGGCAAGGCGCCCTGATCGGGTGCGCGGCTGTCGAATCCACTCCCGAGTATCGACTCGCGGTTCTGCTCGCGCTGCTTCGCGCGCTTGCCCTCGACCTCGTCGATCCTGCGCTGACGCTCGGTCTTGAACTTCTTCGCCCGTTCCTTGTCCTTGTCGAGGGTGCGATAGTCGAGGCCCATGTTCGCCAGATTCTCGCGCCGCCGCTTCTCCTTGCGGTCTTCCATCTTCTGCATCTCGCGGCGCTTGTTCAGCCCCGACTTGTCGGCCCAGGCCCACCACAAGGCCGCGAGGATGAACGGGGCGATAAACTTCCACAGATCGCCGGTGAACTCCCAGTTCCATCCGGCGACCGGCCAGATCCCCAGCAGGTTCAGCGCGATGATGATCACACCAGCGATAACGAAGTACATGGTTCAGGCTCCTGGCGGGTGATCGGTCGGCACTCGATCCTGTCAACCCGTGTTGCGGTGATTCGTTATCGTCAATGTAGCCGAGTGTTAAATCGAAATCTTCATCCGAAGGACTCCATGAAACTGCTTCCCCTGGTGACATTTGCCCTTGTATTCGCCGCCACCGCACCGGTTTTCGCGAGCGCCGACCTCGCGCAGAAGAAGAATTGCCTGGCCTGCCACCAGGTCGACAAGAAGCTGGTCGGGCCCGCCTACAAGGACGTCGCGGCCAAGTACGCCGGCGACAAGGAAGCGGCGAACAGGCTGGCGCAGAAGATCATGAAGGGCGGCTCGGGCGTCTGGGGTCCGGTGCCGATGCCTGCCAATCCGCAGGTCAGCGAAGCCGAAGCCAAGCAACTCGCTGCCTGGGTGCTGACACTGAAGTAATTCAAAGCCCTGGGTCACGCGCCGAGCCGCGGCCTGGCAAGCGCGGCCGGTCTGGCTCGACGTCGCGCCATGCCGGTCCTCAGGGCGCGTACCGCGCAATGCACTCGACCACTTTCGGATCGAGCGCGAAGCGCGAGCCGTGCTTGCCTGCGAGCGCCGCTGCATTGGCCTCGAACGTCGCCACGCCTTCGCTGTAGATGAACTGCATCGCGCCACCCGTCCAGGCCGGGAAGCCGATCCCGAAGATGGACCCGATGTTGGCGTCGTGGGTGCTCGTCAGCACGCCCTCGCTCAGGCAGCGCGCCGTCTCGATTGCCTGGCGATAGAGCAGGCGCTGCGACAGCTCGGCCACGGCGGCGTGCGCGCCAGTCTTCTCGAAGTGCGTCTTCAGACCCGGCCACAGCGTCTTGGGCTGCCCGGCGGGGTAGTCGTAGAAACCGCCGCCGCCGGCCCGTCCCGGACGCTTGAGCTCCTTCACCATCAGCTCGATGAGGCGCTGGCCGGCGTCGGCCTCGAAAGGCTTGCCTTCGGCCGCCAGATCGGCGCGCGTCTGTTCCATCACGTGAACCGAGAGCGACAGCGAAGTCTCGTCGATCACCGCCAGCGGACCGACCGGCATGCCCGCCGCCAGGCCCGCGTGCTCGACCAGAGGCGCGGGCAGGCCTTCGGCCAGCATCGCGACGCCTTCCATCACGAAGGTGCCGAAGACGCGGCTGGTGAAGAAGCCCCGCGAATCGTTGACGACGATCGGTGTCTTGCCGATCTCCAGCACGTAGTCGTAGGCGCGGGCGATCGTCTCGTCGGCGGTTTCCTTGCCGCGGATGATCTCGACGAGCTTCATTCGATCGACCGGCGAGAAGAAGTGCAGACCGACGAAGCGTTCCGGCGCCTTGCTCGCCCTGGCCAGCCCGCTGATCGGCAGCGTCGACGTGTTCGAAGCGAACACGCCATCCCTCGCCAGCATCGGCTCGGCTTCCTGCGTCACACGCGCCTTGAGCTCGCGTTGCTCGAACACCGCTTCGATGATCAGGTCGCAGCCCTTCAGGTCGGCGGCATCGGCGGTCGGCGTGACGAGCGATAGAAGCTGTGCCTTCTGCAACTCGTTGATGCGGCCCCGGGTGACCGCCTTGCTGGCAAGTTTCTCGCTGTAGGCCTTGCCGTAGACCGCCTTCTCGAGGCTCACGTCTTTCAAGACGCAGGCGATGCCGCGCGATGCGTTGGCGTGGGCGATGCCTGCGCCCATCATGCCGGCACCGAGCACGCCCACCTTCGCCGGCTTCCATTTCGGGAAAGTGCCGGGGCGAGACTTGCCCGAGCGGATCGCGTTCAGGTTGAAGAAGAACGCGGTGACCATGTTCTTCGCGTTCTGGCCGACCATGATCTTCGCGAGCTTGCGGCTTTCGATGCGGGTGGCGGTGTCGTAGTCGACCATCGCACCTTCGACCATCGTCTCGAGGATCGCCTGCGGTGCCGGGTAGAGGCCACGCGTCTTCGCGGCCAGCATCGCCGGCGCGACCACCAGGCCGGCGGCGATCTTCGGGTTGGCGGGCGTGCCACCGGGCATCTTGTAGTCCGTGCGGTCCCAGGGTTGCACCGGGTCTGGGTGCTCGGCGATCCAGGCCAGTGCCAGCGTGCGCAGTTCTTCGATGCTCGCGCCCAGGCCTTGCACCATGCCAAGTTCGACCGCCTGCCGCGGGTTGAAGAGCTTGCCCTCGACCAGGTACGGGTGCGCGCCCATCAGTCCCAGCAGACGCACCGTCTTCGTGATGCCGGTCGCGCCGGGAATGAGGCCGAGCGACACCTCGGGCGTGCCGAATTGGATCTTCCTGTCGTCGAGCGCGAAGCGCGCGTGCGCGGCGAGCGCCACCTCCCAGCCGCCGCCGAGCGCCGCACCGTTGAGCAGCGCCACGACCGGGCGGCCCATCGTCTCGAGTTTGCGAAAGCTCTTCTTCAGCGCCTCGATGCGCCTGAAGCCCTCGGCCGCGTCGGCCGCGGTGAGCTTGAGCACGCCCTTCAATTCCGCCCCGGCGAAGAACGTGGTCTTGCTCGACGCGAGCAGCACGCCCTTGACGCGTTCCTTGTCCCGAAGCACCTGGTCGACGGCCGCGATCATGTCGGCCTGCCACTGCAGCGTCATCGTGTTGACCGGCGAGCCTGGTTCGTCGAAGGTCAGCGTCGCGGTGCCGTCGGCATCGAGTTCGTAGCGAATGGCTTGCATGGGGATCAGACTCTTTCGATGATCGTGGCGATGCCCATGCCGCCGCCGACACACAGCGTGACGAGACCGCGCCTCAACTGGCGGCGCTCGAGCTCGTCGAGCAGCGTGCCGACCAGCATCGCGCCGGTGGCGCCCAGCGGGTGGCCCATCGCGATCGCGCCGCCGTTGACGTTGACCTTTTCGTGCGGCACGCCCATTTCCTTCATGAAGCGCATCGGCACCACGGCGAAGGCCTCGTTGACCTCGAACAGGTCGATGTCGGCGACGGTCAGCCCGGCCTTGGCCAGCGCCTTGCGCGCGGCCGGCATCGGGCCGGTGAGCATGATCGTCGGGTCGGCGCCCGACAGCGCAGTGGCGACGATGCGCCCGCGCGGCTTCAGCCCAAGACCCTTGCCCTTGGCCTCGCTGCCGATCAGCACCGCGGCCGCGCCGTCGACGATGCCCGACGAATTGCCGGCGGTGTGCACATGGTGAATGCGCTCGACTTCCGGATAGCGCGCAAGCGCGACGGCATCGAAGCCCATCGCGCCCAGATCGGCGAATGCCACCTTCAGCGACGCCAGCCCCTCCATCGTCGTGCGCGGCTTGATGAACTCGTCGCGATCGAGCACCGGAAGGCCTATCGCATCGTCGACCGGCAGCACCGAGCGATCGAAGCGCCCTTCGGTCTGCGCCGCCGCGGCACGCTGCTGCGACGCGAGCGCGAAGGCATCCACATCCTCGCGCCCCCAGCCGCCCAGCGTGGCGATCAGGTCGGCGCCGATGCCCTGCGGCACGAAGCCGGTACGCGCGTTCGTCTCCGGATCCTGCGCCCAGGCGCCACCGTCGGAGCCGATCGGCACCCGCGACATGCTTTCCACGCCTCCGGCGATGACCAGGTCTTCCCACCCGCTCGCGACCTTCTGCGCCGCCAGGTTCACTGCCTCCAGGCCCGACGCACAGAAGCGGTTGATCTGCATGCCGCTGACCGTGAAGTCCCACCCGGCCTTGAGCAGCGCCGTCTTGGCGATCACCGAGCCCTGCTCGCCGACCGGCGAGACGACGCCCATCACCACGTCGTCGAGCGCCGCCGGGTCGAAATCGTGCCGCTGCTGCAGCTTGACCAGCAGGCCAGCGAGCAGATCGACCGGCTTGACCTCGTGCAAGCTGCCGTCCTTCTTGCCCTTGCCGCGCGGCGTGCGCACCGCGTCGTAGATGAATGCCTGAACCATCGCGCTTCTCCTTTGTCGATGCGAAAGAGTATAGACTTTACGCAAAGCAGGTGCTTTGCATAAATCTGACCGCCATGATCGAACGCTTGCTCTTCACTGCCGACCACGAGGCGTTTCGCGACAGCGTACGCCGCTTCATCGAACGCGAGATCGTTCCCCGTCACGAAGCCTGGGAAGACCAGGGCTACGTCGACCGCGAGGTCTGGCGCAAGGCCGGCGCCAACGGCTTGCTGTGCCTGACGATGCCCGAGGAATACGGCGGTGCCGGCGTCGACAAGCTGTTCGCCATCGTGCAGATCGAGGAGCTGACGCGCGCCGGCTGCAGCGGCATCGGATTCGGGCTGCACTCCGAGATCGTGGCGCCCTACCTGCTGCGCTACGGCACCGAAGAACAGAAGCGGCGCTGGCTGCCGCGGCTGGCCAGCGGAGAGATGATCGGCGCAATCGCGATGAGTGAGCCGGCGGCAGGCTCGGACTTGCAGGCGATCAAGACGACCGCGATCCGCAAGGGCGACCACTACCTGCTCAACGGCTCGAAGACCTTCATCACCAACGGCTGGCACGCCGACCTGGTGATCGTCGTCGCCAAGACCAGGCCCGAAGCCGGCGCCAAGGGAACGAGCCTGCTCGTCGTCGAGCGCGGAATGCCGGGCTTCGAGACGGGCAAGCGGCTGAAGAAGATCGGCCTGAAGGCGCAGGACACTTCGGAGTTGTTCTTCGACAACGTCGAGGTGCCGCTCGAGAACCTTCTCGGCGCCGAGAACAGCGGATTCATCAGCCTGATGCAGGAGCTGCCGTGGGAGCGGCTGCAGATCGCGATCGCCGCCGTCGCGAGCGCGCAGATCGCCATCGAGCGCACGCTCGAGTACGTGAAAGAGCGCAAGGCCTTCGGCCAGGCCGTGGCCTCGTTCCAGAACACCCGATTCACACTCGCCGAACTGCAGACGCAGGTACAGATTGCGCGCGTCTTCGTCGACCGCTGCATCGAGTTGCTGATGAAGCGCGAGCTCGACACCGCCACCGCGTCGATGGCCAAGTACTGGACGACCGACCTGCAATGCAAGGTCATCGACGAGTGCCTTCAGCTCCACGGCGGCTATGGCTACATGTGGGAGTACGCGATCGCGCGCCAGTTTGCCGATTCGCGCGTGCAGCGCATCTATGGCGGCACGAACGAGATCATGAAGGAAGTCATTGCGCGGGCCATGGGCCTGCCGGCGCGCTGATCGATGCACGCTGTAGCGCAAACTCCCTCGTCGACGCCCGCGCCGCGCCGCCCGCGCGGGCGGCCGCGCAAGACGCTGGAGGAACGCGACGAAGGCAACCGGCGACAGGAACTCTTGAAGGCGGCGGCCAGGCTGTTCCGCCGCAAGGGATTCGATGCCACCACCACGCGGGATATCGCCGCCGCGGTCGGCATGCACGCCGGATCGCCCTTCTATCACTTCAAGAGCAAGGGCGCGTTGCTGTACGCGGTGATGGAGGAAGGTATGCGAGCTGCCTTGCAGCGGCAGGAAGAAGTTCTGCAGCGCGCGGCCGATCCGGCGTCGATGCTGCGGCGGCTGATCCGCTCGCACTTCGACACGCTGCACGGCGCGGGGCGCGATTTCATTCCCGTGATGCTGTACGAGTGGCGCTCGCTCAACACGCGCCAGCGCTCCGCGATTGCGCTGCTGCAGCGCGAGTACGAAGCCACATGGGTGCCGGTGCTCGAGGCGCTGGCTGCCAGTGGCCGCCTGAAGGCCGACGTCGGGCTCGCGCGGCTGCTGATCTTCGGCGCACTGAACTGGTCGGTGCAATGGTTCAACCCGAAGAAGCGTGCAACGCTGAACGACGTCGCCGATGCCGCGATGGCGCTCTTCATCCGCGAGGAGTCTGCGTGACCTATGAATCCGTTTTCGCGCCCGGCCTGTTCGACGGCCAGGTCGTCATCGTCACCGGCGGGGGCTCGGGCATCGGGCGCTGCACGGCGCACGAGCTCGCTGCGCTCGGCGCCACGGTTGCCCTCGTCGGCCGCAAGCTCGACAAGCTCGCCGCCGTCAAGGCCGAGATCGAGGCGGCAGGCGGGCGCGCTTCCGCGCATGCCTGCGACATCCGCGAGGAGGAGATGGTGGGCACGACCGTCGCGGCCGTGCTCGCGGCGCATGGCCGCATCGACGGCCTCGTCAACAACGCGGGCGGCCAGTACCCGGCGCCACTGGCGAGCATCAGGGCCAAGGGCTGGGAGACCGTCGTCCGCAACAACCTGACCGGTGGCTTCCTGATGGCACGCGAGTGCTACACGCAGTGGATGGAGATGCACGGCGGCGCGGTCGTCAACATCATCGCCGACATGTGGATGGGCATGCCTGGCATGGGCCACAGCGGCGCGGCGCGCGCCGGCATGCTCAACTTCACCGAAACGGCCGCGCTCGAATGGGCGCCGGTGCGGCTCAACGCGGTGGCGCCGGGATGGATCGCCAGCAGCGGCATGGACAAGTACCCGCCCGAGATGGGGCCCTTGATCCGCGGCATGGCCCGCCACGTGCCGGCGCGGCGCCTGGGCACCGAGAGCGAGGTCTCGGCGGCGATCGTCTTCCTGCTCTCTCCAGCGGCCGCGTTCGTCTCGGGCGCCTGCCTGCGCGTCGACGGCGCGGCACCGAACGCCAAGCGCATCTGGCCCGAAGTTGGCAACGGCAAATCGCCCGCCGCCTTCAACGGCTTTCACCTGGCGGCAACGCCCAAGGTGCTTCAGGAACCCTGAGACGGTCGCGACTTCATGAAATTCCTGCCCGAGCACGAACTGTTCCGCGACAGCGTGCGCGCCTTCGTCACGCGCGAGATCGCGCCGCATATCCGAGCCTGGGACGAGGCCGAAACATTCCCGCGCGAGTTGTACGCGCGGGCCGCACAGGTCGGCCTGCTCGCCATCGGCTATCCGGAGGCCTACGGCGGCACGCCAGCCGATGGCTGGTACCGGCTCATCGCCACCGAAGAGATCGCCCGCGCCGGCAGCGGCGGCCTGATGGCGAGCCTGTTTTCGCACAACATTGGGCTGCCGCCGATCCTGGCGCAGGGCTCCGAGGCGCTGAAGCAGCACATCGTGCCCTCGGTACTGCGCGGCGAGAAGATCGCCGCGCTGGCGATCACCGAGCCCTCGGGCGGCTCCGACGTGGCGCGACTGCGCACGACCGCGCGGCTCGACGGTGAACAGTGGGTGATCGATGGCGAGAAGGTCTTCATCACCTCGGGAATGCGAGCCGACTGGATCACGGTGGCCGTGCGCACCGGGGGCAAGGGCGCGGCCGGCATCTCGCTGATCGCCGTGCCGGGCGACGCGCCGGGGCTCACGCGAACGCCGCTCGCGAAGATGGGCTGGTGGTGCAGCGACACGGCGCAGCTTCGTTTCGACAACTGCCGCGTCCCGGCCGATCACCTGATCGGCGACGAGAACACGGGCTTTCGCGCGATCATGGAGAACTTCAACGGCGAACGGCTCGGGATGTCCGTCGGCGCCTGCGCCTTTGCGCAAGTCTGCTACGACGAGGCGCTGGACTGGGCGCGCCAGCGGCAGACTTTCGGCGCGCCGCTCGTCTCGCATCAGACGATCCGCCACAAGCTGATGGACATGCAGATGCGCATCGGCAGCACACGCGCCTGGCTGCACGCGCTCGTTGAACGCCAGGAGGCAGGCGTGACCGGCGCCGAATGGGTGGCCGAGGTGTGCCTGTTGAAGAACCACGCCACACAGGCGATGCAGTTCTGCGCCGACCAGGCCGTGCAGATCCTCGGCGCGATGGGCTTCATGCGCGGCACCACGAGCGAACGCATCTACCGCGAGGTGAAGGTGATGATGATCGGCGGCGGCGCCGAGGAGATCATGAAGGAGCTCGCCGCACGACAACTGGGAGTCTGAGCATGGCGAAGACGAAGAAGGCCAAGCCGGCGCATTCGACGCTCAAGCTCGACGTGACCGGCCGCATCGCGACCATCACACTCAACCGCCCCGAACGGCTCAATGCGATCAACGACGAGATGCCGGGTGAGATCCGCGCTGCCGTGCAGGCCGCGAATGCCGACGATTGCGTGCACGCAATCGTGCTGCAGGGCGCCGGCGCGGCGTTCTGCGCCGGCTACGACCTGAAGCATTATGCAGAGGGCGATGCGACGAACCGCTACACCCAGGGCCTGCCCTGGGACCCGATGCGCGACTATGCATTCATGAAGCGCAACACCGAGGATTTCATGAGCCTGTGGCGCAGCCACAAGCCGACGATCTGCAAGATCCATGGCTATGCCGCTGCGGGTGGCAGCGACATCGCGCTGTGCTGCGACCTGATCGTGATGGCCGACGACGCCAAGATCGGCTACATGCCGGCCCGCGTCTGGGGCTGCCCGACGACGGCGATGTGGGTCTACCGCCTCGGCCCGCAGCGCGCCAAGCGCATGCTATTCACCGGCGACCTGATCGACGGCCGCACCGCTGCCGAGTGGGGGCTGGCGCTGCAGTCGGTTCCCGCCCCCGAGCTCGACGCCGCGGTGGCGGCGCTCGCCGAGCGCATCGCAGGCGTGCCGAAGAACCAGTTGATGATGCACAAGCTGACCATCAACCAGGCCGTCGACGCGATGGGCCTGGAGCAGACGCAGATGTTCGCCACCTTGTTCGACGGCATCACCCGCCATTCGCC
>Ga0209048_10004707_pt1 | contig 13013 bp, 11 predicted proteins | sample FrelakmetCRP12CR_FD_187146 | JGI IMG/M metagenome (GOLD analysis project Ga0209048, IMG submission 187146) | Freshwater lake sediment microbial communities from the University of Notre Dame, USA, for methane emissions studies - CRP12 CR (SPAdes)... | ecosystem: Environmental > Aquatic >... | reverse complement strand
GAAGGTGAACGGAACGCCGGTCGGCGTCGAGCCGACCTTGTAGACGGTCTGCGCTCCGGCAAGCGGCGTGATGACGAAGGCCGCGGCGAGCGCCACCGCCGTGGCAACGGATCGGGCAAACTTGAGCATGTTCGAATCCCCTTGTGCAGTTGAGCAGGTGTCGGCGAAGCTTCAGGCGGCTTCGAACCGATCCCGCAGACGGTAATACCTAACGAGCGCACGCGCAACGGTGCGCGTGAAGACATAACCCGGAATCGGCCGCATCGCCGTGACCGGAAAGGGGATCCGGGCGGGCTTCGCACCCAGCGCAAGCTCCGCGAGGAACCGGCCGAACAGTGTCGCCAATCCGACGCCGCGCCCGTTGAACCCAAGTCCCGCCCACAGGCCCGGCGCGAGTTCGTGGAGATGCGGGATCGAATCCTGGGTCATCGCCACGCGGCCGGCCCAGTAGTGCTCGAACGGGACCTGTCGCAGTTGCGGATAAAGCCGATCGACCGCCGCCCGAAGATGAACCGCATCTGCAGGTCCGAGGTCCTCGCGAAACGGCGCGCGGCCGCCCATGACGAGTCGCCCCTGCGCGTCGCGGCGGTAGTACCAAAGCAGTCGGCGCGTATCCGACGCGCAGTGTCCTTCGGGCAGGATGCGCGCGCCCAGCTCCGGGGGCAGCGGCCCCGTCGCCGCCTGGAAGCTGACCATCGGGACGACGGTGCGCGCGAGACCCGGCCAAAGGGAATCGGTGTGACCATTGGTGCCGATCAGCACCGTATCGGCGACGATCTCGCCGTGGGGTGTGCCGAGCCGCCAGTGGCCGTCCCGTCGGGCGAGCGAGAGCGCCGGCGACCGGACATGGATGGCGGCTCCGGCGCGCTCCGCCGCTGCTGCGAGGCCGCGTACAAACGACAGCGGCTGCAGGTGGCCGGCGCGGCGATCCACCCAGCCGCCGAGGTAGACGTCGCTGCCGATCAGCGCGGCCATCTCCGCGCGATCGAGCACCGCAACCTCGGCGCCTCGTCGCGCCCACTGCTCGGCTCGGCGCGCGGTCGTTGCCAGCGTCCTTGGCGAGAATGCAGGTTGCAGCCATCCCTTGCGCACGGGGCTGCATGCGATGCCGTGCTTCGCGATCAGTCCGAAGACCTCGTCGCCGACGCTTCCGACCGCGGCGACGACGCGCGGGCCGAGCTCGGGTCCGAACATCGCGTCGAGCTCGTCGGGGTCGTACTTGAGTCCGGGAATGACCTGCCCCCCGGTTCTGCCGGACGCGCCCCAGCCGATCAGGTTGGCCTCGATCAGCACGGGCTTCACGCCGCGCTCGGCGAGCGCGAGTGCCGCCGCGCAGCCGGTGAAGCCGCCGCCCACGATCGCCACGTCGGCGTGCACCGGCCCTTCGAGCGAGGGCCAGTCGCGGTCGGGAACCGCCGTCGCGGCCCACAGTGATCGCGGATGCGAAACCGTGTCGCCGGTCATGGGTCGAGATCGCGCCGGCGGGCCGAGCGTCCGCTCAGCGCGCGAGCGTCGCCGGTTGCTTCTGCGCCTGCCAACGATCGAGCTTTGCCCGCGCGCCGTTCGTCGCCGGGTCCATCTCCTGCCCGTGACGGGCGGTCCTCGCGGTCAGTTCGATCACGTAGCCGTTGGGATCGCGGAAATAGATCGAGTGGATGAAGCCGTGGTCGGCGATGCCGCGCGTCTCGATGCCGCGTGCCTTTCCCCTCGCGAGCATGTCGGCCAGATCGCGTTCCTCGACCTCGAGCGCGATGTGCAGATCGTAGTCGTGTTGGTCCCTGAAATCGAACGGGGAGCCCGGCGCCTCGAAAAACGCGAGGTAGGAGCCGTTGTCCATCTCGTAGAACGTGTGCAGGACGTTCACTTGCCGCCCGGTCTTGGTTTCGTGGATTTCGAGCGTACCCGCAAGCGGGAGGCCCAGAAAATCCTCGTAGAAGCGCCGCGTCTCCTCGGAATCGCGGCAGCGGTACGCGTTGTGATGCAGTCCCTTGATCATCGTCGTCGGTCCTCCACGGCGAAACCTCGAAAGGCCCCGGGCGCGCCTGGGGCGGTGTTGCGATGGCTCACACGGTCTCGAACTGCTTGTCCTTCATGGCGCCCACCATCCCGTAGAACACCTCGTTCGCCTTGGCCCAGTTGGGCCGCGCCTTCATCGCGGCGTACCACCGCGCCAGGTTGGGATATTGCGAGAAGTCGCAGTGGATGACCTCGGCGAGCGAGAGCATCCCCGCACCCAGGTAGTCAGCGATCGTCAGGTCGTCGCCGCAGAGATACTTGCGGCCGCTGCCGAGCAAGTGCTGATCGAGCACACCGAGCCAGAACTTCGCCTTCTCCTTGCCCCATGCCAAGGCGCCGGCCTGGGCCTCGTCGCTCCTTCGCTTGTGATGGGGGAAGATCTGCGGGTAGACGAGGCCGTAACCGAAGTCGCGATAGAAGCCGGTGTTGAGCCAATCCATCATTTCGTTGACCCGCGCCCGCTTCTGCAGGTCCTTCGGGTAGGCGGGCGAATCGATCTTGTCGGCGAGGTACTTGAGGATCGCCGAGCTCTCCGTCAGGCGGAAACTGCCGTCTTCGAGCACCGGCACGAGCCGGCTCGGGTTGATCGCCGCGTACGGCGGCTTCATGTGTTCGCCGGTCATCAGGTCGACGACCTGGTAGTCGAGGGCGATGCCGCTGTCGAGCGCAAACAGCACGATCGGCCGGCTGACCGTTGACACGGGATGGTAGTAGAGCTTCATCGAGCGACTCCTTCAAGGGCGGGTTGGCGCGGCAGGTTCGACCGCGGCGCGATGCTTAAATGCGGCCGCGAGGCCCGAGCGTAAGTTTACGGTGCCGCGACGAAATCCGGTAGGGAGCCGCGGCGGTGACCCGGCCGGCCATTCCGAGCCCGCCCCTTCGTGCGAGAATTCGCTCGTCACGCGCAGGAAGGAGCGGGATGGAAAGGACCGAGGAACGGCGCTACGAGGGCCTGAGCCCGTTCGAGCTCAAGAACAAGCTGGTCGAACTCGCCAAACATCGCGGCGAGCGCATGATGTTGAACGCCGGGCGCGGCAACCCGAACTGGATCGCGCTCGAGCCCCGCGCCGCTTTCTTCCGTCTGGGTGAATTTGCCGTGACCGAGGCGAGACGCGTCGCGCTCGGCCCCGATTTCGGCGGCCTGCCGAAGAAGTGGGGCATCGCCGATCGCCTGCGGGCTTTCCTTGCCGAACGTTCCGACGCCGCGGGCAACGTGCTTCTTGCCTGCGGAATCGACTACGCGCGCGAGGCGCACGGGCTCGACCCGGATCTGCTCGTTGGCGAATGGGTGGACGGGGTGCTGGGCGACCACTATCCGCTGCCGGTACGGATGCTCGCGCACGCGGAGGCGCTGGTGCGCGCGCACCTCGTCGCGGAGCTCTTCGCCGGCGATGCCGCGAGCAGCCGCTACGATCTGTTCGCGGTCGAGGGCGCGAGCGCCGGCATCACTTACGTCTTCCAGTCGCTCGTCCACTCGCGGCTGCTCGCGCCGGGCGACCGCATCGCGCTGGGCGTGCCGATCTTCACGCCGTATCTCGAAGTTCCGCGCCTGCCCGAGTACCGCTTCGAGCTGGTGGAGGTCGCGCAGGACGAGGCCGCGGGCTGGCGCTACCCGGCAGCGCAGATCGACAAGCTGCGCGATCCGCGGGTGAAGGCGTTTCTCGTGGTGAATCCGTCGAATCCCACCGCGGTCGCCATGGATCCGGCGACGGTCGCGCAAATCGGGGAAGTCGTGCGCGATCGGCCCGACCTCATCCTGATCACCGACGACGTCTACGCGTCGTTCGTCGACGGCTTCCGCTCGCTCGCGACCGAGGCGCCCGGCAACACCATCGTTATCTATTCCTTTTCCAAGTACTGGGGCGCGACCGGGCTGAGGCTCGGGATCGTCGGCCTGCACGAGTCGAACGTGTTCGATGTGCGGCTCGCCGCGACGTCGGGCGAAGCGCTCGCATCGGCCCGGGAACGCTACGGCGCCGTCTCGACGACTCCCGAACGCTTCAAGCTCATCGACCGGATGGTGGCCGACAGCCGCGCCGTCGGTCTGAACCACACGGCCGGGTTGTCCTCGCCGCAGCAGATTCAGATGACGCTTTTCGCGCTCGACGGCCTGCTCGATGCCGCGGGCGCGCGGAAGCGCGTTGCCCGTGCGGTCGTGCGTGCCCGCTTCGAGCGGCTCTACCTGGGCGCGGAGCTCGTCCCTCCCGACGACCCGCTGCTCACCCACTACTACGCTTCGCTCGACATACCCGCGCTCGCACGATCGCGCTACGGCGATGACTTTGCCGAGTGGCTGCTGGCGAGCTTCGAGCCGATCGACTTCGTTGTCCGGCTGGCCGAGGAGCGCGGCATCGTGCTGCTCGACGGCGGCGGCTTCGATGCGCCGAAGATGTCCGTGCGCGTCTCGCTGGCCAACCTGCCCGACGACGCCTACGAGCCCATCGGGCGGGGAATCGCCGGCCTGCTCGCCGACTACCACGCCCAATGGCGCGGCCTCACGTCACGCGAAAGTTCCTGAACTGCCACGGGTCGTCGCGGTCCAGGTCTTCGGTGAACAGCCATTCGCGCTCGACGAGCGGCGTCCAGTCGCTGTAGACACCCACCACGTCTCCGAGGTAGGGACGGCACAGCGGCAGGATCTCGTCGAACGGCAGGTCGTCGGGCTCGACCACGTCGCGGGCCGGGTTGGCGATCGCCCACAGCACACCGGCCACGACTGTCGCGGCCACCTGCAGGCTGGTGGCGCTGTTGTGGGGACACAACGCGCGTGCCTGCTCGATCGACAGCTGCGAGCCGTACCAGTAGGCACCGCGCCGATGACCCATCAGCAGCACCCCGAGCTCGTCGATGCCGGAAACGATCTCGTCCTTCAGCACGCGCTCGCGCTCCTGGACGCGCCAGTTGCGCGCCGCCAGCTCGTGCAGAGACAGCACGGCGTCTTCGCAGGGGTGGTAGGCGTAGTGCACCGTCGGCCGGTAGCTCGGCGCTTCGGGGTCGCCCAGTGTCAGAAAGTCGGCGATCGAGATCGATTCGCCGTGCGTGATGAGAAACCCGTGCATCGGTCCGCTGCGCGGTGTCCAGCTGCGCACGCGCGTGCTGGCGCCCGGCCGGTTCAGGAAGATCGCGGCGCGCGAGCCGGCGTCGTGCCGCACCGCATCGGCGGGCAGCTGGCGCTCGTGGCTGCCCCACCCGAGTTCGGCGGGCTGGCAGCCTTCCTCGACGAAGGCCGGCACCGACCAGGTATTGACGAATTCGCGCGGTTGCTTGCGCTGGGTGCCGACCTGCGTGTCGTGCTCGGCGACGTGAATGACGCGCACGCCCAGGCGCTGCGCCAACCGGGCCCAGTCGGCGCGGGCACGCGGCAGCTCCGTCGCGACGCCGGTGTCGCGCGCCAGATCGAGCAGCGCCTGCTTCAGCAGGTGCGAAACCAGGCCCGGATTGGCGCCGTGGTTCACGACGGCCGTCGGTCCATTGCGCGCGGGGCGCCGCAAGGCGAGCGCAGTTTCGCGCAGCGCATAGTTGGTGCGTCGGGCGGGGGGCACCGAAGTATCGAAAGCCCCGCCGGTCCAGGGCTCGATGCACGTGTCGAGGTAGAGCGCTCCCCGCGCCTGACAGAACTCGATCAGCGCCGTGCTGCTGACGTCCACCGCCAGGTTCAGCAGGAAGTCGCCCGCACCCAGATGCGGTTCGAGGCATCGCCGATAGTTGTCGGCGTCGAGCCCCTGCCGCAGGAAGGTCGCGCCTTGGGCACGGGCCAGCGCCATCGCGGTCTCGTCGGGCTCGACGATCAGCACTTGCCCGGGCTGCATTTCGATGTGGCGCAGCAGAAGCGGGAGCGTGGCCTGCCCGATGCAGCCGAAGCCAACCATCACCAGCCGACCGCTGAAAGCGCCCTCCTTGCGCCATGAGTCCATTTGCCTGTCCATCCCCTGTGGGCCGAAAACGGCACGCTGCGCGGCGGCACCGCATGCCGGTCAACTCGCAATGAGTGCAGCCTAGCCGTGCATTCCACCCGCCGACTTGATGAACGTCAACAGCGCGGGGGGATCGGGTGCGACCCCGGGCCTGCTTGCCCGCGGATCGACGGCAGGGCCACCCGGGCCGCGATGAGCCGGGTATCGGGGCCCACGACGCCAGGCGCCGACGCGCGCTACGCCACGCCGCGCCAGTACGCGTCCACCTGCGCCTGGATCTCCGCAAGGAGCCTGTCGTTCCGCCGCGGTGCGAAGAGGTGCGCGAAGCGGCCCTGGCGCCTCAGGTAGTCCTCGACGGGAACGCGCGGGTGCGGGACCCGCGTGTGGACCACGGCACCCCCGACGTACTCCTTGAGCGGAAACATACCCGACCTGATCGCCAGCCGGCCAATCTCGATGGCGTCCTGCGGTTCGAAGTCCCAACCGGTCGGGCAGGGCGCCAGCGCGTGGATGAGGCGCGGGCCCTTCAGGCTCAATGCCCGCTCGATCTTCTTCGCGAGATCCACCGGGTCAGCTCCGATCACGGTCGCGGCGTAGGCCGGCCGGTGCGCTGCCCAGATCGCGAAGAGATCCTTCTTCCAGCCGCGGTATCCGCGCTCCCCGCTGTCGGTCGAGGTGCACGCCGCGTGCGGTGTCGCACCCGACGTCTGCTGCCCGGTATTGCCATAACCCTCGTTGTCGTAGCAGAGGTAGAGGAAGTCGAGCCCGCGCTCGATCGCGGCGGACGTCGCCGAGAGCCCCATCCCGAACGACGCGCCGTCGCCGGCGAGGACCACGGCGGTCATGTCCTCGTCCCGCGCGATGCGCTGCTTGCGCAACAGGATGTCGAGCGCGTCGCGCACACCTTGCGCGCCCGCGGGTGCGGACGCCATCGACGTGTAGATCCATCCGCCGCGGAAGGGCGTGAACGGGTAAGTCGAGAGCAGCGTCATGCATCCCGCGGCATTCACGAATACGGTCTTCCCGCCGATCAGGTCGTAGATCTGGTGGATCGCCTCGAGCCCGCCGCAGCCGGCGCACATCGCCGTCCCTGCGCCGAGCAGATGCATCGAAGGCAGATCCTTCATGCTGCGGATCATGGCTGTCATGTGATCGTCCGCCGCTCCGCACCGGCGATCGCCTGGAGCGTTCGCAGTTCGCGCAACTCGCCGGCGGTGTAGAGCAGCCGCGGCTCGGGTGCGACACCCGCGTCCGCCGCCTGTCGTGCGACCTTTGCCATCTCGTAGAACTCCTCGGCTGTAATGTCGCGTCCGCCGAGTGCGCCCACGAACGACACGAGCAGCGGTGCCCCCGGGCGTCCGTAAAGCGCCGAAGCGAGTTCGGCGTACAGCACGCCGCCCTTGCCCATCGACAGGTTCTGATCGATCACGATCACGGCACGCTTGCCGAGCAGGTGTTGCCGCAGCGCACCCTCCGGATACGGGCGCAGCAGCCGAGGCCGGACGAGACCGATCTTGCGACCCGCCTCGCGCAGACGGTCCACCGCATCCTTCGCCTTGGTTGCGAACGAGCCGATCATGAAATACACGATTTCCGCGTCCTCTGCGCGATAGGCTTCGACCGCCGGCCAGCGCCGGCCGAATTCGCTGGCGAACGCTGCGGCGGCCTCGTCGTACGCCGGGAGCGCCGCGAGCGCAGCAAGGTGCGCCTCGTAGCGAAAATACGAGTAGGGCGCGCTGCCGAGCACCGCGACTGCCTGGCTGATCGGGCGAGAGGCGCGGAACTCGATACCGCGCGACCGGAACGGCGGGAGGAAACGGCGTACGGCATCCGGATCCGGCAGCTCGACCGGCTCGCGTGTGAACGAGAGATAGAAGCCATCCTCGTTCACGATCGCGGGCAGACGTACCCGCGCGTCTTCGCCGAGCCGGTAGGCGATCAGCACACTGTCGAGAACTTCCTGGCAGGTCGCGCAGTGGATCTGCAGGAAGCCGCTGTCGCGCGCGCCGAGGACATCCGTGTGGTCGGGCTCGAGCGTGACCGGTGTTGCCAGCGCGCGAGAGACGTTCACCAGCACGAACGGCGCGCGCCAGCCTGCCACCGTGTAGATCATCTCCATGCCGTACATCAGCCCCTGACTGGAGGTGGCGGTGAAGACCCGCACGCCCGTCGCTGCAGCCGCCGCCGCGGCCGTGATCATCGAGTGCTCGGACTCGAGCGTGACCACCGTCCCGTCCATCTCGCCGTCGGTGCACCAACGCTCGAGCGTCTCGATGATCTCGGTCTGCGGCGTGATCGGGAACGACGGAATGTAATCGGCCTCTGCGAGCCGCGCGCCCCAGGCTGCGGCGCCGTTGCCGGTGAGGAGGACACGGTTCACCGGGAATGCTCCCGCGCCGCCTCGCGCTCGGGCACCGCGCGTATCGCATGCGGCGGGCAGACCGCGACGCACACGAGGCAGCCCTTGCAATGATCGAGATCGATGCGCGGCGTGTGGTCCGCCGCCACCTTGATCGCGCTGTCCGGGCAGAACGTGCTGCAGATCCAGGAGCAGCGGTTGCAGCGCTCGTAGTCGATCACCGGCATGTGCGTGCGCCACGTGCCGGTGATCGCGAGCTCGCTCGTGAGCGCGCCGTGAATGTCGGGTGCCGCCACCGCAGCCTCTTCGAGCGGAAGGTCGACCCACTCCGGCGCCCGGTAGTCTCCCGCGCCGATCTCCGCGCTGGCCGCGACCAGCCCGGCATGCGGCGCCATCGCGTCGAACGCCGCGAGGGCGCACTCGAGGTTGGCGGCGACGGCCGCCGATCCGAACTTCGCGATCTCCTCCTGCAACGCGCGCGCGAGGCTCTCCCTCCGGATCACTCCGAGGAGCCGTGCCGCCGCGCCCGCACAGCTCGCGCCGATCTGGGCGAGGACGCCGTGGTCGCCCGACTGCGCACTGACCGGCAACGCGAGTACCGGACCCGGTACCTTCAGCCGGTCTTGCCACGTCTCCCGTCGCTCGGCGCTGCCAAGAAGCAGGACGGTGCGCTCCGAAAGCCCCTGCAGCACCCCCGCCGCCGGGATCGGCACGAGAGTCTCGTCGGCGACGACCACGAGGTCCGGACGGGTGATCACCCCGCGCTCCATGATCGGCACCTGCGCCGCCCGAACGTAGGCGAGGACCGGCGCACCGCGCCGCTCCGCCCCGTAACGCGGTGCGTCCTGGACCTCTTAGCCTTCGAGGAAGAACGCCGTGCCGAGAACCTGGCTCGCGGTTTTCACGCCCTGTCCGCCGCGGCCATGGAAGCGAATGCGGTACATGCGCGCGGCCTCGCGAGCTCACATGGTTCGGAAGCGCCGTGTCGCCATGGCCGCGTGCACCCGCTCGGTGGCGAGCTCGATCGCCGCGGCGCGCGGCAGCATCCGCCGCGCCGTCATCGCCGCGAGCACCGCTGCGGTGTTCGCGCGGATCTTCTCTTCGATCGCCTGGAATGCGGCGGTTTGCGTGGCGCCGGCGTACTCCATCGCCGCGCAGATCACGCCGCCGGCGTTCGCGATGAAGTCGGGCACGACGAGGACGCCACGCTCGTGCAGGATCTTCTCCGCACCCGCGGTAAACGGGATGTTCGCGCCCTGCAGCACGAGTTTCGTGTTGAGCCGGCTCACGTTGTCTTCGCGGATCACATCGGGGCGCGCCGCGGGAATCCAGATGTCGCACTCGACGTCGATTACGAGCTCGCGATCGACCTTGCGGCCGTCGCGATACTCGCCGACTGGCCGGCCCTCGTCCTTCAGCCGCGCCAGAACCGCCACGTCGATGCCACGCTCGTTGACGATCGCGCCCTGCGAGTCGGACGCGGCGACGAGGATCGCGCCGTGCGTCGCGAGGAACCGCGCCGCATGACGGCCGACCGCGCCGAAGCCCTGGATCGCCACGCGCGCGCCATCGAGCGCGAGGCCCAGGTGGCGCGCGGCGACGTCGGCGGCGTGGAAAAGGCCCCAGCCGGTCGCGCCGATTTCATCGAGCGGGATGCCGCCCACCGCGGTGGGCAGCCCGACGGAACGCCCGATCTCGTCTTTCACCCATGCCATGCAGGTCTCGTCGGTGCCCATATCGGGCCCGAAGATGTAGTCGCGCTCGTTTCGCAGCGCATGCGCGAAGGCGCGGATCAGCCGCTCCTTCCCCTCCCGCGGCATGCGCGGGTCGCCCCACAGCACGGACTTACCGCCGCCATGCGGGAGGTCGGCAGCGGAATTCTTCATCGTCATCGCGCGGGCGAGCCGGAAGCATTCCTCGGTGGAAACGTCCGTCGCCATCCGCAGCCCGCCGATCGAGGGCCCGCGAGCGACGTTGTCCACGACGAGCACCGCCTCGAGGCCGAGCCCCTGCTCGTGGACGCGGATCACCTTGGCGGGACCAAGCTCATCGCCGAACCGATCGATGTCCATCACCGCGACCTCCGCTGTATCGACGAGCATCCCGACCAGCTTGCTCCCCGGATTCCGGTCTGGCGAGCGCCGCGCGACCGTGGTTTGACCGAGGTCAACCGCGCGAGCGAAGGAGGGTGCCGGGCATCGCAGCGAGAGTCGCGATTGGCAGGGTGCCCCGCTTGCTATCGACGCCAGATCACGACACCGTCGCGCGACACCTCGCGCACGCGGTGCAGCGGCACGGTGTGCACTTCACCGTCGGCGTCCACGGCCTCGAGGAAGAAGTGATCACCGGGAGGAAACGTCAGGCGCTCGAACGGGACGCGAACGAGCGCCTTCTCGACGCGGTCGTAGTACGAGAGCTCGAAGCGTCCGCGGCCGAACTCCGGATCCCAGCGGATGCGGTTGAGCAGGTCCTGGATCGGCATCATTGCGCCCCCCCGGGGTGAGGCGACAACCGCGCACGTCGCGCTGCGTCCGGTTTGACGCCCGTCAACAACGGTTGAACCGTGCCCTTCGTTCGCTTCCAATCGCCGGTCAAAGTGGGGGATGATGGCAATTCAGCACGGCAACCGGTAGCTTGCCATGGACGACAGCACGCGTCTTCCCCCGTCACAGCTGTACCAGCCCTGCGATCCCGCGCAGTTCGGCTTCGCGACCACCAGCGAACTCGACGACCTCACCGAGATTCTCGGCCAGGGCCGTGCGCGCGAGGCGATCGAATTCGGCCTCGGCATCCGTCGCGAAGGCTACAACCTGTACGTGCTGGGCCCCCCCGGCGCCGGCAAGCAGACGATGGTGCGGCAGATGCTGGCCACGCAGACCGGCGCCGTGCCGCCGCCGGACTGGTGCTACGTGCACAACTTCGACGCGCCGCATCAGCCGCGTGCGCTGCGGCTGCCGGCGGGCCGCGGCGCAACGCTGCGCGACGACATGCGGCACCTGGTCGAGGAGCTGCTCGCTGCGGTTCCGACCGCGTTCGACAGTGACGAGTACCGCGCGCACCGCGATCAGATCGACGCGGAGTTCTCCGAGCGCCAGGAAAAGGCCTTCGGCGCGCTGGCGGAGACGGCAGGTGCGCAGGAAGTCGCATTGCTGCGCACGCCGACCGGATTCACGCTCGCGCCGGTGAAAAAGGGCGAAGTCCTCGGCCAGGAGGAGTTCGCGGCGCTGCCCGAAGACGAACGCAAACGCATCGCTGGCGCCATCGAATCGTTGCAGGGACGGCTCGAGCAATTGATGCGCGACGCGCTGCGCTGGCGCAAGGAGCAGCGGGAGCGCATCCGGCAACTGAACCGCGAGATCGCGCAATACTCGGTCGGTTCGCTGATCGACGAGCTGAAGCAGCGCTACGGCGACCTGTCCGACGTCGGGACCTATCTCGCCGCGGTCGAGCGCAATCTGGTCGACAGCATCGATGATTTCCGACACGGGCGCGAACCCCAGCCGACGGTGCTGGGCCTGCCGGACGGACAGGCGCCCACGTTTCGCCGCTACGAGGTGAACCTGCTCCTCGAACGCCGCGAGCCGGATGGCGCGCCCGTCGTCTTCGAGGACCACCCGACGTACCAGAACCTGATCGGCCGCGTCGAACACACGCCGCAACTCGGCGCGTTGGTGACCGATTTCACGCTGATCAAGGCGGGCGCGCTGCATCGCGCCAACGGCGGCTATCTGCTGCTCGATGCGCACAAGCTGCTCTCGCAGCCGTTCGCGTGGGAGGCCCTGAAGCGCGCCCTGCGCACGCGGAGCATCCGTATCGACTCGCTCGCCCAGGTCTACAGCCTGGTGAGCACGACATCGCTCGAGCCGGAGGCGATCCCGCTCGACGTGAAGATCGTTTTGTTCGGCGAGCGGCTCTGGTATCACCTGCTGTTCGCCTACGACCCCGACTTCGGCGAGCTGTTCAAGGTCGCCGCGGATTTCGAGGACCAGGTGCCGCGGACGTCCGAGAACCACCAGCTCCTCGCCCGCCTGATTGCGACCATCGCCCGCCGCAACGCGCTCGCGCCGGTCGATCGGGCCGCGGTGGCCCGGCTCATCGAGGAGCGCGCGCGGGAGATCGAGGACAGCGAGCGCGTGTCCACGCACATGCAAGGTCTTGTGGACCTCCTGACCGAAGCCGATTTCGCCGCGCGCCGTGTCGGCGCGGCCACGATCGATCCGCGTCACGTCGACGCGGCGGTCGAGGCGCAGCGGCGACGCGCGGGGCGGTTGCGCGACCAGGTGCAGGAGACGATCCTGCGCGGCACGGTGCTGATCGACACCGACGGCGAGAAGATCGGCCAGGTCAACGGACTCTCGGTGTTCGCGCTCGGCAATCAGACGTTCGCCAAGCCCACGCGGATCACCGTCAACACGCGGGTGGGGGACGGCGAGGTGATCGACGTGCAGCGCGAAGTCGAGCTGGGCGGCCCGATCCATTCCAAGGGTGTTCTGATTCTCGCGTCGTTTCTCGCCGCGCGCTTTTCGCCCACCCGCCCGCATTCGCTGCGCGCCCACATCGTGTTCGAGCAGACCTACGGCGAGGTCGAGGGGGACAGCGCGTCGGTCGCGGAGCTCTGCGCGCTTCTGTCGGCGCTCGCCGAGGTGCCGATCCGGCAGTCGATCGCGGTCACGGGCTCGGTCAACCAGCGCGGCGAGATTCAGGCGATCGGCGCGGTGAATCAC
>Ga0209048_10004706_pt1 | contig 13013 bp, 11 predicted proteins | sample FrelakmetCRP12CR_FD_187146 | JGI IMG/M metagenome (GOLD analysis project Ga0209048, IMG submission 187146) | Freshwater lake sediment microbial communities from the University of Notre Dame, USA, for methane emissions studies - CRP12 CR (SPAdes)... | ecosystem: Environmental > Aquatic >... | reverse complement strand
CTCGCGGGGCGCGATCACTTCCACGGTCTTGCCGCAGCCGAAGAGGCCGCCCGGCAGGCCTACAGGATGGCCCGCATCAAACCCTCCGAGATCGACGTCGCCGAGGTCCACGACTGCTTCACCATCGCCGAGCTGATGGCCTACGAGAATCTCGGCTTCGCCAAACCGGGCGAGGGCGTGGAACTCATTCGCGCCAAAGAGACGTACAAGGAAGGCAGGATCCCCGTAAACGTCGACGGCGGGCTTCTTTCCAAGGGGCATCCCATCGGGGCGACCGGCGGCTCGCAGGTCAGGACGATCGTCCTGCAGCTCCGCGGCGAGGCGGGGCCCATGCAGGTGAAGGACGCCTCCATCGGCCTTGTGCACAATATCGGCGGAGTCGGGATCTACGCCAACGTCATGATCCTGGGGAGGGAGTAGCCATGGCCGAAAAAGTGATCGACAACCGGTTCTGCAAATTCGGAACGGTCAGCTTCACGGCCCTCACGCGGGTCAACGATTTTATCGACTATCTCGAGCAGGGCAAGGTGATGGGCACAAGGTGCAGGGCCTGCGGGCTGAAGTTCTTCCCGCCCCGGGCGGACTGTTGCAAGTCGCTCGCCAGTGATATGGATTGGTTCGAGGTGACGGGCGTTGGAACGCTTTCGAGTTACAGCACGCTATCGTACGCCCCCGTCGGCTTCGGCCAGGATCTCCCCTACACGATTGCCGTCATGGATTACGGCGAGTACAAGGTCTTCGGCCGGATCGACAAATCGATCCCCGTCGAGGCGCTTGCCGTGGGCATGAAGCTCAAAACGACGGCCTGCCGCCTTGCCGAGGGCAAGGTCAGCTACGTATTTCAGAAGGCCTGAGAAAACGGTAACATACAATACGGATTGCGAGAGGGAGCATGTCTAAAATCCCCAAGGTTGTTTCGGCCGAGGAGGCCGTAAGCCACATCCGTTCGGGGTCCACCCTGGCGATCAATTCCTTTGCCATGGTGAATTTCCCCGACGAACTGACCGAGGCGCTTGAGAAGCGATTCCTTGAAACGGGCGAGCCGCGGGAACTGACCTACTGGAATGCCATGTCGGGGAGCCGCGGCGCCGGCGTCGGCGGAGAGCGCCTTGGCCACGAGGGGTTCATCAAGAAGATTGTCATGGGACATTGGAGCACCTCACCGAACCTGGTCAAGATGGCGGTCGAGGAAAAGATCGAGGCCTACAATCTACCCTTGGGCATCATGTCCCACCTGCTTCGGGCCGCCGCAGGCCGCAAGCCGGGAATCGTAACGCCCATCGGGCTCAAGACCTTCAGCGACCCCCGTTACGGCGGCGGGCGATTGAATGCCTCCGCGAAGGACAACTGGGCGGAGCTCATGACGATCGAAGGCCGGGAATACCTTTTTTACCGCTCCCCGAAGATCGATGTGTGCTTCATCCGCGGAACCACGGCCGACCCTCGGGGAAACGTCACGATGGAAAAAGAGGCGGCCTATCTCGATGTGCTGTCCTTCGCGCAGGCAACGAAAGCCTCCGGGGGGATCGTCATCTGCCAGGTCGAGCGGCTGAGTGAATCTAGGCCTCATCCCAAATCGGTAAAGGTGCCCGGTTTTCTGATCGATTATATCACCGTCGCCCCGGGGCAGAAAATCAACCGACTCGAGACCTACAACCCGGCCTACACGGGCGAGGTCGTCCTCTCGAAGTGGCAGGTCCGGGAGCAGAATGAACGGCTGATCGCCATGGCCAAGGGCGCCTCGGTGCGGCAGATGGAAGACTGGGTGATTGCGCGCAGGGCCGCCCAGGAACTCAGGCCCGGCGCGGTCGTCAACCTGGGATTCGGCATGCCGGACATGGTGGGGGCCGTCGCCCAGCAGGAAGGGATTGCGGAAGAGATTCTCTTCACAATCGAGACAGGCATAGTGGGCGGAGTGCCCGCGGCCTCTGCCGGTTTCGGCGCGGCGATCAACCCCGAGGCGATCATCGAGGAATCCTTCATGTTCGATGCCTATGACGGCGGCGCGCTGGACATCGCCTTCGTCGGAGCTGCGGAAATCGACATGAACGGGGGGGTCAACGTCAGCCTCTTCGGGTCTTTTATCGCCGGGGTCGGCGGATTTGTACACATCACCCAGAATTCCCGAAAGGTCGTTTTCATGACCCCTTTCCGCGGGGGGAAAGGCCTCGCGATCGAGTTTGCAGACGGTGCACTTCGCATCAAGGGAGAAGGCACCGCGCCCAAGTTCAGGAAATCCCTGAAACAGATCAACTATTCGGGGGAGTTCGCGAGGGAATCGGGGCAGGACGTCCAGTACGTCACCGAGCGCTGCGTTTTCCGACAGACGCCCCGGGGTCTCATGTTGACCGAAATCGCGCCCGGCATCGACCTGGAGCGGGACATTTTCGGGCAGATGGAATTCAGGCCAGCCGTGGCCGACGACGTGAAGATCATGGATGCGAGACTTTTTACCGGCGAGCCCCTGGAGATCCGGAGCCGGTGGAACGAGCGCTGAGCGCATCCTGAAGAGGACATGATGAGCGAAAAGAATCTCTCCTCGAAATCCGGGACGATATCGCGACGATCACCATGTTGACCGGATCCAGGGCGCTACGCAAGTGCGCGTTGTCGTCATCACGGGCGCCGGGAAAGCCTTCTGAGAATGTCCAGGGCATGTGCAAAATGACGGAAGATCACCGCGACGGGGCCCAGGCCTTTCTTGAGTAGAGACCGCCTGTTTTCAAGGGAAAATAAGTGCCCTAGAAAAAGCATTGAACATCATCGTCCCTTTTCTTTCTCGAGGAAAAGCGGATGAATCCATATCGTATCAGAAAGGGTGACCCATGAGAGACATCTACCTCGTTGAAAGTGCCAGAACGGGCATTGCCCGAGCCGGGAAAAGCTCCTGGTTTACAAATCTCAGGGCCGACGACATGTCTGCGCTGGTGATGAATGAAGTGATCCGCAAGGCGGGCCTGCAGGACAAGAAAGACCAGATCGGCGACGTGATCTGGGGCGGCACGGCGCTCATGAAGGACATGGGCTCCAACATCGGGCGCTACGCCGGAATCATGGCGGGGCTTCCCTACAGTGTACCGGGCTGCACCGTCGATCGTTTCTGCGCCTCGGGCATGCAGTCGATTGCCTTCGCCATCGCCTCCATCAACATGGGCTGGGCGGAGATGATCCTCGCCGGCGGTGTCCAGCACATGACCCACATCCCCATGGGCACCATGTCGGATCACAATCCCCGGCTCAAGGAATTCTGCGATCCCCAGATGATCAACATGGGTTACACGGCGGAGAGGGTCGCCCGAAAATACGGGATCACCCGCCAGGAGCAGGACCAGATGGCCCTGGAGAGCCACGTGAAGGCCCACGAGGCAACCCTGAAAGGGCTCTTCAAGGAGGAGATCCTGCCCATCGAGGTGGACGTCCCCACAGAAGACGGCGGCACGAAGAAGATGGTCGTCGACAGGGATCAGGGAATCCGGCCGCAGACGACCCTGGAATCCCTTGCAAAGCTGGAGCCTGTTTTCATCAAGGACGATCAGGGGACCGTCACGGCAGGCAACGCCAGCCAGACCAACGATGCCGCGGCCTGCGTGCTCGTGGCGAGCAAAGAGAAGTGCAAGGAGCTCGGATTGCGCCCCAAGATGCGCCTCGTCGAGTATGTCGTGGTGGGCGTGGATCCGGCCTACATGGGAATCGGCCCCGCCGTGGCCATCCCGAAGGCCCTGGCGAAAGCCGGGCTGAAAAAGGAAGACATCGGCATCTGGGAGGTCAACGAGGCCTTCGCCTCCCAGGCCGTGTACTGCACAAAGGAGCTGGGCATCCGGGATCACAAGCTGCTCAATCCCCGCGGAAGCGGCATCTCGCTGGGGCACCCGTTGGGGTGCACCGCCGCCCGCATCGCCACCACCCTCATGCACGAGATGCCCTACTACGGCGTGAAGTATGCCGTCGAGAGCATGTGCGTGGGACACGGTCAGGGCGTGGCAGCAATCTGGGAATGGGTCGGCTGAGACAGGCTGTGAGTGCCTCCTGCGATTGACGCTGAAAGCGGGATGATGAGATGGTGAAGATATCCGATCTGGCCGAAGGACCGTTCTGGAAAACCTGCGGGATGCGTCTCGGCGAGGGGGACCCACCGGAGGTGCTGCTCGAGGTGAAACCCGAGATCCTGCAGTACTACGGAACGGTTCACGGCGGCGCCCTCATGGGCATGCTCGACGCGGTGATCGCCGTTGCGCTCAATCGGGAGCTTCCCCCCGACAAGGGGGCTGTCACCGTGGAGATGAAGATCAATTTCTTCAGGCCCGTCACGGAAGGCACCGTGTCGGGACGGGGCAGGATCCTCAACCGGGGCCGGTCCCTGGTGACCGGGATGGGCGAGATCTGGGACGAGAAGGGCGAACGGGTTGCCGTCGCCCTTGGGACCTATCGGGTTATTGCCCTGAAAAGCAGTGAGGATTCGTGTTGATCCAGCACAACAGTGGCATCGACGGCTATCAACCCCTCGGCCGTCACCAGGATCGGGTTCACGTCGATTTCACGGATTCTTGGGATCGCGAGTGCCAGGTTGCCAAGCCCGATCAGGATATCAGCCAGGTCCACTCGATCAACCGGCGGGCCTCCCCGGAAACCCTGCAGAAGCTTTTGAGACCGGAGACGGTCGATGAGCTCCAGCGCGCTTTTGCGTGTGAGCGGGGCCATGGCAAAGACGGCGTCATCGATCAGCTCCGCCATAACGCCTCCCACGCCGAGCATGACGCAGGCCCCGAACTGCGGATCGCGCAGGATGCCGGCCATCAGCTCCACCCGACCGCTCACCTGCCGCTGGAGAAGCACGCGGCCTTTCCCGCCCATCTTCTTTTTCAAGGCCCTGTAAGTCTTCACGGAAGCCGTCCGGTTCGCAACACCCAGTTGCACAAGGCCAAGCTCCGTCTTGTGGACGCCACCCGGCAGGACGCCTTTCATCACGACGGGAAACCCGAGCCGCGCGGCAGCATCCTTGGCTTCGTCCGTGCTGCCGACGATCTCTTCCTCGACAACCGGAACGCCGCAGGCGGCAAGAATCTGTTTCGAGACGTATTCGTCCATTGGCCCCGCAGCCGCATCGACAACCTTCTGCAGTCGCGGGGAGAGGGCAGCCGGCGTCGTGACTGCGGGACGATCCCCGCTGCCGCAGGGAGCGCTTTTCCGGAACACGGCCGCCATGCATTCAATCGCCCGGGACAGCTCCACGAATGCAGGGATGCGCAGCTCCAGGGCTTCTGCCTGGTAGCCGGAGATGGTGTCCCTCTTGCCGATGAACCAGATGAACACCGGCTTGCCCGCGGCTTCCGACTCGTCTGCAATACCTTTGAGATCCATGGCGCTCGCGTCCCATGCAGCGGCGTGAATGAGGATTGCATCCACGCCGGGATCAGGCAGCACGGCCTTCACCGAGGCGCTGTACATTTTGGACCGGCCGTGCACTTCCATCGCAGGCCACAGATCCACCGGGTTCGACACGGGCATCCAGGGCGGAAAATACGCTTTCAGGGCTTCTTTCGTTTTCTCCGCGAGATCCGCGACAAGAAGGGGTTTCCCCTCGATCAAGTCTGCCGACACGATCCCCGCTCCCCCGCTGAACGTCAGGATAGCCACCCGGCCCGGCCGATCGACAGGACGGGGCGGCACCATGGCCAGGGTCCGGCAAAGATCGATCATCTGCTTGAAATCCCCCGCCTCGACAACGCCTGCCTGGGCCAGCACATTGCGGGCAATGCGATGGTTGCCGGCAAGACTTGCCGTGTGGCTCATGGCCGCCTCGGCCCCTTTTTTGCTTTTACCCCCTTTGAGGATCACGATCGGTTTGCGGCTCCGGCAGCACAGATCGATAAAGCGCCGTCCGTCCGTAAACGACTCCAGGTAGAGGGCAATGGCTTCGGTCTGGGGGTCCTCGAGCAGAAATTCCAGCAGATCACATTCGTCCACGTCTACCTTGTTTCCGATAGAGCAGGCCTTGCTGATCCCGGTGAGGCCGTTGCTCATGATGTCCAGCAGGAAGGCCGCCGAAAGCATCCCGCTCTGGACAATCAGCGAAACAGGCCCCGGCATGAGGCCATCCTTGACGGCCCCCGGGTTCATGAACGAGAAATAGTGCCTCTTCAACGGATCGACAAGCCCCATGCAGTTCGGGCCCCAGATGCGGATGCCGGTTTTCTTGCGGATTTCTTTCAGGGACTCCTGGAGGCGCTGCCCTTCCGATCCCGATTCGGCGAAACCACCGGACTCGATGATCACCCCGCGGATGCCTTTGGCTGCGCATTCCTCGACGCAGGCCGGCACCGTGGCCGCAGGAATGAAGAGGATGGCGAGATCCACGGCGCCCGGGATGGCTTTTATACTGGGGTAGCAGGGCACTCCCTCGATCTCGGAGTAACCGGGGTTGACGGGGTAAATTTCCCCCCGGAAGCCCCAGACGAGGTTCTTCAGAATCGCATAGCCCCCTTTCGTTTTGCTCGCGGTTGCACCGACAAGGGCGATCGTTGCGGGATTGAAAAAGAATTCCATATTGCTTCCTTTCCATTTCGGATGGCTCTCCGCAGAGAGAGTCAGAACTCATCGTCATTTTTATCTCTGTTCTTCGCAATCGGTATTGTGTATCCAGTAAAGGATATATATTTTATCAACATCAACAAGACAACAAAAACAATGGGGACACGTTTATGGTCCTGAAATCAATTGACCGTAAAATGGATCAACTGGATATGGAGCTGCTTGAAGCGATCATCGACAACCCCTACGAATGCGCCACGATTATCGATACCAAGGGGATTGTCCGTTTCATCAGCCACTACAGCAAGGAGCTGATCGGGGTGGACCCCGCCTGGGCCATCGGGCGCCATGTCAAGGAAGTCATCAAGGAAACCAACCTCAACGAGGTGGTGGAGACGGGCCGGGCAAAGATCGGGGAGACCCTTTTCATCGGCGGGCGCGTGCAGATCATTTCGCGGATCCCCTTGAGAAACCGGGAAGGCAAGATCATCGGCGCTGTGGGCAAGGGCATGTTTCATCACGAGTCGAAGGTCATGGACATTCAGAAACGTCTCGAGTTGATCAACAGTAAGCTGAAGTACTACAAGGATGAGATCAAGACCCTGAAAGGCTCCAGACTCTTGATCGGGCAATCAGACCCGGTGCAAAGAACAAAGAAACTGGCCCTGCAGGTCAGCAGCAGTGACATCCCGGTTCTCATCACCGGGGAGTCCGGGACCGGCAAGGAGACGATCGCCTACTACATCCATGGAAACAGCAGGCGTGCGGAGGGTCCCTTCATCCGGGTCAACTGCGCAGCCATCCCGCCCGAGCTGATCGAGAGTGAACTGTTCGGCTATGAGGCCGGCGCGTTCACGGGAGCCCGCGCGCACGGGAAACCGGGGAGGTTCGAGCTTGCCAACAACGGGACAATTCTCCTGGACGAAATCGGAGATATGCCGCTGACCATGCAGGCAAAACTTCTGCGGGTCCTTCAGGAGCATGAGCTGGAGCGGATCGGCGGAATCAAGACCATCAAGCTGGACTTCAGGCTCATCGCCTCCACAAACAAGGATCTCCAGGAGATGATGAAAAAAGCGACATTCCGGGAAGACCTTTATTATCGGATCAGTTCCTTCCACATTCATGCGCCGAGCCTTCGCGACATTCCCGAGGACGTTCCCCTGATTACCCGTCACCTGATGTCCAACCTGAACCAGGAGATCGGGGCCGCCCCCACGGATATCGCCGACCATGCCATGGAAATGCTGAAGACTTACAAATGGCCGGGCAATGTCCGGGAACTGAGAAATGTCCTTGAGAGGGGGCTGATCATGGCCAGGGGCGAACAGTTAAACCCGGAACACCTCCCGGAACGGATCACGGGCATCTGGGGAAAGGACCACAGCCCCATTCAGAACATGGGTTCGCTGCGCACGACCATGGCGGAGGTGGAAAAAAAGATCATTGTCGACACGCTCCAATCTGTGAACGGCAACAGGATCAAGGCAGCCAAGATCCTTGGCCTGCATCGTTCTTCACTCTATGAAAAAATGAAACATTACGGTGTGTCTGAATAAACAGACGTGTCTTATTTTATGGACATATTTATTTATAATTAATTATATCAAAGAGTTAAATGAAAAAGGAAGGTTCCGCCTGTCTGGATTATCAGACATTTTTTCTCCACCCGAAAGCCTCTTTTCGCCTCCTATCACTATAAAATGAACAATATCAATGAGTTATATAATCGTGCCCTTGTGGTATGGTCCTTGCTCTACCGACTACGTAAGATAGTTAATTGGAGACCATCTGACAATAACGATAAAAGGGGAAGGGCCAATGACCGGAATACTTGGATCCATCGAATTGGCTGGAATCGTTTATGTGCTGTGCGCGCTTATCTCTTTCGGGGTCGCATGGCTGATCAAGGGCATTTACGCGGGCATCCGGATGCAGAAGGCAAAAGAGGTTCCCGTCCTGGCGGAATCAACGGGAAAGATCGGTTGAATCGGCTGAGGGCGGGGGAACGTCATGCCGAATTTTGATATCCTGAATCTGTTTCAGGGAATTGCCACGATGGTTTATGGGGACCCGACCATAACCATCGCAAGAATTGTGCTGATCGCGCTGGGTATCGCTTTCGTCTACCTGGGGGCGAAAGGGACGCTGGAACCTCTGATCATGATCCCCATGGGCGTGGGGATGGCTTCCGTCAATGCCTCCGTCCTCTACCTATCGGCCACAACGATGGGAACCATCTTCATCGACCCCATGATCAGCGATCCGGCCCAGCTGATGGACGTGCTTCAGATCAATTTTCTTCAGCCTATCTACACCTTGACCTTCAGCAACGGCCTCATCGCCTGCCTCGTTTTCATGGGGATCGGTGTCATCACCGATATCGGCTACATCCTGATTGCACCGTTCAGCAGCATGTTCATCGCCATCATGGCCGAACTCGGAACCATTCTGACCTTTCCGATTGCCGTGGCCATGGGGCTTACCTATAAAGAAGCCGCATCCGTGGCCATCATCGGCGGCGCTGACGGGCCCATGGTCCTGTACACGTCCCTGATCCTGGCAAAAGACCTCTTTGTGCCCATTACGATTGTCGCCTATCTCTATCTCAGCCTCACCTACGGGGGATATCCCTATCTGATCAAGCTCCTCATCCCCCGGCGGTTGCGGGGCATCAAGATGGATCTGCACAATCTGCCCGAAATCACGAGGGGAGAGAAGATCACGTTCGCCATTATCACCTGCACCATCCTGTGCCTGCTGTTCCCCGTGGCAGGCCCCCTGTTCATGTCCTTTTTCGTAGGGGTGATCGTCAAGGAGTCCGAGGTGACGCACCTCATCGAGTTCATCGAGGGGCCGGTTCTCTACGGATCGACATTTTTTTTGGGACTGATGCTGGGCGTGCTCTGTGAAGCCAACACGATCATGAACCCCAAGGTCCTCACGCTTCTCTTCCTGGGGATGACGGCACTTCTCATTTCCGGCGTCGGGGGCATCCTGGGCGGGTACATCATGTATTTCATCACCCGCGGGAAATACAATCCGGTCATCGGCATCGCCGGCGTGTCCTGCGTGCCGACAACGGCCAAGGTGGCCCAGAAGGAAGTGCGGGAGGTGAACAAACAGGCGATCATCCTCCCCTTCGCCATGGGGCCGAACATCTCGGGCGTGATCACATCGGCAATCCTCGCCGGCATTTATGTAACGCTGTTACGGTGAAACCTACGATGCGGAAACGAACACTCTATTGGATATTGGGTAGCCTGACGTCCTTTTCCGGAGTGGCCCTTGTGAGGCTTCTCGCGCCTCGCCTTTCAGAGGGGAGCCACACGGCCGTTGCGCTGATCGGCTTCACGCTGTCCTTTTTCGGGATATTCATCATCGCCAAAGCCGTCAGGGAAAATCATCTGAAGACACAGAGAACCTGAAGGAGTCCGGGGGACCAACCTCACAGGTTGACGCAGATACAGCCCAGCCCGCCAGAAAAAAGCTCGACGGAATTCATCAAACCAAGACAGTCGCTCAAAGGTGTATTCGGCCCGGAAACATCTTGCGCGAAACCTGCGTCCGGGCGGCGGGCAACCTCCAGCGAGGCTTGGCGTCCGGTGATTTTCATCGGAATTTCTCAAAAGAAGAGGTGTTCAGTCATGCAGGAAACAGCTTCACATCCCATCATCATGGGTCCGGCATTCTGGATCGCGACAGCCATTTTTCTCGGAGCCTACGGCCTGATCATCTCGGAACATGTCCACAAGACGGTTGTCGCGATGTTCGGGGGCTCCCTGATGATCGTCCTGTCGATCGTCACGCAGGATGAGGCCTTCAGTTCCCTCGAACTGGGTGTGGACTGGAATGTCATCATCCTCCTGGTCAGCATGATGGTGATCATCAACATCATGAAGCCAACGGGCGTCTTCGAGTATATCGCCATCAAGAGCGCCAAGATTGCCAAAGGCAGGCCCTTCATGATCATGGCAATCCTTTCGGTCGTCACGGCGGTCGTCTCCGCATTCCTGGACAATGTGACGACGGTCCTGCTGATCGCGCCCGTCACCATCCTGATCTGCAAGGAGCTGGATCTCGACGTGGTGCCCTATCTCATCACGGAAGCACTGGCTTCCAATATCGGCGGCACGGCGACCCTGATCGGCGATCCTCCCAACATCATGATCGGATCCAAGGCTCAACTGGATTTCATGGCATTCGTTTATCACCTGACGCCGGTCATCATCCTTGTGCTCGTGGCCTATATCATCAGCCTGAAATTCATCTTCGGCAAACAACTGGTTGTCAAGGAAGAACTCCGGCAGAAAATCATGGAAATGAACGAGAACGAGGCCCTCCAGGACCTCGTTCTCCTGAAAAAATCCCTGGTGATCCTCGCCGTGATGATCGTCGGGTTCGTCGCACAGGGAATGCTCAACCTGCAGCCTGCTACGATAGGCCTTTTCGGCGCCGGTCTGCTTATGTTGGTCTCAAAAACGGATAACCCTCACGACATCCTCTGCGAAGCGGAGTGGGGCACCCTGTTCTTTTTCATCGGGTTGTTCATCATCGTCGGCGGAGTCGTGAAAGTCGGCCTGATCCAGTGGATGTCCATCGAAGTGCTTCAAATCACCCAGGGCAATCTCTTCGGCACCACCATGATCATCCTGTGGTTTTCGGCCTTCGCGTCGGCCTTTATCGACAATATCCCTTTCGTTGCGACGATGAACCCCCTGATCATCGACATGGCAAAACAGCTCTGGCCGGATCTGTCGGGTGTTCAGTTGCTTCACCATCCGGGCCTGATGCCGATCTGGTGGGCCCTGTCGCTGGGGGCTTGCCTCGGCGGCAATGGGACGGCCATCGGCGCATCGGCCAATGTCGTTGTCGTCGGGATGGCGGAAAAAATGGGGCGGCCCATTTCATTCAAAAAATTCATGTTGTACGGCATGCCGTTGATGATCGAATCGGTCCTGATCTGCACGGGTTACGTCTGGTTGCGCTATTTTTGATGAGCCGTGCGCCTGGAAGGCAAGTGCCGGGGGATCAGCTTTTGCACCGTTTCGATGACCCTTTTCCTTGACAGATATTACGTTTTCAAATAGATACGGATCGTTTCTGCAGACCGCACACAGGAAATACGGAAAGGAGGACTGAACTCGTGAGTGACGATATCAACAAAAAAACACAGGAAACGGCAGCAAAACTCTTCGGATGGGGCATCAAGATGGACCCGCCCTATCTGATGTGGAAACAGTTCGACAAGGATCTGGCCAATGATCTCTCCCGGCATATCGTGGGGAATATGTACTCGCGCACCGTGCTGACCCTCGTGGAGCGGCAATACGCTGCCGTTGCCATGCTGGCGGCCCTTCGAGCCAAGGAGGAGTTCAAGCTCCACGTCAACGCGGCCCTGAATGTGGGTTGCGACCCCAGGAAGATCACCGAGATCATCTTCCAGGTTTCCACCTATGCCGGCATGCCCGCCGTCAACGACGCCTTGGAAGTCTACCGCGAGGTGCTGAAAGAGCGCGGAGAGTGGCCCATAAAATAACGCGAAGCCATCCCTGATCTTCCTCTCCCTTGAGGGGAGTGAGGTGAGGGTGAATAAATAGGCTTCGGGCATCAGGCGTCAGGCACCCGGATAGAGCCCTCGAACCACGCCAGCACGCCCGAGGCGATGCTGGCCTCGGCGCGCCTTCCCATCCACATGCCCACGGACCGGTAGGCCATCCTGCTGGCTCTCAAAACCTGCGCCCGGGTGAGGCACCCTCAGCTCGAGATCGCCGGGATACCGGCGTCCATGCCGTTTGACGACAGAGGAAACCTGCTTTTCCCCTGATCCTCAGGAACGATCATTCCCGCTGACCAGAGACGAATAGGCTTCCTGGAGGCGCCGCGTCACAGGGCCCGGTGTGCCCGTACCGACGGGGCGTCCGTCCAGGCGGATGATGGGCGTGATTTCCTTGTTCGTGCCCGTGATGATGATCTCGCTTGCCCGGTTCAGGTCCTCTGCCTGGAAGGTCTGCTCCTTGTAAGCAACGCCGGTCTGGCGGCAGAGCTCCAGGACGACACCCCTGGTGATCCCGGAAAGGACGAAGTGGCTGAGCGGGTGCGTGAGGATGTGCCCGTTGAAGACGGCCAGCACGTTGGTGTGCGTCCCCTCGGTGACGATGCCGTCCCGGACGAATATGGCTTCCTCGGCCCCCTTCTCCTTTGCCTGCTGGACGGCCAGGACACTGCCCAGCAGACCGATGGCCTTGATGTCACAACGGGACCAGCGAAATTCAGGGACGAGGATAGCGCCTACGCCCTTTTCGCGCATCTCGGCCGATGACGGGGCGGGGGAGATGAGCACCATCGTTGTCGCAGAAACGGGTGGAACCGGGAAGGTGTGCTTGCGCGGAGCCACGCCCCGGGTGACCTGGAAATAAATCAGGCTGTCCACCTGCTCCAGCCCGTTCATGGCGATCAGTTTTGCGCCGGCCACTGCCAGATCC
>Ga0209048_10004705_pt1 | contig 13015 bp, 10 predicted proteins | sample FrelakmetCRP12CR_FD_187146 | JGI IMG/M metagenome (GOLD analysis project Ga0209048, IMG submission 187146) | Freshwater lake sediment microbial communities from the University of Notre Dame, USA, for methane emissions studies - CRP12 CR (SPAdes)... | ecosystem: Environmental > Aquatic >... | reverse complement strand
AGCGTGACCGTTTGAGGTAACATCAACCCGTACCCATGCAGCATCAACTCATCGGTCACGATGCCGCGAAATCGGCGGTCACGTTCCGCGAAATGCGCAATTGGCCACCTAGAGGCGGACATGAACTCCAGTAATGGCCGAAGCAGACTATGATGCTTGCCCGCAAAGATATTTGGCTGCACTGCTGGCATGACATCAGGACGCCAACAAGCTGGCCTGATTCAACGCTAGCGTCAAAGCGCCAACTTCATCTGGTTTCTCGTCGAAGGCTGTCGTGATTTACGTATTGCAGCCTCAGCCCAAAGCGCTTTGGCAAAGGCCTTCCAGGCTCCGCTAGCACAACTTTGAAAACCTTTCCCTTCTACCGCGCTTTCCTCCATGGTTTTCAGCATGAAAACGACACAGCCGAAGAGTTCGACTTTCGCCAGCAGCTTGTAGTCGACAGGGCTTGCTGGGGAGAATTTTGTTTCTTCTGCAGAACGTTCCAAAGTCTCCCTGGCCAAGGCGCGAACTTGTTCATCGTCGCCCCAGTCAATACCCAGAACGATGTCTTTGTACATCATGCTTTGCTCAATTTCTTTTGTGTCCTTCCGGTAGTCTTCCAAGTCCGCCATTTGATTCTCCTTGTTGGTTATATCGATTAAGGAATGCTTCACTCTCTTTCCCCTTTGCCAAAGGTCCGGAATCGCGGACCACTACGGGGAATCGGAATGCATTGCTCCGCCTTGAAGAAATACCCGATTGCATCTAACAGGTGCCCGATCCTCTCGGTCTCATGACGATTGACCTCGCCAATGCCGCAGCGTCGATACTTCGATACGTCAAAGTTGCAGTTGTGGAAGGTTCCCCGTCCTTTGGTGATTACTGTCTTCCAATACTCGCCAACCTCCTGTGCCCAATAGCCATGCTTCGATGCATTCTTCTTCGAGAAGAACAGGATTAGGTGGAAGTGCAAAAGCCGCTCAGTACCATACTCGATCTTCCAGATGTATCCGGCCAAATCACCGAAGAGTCGTTTGTTTTGGCGTCCGTGACTGAACAATCGCCTTAGATCATCTTTCGCCTCCTGCGTGAAGACATTAAAGCCAATATCCGTTCGATAGCCCAGATCAAGTCGGAGCACCATGTAGCGCGACCCACCAGGCTTGTTGAAAAGGTAGTGAACGTATTCCTTGCACTCCTCGAAGTTGCGCTCGGGATCATCCTTGGCATGACGAATCCGAGAACGAAACCCCGGTTGCTTGGACTTGAGACGAATGATGTCGATGAGTTCGTTGAAGCATTCCGCATCGATGTCAGCGATGCGTCCAGGTCGAGACAAGACATGGACTTTCCAGGTGAGGATCTTCAGTTCGTGGCAGGCGGCAACAAAGAGATCCACAAAGACATTACGCACGTCAAACCGCTCGTGCAGGCCGACGCCAATGGCACCGCTCACTGTCCGGAAATACTTCCTGGCCAACTCTTGCTGCGCATAGAAGGTTTTTCCGGAGTCGCTGACTTCAAACATGAACGCAGGAGAGGTCGTGGCTAATACGTTTTGAACGAATTCATCGATCACAGGCATGTGGTGGTAGTGCCAATGATCCTCGACCAAGATGGAGTTCGTCCCATCGGGATGAGTGTCGTAACTGATGTTGATACCGTCTTCCAACTGACGGTAGCACTCTCTCAGCGAGAGATCATTCAAGGTGAATGGTGATGCAGGCATTGATTACTCCTCTTGCTGTCCTTGTTCCAGTGGCGCCATGCATTAGCTATTACTGCCTCATCATTAATAGTTATATTTAATAATACTTATATGCAGGACTCTGGCATGGGCGACGCATCGAAGATGGCAGGAACCAGTGAAACCGAAACGCTGAGAAAGTCTGTGACGTCTCATACAATATGGATGTACCAAGTTATCGCCCCAGACTTGCAGTTGCGAGGTAACGGTACGTCGTGGTCTGACTGCGTTTTGCCAAGTGGCTTTCTGGTTTTTTTAGGGATCACCCGAAGCTTGGCAAGCACTCATTCCCCAACACCCATGCGGTAAAGTAGGCGCCTTCCGGTAATTGGCACTAAACCAACAAGAAACCAGCCCATGGCAATCAAGAAATCCGAACTTTATTCATCCCTCTGGGCCTCCTGCGACGAACTGCGTGGCGGCATGGATGCCAGCCAATACAAGGACTACGTTCTCGTCCTGCTCTTCGTCAAATACGTCTCCGATAAGTACGCTGGCGTCCCTTATGCACCGATCACGATTCCAGACGGTGCCAGCTTCAAGGACATGATCGCCCTCAAAGGCAAGCCGGACATTGGCGACCAGATCAACAAGAAGATCATCGGGCCGCTGGCCAACGCCAACAAGCTGTCCGATATGCCGGATTTCAACGACCCGAGCAAACTCGGCAGCGGTCAGGAGATTGTCGACCGGCTCACCAACCTGATTTCGATCTTCGAGAACAAGGCGCTCGACTTCAGCAAGAACCGCGCTGACGGCGACGACACGCTTCGGCGAAATCACCGGTCACGATGCCGCGAAATACGCACATTTCAATTTGGCGAATGCGTACTCGGTGCCCTACAGAGACAGTCAGGTTGCGAGCGTCATATGGCCGCAATTTGTTGCTGTCATCCAATTTCCAAGAGGCAAACTCTTTGCCAAATCTATGTGATCGAATTGCATCTCAAAAAGGCGACAATTCAACGGGCGGGTATGGCGATTACAAGAATTGGCTCACCACAGAATCACGACGCCTGTACTTGAACCATGCAGGTTATCAAAGACCGTCGACTAGCACTGCAAGGAACTAGCGTGTGGACTGGCATTCCAAAGGCAGCAGGTTTCGCTTTGGCCCATGAACCAGACACGATTGAATGGATGAGGAAGGGCATCGAACAATGGGAGGATTGTTTGGATGATTGCATCATCGGGAAGAATAATCTGTCCATCGGTATAAATGAGCAACTCAATTCGTTCGACGCTACTCGCGTACTTTTTGCTCAACTTGTCGCGGACAATTCTTTCAGATGGATCTGATGTATAGAATGCGTCTTCATAGGCCTTTGGTCCAGCGGCCTGAACTCTCGCAATATTCGGGTCTGTCAAGCTAACTAATTCAATTGCGACCGAGCCGTCAGTAACGTGGACGCAAAGCAGATCAGGTTCGCCCGCTGGTCGATTGGTTACGCTAAGCCATAATTCATTCGTACCCATCCTGTGTGCAAAACGGGCGAATGCCAACTGTTCGTTCCGCTGCTTGACAGTCAATGTCTCAGTCAAGTTTTTCACCGGGCCTATCTTTACGGAATGCTTTTATCAAAGGTATAAATGGTTTGTATAGCTTGAATATGGTGAAAACTGAGCTACTTGTATGCTGACATTCCGCAGCTATTCTATGTAAATGGCATACATGGAAGTGTTGGTTCTGCCTCCTATTGGGTCACTGCCTCAAATGTCTTTCCCGTGGACTCTGTCCAAACTACCTTTGCTTTATTCGTCGCTCTACCGGTTGCGATCGAAAAAAACGGGTCATTTGGCATCGCTTCACCAATGTCAACATGTACTGCTTGAGTATCTCCAATAAGCACATCCAGACTGCTTAAGCGCTTTTCACTGGCCCCCCCAACTTTGGGTAGCATTGGATGATGGATGATTGTTTTGATTTCGCTCCAAGCGCCAGAGCTGCTGGGTGTAATTGCAATTTTCTGTTGTCCGATCTCAGCGCTAGGAAACTTGTGCATACCCGGAATCGTCGATGTGAGGGAGTTCGAGTCAGAAAAATTGGTGCCACGCTCAAACCCTGGAAATGACATCTTCTTGGTTAAAGATGCACCGGAGTTGGTTTGAACTAATGCCTCAAGACTTGGTGATGCTGATGGCGCCATTCTTACTCTTGCCCCCACAACGTAGTAATCCTGTGGCTGTACATATTTGGCGCTGAAAACCAGGTTGTGCGGTTGAGGATTTGATGGCACGGTCAAAGTTAGAGCCTTAACCCAATCCCCCGGAGCCAAGCCTGTTACCGTAATATTAACGGGCACGGCGATGCCATCATCAATCCTGTTCGGCGCCACGATTTCTATGGCCGGCTCATTGCCTGCCTGGACAAATAGCGACAAACATGTCAATACGAGCGTGAGTAAGACCTTATTTGCGTTCAACATTTGTTTCCTCATTTAATTGCTGTATTTGCCAGGCTCGCGGGGTAGAGTACGTGACTCTGGTGGGGGTGCGAGCGCCTTGCAGTCGTTGCCTTCCCATGCCCAGCTACGAATGATGTTACTGGCATCGACAGTGAACCTGGTTGCACACTTCATGTTCCACGTTTGGATTTGTGTTTGCTTCTCGACGTAGGTCGTGGATGAACTTGTGTAATTGCCATAAGCAGATCCGCCGCCGCTTCCGTACACATTTACGTTTCCAGAATTGTACGTAGTCACAGGAGATGTGTAGGTGTAGCCACCAGTTTGGAATGAGCGTTGTTTGTCGTACTCAAGTACCCGGCCTCCATTCGAAAGTGGAGATGAGTTCTGCGGCGCTCCCCATTTGCTTACCAACTGGTCTGCATTGACGCCAACCCAAGAATTGAGGGCGGCCTCATAGTTTGCAGTTGTTGCACATCCAAATATCTGAATTGTTGCAACCAGAAGGACTGCACGCTGAACGTTTGCCGTCATTGATATCTCCTTGGCATCGTAATTGTTTCACTGTTGCTATTTTGGCACATGACGCAGCTTTAGGCGTTCAGTGAGACGAGTATCTGGAATAGCCGGGGGCGCACTTTGAGAATTCTCTGCCTGTTGCCTTGGCGATCAGACAGGTTCTCAATTGGAGCAGACCTTCCAATGGCGGCTAATTGGAAGCATTGAACTTCCGCTCCTGGCCGATAGGGTGAGTAGGACCCTGTGCCAGGAAGCCGACGCTCGTCTAAACTGCGAATTTTCAGTGGCTGCAATGCGACGCGAACCCCACTGAGTACAGTCGGCCAGGTCCAGACACTTGCCATCATGAAAACATGTTGAGTTGACTGTCAGTTGTACCGTCCACAACTGCCGGTCATGTAAAAACCGTCCTTTGTGACGGAACTCGGCCAATATATGCGCTCACGGCCTATCGCTGACAGCGAGACCAATGCCAGAGTACTATTGCACGTGAGCACGGATCTGAGCAAAGCCACTGCTGGATTTCGCGCAAGTTCGATATGCAAGGCGATGCATCGCCTGCAATTGTTCGGTAGAAGGGGATCCATCCGCCAATGAAATTTGTCAGCAATGCCGGAACCGACCGCGTGTTGGATTTGGTTCGTCCCTGGCTCAAGGCCGACAACGGACTGGACATGGTTTCACCGACGCTTTCTCTCTTTGCCTTCGGCGAAGTGCTGGGCGACGCCGCCAAGCTTGCCAACGCCCGCGTGGTGCTGCCCGCCGGTCAGGCGGAAGGTAACGATGAACTTGGCCTACTTGGCAGCGCGAAGGACCGCGCCGCCCGCAACAAACTGCAAGGCCCGTGGCTGGCGCGCAAGCTGGCGGCATGGCTGGAGCAGAAAAGCAACGTGCGGCAGGCAACCGGCGGTATTCCGCAAGGAACGCTGGTCCTGCGCGATACCAGCGGCACCGCGCAACAGGCCGTGCTTGGTTCGTTCTCGTTCAGCACCGAGGGCTTGGGCCTGACGCCGGGCAATCCCCTGAGTCTGATTCAAGCCTCCGAGACCCCGGCCGAAGCGCAGATGCTCAGCCAGTGGTTCGATGCCCAGTGGGCCAGCTTGAAGGAACAACCCGAAGCCAAAGCCCTGTTGGTTGAACGCATCAAGGCACTGGCGACGCATCGCGACCCGGTCAGCGTTTACGCCCTGATGCTGCATCACCTGTTCACCGCCGTCGGCGATGGCATGGACGAGGACCGCATCGTCAAGTCCGCCACCGGTATTCGCAACACCGTGGTCTGGAAGAAGCTCTACAGATTCCAGCGTGACGGCGTGGTCGGGGCGCTCGACAAGCTGGAACGCTTCGGCGGCTGCATCATTGCCGACAGCGTCGGCCTTGGTAAAACCTTCGAGGCGTTGGCGATCATCAAGTATCACGAACTACGCAACGACCGCGTTCTCGTGCTGTGCCCCAAGCGCCTGCGCGACAACTGGACGCTCTACAAAGGCAACGACCGCCGCAACATTCTGGCGTCGGATCGCCTGAACTACGACGTTCTCAATCACACCGACCTGTCACGCGATGGCGGCCACTCCGGGGATATCGACCTGTCGCACGTGAACTGGGGCAATTACGACCTGGTGGTGATCGACGAGTCGCACAACTTCCGCAACAAGAAGTCGCCGCGACAGGGCAACGAAACGCGCTACGACCGCCTGATGCGCAAAATCATCCGCGAAGGCGTCAAGACTCGCGTCCTGATGCTTTCGGCGACCCCGGTGAACAACCGATTGGCCGACCTGCGCAACCAGATTGCCTTTGTCACCGAGGGCAACGATACGGCGCTCTCCGAGCACGGCATTGCCAGCATCGACAGCACGACGCGGCTCGCACAGAAAGCCTTCAATCGCTGGCTCGAACTGCCCGAGGACGAGAAAACGCCGTCCTTGCTGGTTGAAATGCTCGGCTTTGACTACTTCGCCCTGCTCGATCATCTGACCATTGCTCGCTCGCGCCGCCATATCGAGAAGTATTACGGCACCGCCGAAACCGGGCGCTTCCCCGACCGCCTGCCACCGATCAACATCAAGGCCGACGTCGACCGTGCCGGAGAGTTCCGCTCGATCCGCGAAATCAACCTTGAGATTCGCCGCCTCAACCTTGCCGCCTATGCCCCCTTGCGCTACGTGCTGCCGCACAAGCAGAAGGCCTACGACGACAAATACAGCACGCAGATTCGCGGCGGCGAAAGCTTCTTCCGGCAAGTTGACCGCGAGGAAAGCCTGATTCACCTGCTGCGCGTCAATGTCCTCAAGCGCATGGAGAGCGCCGTATCCTCGTTCGCCCTGACCGTGCATCGCCAACTCAAGGATGTTGAAGCCACCTTGGCGCGCATCGAAGCGCACGAACAGGAATTTGAAGAACTCGATATTGCCGACGTGGATATCGAAGACCCGGCATTTGAAGCCCTGCTGGTAGGCCGCAAGGTCAAGGTGCTGCTGGGCGACGTCGATCTGATCCGCTGGAAACAAGACCTGATCGAAGACCGCAACCGACTCGCCACGCTGCACGCTGCCGCGCAGCAAGTCACTGCGGCCCGCGACGACAAGCTCTGCAAGCTGCGCGAGATCATCGCCAAAAAGTGTCAAAACCCCAGCAACCCCGGCAACCGCAAAGTCATCGTCTTCACCGCCTTTGCCGACACGGCGATGTACCTCTACGACCAACTCGCCGGCTGGGCCAAGTCCGATCTTGGCATCGAATCGGCGCTGGTCACGGGCTCCGGGCGCAATCAACTGACCCTGCCGAATTTGCGCAAAGACCTCGGCAGCATCCTCACCGCCTTCTCGCCCCGCTCAAAGGAACGCCCCACCGAACTCGCCGACGAGGGCGAAATCGACCTGCTGATTGCTACCGACTGCATCAGCGAAGGCCAGAATCTGCAAGACTGCGACTGGCTCATCAACTACGACATTCACTGGAACCCGGTGCGCATCATCCAGCGCTTTGGGCGAATCGACCGCATCGGCTCGCCGAACAGCCAGATTCAGCTGGTCAACTTCTGGCCCAACATGGAACTGGAGGAATACATCAATCTGGAGCAGCGCGTCAGCGGCCGTATGGTGCTGCTGGACATTTCCGCGACCGGCGAAGAAAACCTCATCGAGCAGCAATCCGGCAACCCGATGAACGATCTGGAATACCGCCGCAAGCAGTTACTCAAGCTGCAAGACGCCGTGATCGACCTCGAAGACCTATCGACCGGCGTCGCCATTACCGACCTGACGCTGACTGACTTCCGCATCGACCTCGCGCAATTCCTCAAGGCACACCCCGGCAAGCTCGAAGCCATGCCGCTGGGTGCATGCGCGGTCACGACTGCTATCGACGTTGATATTCCACCGGGCGTCGTGTTCTGCCTGCGTGCCGAAGGGACTGCGGCCGAGAAGCCCATTGACCCGACGTATCCGCTGGCGCCGCACTATCTGGTGCACGTGGGCGACGACGGTGCAGTGCTGCTGCCCTACACCCAAGGCAAACGGATTCTCGACCGCCTGAAACGCCTCAGCCTTGGGCGCGAACTGCCGGATGCGTCGGCTTGCGCCCGCCACGACAAGGCCACCAAGCAGGGCGAGGACATGCGGCATGCGCAGCGCTTGCTGGCTGCGGCCGTCAGTTCCGTTGTCGGCAAGAGTGAAGAGCGCGCCGTTGCCAGCCTGTTTTCGCCGGGTGGCACACATGCCATGAAAGGCGAGTTCGCTGGCTCCAACGATTTTGAAGTCGTGGCCTATCTCGTCGTACTGCCCGGCAAAGATGGCGAAACCGGCGTGGGGCCAGTTGCGTGATTGACGGCGCGACAGATACCAACTCGCGCCGTCTCGCCAGCGCCGACTTGATCGCCGCGTTCGATCTACCGGCGGCGGCCTTGGTCAATCAGCGTGTGCCCAAGAAACTGTTGGTCGAAAACGGTGCACCGACAACTGCCGACCGCAAGCTGATTCAGGACGGCATCGAAGAAATCACCTGGGTTGCCGCGCTCAAGCCAGCCAGCATCGGCGTACCCGAGTACCGCGACGAGCAACGCTGCTATCTGGAACTGGCTGTGTTGTTGGTCGATCTGCGTGAAGCAGGTAAAGTCAGCCGCCTTGCCGAATTGATCCACCGGGCGATTCCTTATCCGGTGCTGCTGATCCTCGCGGATAGTGACGGCTTGATGCTTTCACTGGCGCATATCCGGTGGGCGCAGAAGGAAGCCGACAAGACGGTTCTGGACGGCGAGGCGAGCATGGCGCGACTGTCTGGCGAAGCCAGCAGTGGGCTGATTGGTCAGCACGACTTTCTGCAAGCGCTTTCCCTGCGCAGCCAGCCGCGTGCCAATCTGTACGCGCTGTACCAAGGCTGGCTCGACACGCTGACGGCCTTGCAGGCGGCGGCAATTACCGGGCGCTTCGTGAAAAGCGAAAATGCCGAACAGGCCGGCGCACAGCGCACCGCCTTGCATCGCTGCCGCGAGATCGACGGCGAAGTGGCGCGCTTGCGCCTTGCCGCCACGAAAGAAAAGCAGATGGCCCGCCAAGTGGCTGTCAATACGGAAATAAAGGCCCTGCTTGCCGAACGCGAGCGGGCTGCTGCCAATCTTTGAAGAAGCGAACGAACAACATGCAAAAAATTCAACCCATCGCCGCTGGTAGCCCCGAGTCGCAGAGTGCCGACCTCAAGGCCGAGAACATCGCCACGCTCAAGGCGCTGTTTCCCGAGTTGCTGAGCGAACGCATCGTCGACGGCAAGCCGGAAACCACGATCAACGTGGATGTCCTCAAGCAGCTGGTGGGCGACACGACGGCAAGCGATGCGGAAGAAAAATACGGCCTCAACTGGCACGGCAAGCGCCGCGCCCGCCAGATCGCCTTGACGCCCAGCACCGGCACGCTACGTCCTTGTCCCGAAGAAAGCGTCGACTGGGACACGACGCAGAACCTGATGATCGAGGGTGACAACCTTGAAGTGCTCAAGCTGTTGCAAAAGAGCTACGCCGGCAAGGTCAAACTGATCTACATCGACCCGCCGTATAACACCGGCAAGGACTTCGTCTATCCCGATAACTTCCAGGACAACATCAAGAACTATCAGGAAATCACAGGGCAGCGAGAGGGGGGCGCGAAGATCACCAGTAACACCGAGGCCAGCGGGCGGTTCCATACTGATTGGCTGAACATGCTCTATCCTCGGCTACGACTTGCCAGGAATCTGCTTCGTCCGGACGGGGTGATATTTGTTTCAATCGACGACAACGAAGCCGCAAGGTTGCGACACCTTTTAGACGAGATTTTTGGCGAAGAGAATTTCGTGGCTAATGTGGTCTGGAACCATACGAAGCAGAGTAAAAATGATGAACGGTATTTCTCACGGCATCACAACCAGATCTTTGTTTTTCGTAAAGGTGAGTATCTTCAGCGCTTTCGCTTTGACCGTGCTGAGAAGGACAACGCAAACTACTCCAACCCGGACAATGACCCAAAAGGTGAATGGCGTAGCGGCGATGTGAGAAGCCCTAGCTTGCGAGAAACGCTCAAGTTCAAGATCGCAACGCCTTCAGGAAAGACAATTGATCCACCAGAGAACGGTTGGCGCTGGAGCGAACAAGCTGTCAAAGAAAAAATCGCAACGGGAGAAATCTTCTTCTCAAATGACGAAAGTCGAATCATCCGCAAAATATATCTTTGCGATCAAGATGGGCGAACCCCAGAGAATCTGTGGCTTGCGGAATTCGCTGGAACGACAAGGCAGGCAAACGCTGAGCTGAAAGAGCTATTTGGAGAGGTTCCGTTTGATACCCCGAAGCCAACGCAGCTGATCGAGAAAATACTCTCCTTGTGTTCAGTTGATGCGAACGATGTTGTTCTGGACTTCTTCGCTGGTTCTGGAACAACCGCTGATGCGGTAATGACACAAAATGCTATCGACGGATCAAATCGACGTTACGTTCTTGTGCAGCTCCCAGAGCCCCTGAGTGCGAGCAACAAAGATCAAAAGGTTGCTGCTGAGTTTTGTATTAACGAGGGAAAACCGAGCAATATCGCCGAACTTATGAAAGAGCGCCTTCGCCGCGCTGCTAAAAAGGTCAAGGCCGAGAACCCTCTTTTTTCTGGCGATACGGGCTTTCGTGTTTTCAAACTCGACACTTCTAACATTCGCGCGTGGAGTCCGAATCGCGACGATCTCGAAGGCACGCTGCTCGCCAATATCGAGCACATTCAACCCGGCCGTTCCGATACCGATCTCCTATACGAGCTGCTGCTGAAGCTGGGCCTCGACCTCTGTGTGCCGATTGAGGCGCGGCAGATCGCCGGCAAGACAGTGCATAGCATCGGTGGCGGCGTGCTGATGGCGTGTCTTGCACCGCGTGTTGCCGTCAGTGAAGCCGAAGCGCTGGCGCTGGGCATGGCCGCTTGGTGCAAGGAACAAGCGCCGGCTGGCGACAAGACGGCGGTGTTCCGCGATAGCGCTTTCGAGAACGACGTTGCCAAGAGCAACCTCGCCGCGATCTTGCAACAGCACGGCATTGCTCAAGTACGGAGCCTGTAATCATGCCCATGCCTGCGCAGCCCAAGATTTATCACATTTGTCATGTGGATAGGCTGCCTTCTGTTGTGGCTAGCAAGGGCTTGCTGTCCGACGCTGCCATCCAGCAACAAGCCTTGCCCGGCACAGTTATTGGCATGAGCAACATCAAACAGCGGCGAATGAACGAACTGAAGCTCACCAGTCATCCAGACTTGCATGTGGGCGAATGCGTGCCGTTTTACTTCTGCCCGCGATCAGTGATGCTCTATTTGATTTATCGACAAAATCCGGAACTCACGTATCGCGGTGGACAAGGTCCGATCATCCACCTGGAAGCCGACCTGCATGCCACGGTGGCATGGGCCAACGCGCAACCCCGGCGTTGGGCCTTCACGTTATCAAATGCCGGTTCATATTACTTTGAAGATCGGGCTGAACTATCCAAGCTCGGAGAGATAAACTGGAACGCTGTACAGGCAAACAACTGGCAACAATGCAAAGAAGCGAAGCAGGCGGAGTTCTTGTTGGAAAATAGTTTCCCATGGCACTTGGTGGAGCGCATTGGCGTGTCATCGAGAGCTGTGTATGGGAATGTAGTGAACGCTTTGCCTGCAAATGGACATAGACCGACGGTCGATATTCGGCCGGATTGGTATTACTGAAAGAGGAGTCAGCGATGATTGAACTCGCTAGCGGCGACATCCTGAAAGATGAGTCTGAAGCTATCGTCAATACGGTGAACTGTGTTGGCGTGATGGGGCGCGGCATTGCCCTGCAATTCAAAAATGCTTGGCCGGAGAACTTCAAGGCGTACGAGGCGGCTTGCAAGCGTGAGGAAGTGCAACCGGGCCGGATGTTCGTCTTCGATACCGGGCGACTCACTCTGCCGCGATTTATCGTCAACTTTCCGACGAAACGCCACTGGCGCGGCAAGAGTCGCATCGAGGATATCGAAACCGGACTATCCGCCTTGGTGGCAGTTATCAAGGAGCGCGGAATCCGGTCAATTGCCATTCCTCCGCTGGGTAGCGGCTTGGGGGGGCTGGAATGGTCAGAGGTGCGTCCGCGCATTGAATCCGCATTGGCGGCGTTGCCGGACGTTCGCGTTCGCATCTACGAACCGAAAGGCGCGCCTGAGTCCGACACCATGCACCATAGCCGCAACGTCCCCACCATGACGGCTGGACGTGCTGCGCTGGTGGAGTTGATGAACCGCTATGTGCGCGGCCTGCTTGATCCGGTGATTACCCTGCTGGAAGTACATAAGCTGATGTACTTCATGCAAGAGACCGGTGAGCCGTTGCGCCTGAAGTACGTACAGGCACCGTATGGCCCCTATGCGGAGAATCTGCGGCATGTTTTGAAGGCAATAGAGGGGCATTTGGTTTCCGGGTATGCCGATGGCGGCGATGCCCCGGATAAGCCGCTGACCCTTGTGCCGGGTGCGGTTGAGGATGCCAACGCGTTCCTTGAGGCAAATGTCGATACGCGTTCGCGATTTGATCGCGTCGGAAACTTGGTCGAAGGCTTTGAGACGCCGTTTGGCCTTGAGCTACTCGCCACCGTGCATTGGATCGCCAAGCACGGCGACCCCGTGGCTAGCATTGATGAAGTGGTCGCCCGTACCTACGCCTGGAATGATCGAAAGCGGCAGTTCACCCGTCGCCAGATCGGGCTGGCGGTTGATGTTTTGGCCGCCAAGGGGTGGATTGATCCGATGTGAATGGCGCGGAATATGGAGCCAGCGTGGCGGAGCAAAAGGGAGCCAGTCGATTGCTTAAAATGGACTCCTGAGAGTCCGGGTTGTGCTGCTGGT
>Ga0209048_10004704_pt1 | contig 13015 bp, 8 predicted proteins | sample FrelakmetCRP12CR_FD_187146 | JGI IMG/M metagenome (GOLD analysis project Ga0209048, IMG submission 187146) | Freshwater lake sediment microbial communities from the University of Notre Dame, USA, for methane emissions studies - CRP12 CR (SPAdes)... | ecosystem: Environmental > Aquatic >... | reverse complement strand
CGCTCGAGATTGAGTGGGGTGTGCAGAGCGAAGACTGCACCGTGTATGGCGACCGAATTCACATTTACGAACACATCTTGAAACAGCATCAGGCGCAGTTGAGCGTGACAGAGAATGCCAAAATCGTTGTGGACCTATGCTGCGGCCGAGGAGGCGACCTCAAGAAATATGTCAACCAAAAAGTGCAAGTCGTGGTCGGTATCGACAACGTCCCCGACCTGCTTTACCAAAACAAAGACGCAGCCCTCAAGCGCTGGGCCAAAGATTACATGGGCGGCGCCGACCAAAGTCCCGATATGGACGTATGCTTTGTGCTTGCCGATGTGCGACAGCCCCTGTACAGTGTGTTGGAGGCGAGAGGCATCGCGCTCGAGGCCGATGTCATCAGCTGCTTTTTTGCTGTGCACTATTTTTTTACCAATGAATTAGACGCGCGGAGCTTCTTCCAAAACGTCAAGGATCTTCTCAAGCCAGATGGCTTTTTTATCGGCACCATCATCGATGGCGAATTGATGTATGAGAAACTGAGGCAAACAAACAATGTCTATCGCAGAGATGACCCTTACGATCCTGTGGAGCTTTTTGTCGTCGAGTCTGGGAATTTCGATGCCACCCAAACCGCGTTTACAGACCTGCCAGACTTTGGAACTTCGATCAATGTCTTTATTCGCTCGTCCATCTTGGAGGAATATGTCAACGAGCCCGAAAAAGATGGCAGACTCAAGCAGGAAAACCTCGTCAAGTTCGATACGCTCGTCGCCATGGCTGCGGATTTTGATCTCGAATTTCAAGGGAGCCAAACCTTTGACCAATATTTTCCCGACATTCCCTACATCCAGCTTTCTGAACCGGTGGCGCGCTTTAGCGCTGTGCACAGAACGTTTTGCTTCAGAAAAATATCGAAAGCCAAGGACAACGGAAAGCACTCGAGGCAGGAGATACGCCAGAATGTGCATGCGCTGCAGCAGCAACAGTTCTACTCGGGTGTGGTCGAGGATGACAGAGAACCCAACTCGTTCGCCTACAATGTGGCCTACCCCGACGACGCCATGATTCGCACCATATTCGTGACCCCTGATGATGACCACCAGCCTGAGAGGATGTCGATCGATGAAGAAGAGGAAAACGACAACCACGACGACGACGCCGAACCCAAAGAAGCACTCCAGGAAGAAGAAAAGCCAGCTGTGAAGGAAGAGGAAGAAAAACAACCAGCCGCCAAAAAAATGCGATCGTCTTGCACAGAGCGGTGCGCAAATGGCGAATGCAAATCCTGTCTGTGCAAGAGAATGTTGAAGCAGAAATGCACAGACCAATGCGGATGCGGTGCAAATTGCAAGAACCGTTAAAAAAAATAAATTTAAGACGTCTTCTCGAATGGAAGGGGCAGCGTTTCCTCATGTGGAGCAGATTTTTCCTTCGCAATACGTGCAACAACATGTTGTCAACCTCCGCAACATGCCGCTTCTGACGCGAGAACTCGCTCGGCGCATGAGCGCGGTTGTTGTGAAAGCCTTAGACGACTGTGGTGGCGCCAACGAAGGCGATGACGGCATCAACCTCGTCCCTTTTGCAGCAGCGCTTGTCCACATGATGTTTGACACTATCTTGGGTCGTCAGCTGTGTGGCAACTTCGAACCTATTTGCTTCACAACAACGACGTTCCCTCCAGCTCTGTCATCGGTTTCCGTCTCCTTTTCATCCCTTTTGGTGCCCAAGGTCGTAGCCCGCTTGAATGCCCTTCCGAAAGACCTGGAATGGAGGCCTCAGCTCCATGCAGTCTTTCACGAAGATCAACAACTTGCTGTCTGGACACTTTGCCTGTGTTGGCACCACTTGCAAGGGCGACCGGGCTTGGGCCAAGTGCCCAGCGAAATTCTTCATGCCATCTTCCGTTATGTTTGCCGGCCTCCGTTTTTCTTTCACAAGCGCTGCTACGGATGCTCAAAACTGAGCCCCGATTTGAAACGCTGTGGTCGCTGCAAGCAAGTGTTTTATTGCAGCCAGACGTGCCAAAAAAACACACACTCTCGGCATTCGGGACTTTGCGCAGCATCCTTCGCGCAAAAGACACAGCCAATTCTGAATGAGTTCATGGACCAATTTGGCGTCAACGTTGTGGCGGGTGCTGATTTGCCTTATCGCGAGCATACTCTTCTGCTCTATGGCAAAGCGACTTGTTACGTTGGCGCTCGCCACGTGGTTACCCAGGAAAAAAAATGAACAAGTTTAAAGAACACTTGGGCACATTGAAAAAAAAAAATGTCAGAGTTGGGGCCGTCCGAATTATCCGTCATTTTTGGCTTTTTAACCTTGCGAGACATTGCGAATGCGAGCCTCGTGTCACGTCGCTGGTGCGTATTGCTCTGGCGAAAAGAGGAGCAATACGCCTTATGGGTCCCAAGACTGCGCGCAAAACTATTGACTGGACGCTGCGGCAAGGTGTTCTATACAACGATGCTCAACCGAGTGATGCAAGAGCTTTTTTTGCAACGACAGTTGCCTTACGCCAGTTCAACAGCGATTTGTGAGAACTTTGCACACATCAAGCGCTGCATTGAGATTGAGCAAGATAAGCTCATCAAACGCATCGTCGCAGAGCCCGACTTGGTGCGCACAACGCTGAGCAGCAAAAGCAGCGATCCTGAGACTTTGCCCATATATACATATGTCATCACATTCTCTGAGTCGGCATACGGTGGCCCAGCGTGGTTCGTTCCATCTTTCTCAAGCATGACCGAATGTGCACTCTACACATGTAAAAAATCGCTAAGAGATACAGACACAATGAGCATTTTTTGCATGCGTGGATTGTTCGACGAAGGCCGCCTGCTCGCATACGGAGACCTCATCATCGACGACCACCTCATGTACAGTGGAGAATTTAAACTGGGCATGCCATGGGGCCAAGGCACCATGTTTGCACACGGCGCGGTTCAGGTCAGAGGCTCATTTAGGAGAGGCGCTCCGGAAGGACACGCTACCTATTATATGCCGTCGGGCGCAATCCGATACGATGGCGAGTGGGCACAAGGCTCCCAGCACGGTGAAGGAACCATGTTTCACGAAGAAAGTCCTCAGCGATGTTTTCAAGGACGCTTCGAGCAGGGCCAAGCGGTTGAGGGCACGTGGTATAACGATGATGGCGCGTTGGTGCACGTTGGCCACGGCAGATGGTTTGCCGAGCAGTTGGCTGCCTCTCAGCAGCGCCATCAATGTTCCTACTCCTTTACCAAGAAGTGCCATACCCAACAACCGTGGTGGCACTGCAAAACGTGTTACCCTAAATCCAATATGGGCTGTTGCCAAGTTTGTGCCATGCATTGCCATCAAGGGCATGAACTGATCAAGAAAGAGCCATCGCCCTTCTTTTGCGATTGTGGAGCAGGAGACCCTGAAGGTTTCACATGCAAAGCCATCCAAGGATGCCAGGACACGGACCATTGCAGCTGCAAGAACCCCTCAGAGGCGAGAAGAACCACAGCAACTCCTCCTGAAGAAGAAGCAGTCGAAGAGGATACTGATGAGATATCTGACGAGGAAAACGAAGTCGTGCCGGCAGCAGCAGCTCAAGAAAATCTGCAACAACTGATTCTGCAGCAGATTGCTTTGCGCGGTGGTAACCAGCGAGTCTTTCTCGAGGTTGATCCTCAAGATTTGCATGTTCTTGGGATGCAACTCGTCCCACATAATGTAGGAGGTCTTGAAAACGAGGAGGCACAACAAGAATAACGATGAGCCACAACAAAAATAACAAATAAAAATTTTTTTTTCCTTGCTCCACAAACACAACAAAACAAAAGCAAAATGAAATCACAGCGAAGACGAAAAAGAAGCGAAAAAAGCATCAGAAAAACGAGTACAACACGAAGACGCCAATCACGAAGACGACAATCACGAAGACGACAATCACCAAGACGCCCAAGACGGCAATCTAGTCAAAGAAAATATCAAGGCGGTAATGGTCTATCAGCGGCCGAATTGTTGAGAAGATACCCGTCTCGTCAGCAGCAGCACCTAAGCCCCGACCAATGTGCAATGATCGTAAACCAAGTGGCAAATTGCAAAACTTCTGATGCTTTCAAAATGTTTGCATCGATAGAAGTTAACAAAGAAATGGGCAACGTGATCATAGAATACATGGCAAAAAAGACTGCAAGTGACAAGCCCTTTGAGACGGCTGCGAGCCAAGTCGATTTCCACCTGGAGAGCAAATTGATAAGCAAAGCTGCTGCGAGCCATCTTGCGGCCTTGGTCAGTGAAGCTAAAAACCGGTACGATGCCTTCATTTCTCAGGTAAAGACCAAAAATTCCTATCCTGCCAAAAATCAACCTCATGTCACGCTTGATAGCCCAAAGAAATGGGCAGAGTGTATCATGGAATTGGTGAACATTGTAGAAATCGAGTTTAAACAAGGATTCAGCAAAATGTTAGCAGGATATGTCAAAGAAAACGAAACTGTTTACAATGCAAACCGGTGCATGCATAAACCGCTTAAGGAGTGCACACCTCCGTGTGTCGTTCGTGGGAGCATATTCAAAAGGGTATGCAGTTACGTGCCTCCAACAAAACGTTACGCCTGATTTTTCAAATTAGAGTATCCATGAGTCGAGCTCGGTCTTGAGCAACTCCTTGGACATGATTCCAGTGTCCACGTAGGTTCGCGTCAAATCACGGTCGATGGATGTTCTGACTTTTTGGATGAATTCCTCTTGGAGTTGACGCTGTCTTGCACTCGGATTCTTGCAAGCCATTGCGTCTCGGACTTCAGGCTGTGATTTTTCCAACAATTTCTTTTGGATTTCCCCCGCTTTCATAACCATCATCTGCTGTACGGCCCATTTGGGTTGAATGTTGACGAGCGGGTCTTGATGATTCAACGCATCAACGATTCGGTTTAGCCTACCGGTTGGGCACACCAACTCGCCAAACTCCACTGACTCTGCCAGCTCGTTCACCAAGTTCTCGGTCAGCGATTTGCGCTTCTCAGCGTCTTGCGCATAGGCCTGTGAATGGATGCGGTTCCAAACCAGATGAAGTGCCTCGATCTCTTTCGATTGCTCGTAGCCCAAGTTGGCAATACCCTTGGACATTTCGCGCAACACATGGGCTGCGGTCTCGCGCTTCTTTTGCGATGCGTCTGATTTTTTCAGTATGTACTCGTGCAGCATCTTGAATGTGGTGGGAATGTCGTATTGGATGTGGGTGTTGGCGCGCAGCCGTTCAAGCGATTGTTTCGCGCTGTTAACGACCATATGATCGCGCGCGTTTTGCGGGTCTTTGAAGGCTTTGGCTGCGTTGTGCTGGGAGTTGGTGCGACGCTGGCGTGCGTTGATGCCCAATTTGTTCTGAATCAGATCATCGACATACTTTTCGTCAATGTCCTTGGTGGTTTCGTCCTTGCCCAGACTGAAGGGCGACGTATCAATGTCCATGAAGTTTTCGGCATAGGGATTTGCGCCAAATGCTGACGTGGTAAAATTGCCCGTCACGCTCGATTCGTCTTCCAGCATGCCAGAACCAACCGTTTGCCCAGTCTCTTCGCGCATTTGGCGCAGTCGGTCCTTGGCGATGCCCTTCTCGTAATCGGTGCCGGTCTTCAAGATAACACCGTACAAATGTTTCGCCACCTCGCGGTTTCCTTCGTAACCGGTGAGGCCCCAATGATAGATCGATGCCAAGGGCAGGACGGCATCGTGGTAGCCCTGTTTGATGGCTTCCCGATAGAAATAAATCGCCTCTTGAGCATTGGGGGGCACCATTTCGGGCACTCCCTCATGATAGAGCGTCGCGAGTTGGTAGAAAATATGACCCTGCGCCTTGTCGTCTTTCAAATTCGCCAACGCTTCCATGTAATGGTCGATGGCCATTCGGTACTGTTCGGCATCGCCCGAGGCACCGAACTCATCAGAAGCGGCGTCGGCCATTTTGAGGTAATCCAGCGGAGGCGGCGGAAGAGCTCGCGGCACCTCCACGTCATTTGGGTTGTATTTGGTTTGCCCGATGAAAAAGTAGTACAAAACGAACACCAAGACAGCAGCTGCCACCCACAGCTTCCACCCAAATGTGGTGTTAAGATTGCTCACAACTTCACCCACATTTTCTGTCGCCTTTTTGGATACTTTTGCTGCTGCTTTGCGAAAAGGAAGACTTAGATCGATATTCTCCATTTTCTCTGTGTTTGGGGCTTTTTTTTTTTGGATTTATCACGACAAAATGAAAAAGATACGTTTGACGCACTTCCAACAATAATTATCTTTGCCTGTCAGTAGTCCCAATGTCCTTCATTGCTCAGATAAAAGCCAATAAAAAGAAGCGAGTCGAAGAGCAAAAACAAAAAGCTGACATGGAAGAACAACAAAAAAACGAGCTGAGACGCTGCCAGGAACGCGAAGCAAGTATGGCGGCTTACTTCAAACGCAGACAAGAAGAAGTCACGCAAGAAGTGTTAGCCCAGCGCAAGCTAAATAAGATCAAAATGGAGTGGCAATGCTCCTGGGTCATTTAGAGGCCCTTAGCCACTTGATCACACATTTCCAAAAATTTCGCTCTCGTCACTTTGTTTTCGATCTGATTCGCGTAAAACTCCCTGTTTGGACACATGGCCTTCAACAGCTGTCGCTCCTGCGCCGAAATATTACGCACTTTGGGTGGTGCTGGGGCCACTGGTGCCTTTGGTAGACTGATCGGTTTCGGGGCAATAGGCGGCAGATGAATCGGTTTTGGGACAATAGGCGGCAGATTCATCGCAGGCATGCCTAACTTCTTCAGCTGTGCTCCGGATATGCAGTCCCTTGCCGCAGCGTTCTCCATGGTGACTGTTGGTCCGCAACATTCCTCAAGTTTGGCAATCCTGGTAATGTTTGAGCGCACCGGAATGGAACGCGTTTTGCACATCTCTTTGAGCTGTTTGGCAGTGTAAGCTCCTCGTTTGCGCTTGACTGGGGGTGGTGCAGCCACAGCTGTTGCAGCCGCACCCACCGAGACGCGGCCGCAGTCCGCTGGCACGACGTTGGAACCGCAGCAATGGAGGAGTTGATCCTTTTTGGCCTTGGCTGGGAGCTTCACTCCTTTGATTTTGCATTCTGCTTTCAATTGCGCTACTGTCAGTTTGCTCTTCTTCTTCTCCAATTGTGTGTAGCGTCGCACGTTGAAGGCTTCAATCGCAGCTTTGGATTTGTCCGCCGCCTCCAAATCCCTTTCAGCTTCTTGGATCTTGCCCTTGACCTGCTCTTCATTCGCCATGCCCACCACCAAAGAGTCAAATGCCGCGATGCGCATCCAATTCAGAATCTTCTCGCGCGCTTCCAATTGTTTGCTCAGCGTTTCGTCGGTTTTGATCACGGACTGCGCGATCTTGGACAACTCTGCGGTTTCCAAATCCTGGTCTTCATGCGATTGCGCTCTGAGATTCAGCACCTTCTGCGGCAGCTCCAACCCATAGATGTTGACTGTGATCCTGCGCGCCTCATTCGGAAGACCAATGTGGCTGCAGTATCGACGCGCGCGCCCAATGATCTGGGTTTTGTCTGTGGAAGTGAGCGGCTGCTCCATGATGTGCACATACTTGACGTTGAACAAGCTGAGCGCCTCCTTGCTGCCGGCGCCCAACACGATGAACCGAGCGATTTCGCCGTATGCGTTGCGCTTGTTGTCGTTGAATCCTTTGAGCATCGTTTCGACTTGCTTGTCGCTGAGATCATCTTGCTTGAAGAAGAGAACATCGTGCTCCAGCGCCTTCCCTTTGTCCATTTCTCCGTCCAAGTAAAATTTCTTCTCCACTCTCACCTTTTCGTCAACCACGATGGTTTCGTCTCGACTCTTGTATTCCAAGCCAATGTCTTTGTAGCGATCCAGAGGTTCTTGGTATATGATTTTGGTTTTGTTCGTTGGGTCCTCATTGCTTGCCAGCACCAGGGCCGATGCGTACATGTCGGCTGTGTAATTCTTCATTCCGCTGTATATCACATGCTTGAATTTCTTCCCATACTTGGCCATGTCAGCAGCGTCCGCGGCGAGAATCGTGTCATACAAAGTCTTGGCACGCGGAATATTGAGCACGTTGAGCTTGCCGTCAGGACCCACCACACAGTGATCCTTCGTGGTGCATTTGCTGGCCAAGTCACCCGGCAACCCTCCTTTGGGCAGTTTGCCCTTCTTCTTGCTCGCTGATCGCGCTTCCGCACTCTTCGGTCCCAGCTGCATGCCATACCAATGCAAACGACGCAAGTAACACTTGGCGATTTTGATGGGGTCTCGCTTAGCGATGACAGGACCGCAGGTTTGCGCCAATTTCACCTTGATTTTGTCCACCTGTTTGTCATCGATTTTCACCACGGTGAGCGAGTTTTCGCCTTCCACGTTGGCAAACACGTTGGGCCAGTTGGGCTTGAAGTAGCCCACCAAACCTTTGGCCCGCTCAGCATACTCTTTGCCCGTCAGCGAGGCAAAATTGTCAGGAACCTCCTTCTTGAATTCTGCCTTCATCTTCTGTATTCCCGAATGGTCAATGGGCAGCCGTTGCAACTTGTCAGGAATCAACATATTAAGCAACCTGAAGGCCGCCTGTGGACCCCCAGCCAATTCCGGTTTCCGCTCATCCGTGGGCAGCTCAATGGTCGGCATCGGGGTGGCCGTCAAGAATACCCACCTGCAGGCCTGTGTCCCATTGACTTTGGCAGCAGCATGAGACTCGTAGGCAGCGCGCTCGATGAGGTACTGGCCAGCACCTGCGCCGTTTTTGTCTTCAAAAATTTTGTGCGCTTCGTCCAGGATGATGATCGTGTTGGAAAACGCGTCTCCAGTTTGTTTCTGGCGCTCTTTCAGCACGTTGCCGTACTCGTTCTTTTCGCCGTCCAAGTCATACAAACGATGGAGAGCGTTGACAAACTTGATGTAAGTGAATATGGCGATTTTGCCCGCTGCGTGACTGCGAGCCGTTGCAGATGGCCCGGGGACAAATGGATCAAACGCACCAGCAAACGAAGGGAAATCGCTCGTCTGAGAGTGAATGCTCTTCTCTGCTCGAATGGTTGTGATCCAAATCAGCCTGACATCCTGTGCCAAACTCTGCCGAAAATTTGACAATATCCTAAGACCCAAGCGCGTTTTTCCCGTTCCTACTTCGTGGTAAAGCAGCGCCCCAGTATAAGGGGTGGTGGGTGCAATCATCTTGACCGCAAGCTGCTGCTCAGCCGAGGGCGGAGTATCAGTGGAAAACTTGTCTGGATTAAACTCATCGTTTTCACAGTAACGCACTGATGTGTCCAACAAATTCACAGCGTCTTTGGCAGCGTTGAAGTATTTCAACGTGAAGTGCGCAAAGTTATTGCCATCTCGTGACGGCCACTCGATTTGCGGAGCAAGCTCCACACCTGTTGGCGGCAAATCATAACATTCTCGCTCTTTTTCGTCCCACTCGCACTTGTCTTTGACCTCTTGGCATTTATCTTTCGTGAGAAGGCCGCATCGGACAGGTTCCTCAAAGGTTGCAGTTATCTCTTGCAGTTTTTCCTCGGGTTCTTCAAGCAATTTCTTCATTTCCAGCAATTTTTCCACATCCTTGAAACTTCTCGATACACACTTGGGCTCTCCCGCAACAGATCGTAACTTGCATCTCATTTGCTCGTTTGCGCATTGTCTCGCACTCAGATTTTTGCACTCAAAACTGGGTGCCCTTTCCTTGTACCTCTGGCCTTCCAGTTCGCGGAGCAAGTCGTTGAGCTCTTGTTCCTCTTGATCGGCTTTGCCTTTGACCTTCAACAACGATTCGAAAAGGTCTTCTTCCTCCGTTTCCAGTTTAATCCGTTTCGCAAGAGCCACTCTTTCGGCCTCACTCAGATTCTGCTGCCCAGCCAACATTTCATCGATATGCTTGAGCAGAGGATCCACTTCTGCGCCCTTGGCTTTATTTTTCAGCTCGGATGCTACGAGAACTCGAGCCTCCTCATCCATCTTGCCGCCTTTGGATCGGAGCGCTTCGTCAATCAACGATAATATATCATCATCCTCCATTTTTTGTTTGCTCTCGAGTTTGTAAACAAAACAAAGAAATTTATTTTTCTGCTCCATCGCGGTGGCGCCTGAGGAGTAGTTGACACAACACTGGAGCGAAACTTTTCGTGTGAACTGATTGCCAAATTCTCCGCATCACATGGTAAGGCATCGCATGGACCCGCAACGTTAGCCATGCGTCGGATTCCAGATATTTCTTCGCCGCCAAATAACCCGCCTTGAATAGGCGCTCCTTTTCTGCCAACGAAATCGATACCAACGACGCAATTTTCAATTCGCTCGTCGGCACAACAATCGTCGACAACGATTGCAAATGGCGCGTCGCAGCCGAGCGCAACCTTTCGATTTCACCAAGCGTTGTGGACATAAGCAACCACAGGTATGTTTCCGGATCAATGTCATCATCGCAGTCGCCGTCGCGGTCGCGCTGCAGCGGCGCCGGTGCAGAGTCCTGCCGAAAAGAGGCTCGAATAATGAGAATGCTGTCTGGGGCTTCCTTTGAAAGAATAGCCAAAGGACAGTTGTCTAGCAGGCCTCCATCCACGTAGTAGTCTCCTCGGTATTTCACGGCAGTGAAGAGAAAAGGGATGCCAAACGACATGCGCAGCGCCGTCACCACAGACAGGTCAGGGTGAGAGAGGTAATCGAAATAGGTGATGCCTTTGCCCAAGCAGCTCGCTGTGACCACAAGTCGCTGTTGGGTTTTCGCATAGAGCTCTTCGAAAGTGATATCGCCATCGAAGCCCTTGGCGATAAAGCAATTCTTGATGATCGTTACCAGTCGGTGACCAGAGTCCAGCCCAAAATGCGTCAGCAGTTTGCTCACATGGACATCGACCAACTCTTGGAAGTTCGTATCCACGATGAGCTTGAACATTTCAGCCACATTGTATCCCACAACCAGCAAACCAGCAATGATCGCCCCCACGCTCGAACCTGCAAGCGTCTCTAACTCTTTGAACACAAGCTTCTGTTTGCGCTGCAGACATTCCAACACACCAAGGAACGCGATGCCTTTGAATGAGCCGCCGCTAATGACAAGATGTTTAACTGTGTTCATCTTTAAACGACGAGGCATGCGCTCTTATTTCTAACCAGGCAAACGCACTTTTTTTATTCTTTTTTCTTTTCATCGCTGACGGCAGCAGCACCGCCGCCAGGAATCAGCGCACGCACATATGACCATACAGTGCTGACGTTCGCCAAACTCGATTGGTACCAGCTGTTAGTTGTGACAGAAGACATGGTCTTCTTGACCGTCGACGATTCAGTCCATGCTGTGTAGGCTTGGTCGACAGCGTGCACGTAAAGTTTCCCAATGCGAGGCAAGAAACTCGATACCACGACCGAGTGCTCCTTCGAGTACAGAGACAAGAGTACCAACGTCTCGGCAACGTAAAAAAATGGAATATGGTTGGCGCCAAATGATTCCAGCACCTTCAATCCTCCAAACGTGACCCAGAAGTTGAGCAACCGCTTGGAATCATCCGCTGACACTGCTGCGTCTTCAGCTGCAAGGTGCTTGGACGTTTGATAGAGTGGGTAGGCTACCAGAGCAAAATCGTATACAGATGACATTACTGTTTGTGGTTGAGGGTGTTTCTTTTTGTTGGTGCAATTATCATTTTTTTAAAACCCCCAGCACATTTTTTTTATCTTCCATAAATGAAACAAAAGCATGAGCGCGACGCAAACATGCCGAGAATGTGAACATGCTATTCCGGAACTGGACATTGTTACGCGATTTGGGAAAGGATTGGCTCTGTTGGGAAAAGGGAGCTTTGGTGTCGTAACGTTGCACATTGATAAAGAGAGTGGCGAGCAAGTGGTCATCAAATCATCAAAACAGGAGCAACCCGATGAACAATTGGAACAAGCTGTCGTAATAGAAATTTCTTGTCTGGGCGCTTTGCAAGGACATCCCAATATTGTAAAATTCCTTGGCTGCAGCCTTCACGCAACAATCCTCAACTATGTGAACACCAAGGCAAACAATCGAGACGAATCACTAAACTCGTGGACAGGCATTGTGCTTGAAAAAGCAGACGATTCGCTTCGAGGCGTTTTAGAAAGTCACTATTTCGCTGACGGTGCAAATCCCGAAAAACGCAAATCCTTTATGTATCAAACTTTGCTCGGAATGGACTGGATGCACAAAAATGGCATTTGGCATCGTGATTTGAAGCCAGAAAATTTGCTCGTTAGCGGAGATAGGCTGGCAGTGACAGACTTCGGACTGGCAAAAGGGGGGCCCTTTCAGTGGGTCGACCTGAGTTCCCACGTCTTTTCATTATGGTATCGAGCGCCGGAGATCATGATTCAACGCTTTTTCACAACTGACGGCAAAGCTCGATATGGAGCTCCGGCTGATGTGTGGTCCATAGGAATGGTGTTTTGGGATATGTTTTTGGCAAGCGGAACCGCGTCAGAAAGCGATTATTTGCGTGGTGACAACGAACATCTGCAAATCGCGAAGTATTTTCGAGCATTTTCTCCTGACGGTATTTTTGAGGAATTACAGAGCAACCACAAAGCGTTTTTAGGCAAGTGGACCGTCAAAGCCAATCAACAACACTTGACACACAGCGATATCGCAGATTTTGCTCAAGCACTTATCACCGTAAAAGATACACGGACGTCTCTCGAAAGCGCACTTCATTACAAGCTTGACGACAAGGAGTGGGACTTGCTCGAAGGCCTGACACGTATGAATCCCTCGAAACGCATGACCATCACACAAGCGCTTTCCCATCCCTATTTTGCAGATATTCCGTTGCAGTTGCGGAAGGTTCCCTCAACCCCTTTTCCCGTTGCCCCCCCGCTCTCTTGCAGTCAATGGGGACCCGAACTTGGCACAAAAATGTGGACAAAACTTGTCGATTGGTTATGGGGCACGTGCGTCAGCTCCTACCGTCATCAACCCGCCACTTTTTTTCTTGGCCTTCATGTTCTTCGTTGTTACCTGTCGGACAAGAGTGTGCATGATAGGTCCAGGTTGCA
>Ga0209048_10004703_pt1 | contig 13016 bp, 8 predicted proteins | sample FrelakmetCRP12CR_FD_187146 | JGI IMG/M metagenome (GOLD analysis project Ga0209048, IMG submission 187146) | Freshwater lake sediment microbial communities from the University of Notre Dame, USA, for methane emissions studies - CRP12 CR (SPAdes)... | ecosystem: Environmental > Aquatic >... | reverse complement strand
GCCGTCTTCGACTTCTCGCTCTTTCCAAAACAACAGCCTACGCGCCAACAGGCAGCCAAAAATCGTGAAAATCCGTGCAAGTTGGCGAAGTCGGGTTAAGGTGGCGCGGGGCACCACTGAAGTCGCGACCGCGAGCCAAAGAAGACGCCCCGCAGTGCATCCGTGCGGGGGGCGTCTGTGTGGGCCTGGTTAGGGAGAAACCATCGGCTTGTGATGAAGGCAGACGATGATTTGGCGTTGACAAGTCAGGGCCGCCGCGCCGCCCATTGCGCGATCTGCTGGAAGGCCGGCCGAGCCCGATTATCGATCCCGCTCCGAAGGCGGCGCATCGATCCCTCGGCGGAACATCTTTGGCACTCGAGCTCCTAACCCCTCACTAGAGGGAGCCGAGCCCTCTCGGTGTTGCGGCGGCGATGAGTGTGCGAAGCCGTTGGTTGGTCGGAACCGCGGCGGCAAACCCAAATCGTCCGGAACTGGCTGCTCTGCCCGTGCGGCCGATGCGACGTTCATCGGGGTCGCCACAGACGCTATTCCTTCAGGCGGCGGATTTCCCTTGAACACGAAGCGGCGGCGCGCCTCGTGATAAGCACGGTCGGATCCGAAGAAGTTGATCTTCATCTGCTCCAACTCCTCGGCGCGATAGCTCGCCAACGGCTTGACCTGTTCGTCGTCAAGGCGGCTCTCATGTTTCTTTCGCAGCATCGCCCGCAACTCGGGGCCTAGTGCAAGGCGTTGGGCGCGTTGCTTTAGCTCCGTCTCGAACGCTCCGACGTCCGCGCCGAAGGCGTCGTCAAGAAATCCCATCTCACACGCCGCCTTTACGCCGATGGGCTTGCACGATTGGGTCAGTTCGAGAGCCTTCCCCGGTCCCACACGGCGAGGAAGCAAATAGGTCCAGTATTCGGAGCCATAAAGCTCGCCCATCCCCCGGTAGTGCGGATTGAGCACGACCCCAGACTTCGCATAGACGCGGTCCGCTGCAAGCGCGAGGATAGCTCCACCCGCTCCAGCATTGCCCCGCAATCCTGCAATGACGAGGTGAGACATGGTGTTGATTATTTCATAGACCAAATCGTCCATGGCATTGATGTTCCGCCACGACTGCTCAGCTGGATCGGCGCTTGCCTCAATGGTGTTGAGATGGATGCCGTTGGACCAGAAGTTGGTTCCACCCAACAGCACGATGACCTTAGTCGGACGTGAACGAGCGTGCAGGAAGGCGTCACGCAGACGGTAACATTGCTCCGTGCTCATTGCGCCGTTGTAAAGGTCGAAAGAGAGATATCCGACCTGTCCCTCCTCGCGATAGACAATTTCTCGGAAGGTGCGATGATCGGTTGGCGCATCGATCGGGAGGGGAGCTTCGGGCACGCCGCGAAGCAATGGCCCTAAGACCTGCGTCGCTGGCAACTTGACCCCAGCAATCGTGCAGAACTCCTCGTCGCAAAACGCACATCCAATGCCCGCCTGCGCGAGGTGGCAAGCCTCCTTCTGTGCAACAGGATCGCCCTTGGCCTTCAGATGGGAAATCCAGAGCGCGCCATCGACCGTGCCAATGCAAATCGCGCCGTCGCGTCGAGCCAGAACCTTGCCGGGCGGCCCTTTGATCCGGTCTTCTTTATGTGCGCCATAAAGAAAGCAGCTTATGCCGAGTAGCGTGCTGAGCACACCCGGCGCGCTGTCCGCCGCGCGAATCTTCCTGACGATTGCGGCTGTCTTGTCCCCGGTCCAGTCGATCGCGCGGTCTGCCTGTTTGATCGGCGGGCGCAAACGCCCACGTGCATAGGGTAATGCATCGGACAGCTTCTCTGGACGCCACGCACCTGATTTGAACTCGCCCGTCTCAATCCGCGCCACGGCCTCAAGGATGCCACGCACTGCGGCTTCGGTCACCGGCCCGCGATAGAGACTGCTCTTCGCAGGCGGATCGGCATCGACAGGGAACTCGTGCGACGCCCAAATGGACCCAGCATCAAACTCGGGCGCGGCCTCTAGGATCGATACCCCCCAACTTTTCTCGTCATTGGCGATGGCCCAGTCGAGCGAAGACGGACCCCGATCACCCTTAATTCCGGGATGCACAATCAAGCAGAGGCAACGTGACGACACCTCCTCCGGGATGGCGCTTTTTAGCATTGGAGCGATGATCAGGTCTGGCGTCTCCTGCGCGACCGCATCGGTCATCTCCTGTCTCGTCGCCACGACAGCGACGCGGATTTCGTGGCCGGCGTTAGTTAATTCGATAAGGAGCCGCTGACTAAGACTGTTATGGGCGGAGGCCAGAAAGAGAATGCGCATAAGGTTTCTCCCTAAAATTGCTTGTTAGTTATTCCCAACAGGCTTCGCTCTTCGTTTTTGTCCTTCCTTATCCTCGTTACGTGAGCAGAGTTGACCGGAAACGCGCCCGATAATCAGCCGGGCTAGTATCGAAAAGGCGTTGAAACGTGCGTCGCATCCGCTCGGGATTGCCGAAGCCGCATTGATTAGCGATGACCTCGACCGGTAAGACCGTCTGCTCGAGTTTGCAGCGAGCCGCCTCCGATCGCACCCGCTCTGCAAACTGAGCCGGAGTTTCGCCAATCTCATTGTGAAAAAGGCGAGAAAAGTTACGCGGGCTCATAGCTACGCGATCTGCCAGCGCGGGCACGCTCAAATCGGCTTCCGGATGGGCCACCATCCATGTTCGAAGTTCGGCGATGTCTGATCGACTAGTTTTTTCCTGCAAACTAGTGTGCGCGGTAAATTGGGATTGCCCACCGGGACGGCGCGGGAAAACAACCATTGTCCGAGCGACTGCGAGCATAACTTCTTGCCCGACATCTTCCTCGACTAAGGCCAGAGCTAAATCAATTCCTGCGGTTATGCCGCCCGAAGTGTAGATATTACCGTCCCGAGCGAATAGCACACTGGCGTCAACATCAACCGTCGGGTAAGTCGCGGCGAGCTGGTCCGAATACAACCAATGCGTCGTCACGCGCCGGTGGTTCAAGAGACCCGCGGCAGCCAATACGAAAGCTCCAGAACAAATCGACGCGACCCGCCGCGCTCTCGGAGCAGTTGAGCGCACCCACTCCACGAGCGGCTCATCTTTGCTTGCCTGCTCGACGCCTATGCCCCCCGCGATGATGAGCGTGTCTATACCATCGTTAATATCTCTGTAGCTTTGCGTGGCGACGATTTCCGTTCCGGACAAGGTCCGGATAGGCCCGGGAGTGTCGGCCATGATGATGGGTAGGTAACCGCGCTCGGCTGCTCTCCCGAGCCGGGTTAGCCAATGATCGGCGAAGAAAAACGCCTCTAAAGGGCCGCACACGTCGAGGATTTCGCAGTCCAGAAAGATCAAAAAACAAATCCGACGGAAACGGCCTGTCTCTTGAAATGGCTGCTCTGAAACTTGCGTCTTCATGCGAGCATATTCGGACGCTGCCTCATCGATCACAAGGACAAATTTCCCTCCTTTTCGGCCAGAATGGGCAGTTCTCAAGACTAAATATTTGAATTTTATCATAAATTTCCGGCCCGCCTCTCGGCAGCGGCTGGCGCCCCTATGCGCTCACAAAGCGCGCTTCCATAATCCTGCAAGGCACCGTCTTTTGATGGGACACAACGCCCAGCATCCTCAAACTGCGAGCGCGCAAAGTTCAGCTCAAGAAGTTAGCTTTCGGCTATGTCCCAATCCAATTCTTCAGTGAACGGCACCTCGCACGCGGGTCGTCTAGCCTCTCTTGGAACAACGACAACCTTGTCTTTAGCGACCTTCAATCTCACAATTTCGTGCTCCATGTCGTGACGAAACTGGTCCCTTCCTCCATCTACGAAGACTGTCCTATCCTCGCTCTCGCGGCAATCACGACGATGTCGCGAATAGATAATGTCGCCATTTTCGGCCACTGCTCCGAAAAACGGTTCTTCCACTGCGGAAATCGCGTTGGAAATCATGAACTGCCCATTGTTGTTCCAGACGCCAAACCAGTTTGATCCTTCCGGATGAGGTTCCTCGACGTAGAAAACCGCGGCGGAGAAATCGCTCCACTTATCGCTTCTCAGCTTGAGCTGCGTTTCAAAGACATACTTGGCGTTGTATCTTTCTTCGATTTTTTCGATCTGCCTCTTGGAAAGAAACGAGCAGTCAGTCAAAATTTTCATTTTTCCCTCGCTGTTGTTTTTGTCGGCAAGGATTTCTGGCTTTGCATTTGCAATTTGATGTTGTGTTCTGTTCAAAGCGTGTCGGCCGTTCCTCCACGTTTAAAATTTACCTCTCGACATTACATAACGCATTGCGCCCTCAGCTTCATGATCCGTGGGCTCTTCCGACGATGGCGGCTTGTTATGTCCTGACAATAGGCACTCAATGGCGTCGGACGCTTGTCTGTAAATATTATCCTCGTTTTCATCGTCGCCAATCAATGAACGCAGCCGCGTCAGTAATTCTGAGTAATTCGTCATTGGTCTGTCTCCTAGTGCTCGACATCAGATCAGACAAATTGTAACCGACCCTTTCTACAGAGTGGTTTCGGCTCACGTCCGTTAACTCAGGGCTTAGAGCACGCCGACCATTCCCAGACAATGTTCGTTCACGTCGTGGCTCCCTGCAAGGACAAATATCCCTCCTTTTCGGCCGGAAGCGGCTGCAGCAACGCCCCGTAACTCCATGCGACGGCCAAGGAGCCATGTGTCGGTCGGCTCCTCGCAGAAGCACCGTTCATTCTCATGAAGAACATCCCGCATTCGCCCAATAAGTCGGCGTTTGCGTCCCATATCCAGTTGCAGGAAAACACACGCAAACAAGAACTCAAAACTCAAGAGGCGAAGTAGCCGTTCAGGTCGGCGACAAGCCAGCAAAGTTTGAGCTTATTCTCAGATGCCAACGGAGCCACCTCTTTTTCCCGTTCAGTCAGACTCTCTCGATCTGAACAACCCGGTAAGGACTGATCAGATGAGTTGGAGCAGCTCCGCCATACAAGAGAGCATCGCCCGATTCGCCGCCGCTCACCAGCTAGATGGAATTTTCGGTAGGCACAGGCTAAATCGTCGCTTCCTTTACATCCACGCTAACGTCCAAATCCTGCTTGCCGGCGGCGAGGATGACGCCGTCGATTGGCGACACGTCGGCGTAATCGCGCCCGATGGCGATCACGACATGGTCGTTGCCAACCGTCATGGCGTTGGTGGGGTCAAGATCGAACCATCCAAATTCGGGCCCGCACCAAATCGATACCCAGGCATGGGTTGAGTCGGCGCCTTCGAGCCGCGCTTGGCCAGGGGCGGGAATTGTTCGCAAATAACCGCTGACATAGGATGCCACCAATCCGAGCCCGCGCAGCGCGGCGATCATGATATGTGCGAAATCCTGGCAAACCCCGCGGCGGCGTTCGAACGCCTGCGCGATCGGCGTTGCAATATGCGTCGCATCCGGATCGTAAGCAAAATCGGCGTGGATGCGCCGTGTCAACTCTATAGCGCTTTCGAGAATTGGTCGCCAGGGCGGAAAGCTTTCGCGCGCATAATTTGTCGCCGCATCGAATAGCGGCGCATACCGGCTTGGATAAATGTAATGGGCGGGAGAGGAGGCCGCGAGCGAGTTTGTCGCATTCGCCGCTTTCTTGACGATTTCCCAGGCCGGCGTCAAAGCTGGAGCAGGAGGCTGCGTGCGCTCTACCTCGACCCGGGCCTCCAGGGTGATTTGCAGTTTCGTGTGAGGCTTGAGGATATGCGCCTCGCAAATGCGGTTTCCGTTGAAGTCGACCCTGTCTCTTGTAATTTCGGCCGCTGGCGACAGATCGATGCGACTGGACAGGACGTGTTGACCGCCTTCGTTGCGCGGGAGCAAGCGTATGGCGCAGCGCGCCGATGCGACGGGCGCATCGTATTTGTAGGTCGTAAGATGAATTATGTCGTAAATCACGCGATCCGCGACGGTTGATAGTTCGTTGCGCCGTCGGCGCCATTAGTAAAATAGCGTTCGCCGATTTTGTTGGCGAGCGTCATTAAACGCTGCTCCACCGAAAGAATCGTCGCTGCGCCAAGAAGCCGCGCATCTTCCGATTCGAGTTCAGCGCGCAACTTGACGGAAAGACGCCGCGTCGGCTCTAATACCCCATCGTCGCGCAAGCTAGGCAGGGCGGCGAGATGTTCGTCGATGCGCATCACCTGGAAGGCGACGGAGCGCGGATTGAACGGGTCGAGCATTGTCATGTCGCGGACAGGGGCCAAGGCGGCTCCGGCGATGTATCGGGAGCGATAGGTGATCTGCGAGTCGAGCAGATCGAGTAACGCGTCCAGCGTCTCGACCGACGCAGCGTCGCCGGCGAATTGTCTCGCAAAGCGACAAGCGCCGATGGCGCGCTCGATCCTACGGCCAAGATCGAGAAAGCTCCATCCTGCGACACGGTTGAAATTTTCGTCTATCAGTCCGGACAAAGCCGCCAGCGTGTGGAGCGAGCGCTCCACGACTTCCAGCGCCTCCGGCTCCGTGAAGGCGCGCGCGCCGGCTCTTGTCAGACGTGCTTCGATGCGCCCGATCAGCTGCCAGACATCCTGCGACAAGCGTTCGCGCACGATTGATGCGGAGCGCTTCGCATAGCGCACGACCGAGAGCGCAGAACCATAATTTTCCGCGCCGGCGACGGCGTCCCACGCAATCTCCGTGGAGGTCATGTTTGGGGCGTCCGCTGGCGCCGCGCCCCAGGCGATCAATAGTCGCGCGAGCAGTTCGATGGGCTGGCGTCCATGCGTGTCGACGATTTGCGTCTCGCCAAGTCGCGCTCCCAATGAACGCACGACACGCAATGTCGCTTCGGCGCGTTCGAGATAGCGTCCCATCCAAAAGAGATTATCCGCGGCGCGGCTCGGCAGATTGCCAAGAGCACGGACGATCGGCGGGTCTTCGTTGGATGGCAACAGGGTCGACCATTCAATTGGGCGGCTCGTCAGCACCCAGACGTCGCTCGATTGCGCGCCGGAGTCCATCGACACTGCGCGCACATCGAGCCGGTTTGACACGCGACAGAAGCCGCCGGGCATCACGGTCCAGCCATCCGCCGTTGCGGCGGCGTAGACGCGCAGGGCGAAGGACCTCGGCGCGAGCCGACCGTCGGTCCAGGCTGGCGTCGTGGATAGTTTGACGATTTCCTGGCCGACATAATCGACGCCGCGTTGGTTGATCGCATCGATGAGCCGCTGACGCTCCGCGCCAGACAGCTCATAGCCGAGCGCAACGCGACGCTCGCCAAATCCCGGGAGGCGCTCGGAAAAAGCCCCGCTGATCGCACGTTCGTCAAGCGCGCCCAAGACTTGCCCGCATTCCCTTTCCTGTCCGCACCACCAAGTCGCAACATTGGAAAGTTTCAGCTCCTCACTCAGCACGTGCTTTGACAGCGCCGGGATGAAGCTCATAAGCGCGCGCGATTCGATGAGTCCGGCGCCGGGCATGTTGGCGACGACCACGGCGCCTTGGCGGATCGCTTCGAACATGCCGGCAACCCCGAGCCGGGACGACGCGTTTTGCTCCAGTGGATCGCACCAGTCGGCGTCGACACGCCGCCATATCACGTCGGCCCGCTTCAGGCCGGCGATGGTGCGCACATGCAGCTTGCCGTCGCTCATGACGAGATCTTCGCCTTCAACCAGCGTGAGGCCGAGGTAACGAGCGAGATGCACCTGCTCCGAATAGGTTTCGCTCCAAGGGCCGGGCGTCAGCAAGCAGATGCGCGGATCGACGCGCTGCGCGGCGCCTGAGATGCTGGCGCGGAATTCACGGAAAAACGGCGCCAAGCGCTCGACATTCATATCGCGGTAGAGGCTTGGAAAAGCGAGGGAAAGGACGAGCCGATTTTCGAGCGCATAACCGGCGCCCGAAGGCGCCTGGGCGCGATCGCCGAGCACCCACCACTTGCCGTCGGGCCCACGACCGATGTCGGCGGCGTAGAACCGAAGCCAACGCCCGCCGGGCGGCGTGACGCCACACATCGGCCGGATGAAGTCCGGCGAGCCGGTGATAGCAGCAGCGGGAAGGGCGCCCTCCGCGACCAATCGCGCGTCGCCGTATATGTCGTGCAAGATCTTGTCGAGCAGTTCGGCACGCTGCGCAATGCCCGCTGCAATGTAGCGCCATTCGGATTCAGGGATCAGTAGGGGCAGACGCCCCAGCGGCCAACTGCGCTCCTTCGTTTCCCCCTGAACCCGATAGCAAATTCCCATGTCATCGATGCGGCGGCCGGCTGCGGCGAAGCGTTGCTCCAAGCCTTCCTCGCCGAAGGCCAAGAGCGATTCAAGGAATCTGCGCCAATGCGCGCGCGGGCTACCATCGGGACCAAGAAGCTCGTCTGGCGCGCCGGGCGTTGGCTTATAATTGGCGATCCAGGCTGCAATGCTCTGCGACGTCTGGTCCGTCTCGATCGGGCGCTCAGCGGGCAACGCTCCTCCGGAGGTCCAGCGTCAGTGGAAATTCAAGGCCTGCCTCGTCACGAGGGAGGTCGACAGGGCCGGGCGTATGACCGTGATCCTGGAATCGCGCCAGTCGCCGCGCTTCGGCTTCGTTGCTGTTTACCGGAAAGGCATCGTAATTGCGACCCCCCGGATGGGCCGTGTGGTAGACGCAACCGCCCAGCGAGCGCCGACTCCAGAGGTCGATGACGTCGAAAGTCAGCGGCGCGTGGACCGGCAGCGTCGGATGCAGCCCAGAGGGCGGCTGCCAGGCTTTGAAGCGCACGCCCGCCACCGACTCGCCGGGAACGCCAGTGCCCGTCATGGGGACGCGCCGTCCATTGCAGGCGATGACGTGGCGGCCAGGCACGAGGCCCCGCGCCTTGACCTGTAAGCGTTCGATCGAGGAGTCGACATAACGCACGGCCCCGCCGTTCGCGCCTTCCTCGCCCATCACATGCCAGGGCTCCAGCGCGCCACGGATTTCCAGATGCACGCCGCCATGCTCGACACTTCCGGCGAGCGGAAAACGAAATTCGCGCTGCGCCTCGAACCATTCCGGCTCGAAGTCGTAGCCGGCGAGGCGCAGGTCGTCGAGAACGCCGAGGAAATCCTGCCATACAAAATGAGGCAGCATGAATTTGTCATGCAGCGCCGTTCCCCACCGCACCAGATCGCCATGCTGCGGCTCCTGCCAGAACCATGCGACGAGGGCGCGAAGTAATAATTGCTGCGCCAGACTCATCCGCGCATCGGGCGGCATTTCGAAGGCGCGGAATTCGACGAGACCGAGACGACCTGTCGGTCCATCGGGCGAATAGAGTTTGTCAATGCAGATTTCCGAACGATGGGTGTTGCCGCTAACATCAACCAAAAGATTGCGGAATAACCGATCGACGAGCCACGGCGGCACATAGCCTTCGCTGGGCGGCGGCATCTGAGCCAGCGCGATCTCCAGCTCATAGAGCGAGTCGTGCCGCGCCTCGTCGACGCGCGGCGATTGGCTGGTAGGGCCGATGAACAGGCCGGAGAACAGATAGGACAGCGAAGGATGGCGCTGCCAGTAGAGCACAAGGCTCGCCAACAGATCCGGGCGGCGAAGAAATGGCGAGTCCGCCGACGTGGCGCCGCCAAGCACGACATGATTGCCGCCACCGGAACCGATTTGCCGGCCGTCGATCATGAATTTGGCGGTGGTCAATCGCGCCTGCCGCGCTTCCTCATAAAGCGCGGTTGTCGTTTCGACGGCCTCCCGCCAATTGGTGGCCGGATGGACATTGACCTCGATGACGCCCGGATCAGGCGTCACTTTGATCACTTCGAGGCGCGGATCGTCCGGTGGCGGATAGCCCTCGATATAGAGCTGCAGCCCGGTCGCCTTTGCGCTCTCCTCCACGGCCTCAAGCAGGTCGAGATAATCCTCGAGCGATTCAACGGGCGGCATGAAGACACACAAATTGCCATCACGCGGTTCGACGGCGAAAGCCGTGCGCACCGCGCCTTCGACAATTGACTGTTCATGCACGTCCTGGCGCGCCTGGCCTCCGGATGTCGGACCAATGGCCCGGGTGCGGCGAAAATGTCCGGGCTCCGGCAGCGGTTCGCGCGGCGCAAAGGGGTCCTGCGGATAGATGTACGGATACTCGCCTTCAGGCAGCTTGGGCAGCGACGCCACGGGCAGCCGCAGCCCGATCGGCGAATCTCCCGGCGCCAGGAGCAGCTTGCCTCGCCGCAGCGTCCACTTCTCTGACATCCAGCGCGATTCCGCGCGCGCATTCCAGCGCTGGATCGGCAGAACGAACCCTGTCGGCTCGCTCAGTCCGCGCTCGAACACGCGCATCATGCGGGAGCGTTCCTCCGCATCGTCGATTTGGGGATCGGAGGGATCGACATTGATCGGGAGGGCGCCCTCCTTGATCATCCAATGCGCCGGATCCTCGTAAGCCGGAACCGCATGCTCGGCGCCAACGCCGAGACGCTCTGCGAGATCCTGCACAAAGATTTCCGCCTGTGCCGTGGTCGCGTTTTTCGGGGCGGCGAGATCGGCGATCAATTGTGGCTCGCCCCAGATCGGCTTCCCGTCCTTGCGCCAATAAAGTCCGAAGGCCCAGCGCGGCAGGCTTTCTCCGGGATACCACTTGCCTTGGCCGTAATGCAGAAAGCCGTTTGGCGCAAAACGTTCGCGCAGCCTGCGAATAAGATCGTCGGCGCGCTCACGCTTGGTGGGGCCAACCGCCGCCGTGTTCCATTCTGGCGACTCGAAATCATCGATGGAGACGAAAGTCGGCTCGCCGCCCATGGTGAGGCGAACATCCTGCGCATTAAGATCGGCGTCGACTTTTCCACCCAGCGCGTCGAGCCGGCTCCACGCTTCATTCGAGAAAGGCGCGGTGATGCGCGGCGCCTCATTGAGGCGGTCGACGTGCATCTCGAAACCGAATTCTACCTGCGCGGGCTCGACAACACCTGACAAAGGCGCGGCGGAGCGATAATGCGGCGTGCCGCACAGCGGCAAGTGACCTTCGCCGCAAAACAGTCCAGACGTCGCGTCAAGGCCGATCCAGCCGGCACCCGGCAGATAGACTTCCGTCCAAGCGTGCAAATCGGTGAAGTCGCGATCGGTTCCCTTCGGACCTTCAATCGGATCGACGTCGGCTTTCAACTGGATGAGATAGCCCGAGACGAAGCGTGCCGCGAGACCGAGCTTGCGAAGGATCTGCACGAGAAGCCATGCGGAATCTCGACAGGATCCCGAACCCAGCGCTAAGGTTTCTTCGGGCGACTGCACGCCTGGCTCCATGCGAATGACATAACGAATATCGCGATGCAGGCGCGCATTGAGCTCGACGAGGAAATTGATACTTCGCATCTTCTCTTCCGAGAAACTTTGGACGAAGGCTTCTGTCAGGGGGCCGACATCCTCCGGCTCCAGATAGGCGGCGAGCTCAATTTTTTGTTCGTCGGGATAAACGAACGGGAATTCTTCAGCGTAGGGTTCGATGAAAAAATCGAAAGGGTTATAGACGGCGAGTTCCGCGAGGAGATCGACCTCGATTTTGAATTCGCCCGCCTTTTGTGGGAACACAAGACGCGCCAGCCAATTGCCGTGGGGGTCCTGCTGCCAATTAATGAAATGATCTGCAGGGACGATCTTCAGCGAGTAGCTAGTGATTTTCGTGCGGCAATGCGGAGCCGGTCGAAGTCGAACGATCTGGGGGCCGAGCGCAATCAAACGATCATATTTGTAATGCGTAACATGGTGGAGCGCGACTTGGATCGACACAGGAGCGGTGCCTCGTTCGAGCGCCTTGCGCCGACGTATTGGCGTAAGGCCGACCCAGGAATTAGGTTGGCCGCCCCGCTAAGTGTCAATCTGATAAGCGGACAAAATAGTGGTTTTGTCTGAAATTACAGCAATAAGCCCAGCGCTTGTTGCGTGATGCGCAAAATTGCGGCGGCGAGCGAAGATCCTCCAATTGCCCTTGAGGCCCCTTGATTGGCCCATGGAATGTTCCAAGTCGAACGTAAGTTCGTGGCAGGCGAAAGGCGTTAGGAACGATGGTCGACTCTCTTCTCCTGACTGCAGTGCGCGCTTGCACCTTCCGCCAAGAGCAGATGCTGACGAACGCCAGCAGCTTTTTTTTCGAGCGCGACGGCCGCCTGTTCCTAGTCACGAGTCGACATGTGATATTCGACGAGCCGCGCAATCACCGGCCGGACCGTATCGAGATCGAAATTCATGTCGATCCCGAAAACATAGCCAGCTCCAGCGGTTTCTCGATCCCGCTGTATCGGGACGGAAAGGCCCTTTGGCGCCAGGGTGTGGACGCCGGCGGACCGGTCGATGTGGCGGTGATCGAAATTGAGCGATCCGCGCTGCCGGCGCAAATCGTTTTGCATGCTTTCAAGACTTGGCATCTGGTCATCCCGCCCGATCATGTCGAGATTGGAACCTCTGTGCTTATCGTCGGCTTTCCGCTCGGCTTCCACGACACATTGCACCACATGCCCGTCGTGCGACGTGCGGTTGTAGCGTCAGCCTTCGGCCTACGCTTTCAGGGCGAGGGCTATTTCCTGACCGATGCTCGCACCCACCGAGGCACAAGCGGCGCGCCTGTGGTGATGCGCGTTTCAGAGGGCGCGACAGTTCAGGGCGACCTGCCGTGGCGATTGCTTGGGGTCCACTCGTCGCGGCTCGACGTTGGGTCGCGTGATTTGAACCTCGACGAAGCGCTTGGTCTAAATAGTGCGTGGTATGCCGATATTTTGCTGAAGCTTACGGAAGACTAACGACGTTCTCAAGGGTAAGGCTAGTCTTGGCGTGCCGCCCGACCTAAGCAATCAGCCGGTCGAGCTATTGCTCGTGGTTAATCTGCGCGGAGGTGTTTAGACATAGTAGGGGTTGTAGTGATTATCTATAGATCGCTGGATTGGGTATGTCCCCCTGGTCGGCCCCCATCGCGTGATCCAATCCGAATATTAGTTTACTCACAAATCGGGAATTAGGGCGACAAAGTGCTTGTACTTCAGCGGATTGTTTTGTATCATGAGCCATGAAGCGAGACGGGCGGAGCTTTGATCACCAAACACTG
>Ga0209048_10004702_pt1 | contig 13016 bp, 9 predicted proteins | sample FrelakmetCRP12CR_FD_187146 | JGI IMG/M metagenome (GOLD analysis project Ga0209048, IMG submission 187146) | Freshwater lake sediment microbial communities from the University of Notre Dame, USA, for methane emissions studies - CRP12 CR (SPAdes)... | ecosystem: Environmental > Aquatic >... | reverse complement strand
CGAGCAAGTTGCCCGAGAACTGGATCGGTTCCGTCGAAGTCACTCGCGAAATCGGTTCCGCCTGGCTCCATTCCCAGCGTTCGGTCTTGCTGCGTGTCCCCAGCGCGCTGGTTCCTGCCGCCTTCAATTACCTGCTCAACCCGCTGCACGCCGACGCTGCGCGAATTCGCATCGAATCAGTATTTGAATATCCCTTCGATCCGAGAATCAAGAAATGAAAAAGCTGTACGTCCGCATTCTTCTTGGCTTCATCTTCATTACCGCCCCGCTGCTGCACGCACAGGGTCGCGCCGAGTGCTCGGTCATCCAATCGGCCATCCTCGCTCGTCCGGTGCGCTACTGCGCCTTCCTGCCGGAGAGCTTTGACCAGGACAAAACGCGCCGCTATCCCGTGCTCTATTACCTGCACGGACTCGGCGATAACGAGCAATCGCTGCTGAACCTCGGCGGATGGGACGTCATTTCGGAACTCCGCCGCCAGGGCAAAATCGGAGACTTCATCGTCCTCGCACCCAGCGCAGGCCACACTTTCTACGTCAATTCCGCCGACGGCAAAGTCCGCTACGAGGATTTCTTCCTCAAGGAGTTCGTGCCGCAGGTGGAGAAGAAGTACCGCGCGGAAGGTAGTCGCGCCACCCGCGGCATCACCGGCGTCTCCATGGGCGGCTACGGAGCGTTGCGCTTTGCCTTCAAGTATCCCGATGAGTTCGCCGCGGTCAGCGCTCAGATGCCGGCGCTCATCGCCGAAGTACCCAAAGATTTCACCTCCGGCGGCCCCGGTTCTCCGGGCTCGCTGATGGGCGATGTCTTCGGCTCGCCCTTCAACCGTGACTACTTCGAGCGCAATAACGTCTTCAACTATGCGCGCACCGACAGCGCTGCCGCACTCAAGCGCATGAAGATTTATTTCGACGTGGGGCAGAACGACGATTTCGGTTTCGAGCAGGGCGCACAACAGTTGCACGAACTGCTGAAGTCGCGCGGCATCCCCAACGAGTTCCACCTCTACCCCGGCCGTCACGACCCGCAGTTCATCATCCGCCACTTCGGCGAGGTGATGCAGTTTCAGTGGAAGGCCATCGGCTCGGCGAAAAAGTGACACCGAGTCCTGTAGGCTACTGCCCATTCTTTGCGAGCACAGCGGTGGCCGGCGGCGAACCATATCCTATTCGTGCGCTCCTCAGACTGGTCTGAAGTGCTACCGTCGGGGCTGCCGATGGTAAGATTTTTCTTCCATGGTTACTTTCGTTGTGCTGCGGATCGCGGCGGTGGTTTTGCTGGTCGCCGCGAACGCCTTCTTCGTGGCTGCTGAATTCGCCCTGGTGAGCGTGCGCGAGACGCGCCTGCAGCAGATGATTGCGGCCCATCGCATCGGCGCCCGCACTGTCCAGAAGCTCCACCAGAAGCTCGATGAGGTACTCAACGCCGTGCAGTTCGGCGTGACGGTCGCCAGCCTGGCTCTGGGCTGGATCGGCGAAGCGGCGATGGCCAAGGTCCTAGAGCCGGTTTTCCGGCCGCTGCCGCACTCCGCGTTCTACGCACACGGCGTCGCCGTAGCGGTCGCTTTCGCCGTCATTACGTACGGCCACGTGATCCTGGGCGAAGTCGTCCCCAAGTCCCTCGCGCTGCAGCGCACCGAGCAGGTAGCCCTGTTGGTTGCCGGGCCGATGGACGTCTTCATGACCGTCGCCGCGCCGTTCCTCAAATTTATGACGGCTTCCACGCGGGCGGTGTTGAAGCTGTTCGGGACGCGCCAGATGCGCGAGGTTGGCGTGCACTCGCCGGACGAGTTGAAGTTAATCGTCTCGGCCAGCCGGCGGCTCGGAATCGTTGGCGCGCCACAAGAGGAGATGATCCACCGCGCGCTTGACCTGGAGAACATCTCGGTGCGCGAGATCATGGTGCCGCGTCCCGACATTTTTTCGCTGCCCGGCGATATGTCGCTGGAGGAAGCTCTACAGCGCGTGGTGGACGAACAGCACTCCCGCGTGCCGGTCTACGATCCGCAGCGCGGGCCGGAGCACATCATCGGCGTGCTGTATGCCAAGGACCTGATGCGCTGGATGCGATACCGGCTGAACCGCACAGCCGCGGGGAGGCCGGTGAATCGGCCGAGCGGATTGCAGGTGCGGCACATCATGCGCGAGGTGCTGGTGGTGCCGGAAACCAAACCGCTCACCGACCTGCTGATCGAGTTCAAACTCCGCAAACGCCACCTTGCGGTTGTGGTGGATGAGTTTGGCTCGACCGCCGGCGTAGTGACGGTGGAAGACGTGCTTGAACAACTGGTAGGCGAAATCGAAGATGAGTTCGACATTGCCGAACCGCCCCGTGTCGCGGGTGCGGCATCGATGAGTCTCGATGGGGCCGTGAACATTCGCGACTTGGAAGCGCAATATCACATCACCCTGCCGCGCGACGAGGGCTTTGAGACCCTCGGCGGCTTCGTGCTGGCCCAGCTGCAAAAAATTCCGGCGGTGAGTGACAGCTTTGAATTCCAGGGCCGCCGCTACACGGTTGCAGCCATGGACGGCCTTCGCGTCGAGGCGGTGAAAATTGAACCAGTTCAGCCGCAAGCGCAGGCGCAAATCTCTCCCGCAATTCACGTGGCCCACTAATGCTGCGCTACCTGCTTTCGCGCCTGCTCTACATGCTGCCGGTCGTGTGGCTGGTCGTGTCGGTGGTCTTTCTGCTGATTCATCTCGTGCCGGGCGATCCCGTCCAGCAGATGCTGGGCGAAGGTGCAGCTGCGACCGACGTTGCGGCCGCGCGTCATGCATATGGACTGGATGTGCCGCTTGGACGGCAATATGTGAACTATTGGCGTGGCATCCTACATGGCGACATGGGGCGCTCGCTGCGCTTTAACCAGAACGTGGGACAGATTATCGCGAGAGCTTATCCATCGACGGTGGAGTTGACGGTCGCCGCGCTTATCGTCGCGCTGGGCCTGGCGATTCCCGCCGGCGTGCGTTCTGCGCTGCGCCGCAATCGTTGGGACGATCGCCTGCTCAGCTTTGTATCGCTCCTCGGGCTGTCGTTCCCCAATTTCGCGCTGGGGCCAATCCTGATCTTGTTCTTCGCGATCGAACTTGGATGGCTGCCAGTGTCGGGCTCAGGCTCGTTGGCTCACATCATCCTTCCGGCCATCACCATGGGCGGAGCGCTGGCTGCCATTCTCACTCGCATGGTGCGTACTTCGATGCTGGAAGAACTGGGCCAGGACTACATCCGCACCGCACGGGCCAAGGGCTTGCCCGAGCGCACCGTGGTTTACCGGCACGCGCTGCGTAACGCCATGATTCCAATCCTCACCGTGGTCGGGCTTCAGTTTGGCGCGCTGCTGGCGGGGGCGATCGTCACCGAGACAATCTTCTCGTGGCCGGGCATTGGAAGGCTCACCGTGCAGGCCATTTCCAATCGTGACTACTACCTGGTGCAGGGCTGCATCCTGATGATCGGCCTAACCTACGTGCTGGTGAACTTCATGACCGACCTGCTGTATTCGGCATTTAACCCACGGATAAGGCAGTGAACCATCACGTCCGAAGCGGCGCATTACTGACCTGATGGTGCTGTCCACGAACGCGACTCGAACTCTGCAAACTGCGCTTCCAGCTTCCATTGCAAGCGCGCCTTGTCGCTGCTGTCCAGGAATTTCTGACAAGCGCGGGATGCTTTTGCATCGCTCGGCTTGTCTGCGGAACACTGCTTCACCGGTGTGAACGTCTTGGTATTACTCCACAGACTCGCGCCGCCGACGAAGGCGTGCTCCAGGCTTGTCCGCGCCATTTTCTTCAACTGCCCGTAACTGAGGTTCTGGTCTTCCGCGCCACGCAGATACTCGTGCGTCATGTCGGAGCGCGCGACGCCTTCGTCATCGGTAGCGAGCGCCACCGGAACGCCGGCGCGCAGGTACTCGCTCAGCGGATGCTGCCGGCCACTCACGCCAAGGATGACGTCATTGCTGGTCAGGCAGATTTCCACCATCACATTGTTGTCGGCCATCTCCTTCAGCAGTTCAAAGGGACGAGCCTCGTCCATCACGTCCACGCCGTGACCGATGCGCTCTGCGTGACCGATCTCCACCGAATCCCGCACATGGAATTGCAGGTCGCTGGGCGGCACCAGACCCTCCACCAACTCGCCGGCATGCAAGGCAATGTGAACGTGAGGGTACTGCTCGTGGAGATATGCCAGCATGCGCATGTGCAGGGAAAAATCGTGCATCGGGACATACCAGTCCTCAGCCATTACCAGGTTCAATCCGACGATGTGCGGCGCCGGCGGAACGAGCTTCGGGTCCGCGCCGGCCAGCAGGAAGTTGGCGAGCATCTGGGCGAAGACCACTTCCTTCGCCTTGCCGCGCGGCACCTGAGCGAGGAAGCGCTGCTCCACCTGGCAACCGGGATCAGCCGCTGGCGAGTCGCATTTCAGGATTTTGTCGCGTCCGGTTTCGGCAGCAGCCAGTTGCTGAGTGGCAGTCGCTAGAATCTGCGGCAGCCCGCCTGCCATCAGCTTCTGCTGCATGCGGCTGAAGTTGTCGTCCCAGCCAACCGACTTGGCGAGCGTTTCCAGGTCGTGGCTGGTCGGAGTCATCATCAGCTCCTGGTAAACCTCGCGCTGTGAAGCGGCCCGCGACGCGCTCTCCGCCAGCATCTTGTCCTCAGTGCTATAAGTCGCTGCGGCGAACTTTCCGAAGGTGTCGAAGAAGTGGTCGTGGCCGGATTGACCCGAGAGTTGCCAGTTGCGCATGGAGATGGCGTCCACAATCTTGTTGTAGAGGCCTTGGTCGGTCAGAGCATTGGCGACCGGAACTGCCGGCGCAATGCAGGGACCGGCGCTGATGCTAAACGTCTTGGGATCGACGCAATCACCATTCGCGGATGACCACTGGATGAACGATTCCGCATAAATGCTGCCGGTCAAGTGATTGTGCAGGTCGCCGCCTTTGGGCATCTCGCGCAGGAAGGGCAACAGCAGGTTTGGGTCTTTGCGGGCGCTCTCGAAATAGCTCTCGGCACGGGCTTCCCCAGTCGGCGCGGGCTGATTGGCTGCGACCGCAGACTGGGCGAGCAACGTCGCGAGCATTGCCAGCACCTCGACCATCGTTACCAAGCGAAGTCTCTGCTTCATTCGCAGACCTCCATTCCGCAACCTCGCATGATAGCAAGCCGCGGCGTTCGTCGCGCAGTTGAGTTTCTGCCCGGCTTTCTCTACCATCCAATCCGTCATCGGCGAGGTGTAGTGGACAAGCTCACAGTGTTGATTACGCGCGAACAGATCGCGGCCAAGGTCGCCGAGATGGGAAAGCGCATCACCGCCGATTTCGCGGGCGAGCCGGTCGTGTTAATCGGCGTTCTCAAGGGTGCGACTATCTTCCTCGCCGACCTTGCCCGGCAGATCAACCTCGACGTCAGCTTCGATTTCATCGCGGTATCGAGTTACGGCAACGCCAAGCAGCAAAGTGGCGAGGTCAAGCTGATGAAGGACGTCGACCAGTCCACCGAAGGCAAGAACATCATCCTGGTCGAGGACATTTTGGATACCGGCCTGACGCTGACCTACATAAAGAGAGTTTTGCTGGCGCATCGGCCAAAGACGCTGCGGGTCGCCGCGCTGCTCGATAAGGTGTCGCGGCGAACCGAGCCTATTCACGGAGATTATGTCGGCTTCGAGATTCCCGATGAGTTCGTCGTGGGATACGGGCTTGACTTTGCCGAGCGGTATCGTAATCTCCCCGATGTTTGTGTCTTGGAGTCTGGCTCCGAGACGCGATAAAATCTGACCCTCTCATGTCTGTGAACTCTTCTGTTGTCGCCGGAGTGCCTGCAATTCACGTCAGCGATTGGCGCAGCGTGGCCCAGCTCATTGACCACACTCAACTGAAGCCCGACGCCACGCGCAGCCAGATCGTCGCTTTGTGCGACGAGGCGGTGCGGTTCGGTTTCTACTCGGTAATGATCAACCCGTGCTATGTGGCCCTGGCCGTTTCGAAGCTGCGCGGGACACCGGTTGAGGTCGGCACCGTCGTTGGTTTCCCGCTGGGCGCAAACCTCACCGTGACCAAGCTGGCGGAAGCCGAAGCTGCCTTGCGCAATGGCGCGCATGAGCTCGACATGGTGCTCAACATTGGGGCGCTGAAGTCGGGGGGCCGGGTGCTGGTGCAGAACGAGATGCGCAGCCTGGTACAGTTGGCGCACCGGCATGGCGCCATCCTGAAGGTCGTACTGGAGAATGCGCTGCTGACCCAGGAGGAGAAGATTCTCGCGTGCGCGCTGGCGGTTGAGGCGGGAGTGGACTTCGTCAAGACCTCCACCGGCTTCGCCGCTTCGGGAGCGACTGCCCCTGATGTGGTATTGATGCGCGGCGTGGTTGGCCTCAGGATCGGGGTGAAAGCCGCCGGCGGCATCCGTACCGCCGCGAACCTCATGGACATGGTCGAGGCAGGCGCCAGCCGCATCGGGGCAAGCGCCAGTGTACGGATCGTGCAGGAACTAGGCGCTCCGGCGGACATTTGATTCATGACAACCTGCGTGGGGGTTTTACCTATTACCGGGCTGAAGCCGCTCGCATCTTGCCGTCTTGAGCAGGAGCCTGCATGGGCCGTCTGACCGGCGTGCTCGGCATCCTCGCGATCCTGCTGTTCGCCTACCTGTTTTCCACCGACCGCAAAGCTATCCGGCCGCGCACCGTTCTAGTCGGGCTGGCGCTGCAGATTTGCTTCGCGATCCTGGTGCTGCGGGTCAGCTTCGGCGTTCGCGTGATGTCCATCCTCGGCGATGGCGCCAACAAACTGCTCAGCTACTCTTACGTCGGCTCGCAATTTCTGTTCGGCGATCTCGGCAGTCGAGCGTCCAAGTACGGCATCATCTTTGCGTTTCAGATACTGCCCATCATCATCTTCATCGCCGCGTTCTTCGCCATTCTCTACCACTACGGCGTGATGCAATTCATCATCCGGCAGCTCGCCAAGGTGATGATGCGTTTCATGGGTGCCAGCGGCGTGGAGTCGCTCAACGTGGCTGCCAGCATCTTCATGGGGCAGACCGAGGCGCCGCTGACCATCCGTCCCTTCCTCCCCAAGGTCACGCGCTCGGAGTTGATGACCATCATGACCAGCGGCATGGCGCACATCTCGGGCGCGGTGATGGGCGCTTACATCGCATACGGCATCGAGGCGCGCCACCTGTTGGCTGCGGTCATCATGACCGCGCCGGGCACGATCCTCATCTCCAAGATGCTGGTGCCCGAGACGGAAACGCCGATCACTTCCGGTTCCGGTCATATCGACGAAATAAAGTTTGAACAGCGGGGAAGCAACGTCCTCGACGCGGCCGCCAAAGGCACCATTGACGGCTTGCACCTGGCGCTGAACGTTGCCGCCATGCTGATTTCCTTCCTCGCCCTCGTCGCCTTGATGGACGGCATTCTCGGCGGAACGCACAATTTTCTCGCAGCCCACGGCTTCCGCTGGTTTCCCGCAAGCCTGGAGGTGATTCTGGGCGTGATTTTTGCGCCCGTCGCCTGGCTGATCGGGATTCCGTGGCACGACTGCGTGGCCATCGGCAACCTGCTGGGCACGCGCATGGCGTTGAATGAACTGGTCGCGTTCACCATGCTGGGGGCGCAAAAAGCCACCCTCGATCCTCGCTCATTCACCATTGCGACCTTCGCTTTGTGTGGTTTTGCCAACTTCACCTCCATCGGCATTCAGATTGGCGGGCTCAGCGCGCTGGCGCCCAACCGCCGCCACGATCTGGCGAAGCTGGGTTTCCGCGCCATGATCGCCGGGACCCTGGCGAACCTGATGTCGGCCAGTATTGTGGGAATTCTGTTAGTCAGCGGCTAGGGGCCAGGGGTTAGGAGCTAGAGATTTAGGACTTGCAATAAGCCTGAGCTTGCGTGCGGGTTAACCAATGAAGTGCCGACCTCGAAATCTGCGACCCCGCTAACCCCTAGCCCCTTACACCTAACCTCTGCCTTTCGTGTCCCCGCTCACACCCTCGTGTGACCCCCGCACTAGTTTCCGGCGGGGAATAAGCCCATCCTGAAATTTGGGCAACTGTACTGCCCAGGAGTTCGTGTGTGTTTGTGGCGTAATTGCGCCCGAACCGTTGTGCCCGCACACGTTAAAAACGTTCATAAGATTCGGAGGCCATCATGGCTATCACTAAGCAGGATGCACTCGACTACCACTTTGGGTCCCGTCCGGGAAAAGTGGAGGTCGTATCCACGAAACCTTGTTTAACCCAACGCGATCTCAGTCTTGCCTACACGCCCGGCGTCGCCCAGCCGTGCCTGGAGATCGAGAAGAACCCGCAGGACGCATTCAAGTACACCGCGAAAGGCAACCTGGTTGCCGTCGTTACCAACGGTACTGCCGTTCTCGGACTGGGCGACATCGGCGCCCTGGCCGGCAAGCCCGTCATGGAAGGCAAAGGTGTCCTGTTCAAGAGGTTTGCCGATATCGACGTGTTCGATATCGAGCTGGACACCCACAACCCCGACGAGATCATCAGGACCTGCCAACTGCTCGAGCCCACCTTCGGCGGCATCAACCTGGAAGACATTAAGGCCCCGGAGTGTTTTTATATCGAAGAAACCCTCAAGAAGACGATGAACATCCCGGTCTTCCATGACGACCAGCACGGCACCGCCATCATCTCCGGCGCTGCTCTGGTGAATGCCGTGGAGCTGACGGGCAAACGCATGGAGCAGATCAAAGTCGTGGTCAATGGCGCGGGCGCATCCGGTATTGCCTGTGCCGAGCACTATGTTCATCTCGGTGTGAAGCGCGAGAACATCACCATGGTTGACACCAAAGGGGTCGTCTACAAAGGGCGCAAAGAGGGAATGAACCCCTACAAGGAGCGGTTCGCCAAGGAAACCACGATGCGGACGCTCGCCGATGCGGCGAAGGGCGCCGATGTCCTGCTTGGCCTCTCGGTCAAGGGCGCATTCACCCCCGAGATGATCGCTTCGCTGGCCCCGCGCCCGGTGGTATTCGCGATGGCGAATCCCGATCCCGAGATTACCTATGACGAAGCGCGCGCGGTGCGCGACGACATCATTATGGCGACGGGACGCTCCGACTATCCCAACCAGGTCAACAACGTTCTGGGATTCCCTTTCATCTTCCGCGGCGCGCTCGACGTGCATGCCACCACCATCAACGAAGAGATGAAACTGGCGGCCACGCATGCTCTGGCGGCGTTGGCGAAGGAAGACGTCCCGGACTCGGTATGCCGCGCGTACGGGGTCGAAACCCTGAAGTTCGGCGTCGACTACATCATCCCGAAGCCCTTCGACCCGCGCGTCCTGGTCTGGGAAGCGGCGGCCGTGGCCAAGGCGGCCATGGACAGCGGAGTGGCGCAGAAGCCGGTCGACCTGGCCGAATACCGCGAGGAGCTTGAAAAGCGGCTGGGCAAGGCGCATGAGTTGATGCGCCTGATGATTCACAAGGCGCAGGCCAATCCCAAGCGCATCGTATTCCCCGAGGGCTCACACCAGAAGATCCTGCGCGCCTGCCACGTGCTGGTCGAGGAGAAGATTGCCATTCCCGTGCTGCTGGGCCGCACCAACGAGATCCAGCGGACGGCGGCGGAACTGGGCGTGCCGCTCGATGGGATCACCATCGTCGAGCCGGAGACCGCATCGCGGCGGCGGGAGTATGTGCTTGAGCTTTATCGCTTGCGGCAGCGTCGCGGCGTCACCCTGGGCGCGGCCGATGAGCTGATGAATGACCGCAACATCTTCGGCTCCATGATGGTACGCATGGGCGATGCCGATGCCCTGGTCTCTGGCGTGACGCAGAATTACCCCGATGTGATTCGTCCTGCGCTGCAGGTAATTGGGGTACGCGAGGGCATCCACAGGGTCTCGGGCCTGTACCTCATTATTACCCGCAAGGGAGACTTGTATTTCCTGGCGGACGCGACGGTGAACATCGAACCCACCGCTGAGGATCTGGCAGAGATCGCTCTCTGTGCCGCCCAGGAGGCGCGCCGCTTCGATATCGAGCCGCGGGTGGCGATGCTGTCCTTCTCCAGCTTCGGCAGCACCAGGCATCCGCTTTGCGAGAAGATGCGTCGCGCGACCGAGCTGGCACGCTTCGCCGATCCCACGCTCATCATCGATGGCGAAGTGCAGGGCAACATCGCGGTCAGTGCCAAGAAACTGGAAGCAGCTTTCCCATTCTCGCCGCTGAAGGGCGGCGCCAATGTGCTGATCTTCCCCAACCTGGAAGCCAGCAATATCGCCTGCAAACTGCTGGCCAGTGTGGGCGGGGCAGAGGCGGTTGGCCCCATCCTCATGGGTATGGCCAAGCCGGTACATCTGCTGCAGCGTGGGGTTGAAGTGGAAGAAGTTGTCAACATGGCTGTGATCGCCGTGGTGGATGCGCAGGACTGCACTGCGACTGCCGCGGTGAATTTCGAAGCAGTAGCAACCTGCTGAGGACCAGCACGCTGTGGTTTGTGCATCAACCAAAACCAGGCGCGCCAGCAATGGCGCGCTTTTTCCTCCGCAGTACGTTCAGTCGAAGATGCGACCACGAAAGCAGTTCCACGGTCGCTGTATCCCCGAGTTGTTTGGGTAGAGCGGCGCTTCAGCGCCGCGTCCAAACGCGCCCCCAATGTCTTCCGTGGCTTCAGCCCGTGCTCGCGGACTGAAGCCACGGGGCAAAGTAGCGGGCGCAAAACGCAGGCCTAAAGGCCTACTCTGCCAGGACACGGTAACTCTGGATCTGCTCTAAGCGGAAACCTTCCGTCCTGATTACGACTGAAGTTGTACGCACGATACTCCGGACGTGGGATGCGCTTCTTTGAACGGGATGTGACAATCGCCTGCATTGGGATCAGCGCTGCGCAAGCGGCGTTCAGGGAAGGCGAGACAATCAGGCGTTCGCTGTTGCGATGCTTCGGTTCATCCACCTCCTCTATCGGTTGGCGGAATTCTTGGCCGGTTTCGGTCTTCGGATGTGCAACTGGGCGCTGCGCTTCCGTACAGAATTCCGCCCTTTTTCTTTTTCGCTGAAACTTCCCTGAGATTTGAGCTGCGCTCTCGTCACGCGGTCACGTGAGGCCGGTCACACTCCCCACCAGGCAAAATGTGTTAAATCTAAGCTCGTGGTAGGCGTGCGACTCCCTCGCATGCTCTATAAGACACTTAGCGCCGCGGTGTACGGCATCGATGCCAGCCTCATCGAGGTTGAGGTCGACGTCGCTCCGGTGAAGGCCGAACGCGATACGTTTACCACCGTCGGCCTGCCCGATACCACCGTTCGCGAGAGCCGCGAGCGCATCCGCGCTGCTCTGAAGAACAGCGGCTACGACGTTCCCACCACCACGACCACCATCAATCTTGCTCCCGCCGACATTCGCAAGGAAGGCTCAGGATTCGATCTTCCCATGGCGCTGGGGATTCTGGGCGCATACGGCGGTTTGAATCACAAGCCCCCTGACGACGCGCTGTTTGTAGGCGAGCTGTCGCTCGACGGCGGCGTGCGCGGCATCCGGGGCGCACTGCCCATCGCGGTCACCGCCAAGGCCAACAACATCCGAAAGCTGATTGTCCCCGAAGCCAATGCCAGGGAAGCGGCGGTGGTAGACGGCGTCGATGTCTATCCCGTGCGCTCTTTGATTGAGGTCGTGCAACTGCTGAACACCAACAACGGCATTCAGCCCATCAAGGTGGACAGCCGCGCCCTGCTGGAAGGAGCGCAGCAGTTCACGGTGGACTTCCGCGAGGTCCGTGGACAGCAGACTGCCCGTAGGGCCATTGAGATTGCCGCCGCCGGTGGCCACAACCTGCTGATGATCGGGCCTCCGGGCTCCGGCAAGACCATGCTGGCCAAGCGCATGGCCACCATTCTGCCGCCGCTCACCTTCGCCGAGGCGCTGGAAACCACCAAGATCCACAGCGTCGCCGGGGTGCTCGACTCCACCAGCGGACTGGTCGGCACCCGCCCCTTCCGCTCGCCCCACCACACCATCTCCGACGCCGGCTTGATTGGCGGCGGCATTATTCCTCGCCCGGGCGAGGTTTCCCTGGCGCACCACGGCGTCCTCTTTCTGGACGAGCTGCCGGAGTTCCCCCGCAATGTGTTGGAGGTGATGCGGCAGCCGCTGGAGGATGGCACGGTGACCATCGCCCGCGCCGCCATGTCGCTCAGCTTTCCCGCCCGTTTCATGCTGGTGGCAGCCATGAATCCCTGCCCCTGCGGCTACTTCAACGACCGCTCACGCGAGTGCCACTGCACGCCCATGATGATCCAGCGCTATGTCTCGAAAATCTCCGGCCCGCTCCTTGACCGTATCGACATCCATATCGACGTGCCGTCGGTGAATTACCGGGAACTGCGCGGCGGTGGCGCCGCTCCGGAGGCTTCGGTCGACATTCGTAAACGGGTGATTGGCGCCCGCGAAACTCAGTTGAACCGCTTCGCCGCAGGCGGCGAACGAATCTATGCCAACGCCCAGATGGGTTCGCGCGAAATCCGGAAATATTGCGAACTCGACACCGACTCCGAGCACCTGCTGGAGAGGGCCATGGTCAAGCAGGGTCTCAGCGCCCGCGCCCATGACCGCATCCTGAAAGTCGCGCGCACCGTGGCCGACCTCGCCACCGCTGCCGCGATCGAGCCCGGCCACATCGCCGAGGCCATCCAGTACCGTACCCTCGATCGCACCTTCTGGGCGTGACAAACATAGCTCCCGAGTTCTCTCGCGCAATCTCGTTGCGGAATTGAAATCGGAGCTCTTTTATCCGCTTTAACGTGCATGGGAAGTGCTGAGGATTTTACTGCAAGTCTTTGCTATTCCCATAATGGAACTGTTTTGTTATCAAACACATAAAGCGGCAAGTGAATTGCATAAATAGAATCCGAAGCGAGCTGTAGCGATACGCAGTAGTTACGCTCAAGGTCGGAGCCGATCGATCGTACTCCGGCCAGATCATTTACTTTTTTACATCCCTAGGGGTTCAAAGAAGGAGGATTACTTGAAAGTGCGCAT
>Ga0209048_10004701_pt1 | contig 13021 bp, 9 predicted proteins | sample FrelakmetCRP12CR_FD_187146 | JGI IMG/M metagenome (GOLD analysis project Ga0209048, IMG submission 187146) | Freshwater lake sediment microbial communities from the University of Notre Dame, USA, for methane emissions studies - CRP12 CR (SPAdes)... | ecosystem: Environmental > Aquatic >... | reverse complement strand
ATCCCCAGTACATGTATCCCCACGCCAGCGCGGCGGCTACGATCACCGCCAACAACGCCACGCCCGCGCGTTTGACCCACGGCATCCACCGCCGCCGGGGCCGTGGGCGAGTACAACGGAAAGTTCATGGTGAATCAGCTGGTGCTGCGAGGCGGTTCCTGCCTGTCCAGCCGCACGCACCTTCGCCCGTCCTACCGCAACTTCTTCCCGCCGCACGCCCGCTGGCAGATGACCGGGATCCGGTTGGCGCGTTGATGCCCTCGGGGAGCGGTCCCCGGCCTTCGGCCGGTCCTCGCGGGCACATCGCCGGCGGTCAGTGGGCGCAGGTGCCCCCCGGTTGGGTCGGCACGTTCCCCGCCATGCGATCCCTGTGGCAGCCTCTCGCGGACGAGGAGGAGGCGAACATGAAAGCGTCGCGGCGAACCTTCCTGAAGACGACGGGCGCAGCCGGCGTGGCCGTGCTTGCAGGGGGGATCCTCGGACGGAGCGAGGCCAGGGCGGCGGAGAGCGTGCCGCGAGGTGCCGCCCAGGCGGGCGGGGAGGTGGCGCGAGGGCTCACGCTCTGCACCATCCGGCGAGGGGACAGGCTCACGCTCGGTGTCCGCACTCCACAAGGGGTCCTGGACGTGGAGAAGGCTGCCACCGCGGACGGCGCGCGCTTCCCGCAAACGCCGGACGAGGTCCTCCAGGGGAAGAACCTGGACGGCCTGCGCAAGGCTCTCTCCCGGATCGGTCGGGCCGGCAAGGCGAAGAAGTCGTTCCTGCTCAAGGAGGGAGACTTCGCGTTCGGTCCGTGCATCGCCCGCCCGCAGAAGATCGTGATGATGGGGTTCAATTACCGGAAGCACTGCAACGAGCTCAAGATTCCGATCCCGACGACCCCCGTCTTCTTCAACAAGTACAACAACGCGCTCCTCGGCCACGGCGGCACGATCCACCTCCCCACCTCGGTGGCGAAGAACTTCGATTACGAGGTCGAGCTCGTGGTCGTGCTGGGGAAGAAGGCGCGTGACGTGAGCGCAGCTGACGCGCTGTCGTACGTGGCCGGGTACTGTACCGGAAACGACTTCACCGCACGCGACCTGCAGTTCAAGACAACCCAGTTCATGATCGGCAAGAGCTGCGACGGCTTCGCACCCGTCGGACCCTGGCTCGTCGGGGCGGACCTGGTGGAAGACCCCCAGAAGCTCCACCTCGAGTGCCGGGTGAACGGAGAAGTCCGGCAATCCTCCAACACCGACGACATGATCTTCAGTTGCGCGGACCTGGTGAGCTACGCCTCGACCCTCATGACCCTGGAGGCAGGCGACATCATCTTCACCGGGACCCCGGAGGGCGTCATCCAGGGCAAGCCCGAGGCGCAGCGGGTCTGGCTGAAGGCAGGGGACCAGGTCTCGACCGAGATCGAGAAGCTCGGGGAGTTGCGGTTCTCGCTCGCCTGAAGGGCCGGGCGCGGCGGGCCCCCGGTGCGGCTGCTATGCTCCCCGAATGCGTCGGCAGGTGAAGCGCGAGCAAGTCGGGAAGGAGCTCCTGCCAGGCCAGTCGCCCGGGCTGCTGAAGGAGCTCCATCTCCTCACCCGTGAAGGCGACCTGAACGCCGACAGCCTGCGCAAGCTGAAGCAGGTCAACCACCTGGTGAGGCTCCTCGCTCCCGCGGTGGAGGACGTGCTGGCGAGGTTCGGAGACCCCGTGGTCGTCGACTGCGGGGCGGGAAAGGGGTACCTGGGATTCATCCTCCACGAGCTGTTCGTGGGCCCGGCGGGCAAGGGTACCGTCCTGGGGATCGAGTCGCGTCCCGAGCTGGCGCGTGCGGCGGAGGAGCTCGCCCGGAAGCTCGACTACGGGCGCATGCGCTTCCTCTCTGCTTCCGTGGAGGACGCGCCGGTTCCGGAGCGGGTGCACCTCGTTACGGCGCTTCACGCCTGCGACACGGCCACCGACGATGCATTGCTCGTCGCAGCCAGTCACAACGCGGACCACGTCGCGGTCGTTCCGTGCTGCCAGGCGGAGGTGGCGCGCCAGCTCGAGGAAGGGCGCGCCGAATCCCTGGCGATGCGGGAGCTATCCCGCCACCCCTGGCACCGCCGGGAGTTCGGATCCCACCTCACCAACGTGATCCGGGCGCTCACCCTCGAGGCCATCGGCTACCACGTGACGGTGACCGAGGTGACCGGGTGGGAACACTCGCAGAAGAACGAGCTCATCCTGGGGCGGAAGGTCCGCGGCGAGTCGCGGGACGCGCGCGAGCGCCTCGAGTCCCTCCTCGCAGCGTCCGGCGTGCGCCCCAAGCTCGTACGGAAGCTCTGGGGCGAGAAGCCCGCCGCCTCGCTGTGAGTTGTACTCTTTGATCCCAAACCGAAAGTCTCGGATGGCCTTGTCAATGCGTGGGGGGCCGGGTTATGCCTCGCCCCCATGCCTTCAGCCAAGAGAGCGGGTCGCCTGGCGGCGGCCGCCATCCTCGCGTCCGCCCTCGCTTGCAAGGGCTCCGCTCCGCCGCAGCGCCAGCGACCGCCACCCACCGTCACGGTCGCCCCGGTCGAGGTCAGGGACGTCCCGGTGGAGATCCGCGCGCCCGTGGATCTGCGCCCGCTCTTCCAGGCCGACGTGGGCTCGAAGACCCTTGGTTATCTCGACGCCGTGCTGGTGGACCGCGGCGATCGGGTGAGGAAGGGGCAGCTCCTGGCGGTGGTGCGGCCCTCCGACCTTCCCGACCAGATGGAGGCGGCGCGCGTCGCGTTCGAGCTCGCCAAGGCGAACAAGGACCGGGCGGAGAAGCTCGCCCCCTCCGGCGTCGTGTCGCAGCAGGAGCTGCAGAACTCGCAGACCGCGTACGCGGCCGCTCAGGCGAACCTGCAGGCGGTGGCCACGCGGTTCGGCGAGACGCAGATCACCTCGCCGATCGACGGCGTGGTCTCGCTCCGGCGCCTGGACCCGGGGGCCCTGGTGGGCCCGACCGCCGGGACCGGCTCGATCCTCACCGTCCAGCGCGCCGACGTGCTGAGGATCTTCATCCCGGTGAACGAGAGGGACGCGGGGGCCCTGCGCCTGGGTCAGGAGGCATTGGTGGAGTTCGACGCGCTCCGGGGCAAGCGATACGGCGGACGGGTCGTCCGCCTCTCGCCGGCCTTCGACCCGGTGACGCGGACCGTCGAGGCCGAGGTGCACATCCAGAATCCCGGTGAGCTCCGCCCTGGCATGTACGGCCGCGGGATCCTCCTCACGGGCGTCCACAAGGACGCGGTGGTGGTCCCCGTGGGAGCGGCTCAGCTCTCGAACGACCGCTACTACGTCTACGTGGCGGAGGGCGACAAGGTGCGACGCGCCCAGGTGGGGATCGGGGTGGACGGCGGCAACTGGCTGGAGGTGCTGAGCGGGCTGAAGCCGGGAGACGAGGTGGTGACCGCCGGCGCGGACGTCCTCGCGGACGGGAGCCAGGTCCACGCCGTCCGCGGCGTCGACCCGTTCACCGGACAGACGACCGCGTCCTCCCCGGCCAAGTAGGGAAGGGATCCCCGCGCCATGTGGCTGACCCGGCTCGCGCTCCGCAACCCCATCTTCATCCTGATGATGTCGCTCATGACGCTCGCCCTGGGGTGGGTGTCCCTGACGCGGCTTCCGGTGGACCTCTTTCCCAACATCGACATCCCGCAGATCCGCGTCGCCACCTTCTACACGGGCGCGGGCCCCGCCGACATCGAGAAGTCCATCACGGTTCCGATCGAGCGCGCGGTCTCGGCCGCTCCCGGCGTGGATCGCGTGGAGAGCGTCTCCAAGCAGGGCTTCTCGGCGGTGACGGTGTGGTTCCAGTACGGCGTGAACCTGGACAACGCCCAGTTCGAGGTCCAGCAGCGGGTCGCCCAGATCCTGAACACGCTTCCGCCCGGCATCCAGCAGCCCTTCATCGTGAAGTTCGACGTCTCCAACATCCCGGTCTGCTTCGTCTCCATGAGCGCGGATGGGCTGGACGAGAAGGAGCTCTACGACCTTGGCTACAACGTGGTGGAGCCGCAGCTGGAGCGGCTGCGTGGCGTGGCGAGCGCCCCCATCGGCGGCGGCAAGGTTCGCGAGATCGAGGTGCTGGTCGCGAACGACGCCATCCGAGCTCGAGGCCTCACCATCCTGGACGTAGTGAAGGCCGTCGAGACGTCGAACCTCCTCCTGCCGAGCGGCAACCTCCGCGCGGGCGAGCGGGACTACAACGTCTTCTCCAACACGCAGGTGGGCGAGGCAAGGCCCCTCCGGGACGTCATCGTTCGCGCCAGCTCGAAGAGCGCGAACGGGGACGCGATCGGACCGGTCCGCATGTCGGACATCGCCAATGTCATCGACAGCACGGCCGATCAGACCGAGATCGCCCGGGTCAACGGCCGGCGCGGAGTGTACTTCCGCGTGCTGAAGCAGCCTGGAGCCAATACCGTCGACGTGGTCGACGCGGTGCGGAAGACGATGCCCACCCTGAGGGGCATACCGCCGAGCGTGAAGCTCACCGTCTCCTTCGACCAGTCGACCTACATCCGGGCCGCCATCGCCTCCCTGCAGCACGAGGCCCTGTGGGGCAGCGGCCTCGCCATCCTCGTGATCCTTCTGTTCCTGGTGAGCTTCTCCGCAACGGGAATCATCGCGGTGGCCATCCCGCTCTCCATCGTGGCCACGTTCGTCCTCCTCTACTTCTCGGGCCAGACGCTCAACATCTTCACGCTGGGCGGCCTGGCTCTCGGCGTGGGCCGGCTCGTCGACGACTCCATCGTCGAGCTCGAGAACATCCACCGGCACCTGGTCATGGGCGGGGACCGGAGGAGCGCCGTGCTGGCCGCCGCGCAGGAGGTGGCCATGCCCATCTTCGTCTCCACCATCACCACCATCGTGGTGTTCTTCCCGGTGGTGTTCCTCGTCGGCGTCGCCAAGAACCTCTTCATGCCGCTCGCGCTCACCATCGCCTTCGCGCTGATGATGAGCTTCTTCGTCTCGCGCACCGTCACCCCCATCCTGTGCCTCAAGTACCTGAACGCATCGCACGGAGAGAAGGGCCGGGGCCTCGCGGCCCAAGTGACCCGGCAGCTGGACCGGCTCGACGAGCTCTATGGTCGCGCCCTCGGCTGGGTGCTCGGGAACCGGCTCAAGGTCGTGGGCGGGATCCTCGCCTTCTTCGTCGCGACGATGTTCCTCGTGAAGTACATCGGGACGGAGTTCTTCCCCCAAACCGACGAGAGCCAGTTCACCATCACCTTCAAGGCCCCGGTGGGGACGCGGGTGGAGAAGTCGGAAGAGGTGACGAAGCGCATCGAGCAGGCGGTGCGCGATGCGCTCGGCCCCGTGCTGGCCAAGGGCGGATCGTCGGTCTTCACCACCCTCATCGCCACGGTGGGCCTGCCGCAGGGGCGGAGCGCCCTCTACAGTGCCAACACGGGGCCGCACACGGGGACGGTCCAGACCTACCTCGTGCCGCACACCGAGCGGTCCCTGACCGACGAGGAGGCGGCCGACAAGGTGCGCACCCGGCTCCGGGAGGTCACGCCGGGCGTCCAGTCGTACTTCTTCATCGGCGGGATCGTGAAGCGCATCCTCAACTTCGGAGCTCCCGCTCCCATCGACGTGGAGATCGTCGGTTACGACCTCGAGGCCGGGAGCGCCTACGCGAAGAAGCTCCTCCCCCGGCTGCGAGCGCTCTCCACCAAGGACGGCCGCGCCATGCTGACCGACCTGCAGATCTCGCGGGAAGAGAACTATCCGGAGCTCGACGTGGTGGTGGACCGCGAGAAGGCCGGTGTGCTGGGAGTGGACGAGCAGCAGGTGGCCCAGACGGTGCTCACCAGCCTTGTCGGCAACACCCAGTTCGCCCCGGTCCCGTTCACCGACAGCAAGACTGGGAACCAGTACTACATCAACGTGCGCCTGGCGGACCCCGACCGCCAGCACGTTTCCGACCTGGGCGACGTGATGGTTCGAGCCGCTAACGGCCAGGTGCTGCCGCTTACCAACATCGCCCAGGTGAAGCGGGCGGCCGGCCCCGTCCAGATCAACCGGAAGTACCTGCAGCGCATCATCGAGCTGACGGCCAACACCGCCGTGGGCGTCGACCTCGGCTCCGCCAGCGCCGCCGTCCAGAAGGTGGTCGACGAGGTTCCCCCTCCCGACGGCTTCACCGTCACGCTCTCCGGCCAGACGCAGGCGCAGCAGGAGGCCTTCGCCAGCCTCTTCTTCGCCATGTGGATGGCGCTCGCCCTCGTCTACATGGTGCTCGCGTCGCAGTTCCGATCGCTCGTCGACCCACTGGTCATCATGATCTCCGTTCCACTCGGCATCAGCGGGGTGTTCATCGCGCTCTGGCTCACGCACACCACGCTCAACGTGAACAGCTTCATGGGAATCATCATGATGGTGGGCATCGTCGTATCGAACGGCGTCCTGCTGGTCGACTTCGCCCGGGTGCTTCGCGAGCGTGGCAAGCCGCTGCTCGAGGCGACCATCCAGGCGGGCAAGACGAGGCTCCGTCCGATCCTGATGACGACGATCGCGACCATCGCCGGCCTGCTGCCCATGGCGATGGGCATCGGCGAGGGAAGCGAGACCAACATGCCGCTCGCCCGCGCCGTGATCGGAGGTCTCACGGTGTCCACCATCCTGACCCTGTTCCTCGTGCCGGCCCTCTACACCCTCTTCGAGCGCTTCTCGAAGCCGCCGGCCTCCGAAGAGGCCGACGAGAGGGATGGCGCAGCGGGGTCCGCCTCGTGAGAGCGCTCGTTCTGATCCTCTTGGCCCTCGGCCCTGCCGTGGCAGACGCGCAGGCGAGCGCTTCGGCGAAGGGGCTCCCTCCGGAGCTGGCGCCCCTGCCGGACGCCATTCTCAAGGCGCAGGTGGCGGCGCCGGAGGCGGTCACTTTCGAGCAGGCCGTGGAGCGCGCCGTCAGCTACGGGACGAGCTCGCTCGTCGCCTTCCAGGAGATCGCGCGCGCCGAGGGCTTGCTCGGGCAGGCGCGTGCCGCCTCCCTCCCCTTCGTGACCCTGAACGGGACCTACACGATCATCGACCACCAGCGCGCGGTCGTCGGCGGCGCGCTCATCCAAGGGCAGAGCACCGTCTACGGCAACGCCACTCTCGGGGTGCCCCTCGTCGCGGCGCAATCCTGGGTGGCGTGGGCTCAGGGGTCCGAGGGCGTCCGCGTGGCGCTGGCTTCGAACGCGAGCGTCCGCCGGACGGCCGCCATCACCGCCGCGCACGCCTACCTCACGGTGGTGGCCGCCCACCGGGCCGTCGAGGTGAGCGACACGTCAGCGGGCACGTCGCGCGCGCACTTCGACTACGCGCTGGCGCGGCGGAAGGGCGGCGTCGGCAACGAGCTCGACGTGAAGCGAGCGGAGCAAGAGATGTCGGCGAGCGACGTCCAGCTCCAATCGGCCTACACCGCCCTCGCGCGGAGCCGGGAGGCGCTCGGTATCATCTGCGGGGCGAACCTGCCGCTCGACTCGACGAGCTTGCCTGCGTCGCCTGCGTATCCCGACCTGGCGCAGGCGGAGACCGGGATCGACGGGCGCCAGGACGTCCTGGCCGCGAAGGAGCAGTCCCGGGCGGCGACTTCCGTGTGGAAGGAGAGCTGGGCCGACTGGATGCCGATCCTGAACGGGACGGTCCAGGGCTTTCTCCAGAACCCGGCCACCACGGCCACGCCAAGGGAGGGATGGGTCGCGCAGCTCATCCTCACCGTTCCCCTCTTCGAGGGCGGCCTTCGCCCGGCTCTCGCCGAGCAGCGCGAGGCGATGGCCCGCGAGAGCGAGGCCCAGCTGCAGGGGGCGCTCCTACAAGCGCGCTCCGACGTCCGGATCTCCTTCGAGGCCCTTCGCTATGCCTTCGCGGGGTACAACGCAGCCCGTCGGGGAGCGGTGAGCGCCGTGACCGCGCTCGAGCTCGCCAACCAGGCCTACGCCGCCGGCGCGACGAGCAACCTCGACGTCATCGACGCGGAACGGCGGGCGCGCGATGCCGCCACCACGGCGGTGATAGCCGAGGACGCGGTCCGTCAGGCCAAGGTCGACCTGCTCGCGGCGGCCGGCCGGTTCCCATGACGGAGCCGCCGGTCCCCAGCGGGGCCTGCGGCTCGGCGGGCGAACCGGACTCGAGGCAATCGGCCGCCCACCCGTTCGGCTTGCGGCAGGCAATGACCTCGGTGGTGGCGCAGTGGCCGTCGGTCGCCGGCGCCCTCGCCCTGAGGTACGCGGCCTACGCGGCCATGACCGCTCTCGCGCTCTGGGCAGAGATGCGGCCCGCTCCGAGCCTTCCGGATCGCGTCCTTTCACATCTGCCGTACCTGGCGTGGGTCGACCGGCTGAACTACCTGTTCTGGCTGGGCGCCTACCTGCCGCTCGCCGCGGCGCTGCTCCTCACCGACGTCCGCCGCTGGGTGCGCTACATGGTGACGGGGGCCTTCGTGTCGTTCGTGCGGGGCGTCACCATCGTGCTCACGGGACTGGGCGTTCCGGATCCGGCGCACTCCGGTCCCGGCCTCGGTCCCCGTGACTACACGACCGCCTTCCTCGAACTCGTGTCTCCGCTCGGCATCTTCCAGCGGGGTGCCATCGCAGCGTACCTGACGAAGGACCTCTTCTTCTCCGGGCATGCCGCCACCACGTTCCTGCTCCTCCTGTACTTGAGGGACAGGCCGATCCTGCGCTGGCTTGCGCTCGCGGGCCACCTCGCGGTCGTCGCCTCGGTGCTCCTCGCCCACATCCACTATGCGATCGACGTGGTGGGGGCCTGGGCGATCACCTTCTGCCTGTACGTGCTCCGCGAGGGATGGCCAGGGCCGCGCCCCGCCGGCCCCTGAAGCACTCAGCCTTTCACCAGGCGGACCACGCCGGTGGTGATGGGCTCGAGGTAGGTGATGAGGAGAACTCCCGCAGACATGATGATGAGGAAAGGGAACGCCTTCTTGTAGACGTACGGCAACGGCTTGCCGAACCGCTGGGCCGACAAGAACAGGTTCAGTCCCATCGGCGGGAAGAGGAAGCCGAGCTCGAGGTTGGCGAGGAAGACCACACCCAGGTGGACGGCGTCGATGCCGTACGCCTTTCCCAGTGGCGCAACGAGCGGCGCCACCACCACGATGGCCGAGTAGATCTCGAGGACGCTGCCCAGCACCAGAAGGACCACGTTCAACATGAGGAGGAAGAGCGCCGGGCTCCGCACGTGCGTCGTCATCCACTCGACGAGCTGAGTGGGGATCTCGGCATCGACGAACCAGCTGGTGAGGCCGAGCGCGACGCCGAGAAGGATGAGCACGCTGCCCACCAGTGTGCCGGCGTCGAGAAGTACCTTCGGCAAGCCGCTGAAGGGCTTGATCTCCCGGAAGATGACGAGCTCCACGACGAGGGCGTAGGCGGCGGCCATGGCGGAGGCCTCGACGATGGTGGCGAACCCGGAGATCACCGCAACCACGACCAGGGTGGGCAGGCCGAGATCCCACTTCGCCACCCAGAGCGAGGCGAAGGCCTCCCGCGGGCGAAACGGCTGCCGCGGTGCGCCGTGCTTCACGCCGGTCCAGACGCCATACGCCCCCACCATCACGATCATGAGGGTGCCCGGCAGGAAGCCGCCCAGGAAGAGGTCCTCGATGGGCGTTCCCGCCACCACGCTGTAGAGGATGACCGGCAGCGACGGAGGGAAGAGGAGCCCGAGCGATCCCGCCGCGGTCACCAGCCCGACCGAGAAGCCCTCGGGATACTTCTCCTCGAGAAGCGAGGGAAGGAGGAGCCCGCCGAGGGCGAGAATCGTGACGCCGGAGCCGCCGGTGAAGGTCGTGAAGAGAGCGGCGACCACGGTGGCCATGACCGCCAGGCCACCGGGCATCCACCCGAAGAGTCCGCGGTAGGCACGGACAAGGCGCTGGGCGGCGCCTCCTTCCGCGAGGATGTAGCCGGCCACGGTGAGAAGCGGGACGGCGGCCAGGGTCGGCGAGGACACCAGGGTGAAGGTCTGCGTCGGAACCGCCGCGACCGGCGTGGAGTCCTTCACGAATAGGACCATCGCCATCCCGGCCATCCCCACGAAGACGGGAGCGCCGAGGAGGAACGCCAGGACCACGGCCGTGCCGAAGGTCCACACAAGCGCGCCGGGTGTCGCGAGCGGGCCGAGCAGGGAGCGGAGCGCGCCCGCAGCCGCGGAGAACTCCCGCCCCCAAACGCCGAGTCGCGCGAGCGGCCAGCCGCCCGGGTCGGGCAGGGCCGCCTCGCCCCAGAGGAGGACGAGCGCCACGACCGCAAGACCTCCGAGCCGCTTGAGCCAGCGCCAGCGCCCGGGCTCGGAGCGCCAAGCGAACACCATGGACATGGCAAGGCAGGCGACCGGCATCACCGTCATGCTCCACCAGAACGGAATGCCAGCCACGACGAGGCGAGGCGACTCGGTCTCGGCGCGCACGAGCTTCGCCGCGGCGTAGGCGAGCACGGCGGTCACCGCGGCCGAGACCCAGTTGGTGACGAGCTTCACCAGGTTCCGCGCGTGTCCGGCGGGAACGAGGTCGAGCGTGGTGAGGTGCAGGTGCTTGCCGGCGCGGGTGGCGAGAAGCGCCCCGAGGAAACCGATCCAGAGGGTGAGGTGCTGCACCAGGACGGCCGCGCTCACCAGGGACTGTCCGGTGAGCCTTCGCCACAGCGCCGCGACCACGGGCAGTGCCACCATCCCGAGCAACACCAGCACCACGGCCAGGTTGCCGGCTTCTACCGAGATCCTCTTGCCCACCTCGCGGACGCGGCGCAGCGCCCGGACAGACTCCGGGGGCTCGCTCACCGGAAGGGGTGCCTGGGCTGGATCTTCTAGGGACATGGTCGCGGAGAAAGCGCGGAATCGTTGATTGACGGGCCCGTCCGGGGCGCATAGAAGTACCACGATTCGCGTGACGACCTGGAAAAAGAGGGTTCTCGCTGCAGCCGCGCCGCTCCTCCTCGCGGGATGCAAGACGATTGCGGCGGGCGCAGTGGCCGACGCCGTGTCGGAGTCGGGCGATAGCTACGCCAGGGACGACGACCCAGAGCTCGTGAAGGCGGCGGTTCCCTTCGGGCTGAAGACCATGGAGGGGCTTCTCGAGGTCCAGCCGAACCACGACGGGCTCCTGCGCGGCCTCACGTCCGGGTTCACCCAATACTCCTACGCCTTCGTCCTGCAGGACGCCGACCTGATCGAAATGTCGGGCAAGTCCTCCCAGGCGAAGGCGGAACGGCAACGCGCGAAGAAGCTGTTCCTGCGCGCCCGGGACTACGGTCTCCGGGGCCTGGAGCAGAAGTATCCCGGTCTCCCCGCGAAGCTCAAGGGCGCGAAGGATCTGGAGGCGGCCCTCCTCCAGCTGCGGAAGGACGATGTGCGGTTGCTTTACTGGACGGCGGCTGCCTGGGCGCTCGCCATCTCGAGCGCCAAGGGCGACATGGAGCTCGTCTCGGAGCTCCCGGCGCCGGTGGCGATGATGCGCCGCGGGCTCGAGCTCGACGAGAGCTTCGACCACGGCGCGTTCCACGAGTTCTTCATCACCTGGGACGGCTCGCGAAGCGAAGCGGACGGCGGCGGACCGAAGAGAGCCAAGGAACACCTCGACCGGGCGCTCGCGCTCAGCAACGGGAAGAAGCTTTCGCCGCTGGTGAGCTACGCCGAGACCGTGCTCGTCCAGTCCCAGGACCGGGTCGAGTTCACCCGGGTGCTCGAGCAGGTGCTCTCCGCCGACGTGAACGCCTCGCCGGAGTTCCGCCTCGCCAACGTGCTGGCCCAGCAACGCGCCCGAGCGCTTCTCGATCACATGGACGACCTGTTCGCCTGACGGAGGGAGACACCGTGAAGAAGACCATCCTGGCGGCGGCGTTCTTGGCTGCCGCCTCGCCCGCGCTGGCCCAGCAGCAGGTGCAGATCAAGCTGGGGACGCTCGCCCCGAGCGGGTCGACCTGGCACGAGCTCCTCAAGGAGATGTCAGAGAAGTGGCTGGCCGCCTCCGGCGGGACGGTCAAGCTGCGCATCTACCCCGGCGGCACCCAGGGCAGCGAAGGAGAGATGATCCGCAAGATGGCGGTCGGGCAGCTGCAAGGCGCCGCCATCACGAGCGTCGGCCTTCATGACGTCGCGCCCGAGCCGCAGGCCACTGCCATCCCCCTCATGTTCGATACGCCGGACGAGGTGGAGAAGGCGCTCGTCAAGCTCGCGCCCAAGTTCGACACCCTTCTCGAGAAGAAGGGCTACATCGGGCTGAGCTGGGGAGTCATCGGCGCCCTCAAGCTCTTCTGTACCCGTCCCTTCAAGACTCCGGCGGAGGCGGCCGGGGCGAAGGTGTTCACCTGGGAGGGGGACCCGGGGAGCGTCAAGGCGTGGAAGGCCGCCGGGTTCACCCCGGTGGTGCTCTCCTCCACGGACGTCATCACCTCGCTCCAGACCGGGATGATCCAGTGCGTGCTGAACGTGCCCCTCTACATGCTGACGGCCCGGCTGTTCGAGAAGGCGCCGTACATGATCGACGTTCCCTGGGGCTGGCTGGTGGGCGCGACGGTGGTGCGGAAGGACGCCTGGGACAAGATCGCCCCGGACGTCCAGCCCAAGCTCACCGCCATTGCCCGCGAGCTCGGCGCCCGGGTGGACGCCGAGGTTGCGAAGCTCAACGCCGACGCGGTGACCGCCATGAAGAAGCAGGGGCTCACCGTCGTCGAGGTCGAGCCGGGCCCGTGGCGGGCGGTGGCCGAGAAGTCCTGGTCCGTGATCCGAGGGGACGTCGTGCCGGCGCCCTTCTTCGACGAGGTGAAGGCCCTCCGGGACTCCATCCGCGCCGGGAAGAAGTAGCGCCGAGGCTCAAGCGTCGGGAGCGGCGAGGAAGCCGCGGATGTCTCGCCGAAGCACGCCGCAGGCGAAGAGCAGGGTCATGTGCCCGCACCGGTATGAGTGCTCGGGCACGCCCCACGACCGGGCGAGCGTCTCCGGTCCGCGCAGCGCGATGGCGTCGTGGGCTCCTCCGGCCACGAAGACGCGCCGCGAGGTCGGCCGGCGACCGACGGGCGCGAGC